>JAEEGJ010031864.1_pt1 | contig 10169 bp, 8 predicted proteins | sample 8958761 | NCBI WGS metagenome assembly JAEEGJ01 (sample SAMN16246546, study PRJNA631951) | gut metagenome | biome: gut microbiome; feature: rumen; material: RS-attached | host: Bos | place: Iran: Karaj | collected 2018-10 | reverse complement strand
CGAAAAGCGACATAGATTCTTGAAGTGATCAATAATGCCATCAACATAAAGGCAGATGAGACATAATAAACCACTTCCAATCCTGCATATCGAAGGAGTGGATGAACCACGCATAATCCCAAGAAAGCTCCAACGAAAGTGGCATAGGTGTATGCCACATTGGCCTTACTACGTCGTTCTGACTCTACGATATCAATAGAAATGGTATTTCCTACACTTAATGCCAAACCATAACACATACCTGCAACAAACATCAGCAACAGCCATTGCCAATACTCAGAGGCATAAAGAAATCCGAAAGGCAAACCTGTCAAGAACAATAAGGGCAGCATCAGCACATATTTGCGTCTGTAGGCATCGGCCAGCCATGCATGGAAAGGACTGACCACAAGCATACCTAAAATATATATAAGGTATAAGGAGGCAAACGGAACTACAGGCATAAGCAGAAACAGAGCTAAATGCAAGAGCCCTGAAACCATACAGATGCGCCAAAAGTCGAGCGTCATCAGCTTATTTACCGAATGTTTCATAAACTAATACCTATAAAAACGGCTGCAAAGGTACGGAATTTATTTCACTTGCAGTATCTTTTCATAGGAAAACTCGCAGAAGTCAGGTATGAGAACGTTTGCAAAAGGAGCCACTTCAGAAGCAGGGAAAGTGGTGGAAAGTCCCACTACATGCGCTCCAGAAGCCTGTGCAGCACGAAGTCCGTTCAAGGAATCTTCAAAGACATAGGTTTCTTCTTTCGTCGCACCAAAAAGATCCATTCCAAGCAAATAGCAATCGGGATCTGGTTTGGAACGGGTAAACATTTCGGCAGTGAGGATTCTATCGAACATAGTGCGCAGAGCTGGCTGATAGCGATAAGCAGCATCCATTTTCTGTTGGTTGCTGGAAGTCACCACTGCAGTCTTCACGTCATGGGCTTTCAAATCCTCAAAGAAAGGTAGGAAACCAGGGATATAGTCGTAGTGCATGGTCAGTTCGAAATCATTAAGGCGCTGCACGATGGAAGGCACTTCAGAAGCAGGGAAATTACTCCCAAGGATATGATCTAAGGTCTGGCCCTTAATCTGCATAGCAAAGTCGGGATTGCCAAAGTACTCCTCTCCTATCTGTCCCCAAAAGATAGCGTATTGCGTTTCGCTATCTACCACCACGCCGTCGAAATCGAACAATGCTAAGACCATCTCAATTCAATCGTTGTAAAATCACCACATCTTTATACTCCCCTTCTACGCGCCACCACGCTTTCAGAATTCCGCACTGCTCAAAACCACAATGCTGGAAAAGGGCAAGGCTTTCGGCATTGTCCACTGCGACATGGGCATTGAGTTGCTTAAGACGAAGGAAGCGAAAAGCATAATCCACGAAAAGCGTAATGGCTTCATGGGCATATCCATTCCCTCTATACGGCTCACGAATGGCGATGCCCATCTCACCGCGACGATGGGAAATAGAAAAATCGGTGAGGTCGATGGTTCCCACGACCTCACCGTCTGTAAGTCTGACGATCATCAGCCTCAACTGACGATCAGCGAAAATGTCACTTTGCGACTGTGCGATATACTCACTCAATACATGTCGGGAATAAGGAACGGTGAAATTGCTCACATCCCAGGAAGCAGGATCATTTTCCATCTCATATAGTATGTCCACATCCTGCGGTTCCAAGGCGCGAAGCCTCACCTGTTCGCCTACAAAAAAACCCTTATGCATAGAATATCATAGACAATAAGTAGCAAACGATGGTTGAGGTAATCACACACACCAAACCAGGCATCATGAAACTATGGTTAAGCAGATACTTACCAATGATCGTGGTACCAGAACGGTCGAAGTTCACAGTAGCAATATCTGATGGATAGTTAGGAATGAAGAAGTAGCCATACACACTTGGAAGTACGCCTAACAGCACCCATCCAGGAATACCTAAAGAGTAAGCCAAAGGCAACATAGCCACCACTACAGCACCTTGAGAGTTGATCAGCACAGACACTGCAAAGAATACCAAAGCGATGGACCATTTATACTGTTCCACGATGCCACCCAAAGCACTCTGCATTTCTGACATATAATTGGCAAAATATGTATCAGCCATCCAGGCAATGCCATAGATAGCAACCACTGCCACCATACCACTTTGCCATACGGCACCTGCCACTGCTTTCTTTGGTGAGGCCTTGCAGAAGATAATCATCAAGGCAGCCGCACTGATCATCACGATCTGAATCACCAGATTCATCTTCAAGGCTTCAGTGGTACCATCTGCCTTTGGATAGTGAGGAAGCAGATTCTGGAAGATAGCAAAGAATACGATAACGCACAGCGCACCAAGGAAGATATAAACCGCACGCTTGCTTTCCTTTGTAATCAGCTTGTCAAGTGTAGTGGCAGAATTGCCATACATATACTGATAAGTCTCAGGATTCTGCAAACGCTTTTGGAAATCCATATCCTTATCGAGGTCGAGACCACGCTTATAAGAGCAGGCAGCTGCAGTCAACAAACCGATGACGCAAGAAGGAATAGTGAGCATCAGCACTTGAGGAATACTTACCTCAAAACCATTGGCAGCAGAGATGGTGGTAAATGCCACCACAGCAGCTGCAATAGGCGAACAGGTAATACCTACCTGCGAAGCAATAGATGCCACACCGCAAGGACGTTCAGGACGAATGCCTTTCTTCAAGGCGATATCACAGATAATAGGCATCAAAGTATAAACCACATGACCAGTACCAACTAAGACAGTGAGGAAGAAAGTACAGAGAGGTGCATAGAAAGTAATGCGATCTGGATGCTTACGCAGCATACGCTCTGCAATCTGAATCAACCAATCCATACCGCCAGAAGCCTGCATAACGCCTGCACAGGTCACTGCTGCAATAATAATGTAAATCACATCGGTAGGAGGGGTTCCTGGTTTTAACTGGAAACCAAAAACGAGGATGGCTAAGCCAATGCCTGAAATGGCTCCAAGCGCCAAGCTTCCATAACGGGAGCCAACGTAAAGTGCCAATAATACTATCAGCAGCTGAATGATCATTAACATAGTAATAGTAAGATTTAAAGTTATTATTTTGGTGTAAAGTTAAACAATGTTCGGAAAAGCATCAAAGTTTTTGGTGAAAAATTTCGAATATTAGCGCAAAAACCATATCTTCGTGACAGAATTGTAACCTTAATCTCATAATGAAGAAGTACCACCTGCTTATAGTTCTCCTCTTATGGCTTATGCCTGTTAATGCGCAAGAAGCCAAGAGTAAGTTCAGTTTTTATGGTAGTGTGCGTAACGACTTCTACTATCAGAACCGACAAGCTCAGGAATCATCTGAAGGCTTTATGATGCTGTTCCCTAAAGATTATCAATACGATGCAACTGGACGTGATGTGAATCGCAACAGCACAGCCAACCTATTCAATATGCATACTCACTTGGGAATGGAGGTTACGGGTCCTACTTTCGGAAAAGTGGCGACCAGTGGCACGGTGGTTGTGGATTTCCGTGGTTCGCTGAATGGTGGAGGTGCCATGCTCCGACTTCGTAATGCCGTCATGCGCTTTAGATGGGGAAATAATTGGTTCTCCATGGGATTGTTGGGACACGATTTCGGTCATTCACTTTATACAGAAACGGTAAGCCTGAATGTAGGAGCGCCCTACCAGCCCACAGGACGTGTACCTCAAGTCAAATACCAATGGAGCGGACCTAAATCTTTGTTTAGCGCAGCCTTGCTCTGGCAGGCTTCGAATGCCTGGAAGGGACCAGAAGGAAAGAGTAGTCAATACCTGCGAAACAGCGGCATCCCCGAGATAGTCTTCAGAGGAGAAATCCACGACAATCAGTCTGGCTCACTTTTAGGGACAGTGGTTCAGTTTCAATCTGTTCGACCCCGTTTGCAATCGGACGAAGGTTACAAAGTGAATGAACGGATAAACAGCTTCAACCTTATGCTCTATGGTCGCTATCGCAAAGGCCTTTTGACTATTGCAGGAAAAACCATGCTCAATCAAAACTTCACACAATCCAACACCTTGGGAGGTTATGGGATGACAGAGAAGAATCCCATCACTGGTGAGCAGAAATACGCATCGCTTCGTTATTCTCAGAGTTGGCTGAACATCATCTATGGAAGCAAGTGGCGTGGAGGTTTCTATGGTGGCTACATCAAGAACTTTGGAGCCAGTAAAAAAGTGACGGATTTGATAGGGACAGGTACCAACATCAACCAGATGTTCACCCTATCGCTCCTATTGAATTACAACATCCCAAATTGGCGTTTCGGCATAGAATACAGCATCACCAATGCCTTCTATGGCACCAATGATGCTCATGGAAAAGTGAGAGATACGCATAGCATTGTGAATCATCGTCCTTATGCGATGGTGATGTACTCTTTTTAATTGAGCATTGAACATTGAGCATTGAACATTAAAATATAAGTATTTATGTGTAAAAAATATGTACTCATTTTATTGACAGCGATATTTGCTTTGCCGCTTATGGCGCAGAAAGAAAACTTTGGCTATAAGTTTTATGGACAGGTACGTAATGACTTCTATTTCAACAGTCGTCAGAACAACGAAAGTGTGGATGGCGCCCTACTCTCCTATCCTAAAGCAAAGAGTCTTGATCCTAACGGTGAGGATATCAATGCTGTGAGCAACCTCAACATGTACAACATGCATACCCGCTTGGGCGTGGATGTAACAGGACCAGCTTTGGGAAAGTGGAAAACTGCTGCCAAAATAGAATTTGACTTTCGTGGCAACAGTACTACATTGGGTATCGTTCGTATGCGTCATGCTTATTTCCAACTAACCAACGAAGGTTCGTCTTTCATAGTGGGACAAACGTGGCATCCGTTGAACAACACGGTAAGCACCGAACTGATGAATCTGAACGTAGGTGCTCCCTACCAGCCACTGGGACGTGTACCTCAGATTCACTACCAATACCAAGACCAGGCGTTCAAGTTTCGCGCTGCAGCCATTTGGCAGTCGATGGTGGCTTCCATGGGACCAGGCAACACACGCAGTCGTGAATACCTGCGTAACAGCAAGATTCCAGAATTGTTTGCCAGCCTCGACGTTCACAATGCCAACTCTACCCTTGGTGTAGCTATCCATTTTATGTCGATGGTACCTCGTCTCAAGAGTGATGAAGGTTACAAAGTGGATGAACGCGTGAATGGCATTACACTAGAAGCACATGGACGCTATAAAAAAGACTTGCTAACTATCAGTGCCAAGTCTTTCCTCAACCAAAACATGAATCAGCTAAATACTTTGGGAGGTTATGGAGTATCCAGCACAGATCCACGCACAGGAAAGAAAGAATATGCTCCGCTTCGTATTTCACACAGTTGGTTGAACATCATGTATGGTGGCAAATGGCGTGGAGGTGTATTCTTCGGGTATCTGAAGAACCTAGGTGCTACGAAGAATGTATCAGAGCTTGTGGGCAATGGAACGAATGTGGATCAGCTTGCCACAGCAAGTGCAGAAATTACATACAATCTCCCAGGATGGAAGTTCGGTTTGGAATACAACTACACCACTGCCTGGTATGGCACCCCTGATGCCAAAGCTCGCGTAAAGGATACCTATGATGTGACCAACCACCGACTATTGTTTGCAGCATTGTTCCAATTCTGAATTGTTTCGATACTCTAATTAATTCCCTCGCTTCTGGCGGGGGATTTGTTTTTGGGAATAGTATAACTTGTGTTAATCTGACAGGTTAAGTTGTCTATTAAAAAAGAAAGTTCTAATTTTGCACTTGAATTGGAAACGTAAAACAGGCATTTAGTTTCCAAAGGATAACAACATAAATGAATCATGAGATTATGAAACGATTCACAAGTTTTATACTATTGATATTATTTCTCGCAACGGCGCAAGCGCAGGTTCTAAGTCTGGACAGTGCTCGGGCATTGGCATTAAGAAACAATAAAGAACTTGCCATCAGCCGACTAAAACAGGATGTGGCGAAATATAATCGACAATCGGCACGTACCAACTACCTTCCTAAAGTTGAAGCAATTGGCGGCTATCTCTATACCAATAAAGAATTATCGTTGCTGAGCACTGCACAGAAAGATGCCTTAGGCAACCTTGGAACCATTGCAAGCCAATCACTGATGGAGAGCCTTCCAAGTGCTGTGACTACCATGGTACAAACGGGACTTATCTCAATGCAGCAAGCGCAGGCTCTCAACCAGATTGCCGCACAAGCTGGTCCTGCATTCCAACAAGCTTTGAATGGCGTGGGACAAAGTCTGGCAGATGCGTTCCGTACCGATACCCGTCACATGTGGGGAGGTTCCATCATGGTGACGCAACCCATCTTCATGGGAGGGAAAATCGTGGCTTATAACAAGATCACTGATGCTGCAGAACGTTTGGCATCCAGTGCCACTGAAGCAGAAGAGCAAAATACCATCTACAATACCGACCAAGCATACTGGCTGGTTGTTTCACTGAAACATAAGCAACGATTGGCTCAAGCCTTCTATGATTTAGTTAAGAAACTGGATGACGATGTGCAGATAATGATTGAAGAAGGAGTAGCTACCCGTGCAGACGGATTAAGTGTCAGTGTGAAAGTGAATGAGGCAGAGATGGCGCTTTTGCAGGTTGAAGATGGACTTACATTGGCTAAGATGGCATTATGTCAGCAATGCGGACTTCCGCTCGATGGAACGCTGATTCTGGCAGACGAAGACCGTGAAGAAATTATCAGCATGACGACGAGCGCTGTTGCCGATGAAAACACAGCCCTTCAAAACCGTCCAGAACTGAAGATGTTGGAAGAAGCCATCGAAATGAACAGACAGAACATCCGTGTCACTCGTGCCGACTTTCTTCCTACCCTCGCTTTGATGGGAGGTTATACGGCTACAAATCCCAGTGTATTCAACGGATTCCAGAAGAAGCTTAATGGGGTGTGGAATGTGGGCGTAGTCTTGAAAGTCCCTGTGTGGAACTGGCTTGAAGGACTTTACAAAGTTCGCTCTGCACGTACCAACACACAGATGGCTCGCTATCAGTTGGAAGATGCGAAAGAGAAGATTCGTCTGCAAGTTAGCCAAAGCAGTTTCCAAGTAAGCGAAGCAGCCAAACGATTGGAGATGGCACGGAAAAACATCAGTCATGCTGAAGAGAATCTTCGCAGTGCCAACATTGGTTTCAAGGAAGGAGTGATTCCTACCAGTGACGTACTGGCTGCACAGACGGCATGGATGCAGGCACAAAGTCAGAAGATCGATGCAGAAATCAATGCCAAACTCAGCGAAGTGAATCTTCAGAAAGTTTTGGGAACGTTAAACATTGAGCATTGAGCATTGAACATTGAACATTAAAATAATTCATAATTTATAATTTATAGTTCATAATTATTATTATGTCAGCAAAATCGCAACACACCAATATTCTGCTTGCCGTTTTCGGCTTGATAGCAGTGGCTGCTACAGTAGCAGGTATCGGATTCCTGGCACTTGGTCGTGCTCCTGAGATTATTCAGGGACAGGTGGAAGTTACAGAGTATAGGGTTTCAAGCAAGGTCCCTGGCCGTATCCTTGAAATCAGGGTAAAAGAAGGAGATAGAGTACATAAGGGTGATACACTCGCTATTCTGGAAGCTCCAGACATTCTTGCCAAGCAGCAACAAGCCGAAGCTGTGGAAAGTGCTGCATCTGCCCTCAATGACCAAGCGCGTAATGGTGCCCGTCAGGAGCAGATACAAGGCGCTTACCAACTTTGGCAACAAGCCAAAGCAGGCCTTGAGATTGCAGAAAAAAGTTATAACCGTGTAAAGCGTCTCTTCGACGAAGGCGTAGTCAGCGCCCAGAAAGCAGACGAAGCCTTGGCTCAATACAAAGCACTCCAAGCACAGGAAGAAGCTGCCAAGAGTCAGTATGAGATGGCTGTAAATGGTGCCCGTCAAGAAGAGAAACGTGCTGCTCAAGCCCAACTTAACCAAGCCAGAGGTGTAGTGAGCGAAGTCAATTCTTATATTGACGAAACAGTACAATTAGCCCAGATGGACGGAGAAGTCAGCGAGATTTATCCAAAGTTGGGAGAATTGGTTGGTACAGGCTCTCCTATCATGACGATTGCCATTACAGAAGATATGTGGGGCACCTTCAACGTGCGCGAAGACTTACTGAAAGGTATCAAAGTGGGCGACACCTTCAAAGCTTATGTACCTGCATTCGACCAAGAGATTGAAATGAAAGTTTACTATATGAAAGACGAGGGCAGCTATGCCGTCTGGAAAGCCACTAAGGCCAATGGACAGTATGACCTAAAAACCTTTGAGGTGCGCGCACGCCCAACTGCTTCATTCGATGGATTGAAAGCAGGTATGTCATTGATAGTAAAAGAGTGACAATGAGTGTTCTGAGCAAAATAGCAAGGATAACGCTGCGTGAATTTAGAATTCATGGGAAAAATCACATCTACATCTTCTGTACGGTGATCTTTCCTCTGTTCTTGATATTCTTCTTCACCAACTTCCTAGGACAAGGATTGCCAACCAATATGCCTGCAGGCATAGTGGACATGGACAATACTTCCACTACGCGAAGGCTTGTCCGCATGCTGGATTCTTACCAAAGCTCAGAAGTCGTGGCACACTATCCTACAGTGAATGAAGCCCGACAAGCCATGCAAAGAGGGGAGATTTATGCTTTCTTCTATTTCCCCAAGGGAACGACTGAAGAGCTGTTGGCATCCCGTCAGCCAAAGATATCATTCTATTATAACAACTCTTTCCTTTTGGCAGGTTCTTTAATGTACAAGGATATGCGTGTGGTAGCTACTCGTGCTGCTGCAGGTGTAGGACTGGCAAAGATGCAAGCACAAGGTTACACAGAAGACCAGATTATGGCTTTCTTACAGCCTATAGTGGTGGATACTCATCCTACCATAAATCCGTACTTGAACTATAATTTCTACTTGAGCACCACTATCATTCCTGGTTGCTTGATGCTATTCATCTTCCTGATTACCGCCTATTCCATTGGTACTGAGCTGAAATTTGGCAAATCCAAAGAATGGATGGCGATGGCCGATAATAACATCCACATTGCCATGTTGGGTAAATTATTACCACAGTTCGTTGTACACCTTATTATAGTATTGATCTATTTGGTATATACTTTTGAGATACTCCAATTCCCTCATGCCTGCAGCTTCTGGCAGTTGATTCCTTATGGCATACTGCTGGTTGCCGTCTCTCAGGCCTTTGGTGTCTTTGCCTTCGGATTGATGCCTTCACTGCGCATGTCGATGAGTATCTGTGCCCTATGGGCCATGCTGAGTTTCACCATCTCTGGATTCGCTTTTCCTCTGGATGCGATGGATCCTCCGATTCAGGCGCTCTCTTGGCTCTTCCCTCTGAGAAGTTTCTTCATGATTTATCAGATGACACTCTTCAATGGCTATCCTACTTCTTATGCATGGATATACTATGTAGTGCTGATGATATTCCTCGTGTTGCCATTTTTCGTATTGCCTAATATCAAGAAGGCCATGCTGAAGTTTGTCTATATCCCATAATAGTAACGACCATGATAGATAGAGAAAGTTTAATTGGCCGCATCAAGGAAGGATTCCACGACATGCTTTACATCTGGTCGTATGAGATGAAGCAGGTCTTCAAGGACGAGGGTGTACTGATTTTCTTTATTCTCGTACCCCTACTCTATCCATTGCTCTATTCATGGGCTTACAATAACGAAGTGGTACAAGATGCTCCTGTAGTGGCAGTCGATCAGTCTCACAGTTCATTAAGCCGTGATTTCCTGCGTCGCTGTGACGGTACTCAAGGCGTCAAGATCGTGGCATACGCTGCCGACATGGAAGAAGCGAAGGAAGTGATGCGCCAACAAGGTGCCCGTGGTATCATCTATATTCCAAGCGAATTCTCTGACCAACTGAATCGAATGGAACAAACGCATGTCAGCATCTACACAGACATGAGTGGCATTCTATACTACAAACAAATTTTGATTACTACCACAAATATCTCGCTCGATCTGGGTGCCGATTTACAACTAATGAAACTAGGTAATTATACTACCCGTGAAGATGAAATCAGTACAGCTCCTCTTCAGTATGAAGACATACCTAGGTTCAATCCTGCAGGAGGATAT
>JAEEGJ010031863.1_pt1 | contig 10169 bp, 10 predicted proteins | sample 8958761 | NCBI WGS metagenome assembly JAEEGJ01 (sample SAMN16246546, study PRJNA631951) | gut metagenome | biome: gut microbiome; feature: rumen; material: RS-attached | host: Bos | place: Iran: Karaj | collected 2018-10 | reverse complement strand
AGCTCAATGGTAGAGCATTCGGCTGTTAACCGAAGGGTTGTTGGTTCGAGCCCAACTCGGGGAGCTAAAGATGATCAGTTTTGGACGGCGGGTCTTATAAGGAGACTCGCGCATGAGAATCGCCTGACGGCGATGGGCGCTCGTCGTGTAGGAAGAGATCTTCCCAATTCACTGCGTGAATCGGGCCCCTTCTTCCAACATATGGCTCCGTGGTCAAGCGGTTAAGACATCGCCCTTTCACGGCGGTAACACGGGTTCGATTCCCGTCGGAGTCAGTTATAATATCGTGAGTTCGGACGCTCGCCGATAAGAATCGCCTGGCGGCGAAGACGGCTCGCGGTGCAGGCAGGGTTATCCCCTACCAGCATATGGCGACATAGCCAAGTGGTAAGGCATGGGTCTGCAACACCCTGATCACCAGTTCAAATCTGGTTGTCGCCTCTCAAAGTCTGATGTTGTTGTTCTGCAATGATGTCGGACTTTATTTTTTATATTATGGAAAAGACAAACAGATACAAATTAATAGATACATTAAGAGGATTATCCGTAATAAGCATGATCCTGTTTCATGCGTGCTGGATAATGAGCTATTTCGGGATCCTGATTCCGACGGAGACAATGTTCGGTTTCTGGTTTACCGTTTGGGAGAGAAGCATATGCTTCGGGTTCATTCTGATCGCAGGATATTCGTTTTCGCTCGGAAGAAGGCACTTAAGATCCGGACTGATCATCTTCGCATGGGGATTGGTTGTCATGGCTGTAACCTGCTTCTTCCTGCCCGAGATCAGGATCATTTTCGGGATACTTACGTTTATCGGGTCTGCATGTCTGATCACGATCCTTGTAGATAAAGCGGTAGGAAATACCGTCGCTAAGAGCCGTAAAGCCGCGATCGTGGGATTTTCTCTGTCGGTGTTACTGTTTGTTCTGACCTATAGCATAAACAGAGGTTATATCGGTATATCACCATACAGAGTTGCTCTTCCGAAGGGGCTGTATAAGGGAATGGCGGCAACGTATATTGGCTTTACAGAGCCGGGATTCTTCTCGACAGACTATTTTTCGATACTTCCGTGGTATTTTCTGTACCTGTGCGGCTATATGCTGTACCGGATCGTTAAGGGGACAGAGGCCGAAACACTTGTTGTTGATCACGGTATTAAAAGCTTTGAGTTTTTGGGAAGACATTCGTTGCCGATCTACATCATACATCCTGTAGTAATATATGCATTTATCGCATTTCTGAGCACATGCGTTTTATAAATGCGATAATGACGGGAAAAATCGTGTTATGTAAAGTGCAAAATGCCTAAAATCAACATATTTCGGCATTATTTGGCAAAAATCTCTTGACTTTTAAAGGCTTAAAGATTATAACTTGTATAGACGCTAAATGAAACGTCAGTACTCATGATATTAAGGAGGAGTTCAGAATGAACAAAACAGATTTAGTAGCAGCTATGGCAGCAAGTGCTGGATTATCAAAGAAGGATGCAGAAAAGGCTCTTAAGGCTTTCACAGATGCAGTTTCAAAAGAACTTAAGAAGGGTGGCAAGGTTCAGTTAGTTGGCTTTGGTACATTCGAAGTTTCTAAGAGAGCAGCTAGAACAGGCAGAAATCCTCAGACTGGTAAGGAAATGAAGATCGCAGCTTCTAAGGCTCCTAAGTTCAAAGCTGGTAAGGCTCTTAAGGATATGGTTAACAAGAAATAATCTAAGACCTTATATAAAGAAGGAACTCCGATATCCGGGGTTCCTTTTTTTATCCGCAAACCCCGAAGGTCGATATTTCGGAAAGAGACAGATCATGAGATTAGACAAGTTTTTGAAGGTATCAAGGATAATAAAGAGACGTACCGTTGCAAACGAGGCGTGTGATGCCAACAGGGTAACGATAAACGGAAGGCCCGCAAAAGCATCGGCACAGGTAAAGGAAGGGGATATCCTGGAGATAATGTTCGGGACAAACCCTCTTAAGGTGGAGGTCCTTACGGTAAAAGAGACCGTGAAGAAGGAAGAAGCCAAGGAAATGTACAGGGTTATATGATCTTTATTTGACAAGGCATACATACCCGTATATAATATATTATGTTAACAAGCACGACCGATCTTGGCGAGGGGCGGTAAGATCAGGTTGATAAGGGGAGTGTATTATGGCCAGAAGAGTCGCGTTTCGTAAGAAACGACAGAACCGGCTGGGTATGATGCTTGTTACTTTTGTGGTTCTTATGCTTATGGCGGTCATTCTGTTCAAAGGCAGGGAACTTACGATGAAACGGGCGGAGTATCAGCAGAAAGAGGAAACGCTGCAGGCTCAGATAGACGAAGAGCATGAGCGTACCCGCAAGCTTACGGATTACGAGAAGTATACGAAGACAGATAAGTTTGTGGAAGAGATAGCAAAGGAAAAGCTGGGTCTGCTGTATGAAAACGAGATACTGTTCAGATCGGATATCAATAAATAAGCACGGGGAAACAAAACCTGTGCTTTTTTCTTTGAATATGGATAATATAATGATACAATTATCCGTGGACCGGAAAATCATACCGGAATTCGTTGAGGTCTGTCATGGATAAGGAAAACATCTACGAAAAGGTTACCAAATACATTAAGGAAAACGAACTGATCAGCCCGGGCGATACGATAGTCGAGGGCATATCGGGCGGGGCGGATTCGGTCTGCCTGTTTCTTATGCTTGAAGAATTCAAGAAGGAAATGGATTTTAGCACGGTTGCTGTTCATGTTCATCACGGGATCAGGAACAAGAGTGCCGACAAGGATCAGAAGTTTGTCGAGAAGCTGTGTGCTTCAAAGAACGTGGAGTTAAAATCATTCCGGAAGGATATTCCCCTGATATGTAAGATCACAAAGGAATCGGAGGAAGAGTGCGGACGTAGGATACGCTACGAGATATTTGACGACGTATGCAAATCATACGACAATGCCAAGATCGCGGTGGCTCATCATATGAACGACCAGGCCGAGACCGTTATATTCAGGATTATAAGAGGAAGCGGCATTAAGGGCCTGACCGGGATGGAGGCAAAAAGGGACAATGTCATCAGGCCTCTTCTGTGCCTGAAAAGAGAAGAAATAGAGCAATACCTCGAGGAAAACGAGCAGAGTTACCGGATCGACGAGACAAACGGAAAGATCGAATACAGCAGGAACTATATCCGCAAGAAGATCATGCCCAAGCTCGAGAGCGTGCGCCGGAATGCCGTTGAACATATTAACGCTCTGTCGGGAGAAGCTTCCGAGATCAATTCCTTTATGGAAAAGAAGGCGAATGAGCTTCTCGATCTTGCTTCGAAAGAGGCTGACAGGAAGTATATAACAAAAGGACTGTCGGAAAAATACAAAGCCGACGTTCTTACTCAGGCCGAGCCGATCCTTCTCAAATTTGCGGTCAGAGCACTCATCGTGCGAGCCGGAGTGTCGATTAAGGATGTTACAAGGAGCCATATTGATTCTCTTTGCGAGATGATCGAAAAGCCCAAGAGCGGAGAGATCCATCTTCCCAAAGGTGTGACCGTTGTAAAGGAATCGGGGATCGTGTATATCAAACCGAGGGAAGGATTTGACGGTCAGATACAGGAACTGGTCAATGTAGGCAGGTCAGATGTAGTAATGCCTATGGCAAATACAGGGGAACCTGTAAGAGAGGTCGGAACCGACGCGAAGAAACAGGTTCAGGCGGAGCAATTCAAGTTCTATTATCCCGTTGTCGGAGAAGGAAGTTATCTGCTGCCTGACGGAAGTACGGTAACCTGCCGTATACTTAATGATTTCAGCTTAAGTGACGTTCCTGACGATACATACAGAAAGTGGATGGATTACGGTAAGATGACGGGCGAGTTGTGCCTCAGAACGCGTAAATCCGGAGATTACCTCGTTATAAACAAAAAAGGTAACGAAGGAAATCTCAAGAACTATATGATAAACGAGAAGATACCCAAAAGTGAGAGGGAGGAGATACCTCTTCTTGCAAGCGGATCCAAGATATACTGGGTACTCGGTTACAGAATATCGGAAGACGTAAAGGTTACCGCCGATACAACCACGGTGATCGAATTCATATATGACAGGAAAGACAACGAATCTGAAGATCAGGTCGAAGGACCGGAAGGAGCGGATAATGGCTGATAAAATATCTGTTTTGTTTACCGAAGAAGAGGTTAACGCGCGGATCAGGGAAATGGGAGAACAGATAAGCAGAGATTATGAGGGAAAATCACTTCATATCGTCGGTATCCTCAAGGGAGCGACTTTCTTTGCGTGTGAACTCGCCAAGCGCATCACGGTGCCCGTAACGCTTGATTTTATGAGCGTTTCAAGTTACGGTGATTCAACCGTTTCATCCGGAGTAGTAAAGATCACGAAGGATCTTGACGATCCTATCGAGGACAGAGACGTTCTTGTTGTGGAAGATATTGTCGATACGGGAAATACGCTGAGCTACCTTCTCGATAATCTGCAAAAGCGCGGATCCTCGTCGGTTAAACTGTGTACCCTTCTGAATAAGCCGGAGAGACGTGAGAAGGATGTGAATGTGGATTACACGGGATTTATCATCCCGGATGAATTTGTTGTCGGATACGGACTCGACTATGCCCAGAAATACAGGAATCTTCCGTATATAGGGATCGTTTCGACCGAATAATAATAAGAGAGGATATACGGACACTTGAACAGCAAAAAAGGAAGAGGCTTGAGTTTCTATATTGTGATCCTGCTGATCTTTGTCGGAATGGCATTGATCTGGTCAAGGATGCAGGAAGGAACAAGGGCTCAGATCAATTACGACAAGTTCGAATCATATCTTGAATCAAAAGATGTAGCCGCAATAAGGCTGATTCAGAATTCGGAAGTACCCACCGGCGAGGTAAGGCTGGTGCTCAATTCCGGACTCACGATGTATATGTACACTTCCGATATCAACAGGATAGCGGAAGAACTCAATAAAAAATTCCCCGCATATGTCATGGAAGACGTTAAACGCGAAGGCTGGTTTACGGCATATGTGCTGCCGTCGCTCATCATAGTTGTACTTATGATCGTGTTCTTTACTTATATGAACGGATCGGCGGGCGGAAACAACAGGATGATGAACTTCGGCAAGAGTCATGCCAAGCTGTCTAGTAACGACAACAAGATGAAGTTCAGCGACGTGGCGGGTCTTGATGAGGAGAAAGAGGATCTTGAAGAGATCGTTGATTTCCTCAAGAATGCCAAGAAATATGTCGATGTCGGTGCAAGGATACCCAAGGGAGTCATCCTCGTGGGACCTCCCGGAACGGGTAAGACACTTCTTGCAAAGGCGATCGCCGGAGAGGCCGAAGTACCGTTCTTCTCGATCTCCGGATCGGACTTTGTCGAGATGTTCGTCGGCGTAGGTGCCAGCCGTGTAAGGGATCTGTTTGAGGAAGCCAAGAAAAATGCGCCGTGTATCGTGTTCATCGATGAGATCGATGCGGTCGCAAGAAGGCGCGGAACCGGTATGGGCGGCGGCCATGATGAAAGAGAACAGACTCTTAATCAGCTGCTCGTCGAAATGGATGGTTTCGGAGTCAATGAAGGAATAATAGTTCTTGCGGCAACAAACCGTGTGGATATACTCGATCCGGCGATAATGCGTCCCGGACGTTTTGACAGGAAGATTGCGGTAGGTACTCCGGACATAAAGGGAAGACGCGAGATACTGGGGGTACACAGCAAAAACAAGCCCCTGGCTGAGGATGTAGATCTTGATGAGATATCCAAATCAACGTCGGGATTTACCGGAGCGGATCTTGAGAATCTCATGAACGAGGCTGCGATCAAGGCTGCCAAGACCGGACGCAAGTTCATCAAGATGTCCGATATAAGGGAATCGTTCCTTAAGGTCGGCGTAGGTGCGGAAAAGAAGAGCAAGGTCGTTTCGGATAAGGAAAAACGCATAACTGCTTTTCATGAGAGCGGACATGCGATCCTTCACTATATTCTTCCCGATATCGATCCCGTAAATACGGTATCCATCATCCCTACGGGACTCGGGGCAGGCGGATATACGATGTCGATGCCCGAAGAGGATGTGATGTTTGAGACGAAGGGCAGAATGCTCAACCAGATAGTTGCCATTCTCGGAGGACGTGCCGCAGAGTCGATAGTGCTTGACGATATTACGACAGGCGCTTCAAGCGATATTAAAACGGCGACACATATTGCAAAGAATATGGTAACCCGCTACGGTATGAGCGACAATATCGGCGCGATCTGCTATAACGACGAGGGCGATGAAGTGTTTATCGGCCGGGATCTTGCACATGCAAGAGGTTACAGCGAATCGATGGCTTCAAAGATAGACGATGAAGTTAAATATATAATCGATACATGTTATGAAAAGGCGGTCAAGATCATAAACGAGAACAGGGATAAGCTTGATGCGTGTGCCGAGCTCCTTCTGGAGAAGGAGAAAATCAACCGTGCCGAGTTTGAGGCTCTGTTCGGACAGCCCGATCCCGACTCAGAGGTGTCGGAGGGTGTTGATATCGCGGATTGATGTGCAATATATCCAATATATAGTGCTTTTCTTGTGCAGAAATCATAATCATCCGTTAAAATGCACAAAGGAATCAATCTGTATTTGTAATATTTGTGAATTTAATGAATGGATTTTGAATACGGGCGGGACTATAATGCACTTGTAACCCCCCAATATGAGGACAGTTCGAAAGAACTGTCTCCCATAAGAAAGAAATACCTTCTCCAAAAACGGCTCCTTATTTAAGGAGCTGTTTTCATATATACAGGTATATCTTGAGACTGCCACAAAATATTGGTATAATATATGATGTTGTGTACAATATAAGGGGAAATGAGGGGACTAATGGATTCAGCCGTTTACAGTGATCTTCTTCAAAAAGGCAGGTTCATCACAAATTACAAGCCCGTTCTGAACAGAAGGGCGATCTTTTCCGATTACTCGGAAGACTATATCATCCCATTAGAGCCAAATGCATACGGTGAAGTCACCATCAGGCTTCGCAGCATCAGGAACAATATCGATTATGCGAGACTTGTATGTAACGGAGAGACTTTTCTTATGGAACTTACCGAGACATCGGGCGAGTTTGATTTTTATTCCGTAAAATACCGTCTGAGTAACGAAATGATCCGGTATCATTTTGAGGTCGGAAGCGCCGGTGCAAAGTGTTTCTACGATGTCAGGGGTGTTGTGAAGGAAACGAATGATTATTTCGATTTCCGTATACGTCCCGGGTTCAAGACTCCCGATTGGGCAAAGGGAGCGGTAATCTATCAGATATATACCGACAGGTTCTATAACGGAGATCCGACAAATGACGTTCTCACAAATGAGTACAAATACATCGGTGAAAACGTGACACACGTCGATGACTGGAATAAATATCCGGCTTATATGGGTGTCAGGGAATTCTACGGCGGAGATCTTGAGGGCGTTTTGCAGAAGCTGGATTACCTTCAGGATCTTGGAATAGATGCGATATACTTTAACCCTCTGTTCGTGTCTCCGTCAAATCACAAATACGATATCCAGGACTATGATTACATCGATCCTCACTTCGGAAAGATCGTAGATGACAAGGGAGACCTCCTTGAAGGAGATAAGACCGAGAACAAGGATGCGACAAAATACATCAACAGGGTGACGGGATACGCGAATCTTGAGGCCTCAAACAAGTTCTTCGCATCATTTGTCAATGAAGCCCATAAGAGGGGTATAAAGGTCATAATAGACGGCGTGTTCAACCACTGTGGTTCGTTTAACAAGTGGATGGACCGTGAGCGGATATACGAGAACCAGGAAGGATACGAAAAAGGGGCATACGTAGACAGGAACAGCCCTTATCATGACTTCTTCAGGTTCTTTGATGAGAACAAATGGCCATATAACGGCACATATGATGGCTGGTGGGGTCACGATACACTTCCCAAACTGAACTATGAAGGCTCGAAAGAACTCAGGGATTACGTGCTGCGTATAGCCAGGAAATGGGTATCTCCGCCGTATAACGTTGACGGTTGGAGACTTGACGTTGCTGCCGATCTCGGGCACAGCCCCGAATACAACCATGAATTCTGGAAAGATTTCAGAAGAGCGGTCAAGGAAGCCAATCCGAATGCGATAATCATAGCTGAGCATTACGGGGATCCTTCGGGCTGGCTTGCCGGCGACGAGTGGGATACCATAATGAACTATGATGCGTTCATGGAGCCTGTTACATGGTTTTTGACGGGAATGCAGAAGCACAGCGATGATTTTCGCCAGGATCTTCTCGGAAATGCCGATGCATTCGAGGGAATGATGAAAGATTCGGTGGTCAAGTTTATGGCGCCCACGTTGTTTACGACAATGAACGAGCTGTCAAACCACGATCATTCCAGGTTCCTGACAAGGACCAACCATGTGGTCGGACGTGTTGCCGATAAGGGATATGAGGCGGCAAATCAGGGAGTCAATAAGGCGGTCATGCGTGAAGCGGTCGTCATACAGATGACATGGGCGGGCGCACCGACGCTTTATTACGGCGATGAGGCCGGAGTATGCGGATTCACGGATCCCGACAACAGAAGAAGTTACCCTTGGGGAAAAGAGGACAAAGAACTCATAAGGTTCCACAAAGAGATCATCAGGATCCACAAGGAAAACCGCGAACTCATAACCGGAGCCGGAATAATGCTGCACAAGGATTATAATGTCATAGCATACGGCAGGTTTATCAAGAATAACGAGATCATAGTCATAGTCAACAATAATGACTGCGACAAAGAGATCGAGATGCGTGTATGGCATACGGGAATCCCGAGAGAATCGAAAGTCACACGACTGATGCTTACGGATGCCGACGGGTTTACTACCGAGCCGGAAGAGATAGATGTTGTTAACGGAAGTATAAAGATCACACTTCCCAAAACATCGGCGATAGTCCTAAAAGGAAAACAGGAAGACGGAAAGAAAAAAGAAAAGGATTCCGAAACAAAACATGTAAGTCCTTTACAGAAGCTTGAATATCTGCTACATTAGAGACTGCCTGAGGGTATATTATGCGCAAGATGGAGTTTAAAATGGAACGCCCCGGACTGCTTGAGGCGGGACAGAAGGTCACCGTTACAGAAGGGGTGCTTCCGACGAGTTATTACTATACCATAGATCCTTCGCTTGCCATGAGCGGAAATTACGAGTTCAGAGAGCGGCTTGTAAGCAGGGAAGGCGTTGTGACGAGCGTAGAGGAAAGACCCGCAGGATTCTATGTTATCGCAGAATTCCCAGAGGATTAGCGAATGTTTGGAATCGGAAAGAAAAACAAATCAGGAGCTTCGGACAAACAAAGCAGCGACGAGAGGAAATTTGTCTCTGAACTGTCTTACAATGTACGCAACCCGTTGAATACTATCTGCGGGATCACAGAGATCACGAAGAAGAACATCATGAACGGTTGCGACAACGAGACTCTGTTATCATATGTTGATATTCTCGGAGATGCTGCGACCGAACTGCAGCAGACGATAGACCACTTCTTTGAGAGGTTTGAATCCGGCAATTACGGAGCCCATTACGGAGACAGGCAGACGGATGTGGATGAAAACGTATTGAAGAAGCTCCGAGTAATGGTTGTTGAAGACAGCAGTGTCAGCCAGCTGATCGCAAGAGAACTGCTTGAATCACGCGGATCGATCGTCACGGTCTGTGACAGCGGCAAAGAGGCGGTTGACCTCTTTGAACAGTCGATCACGGGAACATACGACGTCATCCTTATGGATATCAATATGCCGGGCATGGACGGATACGAGGCGACGGATGCCATACGCTCAAGTTCTCATCCCCAGTCCAAAACGGTACCCATAATAGCAATGACGGCGGAAGCGCTTCCCGATGATATACAGATGGCTCTGAAGGCCGGAATGAACGATCATATCAGTAAACCGATAACCGCAGATAAGATCGTATCAGCGATCAAACGTGTATTATAGGAAAAAAGAGTTGCAAATCCTTTCAGGATTGTATATAATGGCTTTTGCTGACGTTCGCCCAGATAGCTCAGTTGGTAGAGCAGAGGACTGAAAATCCTCGTGTCACTGGTTCGATTCCGGTTCTGGGCACTTTCTCAAAGAGCTTCAAATGCTGTATTTTACAGTGTTTGGGGCTT
>JAEEGJ010031862.1_pt1 | contig 10169 bp, 5 predicted proteins | sample 8958761 | NCBI WGS metagenome assembly JAEEGJ01 (sample SAMN16246546, study PRJNA631951) | gut metagenome | biome: gut microbiome; feature: rumen; material: RS-attached | host: Bos | place: Iran: Karaj | collected 2018-10 | reverse complement strand
GGGAGGCCCAGCCGGCGGGGATGTCCTTGGAATAGCCCCGGATCGCGTCGTTGGGATGGAGCTCCAGATAGCGGGAGTCGCCCCGCTCATAGCCCATGTAGGAGATCTCCATGAGCTGGCGGACCCTCTGGCCGGAGCGGATGTAGGAGCTGGTCTCACCCGTGACGGTATAGAGGTAATGTCGGGCGGCGGCGCCTTCGCCCACCACCAGGAGCATATCGTTCACCGTATACCAAGCGCCCTGGGCCAGATAGTTGCCGCCATAGCCCTGGTCCGCCCCGCCGGTGCCGTTGCCGAAGGAGGGAGAGTAGACCACGAAGCGGAAGATGCTGTCGGTGATATCCTGGCGATACTGGTGAGCGCCGATGGCGGGGGCGCTGAGCCACCAGCCGTAACCCTCCCCGTCGATGAGGCGCTCGTCATGGCCCTTCATCTCCGGGGTGATGTTCGTGAGATCATAGGAGGTGTGGTCGTGGGTGCTGGCTTCAGCCAGGGCCTCCGGCGCGTAGAGGGTGAGGCCCGTGGGCTTGACGATGCCGCTGCCCTCGTCGGCGTGCTTCTCCATGCGGTGCACGGGGGCCCCGTCCCCGATGAAGGACACGTCGTTGATGATGGTGGCGAAATTCTCCGTCATGAACATATAGGGCAGGGTCATGCGTTTTTCGTTTTCCGTGAAGGCGTCCTCTACAAAGACGACGCCCAGGTTGCTGACGCTGTACCACTGGCCTACCCGATCGCTGAAGCCGGCGGCCTGGATGACCATTTCACCCGTGTCCCACAGCTTCATGCGGAAGGACTGGAAGCTGCCGATGGAGCTTTCCCACACCGTGCCGTCCCCGGTGACCATACGCTGGTCCCGGTAGGTGACGGGGAGGTTCCGCTCGTCGATGTTGGGATGCACCACGTCCATGGGCCGGATCATGCCGGGCGGCACGCTGTTCATGTCCCCGGAGAGGGCGATGCGGAAGCCCACGCCGGCCCCGCCGTCAATGGAACGGACCTGGCGGGCCACCAGGGTGCGGGTGCTGTCGGGCAGGCCGCCGTAGATGCCGCCCCGGCGGGTCTTCTGCTGGTGGAAGGGACCGGCCGGGCCGATGGGATCCACGCCGCCCACCAGGTTGGCGTCGAAGCTGTTGTAGACCCACTCCTCCGCGTTGCCGCAGAGGTCGTAGATGCCCAGGATGTTGGGCTTCTTCGTCTTCACGTTCTGCACGGAGGTGCGGCTGGCCACGACCTCGTCGTGGACGTTGCTGCCCGCGAAGAGATATTTATGGTTGTTGCCGGGGTATTCCGCGTTGCCGGTGAGGCCGGGATTGCCGCCCTTGGCCGCAAATTCCCACTCGGCCTCCGTAGCCAGGCGGTAGGTCCGGCCGGTGAGCACGTAGAGCCGGGCCAGAAATTCCTGGACGGCGTAGAAGTTCACGTTCTCCTTGGGGCGGTCGGCGTCGGCCCCCGGCTGCGGCAGACCCATGACCGCATTCCACAGGCTGACGGTGACCTCCGTCTCGCCGATGTAGAAATCACTCACGGTCACGTTGCGCACGGGGGTCACGCTCTCCGGGCGCATGCTTGCGTCCGAGGCCTCCCAGCCGAGGGTGAAGGTGCCGCCCTCCACAAAGACCATGTTGAAGGAGGTATCGAATTGCACCCCCGCCATGTCCGTGGTCAGAGTCTCGAGCATCAGGTCGCCCGAGACGGGCTTCCCCTGCATGGCCGCGCCCGCCGCGCCGGGCAGGGCCGCCAGCAGCAGCACGGCGGCGAGGAGCAAAGAGAATATCTTTTTCATAGCGTCAAAATCTCCATATCATTATCATACGATCTGCGCGTTTCCATCCTTCGTCCCGCGGGACGGTTCCCGCCTTTATGCCCGCATATGGGTATCCCCCCTTCTTTCCGGTAAATCTGTCGGAAACCCGGCAATCTTTGGTAAATAGCACAATATTTCAGAAACAGCGCAGTTTTATTTTGTCGATTATACCAAAGCTCCGCCAACCGCGCAAGGACTTTCCGGGAGAAATCCGCTGCCGAAAACGCGAAAAAGCGCGGGAGGGCAATCGCTGCACTCCCGCGCAATCGTGTATAGAAGCTATAATGCTATTCCAGAATGCGCCGGTAGATAGCCAGATCCTCGTCTCCGAACACGTTGAAAATGACCTTGACGGCGCTGTTTTTCCCGGTTTTCCATTCCTTCACGGTCTGCACCGCGATCTCCGCCGCCGCCTGCTTGGGGAAGCCGAAGACGCCGGTGGAGATGCAGCAGAAGGCGATGCTATCACAACCGTTTTCCGCAGCGACGTCCAGGCAGGCGCGGTAGCTGGAGGCGAGAAGGTCCCGGTGCTCCTGCGTCAGAGCGCCGTCCACGATGGGCCCGACGGTATGGATCACATACTTGCTGGGCAGGTTGTAGGCCGGGGTGATCTTGGCCTGCCCGGTGGGTTCCTCGCAGCCCTGCTCATCCATGATTTCCGCGCATTTGAGCCGCAGCTGGATGCCTGAGAAGGTATGGATGCAATTATCGATGCAGTTGTGGAGAGGCCGGAAACAGCCCAGCATGCCGCTGTTGGCGGCGTTCACGATGGCATCGCACTCCAGCGTCGTGATGTCGCCCTGCCAGAGATAGAGGTCGCCCTCCACCGGCGTCAGATCTGCCAGGAGGGTGATCCCCTTTTCCGCAATGGCTTCCTTCAGATAGTCGTCCTGCACGGCCAGGAACTCACGGCTGGCGGCGCGGGGCCGCCGCACGTTCATGAGGGAGCGCAAAAGGTCCTTCTGCTCCTGCGTGCTGCCCGGAACGGACATGCGCCGATAGCGCGGCTCCTCTTTCAAAAGCTCTCGGATCAGGTATTCCCGTCTTTCCGTCTGGTTCATTGTTTCCCTCCCATAGCGGCCATCATGATTGCCGACTCATTCACACGGTTCTTCGGCCTTCTAGTGCCCCAGGATCATCCGGCGGAGGATGTAGTTCTTGAAGCCCAGCTTCTGCCGCAGCTCCTTCTCCAGGTAAACATAGAAATCGCACATCCGCTTCAGTTCCCCGTCCGTGGGCTTCCGCATGGCGAAGCGGGAGAGCACCACGGGCCGGCAGGCCTTCTGCATGGGCTCGTGCCCCGGCGCGCTGCCCAGCAGCTCATCCGCCCGGGCGGAAAAGCTCAAGATGGTATCCGAGGGCTGCATTTCCAGCCCCAGGAAGCCCAGCTGCCGGATGATGCGGCGATAACATTCGTCTGCCCGCGTCCGGTTGTCGGGATAGCGGCGGATGAGGCGATAGTAGAAATTCTCCACCTTGAAGATCAGCAGGACGGCGCGGGCCCCCAGGAAGATCAGGAAAGCGGCCAGGTCGCCCAGGAGCACGAGCAGTACGATCCGCCATGTTTTGCTGATGGCGGGCTTCTCCGGCTCCTCGATGCTCTCCTCTTCTTCCTCCTGCTCCGGCTCCGGGAGCTCCAGCTTCGGGATCTCCGGCGTGACCGGCGTCTCCGCGGGCTTGGGGTCCCGGACGATGGGGGCGTCCATCTCCACCAGCTCAAAGGCTTCCCATTCCGTGGGGTCGAAATCCACCCAGCCCACGCCGTAGAAATAGACCTGGGACCAGGCGTGGGCCGTGGCGTTGGTGGCGATATAGTTGGTGGTGTTGGGCTTCCTGTCCGCCTGCTTCAGGCCGTAGCCGGTGACGTAGCGGGCCGGGAGGCCGCAGATGCGGGCCAGGATGGTCATGGCGGTGGCGTAATAGGTGCAGTAGCCCTCCCGCGTTTCCAGGAAGGCGGAGAGAAAATCCCGGTCCAGGGGTCCGTCCCCCGGATTCTTCGTATACCGGCAGTTGTCCGCGATCCACTTTTCGATGGCCAGGGCCTTGTCATAGTCGTTGTCGCAGCCCTCCGTGATCCGGGCCGCCAGCTCCCACACAAAGGGCTCCACCATCTCGGAGACCACGGTGTTGACCTCTGCGATCTCGTCATAATCCCGGTCCCGGGAGGAGGCCGCCGCGATCACCAGCTTCCGCATGTTCTCGTCGAAATCCTCCCGCTCCCGGTCAAAGACACGGGTCTTGATGACGTAATTCATGCTGATGTCCGGAAGCTCCTGGGTGAACAGTTCCCCCTGGGAGTTGAAATAGACGTCGGTCACATCCCCGTAGACGGGCATGGTGACGCCCTCCATCTTGCCGCCGGAAAAGAGAGAGCGGAGCCTGCCCGACAGGGAGATCTCCAGGGAGGCGACCCGAGTGACTTTCCCATAGGGCTCGGCGGCCTTGCGGCTGGAGGGCTTGCCCACGGCGAATACCTCCCGCCGCTTGCCCCGCCAGAGGGGGCTTACGAAGCGGAAGCGCCCGCCGGCCCCGGTATCGTACCAGCCGTAGCCGTTGTAGCTGTCATAGACCGCCCCCGCCAGCAGGATGGGGGTGGAGGTCTTGACCCGCATGACCGTGCGGTTGTTGGGGTCGATGTCGCCGCCCAGGGTCATGCCGTGGGGGGCGAGGCCGGAATAGCCCAGGTCGAAGCTCCCTTCTCCGTAGGTGCCCTCCCCGTAGAAGGAGAACACGTCCCGCACGTCCTGCACCAGGTTCACCAGGCCGTGGGACTGCCAGGCCCCCTCCGTTTTCGGCCCGAAGGCGAAGGCAAAGAGAGTCACCAGCGGCGCCAGCACCAGAGCGGTGAGCTGCATGGAGGCCGAGGGTATCTTCTCGCTGCGCCCCAGCTTCCGGTTGATGCTGTGGGCGTTGGTCCGGGCAAGGAGCACCAGGGTGGCGATGAGCAGCAGGGCCGCGGCCGCCAGCATCTGCTTCGAGCCGGAAACATGCATCCAATAGAGAAGAGCGCCGCTGAGCAGGACCCACACCGGCAGGAAGGCAATGCGCCGGAAGAAGATATAGAGGATCAGGGTCACGGGGAAGGCGAAGGCCAGATGGATCAAAAACAGGCTTCCGTTTTCCGAATAGGGCAGCGTATAGGGATAAGCCGCGTTATACCACTCGATAAAGCCCCGGCAGTATTCCTTGACCGGCTCCCAGAAATGGAAGATATACACGACGCCCGCCCCAAGAACGGCGACGGCGCCGATCAGCGCCGGGGCGATCCACCAGCGGCGGCTCAGAAGGAAGATCAGGGACAGGTCCACAAAGACATAGAGCAGGCAGTCCATCAGCCCCGCATCCTGGCCCATGGCGGGCAGAAGGGCGCTGCAAAAAGCGCAGCCGCCCAGCAGGCAGCAGACCAGCTCGGCGATCAGGGCAAGGGAGTATTTCCCGTTTTCTTTTTTCATCCCGTCACCCCCTCATTCCAGCGCGACCAGCTCGGCCGCCACGTCGCAGCCGACGGGCAGGCGGACCGTGGGCGTCAGCCCCGTGTCGGCATGGCCGTCCCCCACCAGCACCAGGGTAACGGCGCTGAAAAAGGGCGCCGCCTCCGCGATGCTTGCTTCCAGGGCTTCGCTGCAGGCGGAGGTGATGACGATGAGGGCGCTCCCGCCCCGGCAGTCCTCCAGAGGCAGAGGGCCGGGAGCCTTGTCCTCAAAGGGCAGCAGGGCCAGCCACCGGCGTACCTTCTCGAAATCCGCCATGTCCGGGGCTTCCTCCCCCTGGCGGACGCCCTTGGTGTCCCCCAGGGCACGCAGAAGGGCGCTGCGGTTCCGGGACAGGCAGTGCAGGGTGATGCAGGCGGCAGCCTCGCAGACCGTGTCCGCGGCTGCAAGGGCCGCCTCTCCGGCTTCCCCGTGGGCGCAGTTGTCGATGAAAACGGCCACGTTCTCCCGGGCGGGCTGTTCATACTGCTTGACGAACAGCTCCCCGTGCTGGGCGCTCTTTTTCCAATGGATCTGCTTCAGCGGGTCGCCGGGCCGGTAGGCCCGCGCGCCGGAAATGCTGCTCCCGCTCTCGGAAGCATGCAGGTAGCGCTCCCCGAACAGCTTCTCGTCCGCCATGTCCGCATAGAGGGAATCCGGCGTCTCGGCCCGGGGATAGACGGTGAGCTCCGGCTGCCGGTAGTATTTCAGCTTCCGCATGTCGAAGCCCATGGGCAGCAGGCCGAATATATCCGTGATGCGCATGGTGGTGATGCCGATGGGATAGACCCCGCGGTAGGGCATGGCCACCTTGAAGTCGAATTCCTTGCCGGTGAAGGGCAGCAGGCTGAAAGAGACCTGGGTATTCTCGCTGGGGGCCGCCAGCTCCACGTCCACCTTCATCATGCTCAGAGGGAAGGGCTTCTCGTTGCGGATGGAGAGGTGCAGGGCCGTCTCGCTGCCCTTCACCGCCTCGGCCACGTCCAGACTCTGGGTATAGGCGAAGGTGCGCAGCGTCCACTGGTTCAGGGCGAAGATGAACAGCACCAGAAGGATCTGGGCCAGCAGCAGGATGAACCAGAGCCGCATCCCCGTATACAGTCCGGCAACGAGGAAAACCGGCATCAGCAGATAATAGAGGATCCGCAGCGCTTTCATGACACCGCCGGGACCTTGAGCTCCCGGATGATGGCGCTGAGGACGCTCCGCCGGTCCTCCCCCCGGAGGCCGCTGCGCCGGTCCAGGACGATGCGGTGGGCCAGCACCGGCAGGGCCAGCTTCTGCACGTCGTCCGGCAGGGTGTAGTTCCGCCCGGCGAACATGGCGCAGGCCATGGCCGCCTCCGTGAGGGCGATGCAGCCCCGGGGACTGATCCCCAGGCTGATGCGCTCATCCCGCCGGGTGGCCTCCGCGATCTTGACGATGTAGTCCAGCACCGCGTCGGCGCAGAGGACCTTGGTCCGCTCCTCCCGCAGGGCCAGAATGTCCTCGGCGGAGGCCACCGGCTCCAGGGTCTCGATGGGGCGGGCGCGCATGTTGCGCTTGAGGATGTCCATCTCCTCGCTGTGGGTGGGATAGCCCAGGCTGAGGAGCATGAAGAAGCGGTCCAGCTGGGCCTCCGGCAGCGGATAGGTGCCCGTATGCTCCACCGGGTTCTGGGTAGCCAGCACGATGAAGGGCTCGGGCAGCGGATAGGTGGTGCCGTCGATGGTCAGCTGTCCCTCCTGCATGGCCTCCAGCAGACTGGATTGGGTCTTGGGGCTGGTGCGGTTGATCTCGTCCGCCAGCACGATCTGGGACATCAGGCCGCCGAAGCAGACCTCCCGTTCCCCGGTCTTGGGGTTGAAGGCCGTGTAACCCGTCACGTCGGAGGGCAGCAGGTCGGATGTGAATTGGATGCGGGAAAAGGAGCAGTTGAGGGACTTGGCCAGGGCCGAGACCAGGGTGGTCTTCCCCAGGCCGGGCACGTCCTCGATGAGCACATGCCCCCCGCAGACCAGAGCCAGCAGCAGCAGCTCCGTCTGCTCCTCCTTGCCGACGATCACCTTCGAGATATTCTCCTTGACTTTTTCCACCAGTGCGAGTTCAGACATAGGATCACCGCCTTATTCATGTGTGTTTTGGTTATCATACCACAGCCGGTCTGAAAACTCAATCGACACGCAGGGATCCGGCTGCCGCCTGTGTTATGAGCGGCCTCTTGACAAGCACGGTTTATTGCGATAAACTAAGATAAAGGTTTACAGGAATAAACCGAAAGGAGCACTTTCGGATGATCGACATGGAGCTGGGAGCCGTGCAGGAACGGTTCGCGGACATCGTGTGGGCCCATGAGCCCGTGGCCTCCGGGGAGCTGGTGAAGCTCTGCCGGGAAGAACTGAACTGGAAGAAGCCCACCACCTATACCGTGCTCCGCAGGCTCTGCGAAAAGGGCCTGTTTCGGAACGAGGGGGGCGTGGTCTCCGCGCTGATCTCCCGGGAGGCCTTTTATGCATCTAAGAGCAGGCAGGTGGTGGAGGAATCCTTCCACGGTTCTCTGCCCGCCTTCGTGGCGGCCTTTACCGCCGGGCATAAGCTCACGGAGGAGGAGGCAGCCGCCATCCAGAAGTTGATCGACGCGGCGCGGCGGGAGGAATGAGAATGGAGCTTTTGCTGCTGAACATCCAGCGCCTGTTCCGGGCGGTGCTGCGCATGAGCTTCTCCGCCGGCATCCTGGTGGCGGCGGCGCTGGCCCTGCGGCTGGTGCTGCGCAAAGCGCCGAAGTGGACCCGCTGTCTGCTTTGGGCGCTGGTGGCGGTGCGGCTGCTCTGCCCGGTGCTGCCGGAGGGACGGCTCAGCCTGATGCCCCGGGAGAAGGCATACAAATCTTCGGAGCAGCGGCTGCTCGCCGCGGTGGACGAGGGCCTGCCCGCGCCGGAATGGGAGACGCCCCGGGATCGGGATATAAACGAAAGCGATGGGGCGGCGCAGAATGTCCGGGTCAGCCCTGCTGCGGCCCCCGGCGCTTATCTGCCCCCGGTCTGGGCCCTCGGCGTCCTGGGGATGCTCCTCTATGCCCTTTGGAGCTATTTGCGCCTCCGGCGGCGGACGGCGGCCTCCGCGCCCTTCCGGGAGGGCGTGTTCCTCTGCGATGGGATCGACACGCCCTTTATTCTCGGCGTTTTCCGCCCGCGCATCTGCATACCCTCCCACATGGACGAGTCCCGGCTTTCCTTTGTGCTGGCCCACGAGCGGGCCCATCTCCGGCGGCGGGACCACTGGTGGAAGCCTCTGGGCTTCCTGCTCCTTTCTGTCCACTGGTTCAACCCTCTCCTGTGGGTGGCCTATATCCTCCTGTGCCGGGATATCGAGCTGGCCTGCGACGAGCGGGTGGTGCGGGAAATGAGCGCGCCGGAGCGGGCGGACTACTCCCAGGCCCTGCTGGACCTCAGCCGCCGCCGCGGGATCGCCGCCTGCCCCCTGGCCTTCGGGGAGGCGGGGGTGAAGCAGCGGGTGAAGGGAATACTGAACTACAAAAAACCCGCGCTCTGGATCGTGGCTGCGGCGCTGCTCCTCTGCCTTCTGGCGGCCCTGTGCTTCCTGACGGACCCTGCCGCCGTCCTGCCCGGGGAGAGCAGCGTCGTCTCGGCGGAGTATGCCTCGCTGGGGGAGAGTATCCCCCTTCCTCCGGAAGCCTGGGCGGAGCTGACCCAATTGATCGGGGACCATCGAGGGCGGCGGTTCCCCGTGGGGGCGGACGATCCCGGCACCCTGTCCCGGAGCGTCAGCCTGCGGTACGAAGACGGACGCCTCCTGCTGGTGCACGGTCAGTATTACAGCGGCTTTGATCTCCTGCGGGGGAGGGAGAATGATTACCGGACGATTATCACCAGCTTCGACGCCGCGGGAAAGGCCCGGAAGGCTTGGCGGATGGAGGAGAGCTTCGACGAGGCCTTTATGGAGTGGAAAGGCCGCTGGATCTCCCGGCAGGAAAACGCCCTGGACTGGATGTGGAAGCATTACGAGGTGAGAGACGTCCTGTACGACAGCGGCCGGGACGACCCCCGGACGGAGCTGCGCCAGTGCGCGATCAATGATAACTATGAGCTGCTGATCTCCACCGGGGAAGCGGGCGGAGAGTGGCAGCGCATCGGCAGGCTGGAGCCCTTCACGCCGGAGAAAAGCAGCTTTGACGGCAGATACGGGTATTATGCTGCCTATGATGCCGCCGCCGCTCTGCGGAAGCGGAACCGGATGGCCTGGCGGGCGGTCACGGAGGACGCGCCGGACGCGCGGTTTTATGATCTGTTCTGGCAGGCCGGCGGGGAGATCCTCCTGGGCGCGGGCTGGTATGACGCCGGGGAGGCCGGGGATCCTTATTCCGACGACAGCCGGGTCTATCGGCTGTACCGGCTGGCCGGCACGCTGGAGGAGCCGTCAGAGGAAGCGCTGAATTTGGACGCCCTGCGGGAGAAATACCCGGAGTATTTCGGCCTGTCCGCCTTCAAGGGGCTGGAGCTCTATGTCTGGCAGCTGGGGCCCGGCGTCCTTCGCTGCGGCCTGATGGAGGGGACGAACCGGAATAAGACGAGTGAAGAAATATGGAACCTGCAGGGCGCGACGGTGGAGGAGATGAAGCGGATCCTCTCCACCTACGACATCCCGGAGGAGGATATCTCCATCATGCCCTTCCTGCACCCTGTTTCCAGCTACATTTACAATATCACCGAGGAATACCGCGCGCAGCTGCGGGAGCTGTTTTTCGGGTCCGCCGCCATTGCCGCGCCGCAGCCTGACGAGCCCGGCATCTTGGAAGCGCCGGTGCTCACCGTGACAAGCGGCAGCGTAACCATCGTTCCTTATCTGCATGGCAGGAACGTCCTGACCTGGGACGGGAACGGCTGGCTCGCGGC
>JAEEGJ010031860.1_pt1 | contig 10169 bp, 6 predicted proteins | sample 8958761 | NCBI WGS metagenome assembly JAEEGJ01 (sample SAMN16246546, study PRJNA631951) | gut metagenome | biome: gut microbiome; feature: rumen; material: RS-attached | host: Bos | place: Iran: Karaj | collected 2018-10 | reverse complement strand
ACGGGCTTTATACAGCAGCCTCTGTAGAGGCTATCAAGAAAATTATCAGGAAAAATGAGAAATTAAGAAAATGAGAACTTGAGAATGGTTGAGACAATAAAAACAATGAGGGCGGAAATGCAGAATGTACTGGAAAACAACATTCTGCGCTTTTGGCTTGACAAGATGCTAGACACAGAGCATGGTGGCTTCTACGGACAGATGATGGGAAACGGACAGCTCGTGAAGACTGCCGACAAGGGTGCTATACTTTCAGCTCGCATACTATGGTCGTTTGCAGCAGCCTATCGCGTATTGCACAAACCAGAGTATCTGGATGCTGCTACCAGAATGAAGGACTATATATTGGAGCATTTCTATGACAAAGAATATGGGGGCACCTACTGGTCGACGGACTATCTGGGGCAGGCGAAGGACACGAAGAAGCAGTTCTACGCCATAGGCTTTATGATATATGGGCTGAGCGAATATGCCCGTGCAACTGGCGACCGTGAGGCACTCGACTATGCCATCCTATTATATGAGTGTATTGAGGAGCATGCTTTCGATTCACAAAACAACGGCTATATTGAAGCCTGTACACGCGAATGGGGAACCATGGCTGATATGCGGCTCTCGGAATTGGATGCAAACTACCCCAAGTCGCAGAATACCCACTTGCATATCATCGAACCCTATACAAATCTGCTGAGATGTTTGAAAGAACTGCAAGCTGCCGAATCATGTGATTATGTGCCTGCCATAGGATCTGTGTTACCTATGGGCGTGAGTGTTCCTTTTGAGACGATAGTGAAGATAGAGGGCTCATTGCGTAATTTAATCAGTATCTTTACCGATCGTATCTTGAATCCCGAAACCCATCATTTGGACTTGTTCTTCGAGATGGACTGGACACGTGGTGCAGGACGGCTGGAAAGCTATGGTCACGATATTGAATGTTCATGGTTGATGCATGAAGCCGCACTGGTATTGGGTGATAAAAATGTGATAGAAAAAGTGGAACCGATAGCGCTTGCCGTAGCCAAGGCATCTGAGAAAGGATTACGGCCTGATGGAAGCATGATACATGAAGCCAATCTGGATACTGGTTATGTGGACGATGACCTGCATTGGTGGGTTCAGGCTGAGAACGTCGTGGGATGGCTGAACATCTATCAGTATTTTGGCGATGAAAAGGCGTTGCAGCACGCCTTAGAATGCTGGGAATACATCAAACGGAACCTGATAGACTACGAACATGGTGAATGGTTTTGGAGCCGTCGGAAGGACGGCACGCTGAACTTGGATGACGACCATGCAGGTTTTTGGAAATGTCCTTACCATAATAGTCGCATGTGTCTGGAAACAATAGAACGCTTTTGCTAATTTAGAAATAAAATTAAACCATTATGAGGAAGAATATATTATTTGTCATTTGTCATTTGTCATTTAGCATATGCGCAATGGCCTGGCAGGGGGATGTCACTATTGAAACCCCTAAAACGCAATTGTTGCTTACCACACAGGAGGATGGTGACCTGTGTCAGTCGTACTATGGCGACAAGAATGCCACCTTACAAGAATTGCGCGATGGCGGCAGTGATTTCAACTTCCATGTTATGCCGGCTTTTGGCACAGTTGATGCCGTCCAGGCTCCTGCCTTGCAGGTACAGCATGTTGACGGTGACTTGAATTTGGAACTTAAGGTTGCTGACTATGAAATAAAGGATGAACCGCGCGCCAAAATACACATCTTTACAATGATTGACAAACTGATGCCCTTCACAGTAAAAGTCTTCTACAAAGCATACAAGAACGTCGATATCATTGAAACATGGACTGAGATTTCGCATCAGGAAAAGAAGGCCATCACGCTTAAACGTTTCGATAGCGGTCACCTGACATTGCGCCAAGGTAATGTGTGGATGACGCATCTGCATGGCAACTGGGCCGCTGAGACAGAACCGACTATGGAACCTGTAACTCAGGGGATGAAGGTGATCAGCAACACGGACGGTGCCCGTAACTCTCATCTCGACGCACCCGAACTGATGCTCTCACTCGACGGACATCCACAAGAACAGACAGGACGCACTATTGGTATCGCCCTCTGCTGGAGCGGCAACTATGAATTACGCGTAAATACGATTTCGCACAAAGAACATCATATCTATGCAGGCATCTCGCCCCTATCGAGTGAGTATGTCTTGGAACCGAAAGAAATTTTCGAGACACCCCATATGGCTATGACCTACTCTGACAAGGGCATGGGTGGTGTGAGCCGCAATTTCCATGACTGGGCACGCAAGGAAGGTATGCTACATCGTGGTATGCAGACGGGTGACATCCTGCTGAATTCATGGGAAGGCATCTATTTAGACATTACTGAAGAGAAAATTATCAAAATGATGGACGATATAGCTGCCTTTGGCGGTGAACTGTTTGTGATGGACGACGGCTGGTTTGGCGATAAGTATCCACGCAAGAAGGACAACTCGTCGTTAGGCGACTGGGTGGTAGACCGCCAAAAGCTGCCCAACGGCATCAAAGCCCTTACTGATGCCGCCAAGCAGCGTCATATCAAGTTTGGTATTTGGATTGAACCAGAAATGAGTAATACCACCAGTGAACTGTACGAACAGCATCCTGACTGGGTGTTACAGACCAAGGGACGCAAACTAAAACTGGGCCGTGGGGGCACGCAGGTTGTACTCGATATGACGAATCCTAAAGTGCAGGATTTCGTATTCAAGATTGTTGACGACCTAATGACTCAGTACCCAGAAATCAGCTACATCAAATGGGATGCCAATGCTTCGATACAGAACTACGGCTCGCTCTATCTGCCCAAGTCGAAGCAGAACAACATCTACATCGATTACCATCGCGGACTCATCAAGACCTTACAGCGTATCCGTGCCAAGTACCCTGACCTGATTATTCAAGATTGTGCTTCGGGTGGCGGACGCGCCAACTATGGCTTGCTGCCCTACTTCGACGAGTTTTGGGTATCTGATAATACTGATGCCCTGCAGCGTGTCTACATTCAATATGGTACCAGCCTCTTCTTCCCCGCCAACGCCATGGCTCAACACATCAACCACGTTCCATATTGGAATACGGGCGGACGGCGGATTCCAGTCAAATTCCGTTGCGATGTGGCCATGAGCGGACGTCTTGGTATAGAGCTGCAACCCAAAGACATGACCGACGAGGAGCGCCAGCAATGCACCACTTGCTTTGCCGACTACAAGCAATTGCGTCCCATCGTTCAGACGGGTAATCTCTACCGTCTGTTGTCCCCCTACGACCACAAGGGCGTAGCTAGTCTCATGTATGTCGACGATGCCCGGAGCAACGCCGTACTCTTCGTCTATAAAATCGAGAACTACTACGACCAGCCCCTGCCACGCCTGCGTCTAGCCGGTCTGAATCCTGACAAGACCTACACGCTAACGGAGCGCGATGTGCGCATAGGTCAGAAATCCTGTAGTCTAAACGGCAAGCAGTTCACAGGTCGTTTCCTGATGTCTGTAGGCATCGAGGTTCCTTTGTGGGAAGACTATGCCTCACGTGTGTTTGAACTTAATTAAAGAAGTGACGTATGAAACCGTACAAATTTGAACCATATCTAAAGACAACCTTATGGGGCGGTTATCAGATTGCACCTTTCAAAGGTATCTTTACGGCTCAGCCGAATATCGGTGAGAGTTGGGAAATTAGTGGTGTCCCCGGACATGAGAGCCGTGCTATCGAGCGTGGACTTATCGATGATGTCGACGTCGGACTTACATTAACAGATCTCATTGACAAGTACAAAGGCCTGCTCGTGGGGCAGAAGGTCTATAAAAAGTATGGCAACAAGTTTCCATTGCTGGTGAAGTTCATCGACTCGCGCCAGGATTTAAGTGTGCAAGTTCATCCCGATGATAAACTGGCCATGAAACGTCACGGCTGTCAGGGTAAGACCGAGATGTGGTATGTCATTAAGAGCGATGTAGGCGCCAAGATATATTCTGGCCTGAAGAAAAACATCACCCCTGACGAATATGAGCGGTTGGCTAATACTCCAGTTCCCGATGGTTTCCCCTCTGGTTCCCATTCTCCCATGCAGGATGTCATTGCCACGCACGAGGCGCATGACGGTGATCTCTATTTCCTGCCTGCTGGAAGATTGCACGCCATTGGTGCCGGCAACTTCCTTGCTGAAATTCAGGAAACTTCCGACATTACCTACCGTGTTTACGACTTCGGACGAAAGGATGCCCATGGCAGGCCTCGCGAGTTGCATATCGCTGAGGCTCGCGATGCCATCGATTACCGCGTATGGCCGGAATACCGTAGCAGTTACGACTCGACCAAGCCCATATCACAACTTGTCAATTGTCCGCATTTTGTCGTTCATCGTGTCGTTGTGCAGGTGGCATCCCAAGTCGATTTCCACTGCGATTCATTTGTTGTTGTCATGTGTCTGTGGGGCGAGGCCAATATTAATGGCATCAGCATTCGACAGGGTGAGACCATCCTCGTACCTGCCTGTGAAAATGTGCTATATATCTTTGGAAACGCCTCATTCCTAACTGCTACAATAGGATAATGTCATTCGTTTTTCCGAGAACAAACTTATTGTTTATATATGAAACAACGATTATTTTACAGTATGGTACTGATCTTGTACGTCTTGGGCGTGCAGGCAACAATAATTGGTGTTGATAACGTGCGTGAAACTATCCGACTGGATAAGGGATGGAAGTTTGCAATGGGGCATGCTTCCGACCCCCTGAAAGACTTCGGTTGTGGAACGGAGTACTTTAACTATTTGACAAAGGCTAACTCCATCCACAACGAGGGACCTTATTCTCAGAAATTCAATGATTCTCAATGGCAGGAAGTACAGATACCTCACGACTGGGTACCGATATTACCCTATGCCAAAGAGGCCAGCCATTCGCATGGCTATAAGACTGTAGGTTATAAGTATCCGGAGACCAGTGTAGGGTGGTATCGAAAGACGTTTAAAATCGGTAATGAAGATCTTGGGGAACGTCTTATGCTGCGTTTTGACGGTATCTTCCGCAATGCACAGGTATGGTTCAACGGCTTCTATATGGGTACGGAACCAAGTGGATACACAACGCAGGTTTTCGATATTACACCTTATGTAAAATATGGTGAGGACAATTTGATTTGTGTCCGTGCGGATGCTTCATTGGAAGAAGGCTGGTTTTATGAGGGTGCAGGTATCTATCGAGATGTGTGGTTAGAGAAAAGTGCTGAGGTCAGCGTAGCGCCTTTCGGCACCTTTGTCTATGCAGAACTGAGCAAACCGTATTCAAAGGCCAAACTTTGCATTGAGACAGAGGTCTGCAACAGTTCCCTCAAATCTCAACAATGTGAGGTCGTGCAACGTTTGTTGGATGCAGACGGCAAAGAAATAGGTAAAAGTGAGGCAATAATCTTGAATCTGAAGGCCAAACAGACACAGAGTTGCAAGCAGAGCATCACGGTGGACCATCCACACCTCTGGAACATTACAGACCCTTATCTGTATCAAGTGGAAACCACTGTCGTTCAGAATGGAAAGGTTACAGATTTTTATAAGACCACCACAGGCATCCGCGATATAGTATTTGATGCTGAGCAGGGCTTTCTGCTGAACGGTAAGCAGGTGAAACTGAAGGGGGTGAACCTGCATCAAGATCATGCCGGTGTGGGCTCAGCCATCCCCGATGCCTTGCAGGTATGGCGTATCCAACAAATCAAAAAGTTCGGCTGCAATGCTTATCGTTCTTCGCACAATCCCATGACGCCAGCGATGCTTGACGTTTGTGACCGTGAGGGTATCCTCGTCATTGAGGAGAACCGCCTGATGGGTGTTAACGATGAACATCTTCGTCTGTTGGAACGCATGATTAAACGTGACCGCAACCATCCTTCCATTATTATGTGGAGCGACGGAAACGAGGAGTGGGGCATCGAGAACACAGCTCTGGGCACTCGCTTAGCTGAGGCAATGCGTGAATATACGCGCCTATATGATCCCACGCGTCCAAGTACCGTGGCCAATGCCGGTGGTATGGAACTTATCAAAGGTGTTGATGTGGTAAGTTTTAACTATATCGTGCAGAACGATGTGGACAATCGCAAGAAGTCCAATCCTTCATGGAAGATTGTTGGCAGTGAAGAGACAACTGGCTGCGGAACGCGTGGGTGGTACTTCAACCAATCAGACTATCCTGGGCGTATGGTCAGTATGAACCGTGACACAATACACCATCATATTGAGAATGTCATCGAGCGCGGCTGGCGTTTCTATGCCGAGCGTCCTTGGGGCGCCGGACTGTTCTACTGGACGGGCTTTGACTATCGTGGTGAGTCCAATCCGCTCGTGTTCCCAGCTCACGACTCTGAGTTTGGTATTCTAGACTATTGTGGATTTCCAAAAGACGAGGCGTATTACTTGAAATCATGGTGGACGGACGAACCGACATTGCATATCTTTCCACATTGGAACCTGCAAGGGCATGAGGGTGAGGAGATAGAGTTATGGGCATACAGCAATTGCGATGAGGTGGAATTGATGGTGAACGGCAAGAAACTGGGCCGCCAGCAGATGCCTAGAAACGGACATCTGAAGTGGAAAGCCGTCTATCAGCCTGGCAAAGTCGTTGCTATTGGCTATAAGAACGGCAAGCGCATCATGACGAAGATTATAGAGACTACGAAACCGGCCTATCTGACGCTATTGAAGGCTGACCGCCAGGAGATTACTGCCGACGGGCGCGATCTCGTAATCATTACCGTTGAGGTTCAAGACCAAAAGGGGCGTATCGTTCCCGATGCCTGCCCCATGCTGAATTTCCGTCTTGAGGGCGATGCTCGCATTTTGGGCGTTGGCAATGGCGACCCGATGTATTTGGGTCAGGACCATCCCACCAGTATGAACTGCAAGGAGTTTTCCATCCCGGCTTTCAATGGTCTGGCTCAAGTGATTGTCCAGAGCACGGAAACGGCTTCTGAAATCATGCTCAACTGTCTTAGTGATGGACTGAAAACGGGACAAATCAGGATTGTTACTGTATCTAGATCAACCGCATTATAATTCCGTCTGGAAATTGTAATAAAATCTTATTTTTTTCGTAACTTTGCACAGTAAACCCTAAAAACAATGAAAAAAATTATTGTATTCTCTCTTCTTCTCATAAGCTCGCTTGTAGCTTTTGCACAACAATTGCGCAATCCCGTTATCCCTGGCTATCATCCAGACCCCTCCGTTTGCAGGGTGGGCGATGACTACTATCTGGTCAATTCGTCGTTCCAGTATTTTCCAGGTGTTCCCATCTATCATTCCAAGGATTTGGTCAATTGGGAGCAGATAGGCAATGTGCTGGATCGTGAAAGTCAGTTGCCTTTGAAGGGAGCTACTTCTTGGCAGGGCATCTATGCTCCCACCATCCGTTATCATGCAGGAACCTATTATATGATTACCACCAATATAGGCAATGGAGGCAATTTCATGGTGACAGCCCAGAATCCATCAGGTCCTTGGAGCGAACCTATTTGGTTGGAACAGCAGGGCATTGACCCTTCGTTGTGGTTTGAAAATGGCAAGTGCTATATGGTGAGTAATCCTGATAATACCATCATGCTTTGCGAGATTGACCCCAAGACGGGCAAACAGCTTACTGAGAGCAAATCACTTTGGCAAGGTACAGGTGGACGCTATCCAGAGGGTCCCCATCTCTATAAGAAGGATGGCTATTACTACTTGCTCATCTCAGAGGGAGGCACTGAGATGGCTCATGGCTTGACGATAGCCCGTAGCAAGAAGATATTGGGACCTTATGTGGCGAATCCTCAGCATCCGCTGTTGACTAATTGCTCTTTGGCAGGACAAACCATGCAGATTCAGGGTACGGGTCATGGCGACTTTGTGCAGGCTACAGACGGAAGCTGGTGGGTGGTGTTCTTAGCTTATCGTAACTTTGGTGGCGCTTATCACCATATAGGTCGCGAAACCTGCTTGGCACCCATGGAGTGGAAGAAGGGTCAATGGCCTGTGATTAATGGAGGACAGCCCATTGATACTGTGATGCAGGTAAAGACCTTGGCTCCTCAGAAACCTTGGCAGCATCGCACGCGTACCATATTTAATAATAGTAAGTTGTCGCCAGAGTGGATTTATCTGCAGAATCCCATCCCCAACAACTATGAGTTTGATGGACAACTCTGGTTGAAGGCACATGGAACCCTGACGGAGAATAACCAACCCACTTTCTTAGGTCGTCGTCAGGAGAGTGTCAACATAGTTGTTGAAACGGAAATCGATATCGACCAGCTCGACTTTGCCACTGAAGCAGGATTGAGTGTCTATCAGATTAACGATGGACACATGGACTTGACATTGGAGAAATACCAGACAGGTTCAGTGGCTGTGAAGATGAGATATCAGATAAAGTCGCTTCAAGGCGAGTTGATGGGCGATGACTCTGGTCAATTGCAAGGCAAGGTGCGATTGCGCATTACCTCGGATGGCAACCAGTATCGTTTCGAGTACGCTCAGGCTGATGGCGATTGGAAGTTGATAGCCAGTCATGATTGCCCACTTGTCAGCACAGAAGTCGTAGGAGGCTTTACGGGTGTCACCTTGGGAATGTTCGTTGAAGGCGAGGGCAGAGCAGCTTTCCGCTATTTCGATTATACTGAAAAGTAATGTTTTTTGTGTTTTTGCTTGGAAGTTTGAAATAAATTGTATAATTTTGCGTTCATATTGTATAACATCTTTAATCAAATAAACAACAAAGCGTTATGAAAAAGTTTTTAGCTGAAATGGTGGGCACGATGGTGCTCGTGCTGATGGGCTGTGGCGTTGCCGTTAGCCTGGGTTGTGATCCTGTAAACAACATTCCCGCAGTAGTTGGAACAGCTTTTGCCTTTGGCCTGGCTGTTGTAGCAATGGCTTATACCATTGGCGGTATCTCCGGATGCCATATCAACCCAGCAATTACCTTAGGTGTTTATCTGAACAAGGGTATTTCAGGAAAAGATGCAGGTATGTACATGCTCTTCCAAGTAATCGGTGCATTCATCGGCTCCGCAATTCTTTGGGTATTGACAGCTAATGCAGGTTTGGTAGGAACAGGAGCAAACGATTTGCAGGCAGGGGTTACTCCTCTGGGCGGTCTGTTGGCTGAGATTTTCTTCACCTGTGTATTTGTATTGGTTGTTTTGGGAGCTACATCAAAGACAAACGGTGCTACCAACAACTTCGCTGGTTTGGCAATCGGTTTGAGTTTGGTATTGGTTCACTTGGCATGTATCCGTTACACTGGTACTTCTGTGAACCCGGCTCGTTCTATCGCTCCTGCTATCTTCCAGGGTGGTACTGCTTTGACTAACCTTTGGATCTTTATTGTTGGTCCGTTCGTTGGTGCTGTCCTTTCAGCAATTATCTGGAAATGCATCCAGCCTGTTGAAGAGAAGTAATAAGTAAGATTTTCTTTAGATTTACTCTAGAGGGTATGCCGAAAGACATACCCTCTTCTTTTTATTTTATCTTCGGCTAAATAGTAAATATTTTCTTTCTCCATCTGATTTGCGTATCTTTGTTCCAAAATAAGACAGATACAACGTATGAATGTAGATTTAGCAAGCATTTTGAATAAAACGGTAAACGAATTGTCGGAAAACAAATCGTTTATACGCTTATTCCATCACCATAAAGATGGCAATCCCCTACCCTCAGGTGAAACACTTCATGAGATTATTGAACTATGTCGTGCGGTTCTCTTCCCAGGATTCTTCGGACACTCCTCGGTGAGCAGCCGTACCGTCAACTATCATATCGGGGTGAACGTCGAACGTTTGTTCGATTTACTGACGACACAGATCCTCGCAGGGCTCTGTTTTGGCAGCGATGATGAGTGTACATCCTGTACTGACAGACAACGACATGAGGCATCCGCTTTGGCAGCAGCATTTATTGAATCTTTGCCCGAGATTCGTGCTATCTTGGCTACAGATGTGGAAGCTGCTTTTAATGGTGACCCGGCTGCTAATTCGTATGGTGAAGTCATCAGTTGTTACCCTGCCATTCGCGCCATCTCAAATTATCTTATCGCGCATAGACTTTTGGAATTGGGAGTCCCTCTCATACCGCGCACCATTACTGAGATGGCTCATAGCGAGAC
>JAEEGJ010031859.1_pt1 | contig 10169 bp, 5 predicted proteins | sample 8958761 | NCBI WGS metagenome assembly JAEEGJ01 (sample SAMN16246546, study PRJNA631951) | gut metagenome | biome: gut microbiome; feature: rumen; material: RS-attached | host: Bos | place: Iran: Karaj | collected 2018-10 | reverse complement strand
GTTGACGGTCGTCGCAACCGCGATGATGGGCACCGCCACGCCGTCAAGCCCCAGCGATGTGAAATGGTCGGCCTTTGCGAGGAGGTCCTTCGGCGCGAGGCCTTCGACGCAGCCGCCCGTTGCGATGAACTTCTTCGGCACGTCACCCTGCGCGTCGTAGGGGGCCTTCGCGCCCGCCGCCGGCTTGGCGGGGGGCTTGGGCGCCAGGCCCGGCGCCGACGTCGCGGACGGTGCCTTCCTTTCGGCCGACTCCGTCACGGCCGTGGCGCGCTTCACGCCCTTGACCACCTCCTGCCAGCCCGGCAGGAGCTCCTCCCAGGGCTTGTGCCTGGACACCCAGCCATCCGAGCAGCCCTTGAGCGGAACGAAGAGTCCCTTCTCACCGTAGATCCAGACATATTCCGTCGCCGCGCGGGCCGACTGCTCGACGTTGCGGCGGAAATGCTCGAGACGGGAGCCGCCTTCGGGGCCGAAGTACCAGCGCGCGACCGAGGCGTCGTTGACGTACATGTCGATGTAATGGCCGAAGGAGACCGAGATGGCGCGGCGGTACTTCGCGCGGTTCTCCGGCGCCACCAGCCCCTGGCAGGCGGTCTGGATCACGGACGCATGCCGGTAGAAGTCGCGGCGCGACGATTCAAGGTGGTAGTGCTCGCGGCCGTCGATCAGTCGCGCGCCGTCGGGCATGACGTCGAGCATGCCGTTGACGAAGGCGACCCAGACTGATTTCGGCAGGGCATGGGCGCGTTCCTCCGCCTGTAGGTCGGCAATTGACGATTGGCAGCTGAGCCACCAGTAGGAGAAGAAGACGACATCGGGGAAGGCATCGAAGACCGCGCGGCCAATTTCCTGTCCGCGCTGCCGCGCAAAACGGATGGTTTCGGCAAGTTCCGGGTCCTCGTCCGTGCGGGCGAACTGCCTGGTGTTCGAGTAGTCCTCCCAGTCGAGGAAGAGGCCCTTGAGACCGCCTTCCTTGGCCAGTTTCGCCATCACGCCCATGTTGTTGGCAAAGACGGCCCACCCGGCGTCATCGTCCCAGGGAATGCGGTCGCCCTTTCTCGGACACCACCAGACCGTCAGCAGACTTTCACGAAGGCCTTCGTTCGCGGCGATTTTGCGGAAGACGGGCACGTACTTCCTGACCGCCTCGTAGGTGAACTTCGTGTGTGTGAGGACATTGTCCGTCGTCAGGCGCGCGCCCGATGCGTCCTTTGTGGAGAACGACAGATTGATTCCGTCAAGCCCGCTTTCCGCGAAGGCGGGGGCGTTGGCGAGGACCTCCTCCGGGGAAAGGCGGAGCGTATCCCAGCCGGTGCCAATGAACTTGACTTCGGCAACGGCGGACAAAGCCGCGCAAGCCGCGAGGAGAATGAACCCATTTCCAATTCCAAATCTCATGCCGCCATTGTAGCACGGGGTACGCCCCGTGTCAATGGAATTTTATGCACTATAGTCACACTGGTGATTTGGCAAGGCAAGTTGCCACTCGCCGGACGGGTGGGCGTTTACTATGCCAAATCAACCAAACCGCGTCCCCGGCGCATTTTCCGATACATTTATGGTATAATGTCATGCATGTCAGACAAGTTGCCATTCAAAGTAGTGAAAAGAAGCGGGACCACGCTCGGCAGACAGATTGTGGACGGATTCCGCCGCGCGATTGATTGCGGCTTCTACCGCCCCGGCGACACGCTTCCGTCTCTTCGTGAAGTCGCAAAGGAGACGGGCGTGAGCCTCATTGTCGTCCGCGAATCCTTCCGCCGCATTGCGGCCGAAGGCTACGCGAGCCTCAGGCGCGGCGTGGGGAGCATCGTCACCGACCGGCATGCATACGCCTGGCGCGGCCACATCGTGATCGCCTCGGTTGAAATCCGCGAAAACCACCTCATCTCCGCGATGACGGGCGCTCTTCGGCAGTCGCTCATGAAGGCCGGGTACATGGTTTCGACCGTTCCCTTCGGCAGCAAGCCAAGCACTTACGACTTTTCGCAGCTGGACGCAGTCCTCCAGACCCCCGTGACGCTCGTCGTGGCGACAAGCGCGACTCCGGCCATCGACCGCCACCTCGCCAAGCTGAAGCATCCATTTCTGGTTTTCGGCGAATCCGAGCATGCGGAAAGATGCCTCCCTCTTGATTGCTCGCAGGCGATAGCCGCCTTTGTCAACCACTGTCGCGCGGCTGGCGTCAAAAATGTGGCCGAAGTGACCGTTGGCAGTAATTCGGCAAGTGTCCACGACGCCTTGGTTCAGGCGGGCATTGCCTGCCGCCGATGGCCGATTCTCCGTCGTGGCGGCATAGAGGACATCCTGCGCCAGACGTTCGACGCGTTCTACTCGAAGATTGAGAAGTCGGGACGCAAATGGCTTCCCGACGTCCTCTACTTCAACGACAACTTCGCCACGCAAAGCGCGCTCCTCGCTTTGTTGGAATCGGGAATCGACATTCCCGGCGACGTGAAACTGGTTACGTGGTCAAACGCCGGTGAGGGCCCCTTCTGGCGCAAGTCCTTGACGCGGATCGAAGTCGACCCGATTGAATCGGGACGTGTTTTCGCCGACTATGTCCTCGCATATCTCACGGGGCGGAAAATCAAACAGCGCGTCGTCATCAGCCCGAAGTACATCATCGGCGATACCTTCCCCGCCACCTGAGTTCGCGCACTTCCGACGGACTTCGCGCCGCGGCGGCACCCCAGGCTAAACCTGCGGGATGGAGACCGTGTAGGTCTTGCCGTCGAATCCGATGAAGGAGGCGACGCGGTTGGCGCCGCTTCCCGAGACTTGGCCGCGCATTGGCAAGGCGGCCGTCTCCTCCGCCGTGACGTTGGCGGCGACGGCATAGACCACGTCATAGACGACGGTGCCGGCCTTCAGTCGTTTTGAAGCCAGTTCGCAGTCCATGCAGACTTCGTCGGCGTAGAGGCTTCGGAGGCCGTTGTAGAGGAAGATGTTCTGCTCGGCCTCGCGCCAGATTTTGAGGTCTACGCCCTGGATGGCGAAGACGGAGAGCGCGTTGTCGACATTGAGCGCGCGCTCGCCCGTCTCGACGAGGCTGCGGACTCCGGGCGCCGTCTCCGTCATGAATGAGAAGCGGGTGCCGCGCCACTGGCGCGCATAGCCGTTGTAGACGTCGTTCGGAACGAGAAGGCGGACTGCGCGCCAGCCGTGAACGAATGTGCATTCGGCAGTTGTCACAAGGCGGTCGGCGAAGAGCATCGTCTTTCCGTCGGGGAGTGCCTCGACGGTGATGGCGCGGTGGCCGATCTTCGCCGGGTGCTCACCCTCGCCGACGGGTCCCTGTTCCCAGATGTCGCCCGCGGTTGTCCAGCGGAATCCTCCGTCCGTGAGGGTGGCGACGGGCTTGTCGTCGAACTTGACCTGGCGAAGGCCGATGAAGCCAAAGAGATTGTCGCCCCATTCGGCGAGGTCGCTGCGGTCCAGCGGCGCGCAGACGGCCGTCGCGTTCCAATAGCCGTATTCGGGGACGTTGGTGCAGAAACTCGTCGTCGGGACGGGCACGGCGTGGCCGGCGCGCGTGACGGAGCGGGCGACGTTGCCCTCGCGCCGCAAGGCGGCGGAGTGGAAGTTGTCGGACCACGTGTACGGCTTTTCGCGGACGGGGGAGGGGAGGTCTGGCGCTTCGGAGGGGATGTTGAACTTCCGGCGCCAGTGCGCGCCGCAGGCGAGCGCGAAGAAGGGATCGGCTTCGAGGCGGCGGTAGAAGTAGTAGCTCTCGTCACGGAGGCGGGAGAGGCGGCGCCCGAAGAAGGAGCCGTCGGCATTTTCGCGCTGCTCCTTTTCCATGAGGGCGATGTAGCCCTTCTCGTAGCGGATGGCGTCCTCGTCGCCGAAGAGTTCGGCGGCAAGGATGTAGGCCTGCTGCGCGAAGTTCTGGCAGTAGGTGTAGCGCGAGCGGGAGTCGCCGCCGACGCGGAGGAGGCGGCCGTCGGGGAAGGCGAACTTCTTGACGACCTGCCAGAGGTCGCGGACATGGTGGAGGAGGCAGTCCGGTTCCTTCTGCCCGCGCTCCTTGAAGTTGAAGTGGAGAAGGGCGAGGTTTGACAGGCAGACGTAGGAGTAGCCCACGTTCATGTAGTGGTGGTGGTCGAGTGACCAATTCTCCGTGAAATTCGGACCGACGTACCAGTCCTTGAGCGGGCGTCCCGCGAAGACCTCTTCGCTTTGGGCGTCGGCCGGGAAGGAGAGGCCGGCGAGCATCATGCGTGTCCCCTTCTCGACGTAGTCGGCGGCATTGGGGCAGTCGGGGTAGTTGGCGGCGGCACGGAACATGAATCCCGCGTTCCAGATGTTTGACTCCGGCTTGTTGTGGCCCGTATTGGCGTCGATCGCCGCCTCTATCGGGTATTCATTCAGGCGGTAGTCCGACTCGAAGAGGTCCAGAGCTCGGAGACGGGCGCGGTCGTCGTCCGTCATGTGGGGGTAGAGGGCGTTGAGGCCGGGGACGGCGCGTTCAAGTCCGAGGACGCTTATCCAGTGGCGTCCCCAGTTCTTGCCGTCGGAAGCGGGGATGTCGCCGGTGAGGTGTGTGCGGATGGAGTAGCGGAACATCGCGAGGGCCAGTTCGCGGATGCGATCAGCGGACCAAGGGCAGCCCAGTTCCTCAAGGTCGGGGACGTCGGCGAGAATTGCGAGCGCGCCCAGCACCTGCTGGTTGCACTGGACGGCCCAATGGCCCGTGTCGCCAGTGCCGTAGTACTTGAGCGATGGGTCCTGCGGGCAGGTGCGGATCGCGTCCGGAAGCGACCGCAGAAAAGGAATCATCGGTGCGACATAGTCGCGGTAGGAAATGTTCATGACATAAAGTATAACACAGTCCGCTGTCCGTGCGGGCGCAGTCGAGCCCAGTTCGGCCTGGTTCCAGACGCCGTGTTCGAGTCGCGCTCGGTCATGGGCGCGGAGATTTGGTATAATTGAAGCATGGAAAACGAATCATGAATGGCCTGTCCAAATGAGCGCGAATGCAAAAGTGCGGCCATGAAGACGTGAGTACGAACCCGACATTTTCAAAGATATTGGCCTTCGCCCGGCCATTTCGGCTCCAGCTGCTTGGCATGCTGGGGCTGACGAGCATTTTGGCGGGCGTCAGCGTGTTGCCGCCGCTCATTGTGCGCATGGTCATCAACCGCGTCATCGGCGAGGGCGAGACGGATTTGCTTCCGGCAATCATCGCGATTTACGTTGTCATCACTTTGCTGAGCGCGGGATGCGGCTATCTCCAGACATTCGCGATGGCCTTCATCGGGCAGTCGTTCGTCATGCGCGTCCGCACGGCTGTCTACGACCATCTCCTTCACCTCAGCCTCTCATTCTTCAGCCGTGAGAGCACGGGAAAGCTCGTCAACCGACTCATGGGCGACAGCAGCGTCATCCAGCAGGCGCTGACGGTGACGACGCTCCAGGTCCTCTCCGACCTCATCTGCGCGGTCTTTGCCGTCTCTGCCACGCTCTTCATCAACTGGCGTCTTGCAATTCCGCTCTACCTGCTCGTCCTCCTCTTCGCGCTGAACTACCGGCTCAACATCGGCCGCCTGCGCAAGCTCGCCCGGGCGCAGCGCAGCGCCGAGGACCGCGTCGCCTCGGGTGTCCAGAACCGTCTCGCCGCCAATCTCACGGTCAAGACCTACGGCACCGAGACACGCGAGGGCGCGCTTTTCCACGAGCAGAGCACGACAAGTCTCGACCTCGCCCGCGAGGGGCAGGTCGCCACATCCGACTTCTGGCGCAACACGGAACTTCTGCAGGCCTCGGGCAACGCCGTCATCTTCTTCCTCGGCTGCGCGATGGTCCTCGACGGCACGGCGAGCTACGGCGATGTCACGGCCTTCTGCACCTACGCGCATCTCCTGCTCTGGCCGGCCGTCCGCTTCTCGCTTCTCGCCCAGCAGCTGCAGAACGTGAAGATTTCGGCCGAGCGGCTCTTCGAGATACTCGACGAGGAGCCTGTCGTCACGGAACGACCCGGAGCCGAAGAGATGCGCGAATGCCGCGGCGCGATACGCTTCGAGGACGTCCACTTCGGCTACGTCCCTGACAAGGAGGTCCTCAAAGGCATAAGCCTCGACGTCGAGTCCGGCGAGACCGTCGCCCTTGTCGGGACGACGGGCTGCGGCAAGACGACGATTCTTTCGCTCCTCATGCGGCTCTTCGACGTCACCGACGGCCGCATCACAATCGACGGCCACGACATCCGTGACCTCACGCTCAAGTCGCTCCGCTCATGTTTCGGCATCGTCCTGCAGGAGTCGCTCCTCTTCTCCGTCAGCGTCGCGGACAACATCCGCTACGGCAAGCCGCAGGCCACGCAGAAGCAGGTCGAGTTCGCCGCCCGCATCGCCGAGGTCCACGACGAAATCCTCGCCCTTCCGCGCGGATACGAGTCGCGCGTCGGCGACCACGACGTGCAGCTCTCCGTCGGACAGAAACAGCGCATCGCCATCGCCCGCGCCGTTCTCGCCGACCCGGCCATCCTCATCATGGACGAGGCCACCAGCGCGCTCGACACCAATTCCGAGCGGGCGATACAGGTGGCGCTCGACCGCTTCCTCACGGGGCGCACGGCCTTCATCGTGGCCCACCGCCTCAGCACCATCCGCAACGCCGACAAGATCGTCTTCCTCGACGCGGGCCACATCGTCGAATGCGGCTCGCATGACGAACTCATGAAGATAGAGGGCGGCCGCTACCGCCACCTCTACGAGACCCATGTCGGCGCGGGCCACATCGCGGAGGACGGCTGATGGGCGCGCGACGCAACAGATGGGAGTTCCGCGACATCCCGTACCGTCCGCCGCGGCAGGTCCACGACGAGCGGGGCGACGCCTCCCTCATCTTCCGCTTCATGAAGCGCTACGTCTGGCCGTTCCGCTGGCCAGTTTTTCTCTGCGTGGCGCTCATGTCCGTCAACACCTGCTATTCGTACATCCAGAGCTACTACACAAAGGTCGCCGTCGACGACGTCCTGCAGGTCGGCACCGCGGTCGCAGACCTGCGCGCCAGAGTCTCCGATTCATCGGTCGTTTCGCGCGGCCGCCATCTTGAGGACCGCCCCGCGCGACAGGAATCCGGCTACATTTCCGAGGAGGACCGGAAGGATGACGACACGCGTCCCGCCTGGGCAGGGCGGAAGCTCATGGGACTCTTCGCGATATACGCGCTGACGATTGTCGTCTTCAACAGCCTGAGCCGCATCATCCAGCGACTGCAGTCGCGCGTCTCGAAGTCCATCACGGAACGATTGCGCGAGGAGATGCACGACAAGGTCGTCGGCATGTCGATGTCCTACCATGTCGCCAACTCGCCCGGGCGTCTCATGTCGCGCATCCTCTCCGACGTGGATGTCGTCCAGTCGCAACTCATGCAGCTTCTCGTGACTGCGCTGAGCAACATCGCCATGTTCGTCGTCGGTGTGACAATCCTCTTCACGATCAGCGCGAGAATAGGGTTCATCGTGCTCGTTGCGATGATTCCGTACATCATCGTCGCCGCGCGCGTCCGCACCCAGATTCGCGCCGTCAATGTCGAGCTGCGCCACACAAACGCCTGCCTCTGGGGCTACGCCTCGCAGAAGCTCGACGCCGTGCGGGCGATAGTCGCCTACGGGCGCGAGAAGATGGAGTCGCTCTTCTTCCATCGCCTCTCATCCTGCTTCCTGCGCGACGCCGTCCACCAGCAGCAGCTCAGCGCCGTGCTGCAGCGTGCAGCCGCCCTCGTCACGCAGTTCACGGGACGCGGGCTCTTCGTCTACTGCGCCTATCTCGTGCTAGACGGGTCGATGACGCTCGGCACGATGATGTATGTCAACAGCGCGGTCAACAACCTCTTCGTCCCGGTTGTCACCCTGACACAGCTCGCCGTGCAGGTCTCGGCGCTCCTCGTCGTCCTTCAGCGCATCTCGTACACGCTCGATTCCCCGCAGGAGGTCCCCGACGATCCTGCTGGCGCCGACTTCCCGATGCCCGTGCGGTCCGGCATCCGCCTCAGACACGTCACCTTCGGCTGGGACTCGAAACGGCCGCCCGTGATAGACGACCTCTCGCTCAACATCCCTGTCGGTAGCTGGGTCTGCATCATGGGCGCCAGCGGTTGCGGCAAAAGCACGCTTCTCCAGCTCATCGCGCGCCTCTACGACCCGCAGGCGGGCGAAATCGACATAGACGGCGTGAACCTCGCGCATATCAAGTTCCGTTCGCTGCGACAACGGCTCGCCTACGTGCCGCAGGAGGCGCAGATACTCAGCGGCACAATCCGCGACAACATCATCTACGGCTACCCCGACGCCACGCCGTCGATGATCATGGACGCCGCCAAGGCGGCCGATGCGCACGACTTCATCATGGAGCTTCCAGTCAAGTACGAGACCGTGACGGGTGAAAAGGGAACCACGCTTTCCGGCGGACAGCGCCAGCGCATCTCCATTGCACGCGCGCTTCTCACGAAGCCCGAGATACTCATCCTCGACGACTGCACCTCGGCGCTCGACGCCAACACCGAGCGCAAGCTCCAGGAGACCTTTTCGCACATTCTCGCGGGCAAAACGGCCGTAATCGTTTCGCAACGCGTCTCAATGGCCATGCGCTGCCAGCGCATCGTCGTCCTCGACCACGGCCGCATCCTGGAGCAGGGGACCCACGAGGAGCTCCTTGCGAACGGCGGCTACTACGCCAGGCTCTACGCCGTGCAGACGCAATAAGGCCGTATCGGGCAGATCATTGCCCGTTCTCGAAGAAATAAAAAACGATTGACAATAGAACCTATAATTGGATAACGTTGTATCATACAGGTCGCCATTTTTTTAAGCCATGGCTCCCTTTGATTATGTCCTGGACATTCAACTTCCTGATTCGAATCGCACTGGCGACTGCAGTTTTCGCGGTCGGTAGCCTTGTCGCGTCGAGGTGGTGGGACCGATGCGGCTTGAAGTCGGCCATCGCCTACTACGTTGTTCGAATCGCGGCCATGGTCGCCGCAGTGAAGGCGCTTGGCTTGGTGCCTTTCGATGTCTCCGGCTGGCATCTCCACGCGGGCTGGATGGTGGAGAAGGGGCTCTTTCCGGGACGCGATTTCCTGACGCCCTACCATCTCGGCTTCAACGGCCTCCTCGCGCTCTGCGAGGTGATGTGGCGCTCGCCGTCCTCCATCGTCGTCTTCTTCACCCTCTGCGAGGCCTTGGCGCTGCGTCTTCTCTACAAGGTCGCGGACAAACTGCTGGGGAACAAGGTGGCGAAGCGAGGCATTATCCTCTATCTTTCATCGCCGATCTGCCTCATGCAGTCAACCTTCTCCGCGCAGGACGAGACGCTTTTTACACTGGCAATCGCGGCCTGCCTCTACTTCACCTTCGTCGCGGACTCGCGCGCGGGGCGTTCGGCGACATCCATTCTTGCGGTTTTCTGCACCAAGCTCATTGCACCCTTCTACATGGTGCCATTCCTGCTTCTCCGTCGCTGGAAGGCTGTTGGCTTCTTTTTGCTCGCCTTCGCCGCCTACATTATGGCAGCCGAACTCTTCGGGTTGCATCCGCTCAACCTCGCCTTCGGGCGCGAACCGGGACTTTCTGCGCCTGCCGACGACATCCTCGGCCTTGCCACCTCCGGCAACCTTCCGTCGCTCTTTCCAATGGTGCCAGGCACCATCTGGAATGTCGCGCTTGTGGCACTGTTGTCCGTGACGCTCCTTGCGAGCCCCCGTCCACTCTTCTCGGCTGTGGATGATCATTCCCGGCTCTACCTCGTCGTTCGCCTCATGACCGTCTGGCTTTTGGCGTTCATGCTCCTCTACCGCATGACCTATTCCTACTACCTCATCCCGGTTTTTCCGCTCATGTGCCTGATGGCGCAGGACGAGGCCTATTTGCCGCGCCGCATGCGCCCCGTGTCGGTGGCGTGGACCTTTCTTTTCGCCTTCAAGGACATGCTCCAGACCGGATGCGACCTCTACGGCTTCCTTCTTGGTCGGCCCTGGGTCCCCACCGTCTTCTCCGCGCTTTGCGTTATGGCAACGGGGTTGCTTTTGGTTGTCCACACTGCTAAAATGCTTGGTGGTACGGGAAAGTGACGCCTTTCTCCGCTAGGCGGGGGAAAGGCGTCACTTTCCCGTGCCACCATTTTTTGCTTGAAATGAGGCGGGGTATTCCTGTATCCTATAATACA
>JAEEGJ010031857.1_pt1 | contig 10169 bp, 6 predicted proteins | sample 8958761 | NCBI WGS metagenome assembly JAEEGJ01 (sample SAMN16246546, study PRJNA631951) | gut metagenome | biome: gut microbiome; feature: rumen; material: RS-attached | host: Bos | place: Iran: Karaj | collected 2018-10 | reverse complement strand
CGCTATTTTGAGCCATTGGAACTTATCCTATCGGTAATCCGAAAGCAACGCACTATCCTGCTGACCGTTTTATCGTTGGCAATATTCTATATTTTTGTCACGGCAATGATTATGTTCAATGCAGAGGAAGATATAAATCCAGAAACGGGGCAGTACTTGTTTAGCAATTTCTTTGATGCCTTTTATTGGGCAGCATGTACGTTGACCACTGTGGGTTATGGCGACCTATATCCTATTTCTAATACGGGCCGAGTCATCAGCATCATTTCTTCGATGGTGGGCATCGCTATCATTGCTTTGCCTTCAGGAATTATTACTGCGGGCTATATGGACGAAATAAGGGAAAGGAAAAAGAATAACAAGCAGTGAAAAAGAAGATTCTGATTGCGCTATCTGGCCTAACTTTCGTATTCGGCTTATCGTCTATAATCTATTTTTATTGCCCATGGTGGTTCACAAAGGTACATGATTATGATGACAGATATGGCACTGTCGGATCGATAGAGTTGCCGAAAGGGTACGAAAGAGTAAATGACGGCACAGGGTTCGATGAATATTTGCGTGACCTACCACTGGCTTCCGAGGATGTGCAAGTACGCAGAATAACCGGTGAGTTGGCTGACACGTTGAATCCATACTGTTATCGTGTTGTCAATCTGCCTTTGATGCATCACTATGAACAGTGTGCTGATGTCTGTATGCGTTTGAGGGCGGAGTATCTTTTCAGAACGCGTCAATTTTGGAAAATACATTTCGATGATACCCAATTTAATACGATGCGTTATTATTGGGGAGGCTTGCGACGCGGGTTCATTTCTTATATGATAAAAGTCTATAATTGTGCCAATACAGAATCCATGGTGCATGAGATGCCACAGCGTCGCCTATCAGATATGCAACCGGGCGATGTGTTTGTGTATTGCGCCAAAGACAGGGAGGACAAGAAGTATGGTCATGCCATCATGGTGGCAGATGTAGCAAGGAATCCTGTGACAGGTCGCAAGATTTTTCTGCTACTACAGGGCAGCACTCCGGCTTGCAGTATCCATATTTTGAAGAATAGGAATGATTCTGTCCTTTCTCCTTGGTTTGAATTGGATGAAAATGCTTCAACACTGGATTTGGGCATTGCCACATACCAAGCCAATGAACTGAGGCATTTCAGCAACTCCATTTTTTCACACAAGGATCCAAGTAGTACAGCACTTCATTCAAGTATGGCGAACTCGACACGCTGAAGTACTCGGATGGGTCAACTCTTTCTTGTCAGACAATTAAATTTTGACGTTATTCCCCAAAACTCATCACTTATTTTATTTATATGTACAGTTTACACTTTAAAGTTACCACCAGTACCTGCGACAGCGAAGGCCGGCTGAAGTTATATTCAGCCCTCCAGATGATGCAGGACTGCTCTGAGATGTGGATTGACAGCGAGCCCGGCATCCAACAGTTTTTCACCGAACAGAATATGACCCAGCTCCTGGCTTCGCGTGTGGTCGAAATCGTCCGCGTCCCCAGTTACAAGGAAGAACTGACGGTGACGACATCGGTCTATGACATGAAGCCAATGTTCGGATTCCGCAATACGTTCGTCTATGATTCAAATGGGGAACCTTGCTACAAGACTTGGAGTATGGGCGCCTTCGTGGATAAATCGACAGGCAAGCTGAAGCGTGTGGGAGCCGATGCTATCGCTTCGATGCATCTTGATCCTCAGTTGGAAATGAACTATGGTGAACGTCGCATCATCCTGCCCAAAGATGGAGGAGAGGTTTGCCAGCCGATTCCTATCCTGCGTGCCGACATTGACTATAACAAGCATGTCAACAATGCCAATTACGTGCGCATGGCCATGGAGTTACTGCCCGCAGACTTTGAGGTGAAGAACCTTCGTCTGGAATATCGTATTCCAGCCAAACTTGGAGATACACTAGTCCCCGTGGTTTATCACATTGGCGAGACGATAGTCGTTTCGCTCGATATCCACGGGGAGGCAAGTGCTATTGTTGAATTCAGTTGATTGCGTCTATTCCTGTATCTCACATCGGATTGATCCGATGCGCTTCAGTCCGATGATGGCCTTGAGCGGGCGATGGTCGGGGGTGGTCGAAAGCCAGACTTTGAGTGGTGTGCTGTCCTGCCCCTTGGTTGCGAAATTCAGATCGATGAGGAAGGCCTTGTGCGTCTTCCCGTTGCGCATCTCGCATTTCTCGACGCCACAGTAATCTACATTGATGATCTGCTGGGTGATACCGTCATAGCACACGAACTTCATCCGTTTGCCTTTCTTCATGTGCTCATAGTCGAGGTGGCGAACTGAATAGAATACCGAAAGCATATCGTAGGCCGGACCTTCGTTGGTGAAGTGCACTTCACGGTTCACGGCTTCATCCTTGCCCTTCTTGCGCCAACGCTTGAGGACTACACTGGTGCTGTCAATGTTGTTTAGACGTTTGGCAGCACTTTTGTTGTGCCAATGATGACGGTAGTAATAGTTGGCCAGGGCATTGTAGCTGCCCTCGTGAGTTCCTTTGCGGAAGCGCAGGGGCACCATATCCTCGTTGAAGTAGCAGTCGAGCGTATCACGTACTCTCATGATATGCTCCACGATACTTAGCGACTTGCCGGCGAGTTTGCTGTGATAGACGGTTTGTCCATTCTTGTCGGTCTCTTTCGTGAAACTCAGCTTGCCGAAGCCGGCCTTGGCATTGATGAGGCCGATATGGAAATAGATGTTGTACTCCAGATCCTCTGGAGTGTTGGATGCTGCCCAGGCTGCCTGCTCCTGTGGAGCGATGGGGGCTGCAGGGTAAATGGCTGGTGCATACGCGCACGCGATAATAATAAGGAATAGGGTGAGACGGCGTAGCATCTGATTCTTTGTTGTTTATTTGTTAAGTTTCTTTCTTAAGCTAGGATGTTTCTCGAGATATTCCTCGTTCTTGCTCTTCTTTTCCTTCTTTTCCTTCGGCTTGTTCTGCTTCACCTCGTCGAGCTTCTGCTTGTCGAGGGCAATGGCGCGCACATTCCAGGTCTCGCTGTAGTCCCAGTTCTCGCGCATTTCGAGCATCTTGGGAAGATAGAAGACGTTCTCGGGCTGGATGCGGCCATCGAGTGATCCTACGTCAAAGATGCCGTTCCCGTTGCGATCTTCCACCAGTCGGATATAGCATTTTCCGACGGGAGCCTGTGGGAATCTGGCTTGGCCATTCTTCACGCTTGCCTGCTGCACGGGGTTGTCTTTCTCGTTGAGGAGCTGGACGAAAGCTTCGCCCTCTACTCCCTGCACGTTCACCAGCAGGTGGGCATATTCGTCGCTCTTCTTCTCGCTGAAGGTCATCGCGATGGAGTCGAGGGGATGTCCGTAGATGTCGAACATCGACGCCGAGTCGCAGATGAGCCTATAGTTTTGGCCGGGCGAGAAGTGCGGCTTGGCGTGGAGTGTGTAGCGTCGCCGACGGAGGCTGTCTTGCACAAGCTCGAACTCGAGGGGTACCCAGATACTATCCTTTTGCTGCTCCAGATGGAGTGCTTCGATATTTAGACTGTCGAGAGGGGCAGAAGTTTCGAAGCGGGGTCGTTTTCCTACGTCAATTTTGCTGTCGAGCAGCTTGATGCTCATGAAAACGGTCTTTGGAAGGGTGTCCTGGGGTGCCTCTTCCTGATCTTTCTTGCGTCTTTTCTTCTTCTTCTTGTCGTCCTTGTCCTCCGGGTGCTGATCTTCCGGCACATTGATTTCAGGCTTCTCCAGGTGCATGGTGTCGGTGCGGACGATGTCGATGCCATTCTGAGTGAATGGATAGGTCACGCAGAGGTGTAGCGTATCGCGATGATACACCAGCGAATCGCGCAGCCAATAGACGAGGGTGTCGTTGGTCGGATTGGGTTCGCAGATGAGCCAGGCATCCTTGTCTAACCTGGCAGGCCCACGGTCTTCTTCGTCGAGCAGCGCGACGACGGGAGGTTCGGGCATCCGAGCGGCAAAGTTGAGCGTAATCTGGGTGCTGTCCTTCCATTTCATGTCATCGAGATAGCGGATGACATGGCCTTCGTTGAACATGCGCAGACACAGGTCGTTCGGATAGTAGTCGGTGACCTCGTGCACGTAGATGGAATCGACCTTCAGGCTGTCGAAGCGGTTCCAGATGGTGTCGCTTGCGGTATGACTGCCGACCGAAGGGATAATGAGCGAATCGACAAAGGCGATGTCTTCGGTGTTGACATCGTACATATAGTTGGTGTTCCCATCCTTCACGGCATACATGCGATACTTGCCAGGGCCTACACCGCTGATGGTGAATCGTCCGTAGGAATCGGTCTTTCCGGCACGTTCGAAGGGACGTAGGCTGAAGATGGAATCAGGATATAGGGCAACTATGGAGTCGATGGCCAGTTGTAAGGAGTCACCCTCCTTACCGCGAGCAGGGAAAATTCCATCCTCGTTAAGGGCATAGATGCCGACAAAAGCCCCAGTGACGGGTTCCAGATCCTTGGCGTTGAGCAGGGTGCCCATCACCTTCATCGTATCGATGTGGTCGCCTGTCGAAAAGGTGAGCGACAGGTTTTCGAGCGGATTGCCTTCATTGTTGTCCTGCACGGCATCGCCCAGGTCGATGGTATAGGTCGTATTGGCCTGCAGCGTGTCTCGCAGCTCGATGGTCAGCGTCTTCGCATTGCTTGAGATGGTTGGCGCCTTGACCTGCGGTGGAGAGATGGTCATTTTCTCGTTGGCATTGTCGAGCTTGATGTTCTCGTTGAAGCGCATCGTGATCTTCTGCCTGCCGACGCTCGTCGCTGCTTCGGCGGGCTCGCTGCGCACAAGCACGGGAGGCGTCTCGTCGTAGAGCCCTCCACCCGGCGACCCGATGCTGGCACACCCCAGAAGTCCTGCAAACGATAGGAGTGCAAGAGGTGCTAATTTTGGACGTTTTTTTGTCAAAAAGTGTCGAAACATGCCGCGAAGATACACAAAAATAGTCACACATACATAAAAAAGAGTAAAAAAAGTGCTTTTTTTTAGGTTTTTTTTCGTGATTTCAATTATTTTATTTAACTTTGCGCCCGAAATATGCGAAAAAATTAAGTAAAATCAAATATTTTCAACAATGCAAAACAAAGGATTTGTAAGCGTGATTGCCGTCTTGCTTGCTTTACTTTGCGCCTACTACATCTCGTTCTCCTACGGAGTGCGTCGTGTAGAAAAGAAGGCCGAAGCATACGCTGCAGAAACAGGCAATTCAGCCAAGTATTTCTTGGATTCCATCTCCAATGAGACTGTCTGGTTGGGTAAGACCTTCAAGCAGGCACAGGAGATGCAGGTGGGCCTCGGCCTGGACCTGAAGGGAGGTATGAACGTTATTCTTGAGATCTCTGTGGCCGATGTGCTCAAGTCACTCGCTGCTGAGAACGCCCAGAACCCCACTTTCGTGCAGGCACTGGCTGAAACTCAGAATGCAGGTGAGGTAGAGAGCGGCGACAACTTCGTCGATGCTTTCGCTGCCAACTACAAGAAGATCGACCCAACTGGAAAGCTGGCCGACGTCTTCAGCACCTATCAGCTCAAGGAGAAGATCACCAAGAGCACCAGCGATGCTGAGGTTGTTTCGATCATCAAGAGCGAGATGGAGTCTGCTCTCTCCAACTCGTTCAACGTGCTCCGTAACCGTATCGACCGTTTCGGTGTAGTTGCTCCTAACATCCAGCGTCTCCAGCAGGCTGGCCGCATTCTTGTCGAGCTGCCTGGCGTGAAGGAGCCCGAACGTGTGAAGAAGCTTCTTCAGGGTTCTGCCAACCTTGAGTTCTGGGAGACTTATCAGGCCGGTGAGATTGCTGGCGCATTCCAGAATATGCTTATGGCCGAGGCTCAGAAGAACGTTCCTGTAGCCAGCGATAGCGCTGCTGTCGATAGCGTAGCTCTTGCTAACGCTATGCAGAACAGTCTTGCTGCCCGCGTGCAGGTGTTTGGTGACCAGGGTCCTGTGATTGCAGTTGCTCAGTCGAGCGATACAGCTGCCATCAATGCCCTCATCAATCAGAAGCAGTACAAGGATGCCTTCCCACGCAAGCTGAAGCTTGCCTGGAGTGTCAAGTCGTTCGACGACAAGGGTCTCTGGTATCAGCTCTATGCCCTTAAGGCACATGACAACCTCGGTCATCCTTCTCTTCCTGATGCTACCAAGGGTGGCGACATCGTCGTTGATGCTTCTGCTGACTTCGAGCAGATCCACAACGAGTATCAGGTCAGCATGACCATGACTCCTGAGGCTGGCAACACTTGGGCCAAGCTTACCAAGGAGAATGTGGGCAAGTGCGTAGCTATCGTGCTTGATGATGTGGTTTATTCTGCACCTCGCGTCAACCAGGAGATCACTGGTGGTCGTTCGCAGATTACCGGTAACTTCGACACTGAGGAAGCCAACGACTTGGCCAACGTGCTCAAGTCGGGTAAGATGGCTGCCAAGGTCAACATCGTTTCTGAGGACGTTGTAGGTCCTACCCTCGGTGAAGAGTCCATCAAGGCCAGTGTGATTTCGTTCATCGTGGCTCTCGTGCTCCTCTTCATCTACATGGTGCTCTTCTATGGTGTGACCGCAGGTCTTGTGGCCGACTGCTGCCTCTTGATCAATGCCTTCTTCACCATCGGTATCCTTTCGAGCTTCCACGCTGTGCTCACCCTTTCGGGTATTGCCGGTATCGTGCTCGCCATGGGTATTGCTGTGGATGCCAACGTGCTTATCTACGAGCGTGCCAAGGAAGAGCTTGCCAGCGGCAAGCAGCTCCGTTCGGCTGTTGACGCTGCCTATCGCAATGCGTTCAGCGCCATCTTCGATGCCAACTTGACTTCGTTGATCACCGGTATCATCCTCTACTACTTCGGTACAGGTCCTATCCGTGGTTTCGCCGTCACATTCATCATCGGTATCATCACCTCGTTCGTGAGCGCCGTCTTCCTGAGCCGTATCTTCTTCGAGTGGGCTCTTGGCAAGGGTTATTTCAAGAACCTCACCTTCACAGGTGCACTCTCTGGTTTGCTCAAGCCTACCCACATCGACTTCGTGAAGAAGGGCTATTTCACCACCAAGGTGTATGCCGTCATCTGCGCGTTGGCTATCGTGCTGATGTTTGTCCCAGGTCTTGAGAAGGGTATCGACTTCACCGGTGGTCGCAACTACGTCGTTGCCTTCAACGATGTTGCTGGTGTTGACAACGAGGCGCTCGCCGAGAAGCTCCAGAACAACGCCACCCTCAACGATGCAGCCATCAAGGTCATCACCATCAGCCGTGACAACCAGGTTCGTATCACCACCAACTACGACCTCAATGCTGCCGACGATGCTCAGGCCAACCTCATCATGAAGCAGGCCATCTTCGATGCTGGTAAGGAGCTCGGTTATGTAAACTCCGATTTCGAGGCATTCAACAACGAGAACAACTTCCCTTCTACCCAGAAGGTAGGTCCTTCGATTGCTGAGGATATCACCTACGGCGCTATCGTAGCCATCATCCTCTCACTCATCGCCATCGCCCTTTACATCTTCTTGCGATTCCGCAAGGGTGCATTCTCGATCGGCGCTATTCTTGGCCTTGCAGCCAATACCCTCATCATCCTGGGTCTTTACTGCTTGCTCCCGTCCATCATGCCATTCTCGATGGAAATTGACCAGGCATTCATTGCAGCCATCTTGACCGTAATCGGTTACTCAATCAACGATATCGTGGTCGTCTTCGACCGTATCCGTGAGGTGAGCACCCTTTATCCCAACAAGACTCGCTACAATATTGTCAACGAGGCTCTCAACGCCACCATGCCACGTACGTTGAACACCTCCATCTCTACCCTCTTGGTACTGATCGTGATTTTCGTGCTCGGTGGTGCTACCATCCGCAGCTTCATCTTCGCGATGTTGCTCGGTGTTGTTGTTGACCCATTAACCACCATCTTCCTCGCCGTTCCTGCTGCCTACTATTGGATGGGCCGCAAGGAGGACAAGGCTGAGGCCGTTGCCAAGAAGTAATCGGAGTTCTTCCGAACCTGAATAATGTGAACCGCAATGATGGGCTATCCACGTTGCGGTTCATTTTTTCTTTTCAAAAATTTGGAAAATTGCCGCAAAACGCGTATCTTTGCCGCGTCAAAGGGAAAGCACCCTTGGTCACACATTATATAATATATAGGAATAATGCAGAAACAGGATATCCGAATAGTATTCATGGGCACGCCCGATTTTGCGGTGCCCACACTCGATGCGCTAGTCACGGGTGGCTATAATGTTGTCGGTGTCATCACAATGCCCGACAAGCCGATAGGACGTGGTTACAAGGTACAGTATAGCCCCGTCAAGCAATATGCACTCGATCATAACCTCCCCCTCCTTCAGCCTGAAAAGCTTAAGGACGAATCGTTCCTCGAAGCACTGCGTGCTTGGCATGCCGACCTTCAGATTGTCGTTGCCTTCCGTATGTTGCCCGAAGTGGTTTGGGCGATGCCGCGGTTGGGTACGTTCAATCTGCATGCAGCCCTCCTTCCGCAGTATCGAGGTGCAGCTCCCCTCAATTGGGCGGTCATCAATGGCGACAAGGTTACGGGTGCCACCACCTTCTTCCTTGACCATCAGATCGACACTGGTCGCATCATCCTCAAGCAACCCCTTGAGATTGGAGCTGAGGAGAATGTCGGTTCGCTGCACGACCGCATGATGGAGATGGGCAAAGGGCTGGTTACACGCACCGTCGATTTGCTGCTGGAGGCCGATGGCGACCTCAGTCGTGTTCCCACCATCGACCAGAATACGCTGCTTCAGGACCTGAAGGCTTCAACCGGCATCGATGAGCTTCGACCGGCTCCCAAGATCTTCAAGGAGACATGCGAACTGCATTTCAACCAGCCGGTGCGCTCTTTGCACAACCTGGTGCGTGGCCTCTCGCCTTATCCGGCTGCATGGACCACTCTCGCAGGTCTTTCGCCTGTCAAGGTTTTCCGCACCCGCATTGTGAGCGAAGGAACAACGCAATCTGCCGAAGCCATTGGTAAGATTGAAACCGACAATCGCAGTTACATCCATGTCACATGCGCTGACGGTATCCTTTCTCTCGAAGAACTTCAGCTCCCCGGCAAGAAGCGTATGGATGTCCGCGCCCTCCTTAATGGTTTTAGAGTTTAGGGTTTTGAGTTGAGAGTGCTGAGTATTAAGTGTTGTGTTTTTAACCCACTAATCATTGTCAATTGTTAATTATTAATTGTTAATTGATTACCGTCATCATCCCCGTCTATAACGCGGCGCCCTACCTCCCCGCTTGCCTTGACTCGGTGTTGTCACAAACCTATCGCGACATCGAGGTCATCGTCGTCGATGATGGTTCGACCGATGGGAGTGGAGACATTTGCGATGATTATGCATGTCGGGATGCGCGTGTCACGGTGTTTCATCAGCCGAATGGTGGTCCCTCGGCTGCCCGCAACAAAGGGCTTGAGACGGCTGGTGGGGAATACATTTCTTTTATTGATTGTGACGATGTTGTGCACGAGAGATATCTTGAAGTATTGGCGGGAGAGATGGTTCGGCATCAGGCCGATATCGTCCAATCGCCTTATCAGATTATTCCCGAATCGAAGCGCAGCGATTACGGCCATGCTCGACTGCAACAACCCCTTCCCGGCAGCTACCCGACAAAGGCTTTGACCTCCGACGAGGCAATGCTCAGCATGCTCTATCAGCAGGGTATGGCCGATTCTTCGCCCTGCAAACTCTTCCGTCGTTCCCTTTTCGAAGGGCTGCGTTTTCCCGTAGTTTATCGCGTTTATGAGGATCTGTACGCTATGGCACAGGTCTATCCGCGCATCCAGCGTATGGTGTGGGTCGATGTCCCCATGTATTTCTATTTCAAGCAGGACAGCGGTACGCTTAACAGCCTCTCCATTCGTCGAAACGACGCCTTCGAAGTGCTTGAGACCCTTGAGGCACAATTTATGGTGACGGGTCAGCCCGCGTACGTTCGTGCAGTCCGTGAACGTCGTCTGAGCGTAGCCTTCAACATCCTTCGACTCTTGTCGCGTCAGCCTCATACCGATGCTAATAAGGCCATGGCCTATCGTTGTTGGCAGCACATCAAGGCACTTCGTCCCGAAAGTATCCGCGACTCCCGTGCCCGCCTCAAGAACCGCCTCA
>JAEEGJ010031856.1_pt1 | contig 10169 bp, 8 predicted proteins | sample 8958761 | NCBI WGS metagenome assembly JAEEGJ01 (sample SAMN16246546, study PRJNA631951) | gut metagenome | biome: gut microbiome; feature: rumen; material: RS-attached | host: Bos | place: Iran: Karaj | collected 2018-10 | reverse complement strand
GTATCACAAAACCTATGCCAACTACGGCTACTACTTCATGAAATTCCTGCCTTGGGCGTCGGATCTGATTCCGAACAACGCCACGGTCACCGAGGAGAACCGGATCATCATGCGTTACGCGGAAGTGCTCCTCCTCTATGCCGAGGCCTGCGCGATGACGAATGACAACGACGGCCTGAAGTACCTCAACATGGTGGCCGAACGCGCCGGCGCTCCGACCTATTCGGCGCTGACCATGGAGAACGTCAAGCAGGAGAAGTGGTTCGAAACATGCTGGGAGGGCCTCCGCTTCCTGGATCTGGTCCGCTGGGGTGACGCTCCCAAGGAACTGGCCTTCAAGAGCCATGACAAGACGCCTTACCTCGGTGACGAGTTCTATGTGAAGGGGTCCATGGGCAAGAAGACCAGCGGCCTGCCGCACAAGGCCCGCATCTCCTTCATCGATGACGGCTGGGCCGCCTCCGGCGGCGGCTTCCAGACCGGCAAGCACGAGCTCTATCCGTTCCCGTTCGACGTGGTCCAGCTGAACCCGTGGGACGAGGAGAAGCAGGTCGGCCTGAAGCAGAATCCCGGCTGGGATTAGTTTCGGTCTGTTTCGATTGAGGCGGGGCCGCTCCTTCGGGGGCGGCCCTTTCTGTGTCAATACTTCACTTTGCTCAGGAACAGCGCGTGCCCGGGCACAGACTCCCCGGCATCGCCCCGCGTTCCCGTCTCGATGAGCTCCTTCACCCAGGCGGGGTCATGCTTCCCGCGGCCCACCTCGATCAGAGTGCCCACGATCGCCCGGACCATGTTCCTGAGGAACCGGTCTGCGGAAACCCGGAAGTACCAGTAATCAGATTTCTCGACTGCGCCCTTCGGGCTTCGCTCGAAATGACAGGATGGACTTTGGCCGGAGGAGGAGGGTGTTGTATCCGAAACCTGTGGCCACCCTCGGCCGCATAAGAGGGAGGGGCCCGCAGGGTTTGGATCTGAGGATGAAAGCTTGCTTTCGGACGAAAGAGACAAACCCTGTGGGAGGGGTCGCGAAGCGACGGTTTCGGATACAATACCCTCCTCCGGAGAAAAGCCAAAGTCCATCAAGGAAACGTGGGTGGGGGTGTAGGGTTTCCAGAAGGCTTCGGTGATGGTGCAGAGGGAGGTTTTGTTCGCGCCGCCGACTTTTTCGAAGCAGGAGAAGTCGTGGGTGCCGAGGAGGTACTGACAGGCTTCGTTCATGGCGTCGAAGTCCAGGCCAGGGAAGCCGCACTGCCAAGAGTAGGCGGCCACGAAAGGGTCTTTCTTCCGATGGATGAAATAGGTATAGGAACGCTGCGTGGCGCTGAATCGGGCGTGGAAATCGTCGGGTACCGGAAGGACCGCGTGGACCACGACGGAGCGGGGCAGGATGGCATTTAATTTGTAGCAAAAATCGGATGCCTCGAAGGGCAGGGAACCTGTCAGGTCGAAATGGCAGACGTAGTCTGCAGCATGGACACCGGTGTCCGTCCGGCCTGCGCCTGTGACCGCTACGGGACCGCCGCAGAGCTTCGCGAGGGCTTCCTCCAGGCACTGCTGCACGGAAGGGGAGGATGGCTGGATTTGCCAGCCGCAGAAGGCGGAACCGTCGTAGGAGAGGCAGAGGAGATAACGCATATGCAAATGTAACAAAATATATGGAAAGCGTAAACATCAAGGAACTGAACGAACGCATCCAGAAAGAGAGTTCTTTCGTCGACCTCCTGACCCTGGAAATGGGCAAGGTCATCGTGGGCCAGAAAGCCCTCGTGGACAACCTCCTCATCGGCCTGCTGTCCGGCGGACACATCCTCCTGGAAGGCGTGCCCGGACTGGCGAAAACCCTCGCCATCAACACCCTGGCCCAGGCCGTCGATGCCAAGTTCAACCGCATCCAGTTCACCCCGGACCTCCTTCCGGCCGACGTCGTCGGCACCCTCGTCTATTCCCAGAAGAAGGAGGATTTCGAAGTCCACAAAGGTCCCATTTTCGCCAACTTCGTCCTGGCCGATGAAATCAACCGGTCCCCGGCGAAGGTCCAGTCCGCCCTTCTCGAGGCCATGCAGGAGCACCAGGTCACCATCGGCGAGCAGACGTACAAACTCCCGGAGCCCTTCCTCGTGATGGCCACCCAGAACCCCATCGAGCAGGAAGGCACCTATCCGCTCCCGGAGGCCCAGGTGGACCGTTTCATGCTGAAAGTGGTCGTCTCCTACCCGAAGAAGGACGAGGAGCGCCAGATTATCCGGATGAACAACAGCGGCACCTTCCCGAAGGCCGATGCGGTCGTGAAGCCCGAAGATATCCTCCGCGCCCGTGAAGTCGTCCGCGACGTCTATATGGACGAGAAGATTGAGCGCTATATCGTGGACATCGTCTATGCCACCCGCACTCCGGACGAATACGGCCTGAAGGGCCTCAAGGACCTGATTTCCTATGGTGCCTCCCCGCGTGCTTCCATCTCTCTCGCGATGGCCGCGAAGGCCTATGCCTTCATCAAGCGCCGCGGCTATGTCATCCCCGAGGATGTACGCGCCGTGTGCAACGAGGTCCTGCGCCACCGTATCGGCCTGACCTATGAGGCCGAGGCGGAGAACGTCACCACCGAGGAGATCATCGAAAAGATCATCAACGCCGTCATCGTTCCTTAAGCGTATGACACCCCAGGAACTGCTCAAGCGCGTCCGCAAGATCGAGATCAAGACGAAAGCCTTGTCCCACCAGATCTTCGCCGGTGAATACCATTCGGCCTTCAAGGGTCGTGGAATGGCGTTCAGCGAGGTGCGCGAGTACCAGTACGGGGATGACGTGCGGAATATGGACTGGAACGTGACGGCCCGGATGAGCGCGCCGTACGTGAAGGTGTTCGAGGAGGAACGGGAGCTGACCGTTGTCCTGCTGATCGACATCAGCCGTTCCGGCCTTTTCGGTACGGTGGGAGAGACCAAGCGCGAGCTGGTGGCCGAGATTGCCGCCACCCTGGCTTTCTCCGCGATGCTCAACAATGACAAAGTGGGCGCCCTCTTCTTCAGTGACACCGTGGAGAAGTTCATCCCGCCCAAGAAAGGACGCAGCCACCTCCTGCACATCATCCGCGAGATTCTGGAATACACTCCCGAGCACGACGGAACAGACATCGGCGAGGCCCTACGCTATCTGACGAACGCCATCAAACGCCGCTGCACCGCATTCGTACTCAGCGACATGCTGGACGTGGACGAGAACGGTGCCCCGCGGTACGAGGACGCCTTGAAAGTGGCCGTGAACCGACACGACATTTCCGTCATCCGCGTTTACGATCCCCGCGAACGGACCATCCCGGACGTGGGCCTTGTCCATGTCAAGGACTCCGAGACGGGCCGGGGCGCGTGGGTGAACACATCCTCCCGGAGCACCCGTGCCGCCTATGAGAAATGGTTCCGGACCGCGTCGGAAAGTGCCGCGAAGCTGTTCAACCGTTACCAGGTGGACAGCGTGGATACCGCCACGGACGAGGATTACGTCAAGAACCTGATTTCCCTTTTCCACAAGCGATGAAAGGAAATTGCCTCATAGCCGCCCTCTTCCTGACCGTTGCGACCGCATCGGCCCAGGATGCTTGGCGTGACACCACCGCGACGGATTCCGGCGGAAGGGTCATCCTCAAGGAGGGCTCCTTCATCAAGCCGGTAACTCCGCGAGACTCCATACTCGTGGCGGACCGTCTGCTTTACGGATTCGAGCTGGACAATGTCCCTGACAGCACCGTGCTGGCTTTCCCGCAGGTGGCGAATCCGTTCATGCAGGATGTCCTGGCCCTGCCGATGTGGCAGGTGGACACTGTGAAAGTTCAGAAGATCAAGGCGGACAACAGCCGCCTCCTGAACATCCGCGCCGCGATTTCCATCCAGCCTTTCGAGGAGGGGACCTACGAGCTTCCGCCTCTGTTCGTCCAGCGGATCCACCCGGACGGAACCGTGGACACCCTCCAGTTCGACCGGCAGACCATCCAGGTGTTCACGATGCCGGTGGATACGGCCACCTACATTCCGCACGACTTGCGGAAACAGGCGGGATATCCCTTGACGGCATCGGAGGTAATGCCCTGGCTGATGGGCTTCTGGGCTTTGGCATTGCTGGTTATCGGCTTGATCGCCTGGCTCCGCAGCCGCCGCCGGAATGCCGATGGCCCCGCTTTCCGGGAGCCCGCGCACATTACGGCGCTCCGTAAGTTGGACAAATACCGCGGTGACAAGTTCTGGGCACCCGACAAGCAGAAGCAGTTCTACTCCGGTGTGACTGATGCCCTCCGCGAATATATCGTTTCCCGCTACGGTGTAGGTGCCATGGAAATGACCACTGCCGAAATCTTCGAAGGCCTTCGCGGGACCGACATTCCCGTGGATCTGTACGAAGAGATGAAAGAGCTCTTCGAGCGTGCCGACTTCGTGAAGTTCGCGAAGTTTGTCGCCACGCCCGAGGAGAATGCGACCGTGCTTCCGCAGGCCGTCCGCTTCGTGACATCGACCTATCAGACGCAGGTGGAGGAAGAAGCTGCTGCCGAAGCGGAGGAAGAAGAGGCGCCGAAGCCGGCGGCCCATGTCGAGAAGGATGAAGATTATATGCCCAAGTAGCCTATGTATTTCGAGTATCCCTATCTGCTTTGGCTGCTGGTACTTCCGGTCCTTCTCCTGGCGCTGTATCTGTTCCGGGAGCTGAAAGAGCGCCGTCCGCATCTCCGCGTGTCCACCGTGACGCCGTGGGTGACGGGTGGAAAGTCTGTGCTGGGTATCATCCGGCACTTGCCCGAAGCTTTGCGTCTCGCGGCCCTGTGCCTGCTTGTCATCTGTATCGCCCGTCCCCGTTCCAAGAGCCAGATGGAGAAGGTGGATACCGAAGGCATCGACATCATGCTTGCGGTGGACGTGTCCACGAGTATGCTGGCCCGGGATTTCAAGCCGGACCGCCTGTCCGCCGCCAAGGACATTTCCATCGAATTCATCGCCCAGCGCCCCACGGACCGGATGGGTATCGTGGTGTTCGCGGGTGAAAGTTATACCCAGTGCCCCCTCACCACCGACCGGGCCACGCTGATCAACCTGATGAAGGAGGTCCAGACCGACCTCATCGAGGACGGTACCGCCATCGGCAACGGCCTGGCGACCGCCGTCGCGCGGATGAAGGACTCCGACGCCAAGAGCCGCGTCATCATCCTCCTGACCGACGGTGTGAACAACCGCGGCGAGGTGGATCCGTCGATGGCCGCCGAGATCGCCAAGACCTACGGCATCCGCGTCTATACCATCGGCGTCGGCCGGGAAGGGGAGGCTCCGTACCCCGTCCAGACCCCCTGGGGCCCCGATGTCCAGATGATGAAGGTCGAAATCGACGAGCCCCTCCTGAAACAGATCGCCGCCGAGACCGACGGCAAGTATTTCCGGGCCGATGACAACACCAAGCTGGCCGAGATCTACAGCGAGATCGGCAAGATGGAGAAGACCCGCACCACCGTGGACAGTTTCCCCATTTACAAGGACCTGTTCCCGCGATATGCCGTCTGGATCCTCGTGTGCCTGCTGCTGGAAGTGTTGATCCGCGCCCTTTTGAGAAGATTGCCTTAGCGTATGTTGATGTTCGCCCAATATCGGTATCTGTACCTGCTGCTGCTGGTCCCGCTGTTCCTCGTCGGATACGGGGTCTGGCGGTCGATGCGTTCGCGGCGGGTGCGGAAGTTCGGCGACGAGGAGCTTGTGAAGGCTTTGATGCCGTCGTGGTCCGGATCCAAGGGCTGGGTCCGGATGATTCTGTTCTCCCTGGCGTTCGCCTTCTTCGTCATCGGCCTGGCCCGGCCGCAGATCGGCGCCAAGCTGTCCGAGCATAAGAGCCACGGCGCGGAGATCGTCATCTGCCTGGACGTCTCCAACTCCATGCTGGCGGAGGACTATTCCCCGAACCGGCTGGACCGCGCCAAACTGGCGATTTCCCGCCTGGCGGACAAGTTGAAGGACGACCGCATCGGCCTGATCGTGTTCGCAGGCTCCTCCTTTGTGCAACTGCCGGTCACGACGGACTATGTGTCCGCCAAGATGTTCCTCGGCAGCATCGACACGGAATCGGTGCCGGTCCAGGGAACGGCGATGGGGGACGCCATCATCACGGGCATCCGGAGTTTCAGCGCCCAGAGCGAGAAGAGCCGGGTGATCATCGTCATCTCCGACGGCGAGAACCACGAGGACGATCCCGTGGCCGCCGCGAAAGAGGCCGCCGAGAACGGCATCCGGGTCTATACCGTCGGCGTGGGCTCCTCCGAGGGCCAGCCGATTCCCGTGGACGGCGGACTGCTGAAGGACAAGGATGGCGAGATCGTCGTGACGAAACTCGACGAGGACATGCTCCGCCAGGTGGCCAAGGCCGGCAACGGGGCCTATGTCCATGCCGGGAACGACGAGTTCGGCCTGAACCCCATCATCGACGACATCCGCCGGATGGAGGACGAGGAGTTCGGCTCCGTCGTGTTCGAGGAGTATGACGAACAGTATATGTATTTCTTCGGGATCGCGCTGGCGCTGCTGGTCATCGAGATGCTCATCGGCGCGCGCCGCCCGAAGCGGAAATGGTTCGGACAATGAGAAAGGTCTTGTTTATCATAGCGTTGCTGATGAGCGTGACGGCCTTTGCGCAGGTGGACAAGAAGGATGTCCGCCGGGGCAACCGTCAGTTCCGGAAGGCGCAGTACGGCGATGCCGACATCAGTTACCGCAAGGGACTGAATGCCGACAGCACCTCCGTCACGTCGGCCTACAACCTGGCCAATAACCTGTACCGACAGGGTAATTTCGCCGAGGCCGGAAAGTATTACCAGCAGGCGATCCGGCACATTCCGGAAACCCGGAGCCTGAAAAAGCGGAACGCCCAGGGGTTCGATACTTTCTTCAACATCGGCGACGCCGCCCTGCAGCAGAAGCAGTACCGCGCGGCGATGGAGGCCTTCGCCCAGGCGCTGATCGTCGATCCGGACAACATGGAGGCGAAGGAGAACTATGTCTATGCCCGCAAGATGCTGGAGAACAATCCGGACGGCGGCGGGAACAACGACCAGAATCAGGATCAAGACCAGAATCAGGATCAGAATCAGGACCAAAACCAGGACCAGAACCAGGATCAGGATAAAGATAAGGATCAGGACAAGGGACAGCAGCCGAAGCCGTACAGCGGTTCCGAGATCTCGCCCCAGCAGGCCCAGCAGATCCTCCAGGCCATCCAGGCCAAGGAGAAGGAGACCCAGGACAAGGTGAACAAGGAGAAGGCGGAAGCGCTCCAGTCCCGGCAGAAAGATAAGAATTGGTAGCAACTATGAAAAGGTGGATCGCGGCCTTCGTGGCTATGTTGACGGTTTTCACCGGGTGGGCCCAGTCGACCATCCGGGTGGAGGTGCACAATATCGTGGAGGTAGGGGAACGGTTCAATGTCGTCTTCATCGTGGAAGGCGAGCACGCCCCTTCGGAGTTCCAGTGGACCCCGAATGACGACTTCACCCTCGTCTGGGGACCGCAGAAGGGAACGTCCACCAGTATGTCGATGATCAACGGAAAGACCACCCGCTCCTCCCAGACATCCTACACGTACATCCTCCAGGCCAAGAAGACGGGCACCTACACCCTCGCGCCCGCGAAAGCGACCGTCAAGGGCGACCAGATTTCTTCCAGGGCCGTCCAGATCAATGTCGTCGAGGGCGGCGCCGGAAGCCAGGGACAGTCCCAGCAGGGCGGTTCCTCCCAGGGCCAGGCCCAACAAGGCTCGCGGAGCGGCGCCACGGCCGATACCGGCGAACTGTTCATGCGCCTGAATCTGTCCAAGCGCGAAGTGATGGTGGGCGAGCCCATCACCGCCACCCTCAAGATCTACCAGCGGGCGAACCTGACCGGCTTTGAAGACGCCAAGTTCCCGAAATTCAACGGCTTCTGGAGCCAGGAGGTCGATACCCCGCAGAGCATTGAATTCCAGCGGGAACAGGTGGGCGACAAGATGTACAACGCCGCCGTCCTGCGCCGGTGGGTGCTGATTCCGCAGAAGTCGGGCACCCTGACCATCGACCCTTCCGAGATCGTGTGCCTGGTCAATGTCCGTACGCAGCGGCCCCGGACCGGCTCCATCTTCGACGATTTCTTCGAGAACGACTATGTGACGCAGCGGCAGCGGGTGTCGACGCCGGCCATCGCGGTCAAGGTGTCGGCCCTTCCGGGCGGCGCTCCGGACGGATTCTCCGGCGCCGTGGGCGAATACAGCGTGTCGGCGAAACTGAGCAAGGACGCGCTGAAGACGCATGATGCCGCCTCCCTTGTCGTCACGGTGACGGGCAAGGGCAACGTCTCCCTGGTGGAGGCGCCGAAGATCGATTTCCCGCCGGATTTCGAGGCCTATGACGTGAAGACCACCTCCGGGACGGACCGGAGCGGAACCAGCGGTTCCAAGACCTTCGAATACCCGTTCATTCCGCGCAGCCCCGGCGAGTTCACCCTTCCTCCGGTCAAGTTCTCCTACTACGACGTCAAGAACCGCCGTTATGCGACGGCGAGTACGGATTCGCTGAAACTCTCCGTGGAGCGGAGCGCCGGCGGGGCCGCCCAGCCGTCCCAGGACGGCGCCGGCACCCTCACGGTGGACCGCAAGGGCGTGAAGAATCTCGGCGAGGACATCCGCTTCATCAAGACGAAGACCTCTCTGTCCGAGGAGAAGGGCTTCTTCGTGGGCAAGCCGGGCTATTGGGCGGTCGTCGGCCTGCTGCTGCTCGCCGCCGCAGCCGTGTGGCTGTCTCTGCGGAAACTGGCCGCCCGCCGCGCCGACGTGGCCGGCAACCGCGGCCGCAAGGCCACCCGCCAGGCGCTCAAGCGCCTCAAACTGGCCGGCGACTTCTTGAACAAGAACCTTTACACGGCCTTCTACGAAGAATTGCATCGTGCCTTGATGAGCTTCGTTTCCGACAAGCTCACCATGGACATGGCCGACCAGAGCAAGGAAAACATCGCCGCCGCGCTGTCTGCGCGGGGCGTTCCGGAGGCGACCGTCTCCTCCTTCACCGACCTGCTGGACGCGTGCGAATACGCCCGCTACGCGCCGGATGCCGGTCACGATGCGATGAACGCCCATTACGAGCAGGCCGTCTCCGTGATTACGGCCATTGATTCCTCCATGAAGAAAGGTGTCTCCGCAGCCCCGGCTGCGACGTTGCTGGCCTTGCTGCTGATGCTGCCGCTCGGCGCCGGCGCGGCTGAAAACTATCCCGATTCCCTGTGGAAGGCGGGCGTGGACGCGTATTCCGCCGGCCAGTGGGCGCAGGCTGCCTCGGACTGGACCGACCTCACCGCCACCGGCCTCCGCTCCAAGGAACTGTACTACAACCTGGGTAATGCCTGGTTCAAGGCGGGGGAGATCGCTCCCGCCATCCTGAACTACGAACGCGCCCTCCGGCTGGACCCGTCCGATTCCGACGTCCGGTACAACCTGGAATTCGCCCGCGCACAGACGCAGGACCGCATTGACGAGGTCCCGGAGTTCATCCTGAAGACATGGACCCGGAAACTGAGTTACCTGCTGCCGTCGAATGCCTGGGCGGGGCTGTCGCTCTTCCTGTGGGCATCGGCTCTGGCCCTCGTCCTCCTTTTCCTGCTCGGACCGACTGTCAATGCGCGCCGCACCGGCTTCTTTACCGGCATCGTCGCCCTGCTGCTGGCCTTGATGTGCTGGGGCTTCGCCCGCAGCCTGAAATCCGCCGCCGAACGGCACGATGACGCCATCGTCATGCGCCCGGTCTCTTCCGTGACCAGCTCGCCGTCCTCCGACGCCGCCAAGTCCCTCTTCATCCTGCACGAGGGTACGAAGGTAAAGGTCCTGGACGAAGTCTCGGGCTTCACGGACATCGAACTCGCCGACGGCCGCCGCGGCTGGATCGCCACCTCCGACATTGAACGAATTTAACTGATATGAAGATGAAAAAGTTTGCTTTCCTTCTGGCGCTGGCCGTCTGTGTAGCGGCTTGTGGCCCTTCCAAGTATGTCAAGGAGAAAGACCAGGTCGATATCGGCTTCGGCGTCCAGGACCGGGATCACGTATCCACCTCCGTTTCCAATGTGAAGGTTCGGAAAAACGAGGCCCAGACCTATTCGAACATGTACGACTATCTGCGCGGCCGGGTG
>JAEEGJ010031855.1_pt1 | contig 10169 bp, 7 predicted proteins | sample 8958761 | NCBI WGS metagenome assembly JAEEGJ01 (sample SAMN16246546, study PRJNA631951) | gut metagenome | biome: gut microbiome; feature: rumen; material: RS-attached | host: Bos | place: Iran: Karaj | collected 2018-10 | reverse complement strand
TGCTGACATTTTCGTATAAGATTGAGCATGAGCCTGACAAGAGCGAGTCCCACACAGATTACCTTGATATGCAGGCCGCCGATGGTTGGGAGAACTTCCTGCAGCGCCTGAAGAATCAGTATAACGACGGCAGCGAGCGTACGATGGAGCATACCTTTCAAATAGACTATACCACGCCCTTTGCAAAGATTCATACCTTGGAAACAGGTTTAAAGTACATCCTGCGCAACAACTCATCGGAGAATGACCGCTATGAGGAAGACATCTTCGACCAAGACCATTCGTCGCACTATAAGCATTGCAACGACATCTTCGCCGCCTATTTGGGTTATGGTTTGAAATTGGAAAAGCTATCGGGACGCTTAGGTCTGCGCTACGAACATACCTTGCAGGATGTAGAGTACAAGCTGGGGCGTGGCGATGACTTCAAGAAACACTTCAACGACTTCGTACCCTCTGCCAGCATCGGCTACAAACTGACGCAGACCTCCAATCTGCGATTGGGCTATGACATGCGCATCTATCGTCCAGGCATCTGGTATCTCAACCCTTATCTCGACGACTCCACGCCCACCAATATCAATCAGGGTAATTCCCATCTTGACAGTGAGAAAAGCCACTCGCTCAACCTCAGTTACAGTAACTTCACGCCGAAGTTCAATATCAACCTTGCACTGCGCTACAGTTTCACCAACAACAGCATCGAAGACGTCGTGAGGATGATGCCCGACACACAGATCCCTGGACTGAAGAATCCGACAGGAAAGGATGTGCTCTACACCACCTATGAGAATATCGGGCGCAGGCAGGGCATCAACCTGAATACATACATCAATTGGAACGCCACCAAGAACACCCGTATCTATGTCAACGGACGACTCTCCTATACAGATATGGATGATGGCGGCACCCTCTCCAATCACGGTTGGAACCTCTTTATGTATGGTGGTGCGCAGCAGACGCTTCCCAAGGACTGGCGAATCTCACTTAGCTTCTATGGCATAACACCAAGCGTCAACCTGCAAGGACGTGGCAGCAGTTATAGCGATTACAGCGTGAGTATCCAGAAGTCGTGGTTGAAAAACCGTCTCAACCTGACGCTCTCAGCCTCGAACTTCCTGAAGAAATACAAGCAATATAATTACACTACGGAGGATACCTTTTTCCATGCAGACAGTTGGTCGAAGTATGTTAACCAGTCCTTCTCCCTCAGCATCAGTTACCGCATCGGAGAACTGAGTGCCAGCGTGAAGAAAGCCGAGCGTAGTATCAGCAACGATGATGTGAAAGGCGGCGGTAGTGGTGAAAGCAGCGGGAGTTCGAAATAATGGAACAGGAATACAATAAAAACAAAGAATTATGAACAAGCAAACCATCATCACCACACTGCTCGCCCTCGTCGCAATGGCGGGTTGGGCACAGTCAACAAAGACTGCAACTATCACAGGTTATTCACCAGCACTGAAAGACAGCACATTGGTGTTTGCCGGCACTGGCACTTTACTAAACGTTGTAGATACCGTCCAAGGTGGACATTTCGCCTTCACCTTACCTATTGAGGAACTCACAGAAGGTTCTCTCACTTTCTGTGGTGAAGGCTGCCCCAATTTTGTGATGACTATCTTCTTGCGTCCCGGCGTGACAGTTAAAGTGACGGGCACAGACAGTCTCTACCCATTATGGAAAGTGGAGAGTCCTGTGCCCGAACAGAAAACTGAAAGCCGTATAACGGAGCATTGCCACGATGTAATAGCAGAATATTTGCGGATGGATCTGGATAATAAGTCTTGGGCAGAGAGAGACTCTATTGAAATAAAGTATGTAAAACAACAAATGGACATTCTGCCATCACTGCCTGTGGATGCTGCCACGATTCGTACGTTATGGGGTATATCCATGACAGCAAAAAACACCAAGGACTTCCCATACATGGAACAGTTAAAGCAACTTGAAAAGACTATTGTTGCCCATGCACCGAAAGGATTTGAAGAGAGATTGGCAGAGATACACAACTATGTCTATCCGCCACGTGTTTTACAGGTAGGTGAAGAAGCCGTCGATGCAGAACTCCTTGATATGCAAGGTCAGAAGCATCGCCTCAGTGAAGTTTTGGGACAGCAAGGAAAATATGTGTTACTTGACTTCTGGGGTATTGGCTGTGGTCCATGCATGATGTCAGAACCGGAGATGAAAGAGTTTTATGAGAAAACGAAGGATAAAGTGGAAATCGTTGGTATTAATCAGAATAAACTCTCAGAGTGGCAGAACCATGAATTCAGTAAGCGTATTGTTTGGAAGAATTGGAACAACGCCACGAAGGATATCAGTAGCATATACTGTGATATGGGCGCCATCCCTTATTATGTATTGATCTCGCCCGATAAACGCATCGTCTGGAAGGCTGTAGGCTATGGCCCAGGATGGTTCTTCGGAATAACTGAAGCCCTCAATGGTCCTAAGCAGGACAACAGTTCCAATCTCCAGTTCGCCATCCGAAAAGTAGAAACCAAAACTAACTGTACCACTATCAGTTTCCGCTATTATGGTCACAAGAACTTATGGTTTCGCATCGCCAAAGATTCCTATCTTGAGGCAAATGGTAAGAAATACCAAATGACAGCAGCCGACGGCATAACGCCCGATGCAGACGAATATCCTCAAGTGAAAGCCTCTGAAGCCAAAGAAGGCTATTTAAGTAACTTCTGCTACACAGACTTTACGCTTACTTTCGAGCCATTTGATATCATCCCTACCACCTTCGACTTCAAGGAGGGCAATGTCGAAGGTGCATTCGTCATCCGCAATATTTCGCTCAAATAAAAAATGAACAAGCAAACCATCATCACCGCACTGCTCGCCCTTGTCGCAATGGCGGGGCAGGGGCAAATCCACTACCGATTGGAAGGAACGATAGGCGATTCAACTGTCAATGCAAAGATGCTACTTGTCAATAAGTATAATCCCGGATGGCCCGACTCTGTGGAAGTAAAAGGAGGGAAAATTATTCCCAAAGAGGGCGTGATAGATAAAACCGAGATGTTCGTATTGGTGAATGATCCTGATGCTGACACCCCATTAATAAATAGTCAAATGTTTATACTGGGTAATGGAACTACTGTTCTGGATGATGATATTAAGAGAAACTGGACAAGAATGAAAAGCGGCCCTCTTGCTTCAGAATATCGTCAGGTTGAATTGGCAGCATGGACAATATACGACAAGTATGATAAGCATAGTATATCAAAGACGGGATACTGCTACCTCGCAGACAGTCTGATACATTGTGAATTGACGAATCATGGCGATGATGTAATCGGAATCTGGCTATTAGAGTTTTTCCTTCCTGGCCCAGATGCCAAGACCTCACTTTCATGGATTGAACTATTAGGTGAACACGTCAGAGAATGGGACATCGTAAGGCAATGGAAAGAAAGTATCTTGAACCCCATAGAAGAATTCAGTCCCTCCGTAGGTGAGCCCTTTGTGGACTTTGCCGTGGAGTATGACGGAAAGATCACTCGTCTTAGCGACTATGTAGGACGTGGTAAGTATGTGCTTGCCGACTTCTGGGCCTCATGGTGCGGTCCCTGCCGTGAGGAAATCCCCGACCTCATTGCAGCCCATGAGAAATTCAAGGATAAAGGACTCACCGTGCTTGGCATCGCAGTCAATGACAAGCCCGAAGCAACCCTGAAAGCCATAGCCGATTTGCATATACCTTATCCGCAAATCCTCAACTCGCAGGAGATTGCCACCAACGCCTACAACATCCGAGGTGTTCCTCACATCATCCTCTTCGCCCCCGACGGCACCATCATCGCTCGCGGGCTGAGCGGTGAGAACATTGATAAGAAACTCGCAAATATCCTTAATTACAAATAGAAATGAACAAGAAAACCATCATCACCGCACTGCTCGCCCTCGTCGCTGTGGCGGGGCAGGCGCAAGTGAAATCAGGCCTCGACCTCTGTCTGAGGGACGAGACAACTGGCGAATGGCTTATAGGGCTGTTTGACGAGTATGCCATCTACGACTGTGAGTATTGGGAGTATGCCGAGGCGGGGAAAGGCCGCTACGTGCTGACCAAAGACGGGCTACGAAAGGAGATACGGCTGAAGAAGAACACCGTCACGATAGACGATGTGAAACATAGGACATCGACATTGACTTCTAAGTATTTGCCAGATTATCCATCCAAGGATGAAACAGGGTGGCCAAAGGGCCTACCTGCAGATGAGGATAGTGTCACACTGCGTGTTTGTGTAAACACGAATAGTGAGAAGGCTGAATTTGTGACATTCATTAACCGAATGTTCAATGATAAACATATCCAGGAACTCACATCGATAGACACTCATGGTCGTTTCGAGGTAAGAATGCCTGTGAACGGTCCTTCGGTGTTGGGCATCTTCAATGACTCTCATCATCCGCTGGAGCACACCTTTTGGAGATTGTTGGCAGTAGAGGGAGGCGACACGCTGTTGCTTTACATTGATGACAAGAATGACTGCATCTATCTAATGGGCGGCAAATATGCCCGATTCAACAACGAACTGTTAGGCAGCGATTTTCAACCGAATTTCGTAAGAACCAACGAACTGACCATTGACAGCACCATTGTGCAACAGCGGCATTATATGGCTGTGTGTCAGGAGAGGATGGATTCTTTGTACGCCGCCCGCCCAAACCTCTCCCGCCGCTTCCAAACCTATTATCAAGATGACATACAGTATCAGTTTGCCTATCCGATGCTTCTTAAATGCTGCTGGCCAGCTGCAGGTGAGAGCCAAAGCGAACTCCTGCAGAAGACGGAGGCCGAACTGAACCCATTGCAGTGGATGCATTCGGAATTGCCATTGATGTGCCGCTATGGTTTTAGGACTATTATCGGATATTATGTCTCTGCACTGACAGACATCAGACAAACACCCCTGCCCGGGACCGTCCACTCGGATTTCATTATGCAGCTTCAGCAGGACGGTAAGGTACAACTGAACGATGACGAACTGCAGAAAGTAAAGGGCTTTCAGGCATTGCTTGCCAATTATCATGGGAATGATGTTGACATAAACGATGCATTCAGGTCGGACATCATTCCCATTTTGAGCAAACCACTCATTGAACAGTACTGGGATTGGGAACTGAGCGAAAAGAACGTCCCACTTACTGTCAGTGTCCTTGATTCCCTCGATATGGACGATACCACCCGTGAAATCCTCAAGACGCAAACTTTCATGAAAGATATTGATGGCAAAAGCCACGTAGCCTCGCCTCGTGTATTGGATTTGGCACATCAGGAGGTTCATCATCCCCTTCTCCTTCAGTCCATTGACAATGCCAATCAACGTATCAAGGATTTCTTGGAAGAGAGTCAGAAGAAACAGATGGCGATAGCACCAAAGGACGGTACACCCGCCTCATTGCGTGTGCCGGATGAGGAGCTGAAGGGTATCACAGACGGTCAACAGCTCTTCGAGAACATCGTTAAGCCATTCAAGGGGTATGTCATCTATGTGGATGTATGGGGAACATGGTGCGGTCCTTGTCGCGGGCAGATGGAGCATGTGCCCGACCTGAAGAAAACGCTGGAAGGTAAGCCCGTTGTCTATCTTTATTTCTGCAACAACAGTCCCGAGGACTCGTGGCGCACCTTTATCATCCAAAACCATCTCGATACCGACAATGCCGTCCACTACAACCTGCCTCGTGAACAGGAGAGTGCCATCGAGCGTTATTTGGAGGTAAGCGGCTTTCCCACCTACCGTCTTGTAGATACCAAGGGCCAGCTTATGCCAGGCGCAGCCCCATGGCCCTCCAATATCAGCGGCGTTGTCGCAGCCATAGAGCAACTGCTAACGCATTGACTGACCATGTAACACACGAGATGAATTATTGTTTTCATACCATAATAGAACAATGAACAAGAAAACCATCATCACCGCACTGCTCGCCCTCGTTGCAATGGCGGGCTGGGCGCAAGAAGCACGTATTGATACTATCGTACCTAAGTTTTTAATTAACGGCTATTTCTTCCGTGAAATGCCGAAACTTCCTGATGCCACGCCAAGCATGACACCGTTGAAGGACAAAGAAGGAAATCGTATCATAGCCATCGGGCTTAATGTCGATTTGCCCAAGTCGGTCATCCGTCAGGCCATTCCACGTGAACAGGTTCACAACGCCGACCAGTTCCTAAACGGTGTTAACATGATGCGGACGATGCAAGAACTGACACAGGCGAAAGTCAAGGACGACGGCACATTCTATTCACCCAAGGCTGGTGAACCGTTCCCAAAGTTCAGCGAGAAAGATATGAACGGACGCACATGGACGAACGATAGCATTCGGGGCCACGTGATGGTGCTTAACCTGTGGTACTCTGGCTGTGGCCCCTGTCGTGCAGAAATGCCTGAACTCTCTACATGGAAAGAACAGTTGCCCAACGTAATGTTCTTCTCTGCCACCTATCACGATGCAGAATTGGCAAAGAGGATAATCGACAAGCACCACTTCACATGGACGCACTTGGTCGAGGCCAAGGATATGATGTCGTGGATTGGCACCGAGGGTTTTCCCTTTACCGTCGTTGTCGACAAACAGGGCATCGTCCGCCATGCCGTCCACGGCACGAACGAGCAGAAACGCGCAGAACTGCTAGCAAAGATCAAGGAGGCTGACGCAGAATAGTCTAAAATTACAAGATATGAAGAAATATTTTATTATTATGGCATTAATGGTGGTTTCATTAGCCACATTTGCCAAAGACAATTTCAAGATGACAGGCAGAATAGACAGTGTAGGCAACGATACGCTCTGCATTGAATATGTCATTCTACAACCGAAAAAACAAGTCATCACACATAAGGTGGCTGTTAAGAATGGTGAGTTTTCGTTCTCTACGAAACTTCACGAGGCCTATTTGGGCTCGATATTTCTCAAGTCATATCCACAGGAGATTCTTTATACATATTTTGTACCAGACGAAGAGGCTGTTTTCAGCGGTCGGCTAAATTCGGTGGAAGAGCATTGGAGCGGAAGTACTTTCTATCAGCAGTATGAGCGAGTTAATAATGTCCAGCGTCCGTTTAACATTGAATTTGCAGCTGCAAGAACTGAGCCAGACAGCATAAGAGGGCTCAAGAATCGTGACATCAATAGTCGGGCTAAGCCTTCATATATGAAATATCTCCAAAAACATCCCGATGAAGACGCAACGGTAGCTCTATTGATACACATAGATTACGACCAAGTACTAACTGCCATCGGCAAATTGACTCCAGAGGTAAGAAACGGCAGAATGAAAAGCGAAATAGATAGCTATGAAAAACTGTTTACATTAGTAATGAAAGAGCAAGCTGCACGCGAGGCTGTTAAGAACGATACCCTCACAATAGGCGGGCAAGTACCTGAACTCGGACTGAAAGACTTGAATGGCAACGTGTTGGAGTTGAGATCCTTGCGTGGAAAATATGTGGTTCTCGACTTCTGGGGCTCGTGGTGTACTTGGTGCATCAAGGGTTTTCCCAAACTGAAAGAATATTATAAGAAATACAAGGACTGTCTGGAAATTATAGGCATCGATTGTAACGACACTGCCGAGAAGTGGGCTGCAGCCGTCAAGAAGCACAAAGTGCCCTGGCTGCACGTAAGAAGTGAAGATGGCATAACTGAGCAGAAATTCAGAGTACAGGGTTATCCCTATAAAGTGCTGATTTCTCCAGATGGCACAGTACTAAATGCATACCTCGGAGAAACAGAGGATTTTTATCATTATTTAGATTTAACTCTCGAACAATGAACAAGCAAACCATCATCACCGCACTGCTCACCATCATCACCACGACTTCTATTGTGGCACAAAACTTGATAAAGAGCGCAACGTCTCCAATTAGTTTCTCGAAGAAGGATTTTGCTGATACCATCAAGATAAAAGTGATAGACGGGGCGGTCATTGTACCTGTGGAGATAAAAGGGCAAACAAGAAACCTGCTGTTTGATACTGGCTCGCCACTTGGACTATGGCATGGACAGAAGGAAGACTGGATGAAAAAGATCACAACAGACAGCCTGATGTTTGGAGATATCAACAAGAGAAGCCGCAATCAGATCATCTACCAGTTCCCTACCATCAAGATGGGAAATCTTCAGATAGACAATTATCCGATGATAGTAGAGGATGCGATGAGCGAGTTTATTTGCAACAGGTTTGACGGTGTCATTGGTTTCAATCTGGTCGGAAAGGGCCTCTCGTTCAAGTTGGACACAAAGGACAGTCTGCTGATTGTCACCGACAGGAAGAAGTTCTTTGCTGAGGAAGAGAAGGGACAACCTACAGCCAAATACAAGATGAAGCGGGCATATTGTCCGTTGGTTTATGTAGATTCACCTATCGGATGGATAGAAACAGTATTTGACACTGGTGCCATGAATAGATGGTTTGATCTGCCACAGGAACTGTTGGACCATTGGTTTCTGAAATCTCCCAAGAAGAGAAAACTTCTTGATGACCTGACGATACAGACAGACACAACCATTAATACGGGTGTGGGAATATACGGTCTGTCCACCGATACAGTCGTGGGCAGATTCCTCCATTTTCCAGCGATAAAGATAGACAAACTACCCGTCAACGACTTATATATCACTACGGCACACCCAACTATGCTAGTGGGAAGCGCAGTATTGAAACATGCCTCATTGATCATTGATGCACCAAGAAAACAGTTTGTGTTCGTGCCTCATAACGGACAGGACATCACGGTTGGCAACAGTGAGGCTGGCAGTGTCTCGCTCATCCCATCAGAGGTAGGCGACACACTTGGAGTCCTCAAAGCCGTTATCCGCAAGGAGTCAACAGCCTATCAGAAAGGTATCCGTACAGGCGATTACCTGATAGAAGTAAATGGAATCCCCATAAAGGATATTTGTACATACATGCTGATGGAGCGTAAAGACGAGGAATCTCTATTCAAATTCCGCAGTCCCGATGGTATAGAAAAGGTTGTAAAACTGAAAAGAACAAATTAAGCACTCATTATGAAGAAAACCATCATCACCGTACTGCTCGCCCTTGTCGCTATGGCGGGGCAGGGGCAAGAAATAACAGGGCGAGTAATGTTGACAGACAGCATAGCCATTAGAACTGACTCTTTATGCCAGCGGAATGATATATGCAATCACGATACCATTAGAAAAGACAGTTGCCAGCAGCATAGACTATCTTTTGTCCGCAAAGAGCAAAGACCAGCATGGAGTATTAGTCCTAATGCTGTAAAAATGCAGAAGTTCGATCCATACATAAAGAAATTTACCGATATGCGGATAATAGAAACTATAGGCTCGCACATAAGCAGATAAGCTAAAATGGAAACAATTCATGTCATGACAGGACCTGATACAAGTCATATTCGAACATACAAGCGGCACCTCCCTCATTGGGAAGTGCCGCCTCTTTCTGTGCGGTAACTAGCATGACACGGAAGAAACTGGGTTAATCTATGTCAAGAAAATGGGGGTAAAATGTATATTTCCTGTATGATGATGCAGGGAAAAGGTAATAGTAAATTACCTTTGCAACTAATTCGCACCTGAAGAAGGAACCTGAAACAGAATTGGTGTAAGAAAAGCGAATGACATGCTTATGTTGAAACCGGGAAGAAATCATATTTATCAGTACAACGAAGGTGGCAGGACTACAGTGAACAGTTCGGCCACGTCGGTCGTGCTCCAGCGTCTCGGTGTCAACGGCGGCGGAAGATTATCGGCTGTCACTTCTTTCGCGACTTCAAACTCAAAAGCAAACCATCAGCAAGACAGCCAGTATGACGACGCAAGCGCCTACACCCACAGCATGGCCCTCAGACGGGGGACTGATGATCACCCACGAGATGATCGTCAGCCGCTTCATGCGTACGCTGCTGGTCTTTGGGCGTGAGAAGGCCATTGAGCTGTATGATGACTATGTACGTCTGCTGCATCCCTTTCCCGGTTGGGAAAGAACAAGGCAGAAGTTGGAAGATATCCTGATAGATGATGCTAACAAGCATAACCGCAAGCAGAACTGTGCACCAGGCGAACTGCCCGACGAACTCGCTACCGATGAGGCGATGGCGTTATGGGAGAAGGCGCAGCGGGCAGGCTACGTGGATGAGCACTACCAGCCCCTGCTC
>JAEEGJ010031853.1_pt1 | contig 10171 bp, 9 predicted proteins | sample 8958761 | NCBI WGS metagenome assembly JAEEGJ01 (sample SAMN16246546, study PRJNA631951) | gut metagenome | biome: gut microbiome; feature: rumen; material: RS-attached | host: Bos | place: Iran: Karaj | collected 2018-10 | reverse complement strand
TATGAATAACCTTCATATAATAATACTTAAATATTATATTTAATTATATATTATTTAATTTATTTATTATTATCCATGTGAAAAAATTCTATATATTTATAATTTTCTCACAATATAATTATTATAAATATATAATATGTTTTAAATAATACTAATACTATTATTTCTTATGTATTATTGATATCTTAATTATATAAAAATTATAAATTCTTATTAAATTAAGAAATAGAATCACTTATCTACTAAGGACAAATGGTATATCGTTGAGAAAGTTAAACTCAAAATGATAAGTAATTATGCTTTATACTGATAATATAAAGAGAATGTTTATATAAATAACTTTTATATAAATGATACATAATTCTTTTCGAAACTCGAAACTATAGAGTTTTATCAGAACCTATAGTTTTTTTGTGTCTTAAATACTTAATATACATATTTTTAATAGATTATGTATATTTTTTTATATTTTTGTGATATTATTATAATGGAGGTAGGTTATGGAAGCATATAAAGCAAAGAAGTTACCATTTGAATATGAATTAAATGGTGATATGTTAAAACTATTATGTGATGCTGTTGAAGCTTATGGTGAATATAAAGGTAATCTAAGAAATATGGCTTATGATTACACATCATTCTTGGAATGTATATTTACAAATGATTTATACTATTCATTTAAAATTGATGGAGCTAAGCTAGAGAAGGAATACATGTTTCATACACCATATATGATTAAAAGCAATGAAATTACTGAGTTTAACAACATGAAAAAAGCTTTATTATTAGGTGTATCCCATACATCTTCTGGAGAAATAAAAATTGATACATTTAATTCAATAAATAAAATATTATTTACTAATTGTAGTAAGAATAATTTGACTAAGGGTAGTGGAAAATTAAGAAAAACACAGAATTATTTATTAAAGCCTGGTATAGCAGGATCAAGTGTTTCATTTATACCACCTGTATATACTGAAGTTAATGGACTTATGAAAAATTTAGTTGAATATATTAATGTAAATAATGATCCTCATTTTATATCAACTGCTCTTGCACATTATCAATATGAAAAAATTCATCCATATGTATCAGGAAATGGTAAAACTGGAAGAATTATTATTCCAATACAATATTCTATGTATAGAAAAGAACCTCCAATATTATTTATATCTGAGAGCATAGATAATTTAAAAAATACATACTTTACATTATTAAGTGGTGAAACTGAAGAAGAACCAATGAAATTTGTTAAGTTTATTCTTCAAGCTATTATTGATCAATGTAACAGTAACATGAAGAAAATTAAGAAATTAAATAAGATATATAAAGCAGATTATGAATCATTTAAAACAACAATTGGAGGATCTACTATATATAAGGTATACCCAGTTATATTAAAGAAAGTAGTATTTACTACTAATGATATAGTAAGTGAATGTCATTTACATATTAATTCTGTTAATAAAGTATTAAATAAGTTAGTTGAAGCTGGATATTTAATTAAAGAAAAGAAGAAAGGAACAAATAGAGTTACATTTTGTTATAAAAATGTATATGATGTATTTGTTAGTCAACAACAAAATGCACAATAATGTGCATTTTTTCTTGAAAAAATAAATATTTTATTGTATTATTAGATGGCGTATGAAAGGGGATGACTTCAATGGACAAAATTATTAATTTTGCTGTAGTTGCTCATGTTGATGCTGGTAAAAGTACTTTAGTTGATGCATTGTTAAAACAAGGTGGAGTATTCAGAGAAAATGAAGAAGTAGTTGATTGTGTCATGGATAGTGGAGATTTAGAGCGTGAAAGAGGTATTACTATCACTGCTAAAAACTGTGCTATTAGATATAAAGGCTATAAAATGAATATTGTTGATACTCCAGGACATGCTGATTTTTCTAGTGAAATAGAAAGAATTATTAAAACAGTAGATACAGTTGTATTATTAGTTGATTCTGCAGAAGGACCAATGCCTCAAACTAGATTTGTATTAAAAGAAGCATTAAAGAATGGATTAAAACCAATATTGTTTATTAATAAAATAGATAAGAAGGATGCAAGAGCAGAAGAAGTTGTTAATATGACATTTGATTTGTTCTGTGAATTGGGAGCAGATAATGATCAATTAGACTTTAAGATTCTTTATGGTATTGCTAAAGAGGGAATAGCTAAATATGAAGAAAATGATGATAATGACAATATATTCCCATTATTAGATACTATTATTGAGACTACTAAACCATTTGAAGGAAATGAAAATGATCCTCTTCAATTTCAAATTTCATCATTAGATTATGATAATTATATTGGTAGATTAGGTATAGGTAGAATAAATAAAGGTAAGATCAAAGTTGGTCAAACAGTTACTATATCTAAGAATAATGGTGATCAAGTTAAAGAAAAGATTACTAAATTATTTATAAATGAAGGTATTAAGAAAAAAGAAGTACAAGAAGCATACTTTGGTGATATTGTTACAGTAGCAGGTTGTCCTGATATCTCAATTGGAGATACTATATGTGATATTAATGTTGTTGAACCACTTCCAAGTATTGAAATAGAAAAACCAACACTTTCTATGAATTTCTTAATAAATTCTTCACCATTTGTAGGTAAATCAGGTAAATTTGTAACATCTAGACATTTAAGAGATAGATTAATGGCTGAATTAGAAAGAAATGTTGGATTAGAAGTAGAAGAATTACCTACAGGAGATGGATTTAAAGTTTCTGGTAGAGGAGAACTTCACTTATCAATATTAATTGAAAATTTAAGAAGAGAAGGTTATGAATTAAGTGTTTCAAAACCAGAGGTTATATTTAAAGAAATAGATGGTCAAAAATGTGAACCATATGAAAAAGTAATAATTAGTGTACCAAATGATTATTCTGGAACTATTATTAGTGATATTAGTGAAAGAAAAGGTACTATGGAAATAATGGAACCTGGTGAAGAAAATTATGTAAGACTTGAATTTTCTGTTCCAACTAGAGGTTTAATAGGTTATAGAAGTAATTTCATTACAAATACTAAGGGTGAAGGTATTATGGTTAGAAGTTTTGATTCATACAAACCATATGCTGGCGAAATTAGTGGACGTAAGAATGGTGTTCTTGTATCTATGGAAAAAGGTGTTACATTTGGATATGCATTATATAACTTATTAGATAGAGGTACTATGATTGTTGAACCAGGTACTGAAGTATATGAAGGTATGATTGTTGGTATTCACAATAAAGAAATAGATTTAAATGTAAATCCATGTAAGAATAAAGAATTTTCTAATACAAGAAGTAAAAGTAGTGATGAAGCAATAACATTACCTAAAGCTAAAACATTTACTTTAGAAGAAGCATTAGAATTTATAGAAACAGATGAACTTGTAGAAGTAACTCCTGATGCTATTAGATTAAGAAAGAAAATTTTAGACCAAAAAGAAAGATTTAGAAGTAATAGATAATTCTAAATCTTTTTTAGTTGTTCTTTTTAAATTTATTTAATAGTTTTGCTACTTCAAATACTATGGAATCACTATGTTTAATAGCATATTTTTTTCCTATGGCTTTTCCACCAACCGTTAGTGATGAAATAATTGAACTAATTATAAGTGTTGTTACTATGACTGAAAAACTTAATTTATTCGAAATAAATATACTTAACATAGCCCCAATGGAACCACTTACAATACCACATATATCACCAATTACATCATTACATACACTTGCTACTCTTGATGCATTTTTAATTAATTTAACACCTTCTTTAGAGCCTTTAATCTTTTTAGAACTTTTAGCATGGAATGTTGCAATATTAGCAGTTAATACAGCAGTACCAATAATATCAAAAATTATACCAATTGCTATAAATATTAATGAAAGAATAATTAATACAAATACATTATTGCATTCTTCAATGAGTACATTTGATATAGTGCTAAAAAATAAAGCTATAAAAAAAGTCATTAAAAATGCTTTAATGATCCAATTATCTTTCTTCATTTTTAATTAACTCCCTTGAAAAAAATGTGATGGATTATTATAAATTAATTTTACGGCTTTGGTCGAGTCGAATTTCTCTATCATCTACTCTTGGTTACCCGTAAGCGATTTCTCTTTAAAGACGATAGTCAAGAGTTGCCTGTTTGACCACTCGATCACCACTTAGTCCGTACTTCAATCTTTATAATAAAGACATGCTAGAGGTTTTCCCAAACAAATGGAAACTACTTTTATTCGCTTTTGCAGTTTATTTTTCAAAAAATCCCAACAAACCACTCACGACATGTACGTTCATCTAGCTCGATTTGATAAAAGGATACGGATATATGCCATTATATCTTTTCCTTAAATCTAAAATTATATATATGCCCCCATCTGGGCGAAAGAAGCAAAATATATAAAGTATCTTTTTGTACAATTGATGGATTTTTAGCCCCATCTTCTAGTAGTGTATTTGACTAGCATAATGCTCCACGCACATATAAATTGTATCATAAAAATTAAAATATGTCAAAAATACACTATATTTATATGATAAAGGTATAAAAATATATGTTTTTGATAAATTTTTAGTGTTTATTTTACAATAATAAGACATAATAATTATGTTTAAAAAGTGTATTATATGTGTTATAATCTTATCGAAGGAGAGGATAGTATGAGTTTTATTAAAGAATGTGAATTATATGTTATTAATGTTATCAATGAACTTGGTTTTGAAATTGATAATGTTTCTTTGGAGTCCTCTTCAAGACCTGATTTAGGTGAATTTCAAATTAATGTTGCGATGGGACTTGCTAAAAAGTATGGAAAGAATCCAAGAGAGATAGCAGAACAAATAATTTCTAAATTAGATGACAGATTTACTAATGTAAATATAGCAGGACCTGGTTTTATAAACGTTAGTATTAATAAAGATTATTTAATTAAGAAAATGAATAAATCTATTGATAATTTTGATGAATTAATAGATAAAACAGAGAAAAAGAAGATATTTGTTGATTATGGTGGAGCAAATGTTGCTAAAACATTACATGTTGGCCATATGAGACCAGCAAATATTGGAGAATCTTTAAAGAGATTAGCTAAATTATTAGGAAATGATACAATTGGAGATGTTCATTTAGGAGATTTAGGTAGACAATCAGGAATGGTTATTAGTGAAATTAAGAAAAGAAAACCTGATTTGTGTTATTTTAATCCTAATTATAAAGGAGAATATCCTAAATTAGAAATTACAGAGGAAGAATTATCAGAATATTATCCAACAGCATCACAAGCAGCTAAAGAAGATGAAGAAAGAATGGAAGAAGTTAGAAAAATAACTGCTTATGTTGATGAAGGAAAAGAACCATATTTTTCTATGTGGAAAGATATTGTTGAAGTATCTACTAAAGCTATTAAAAGAACATATGATTTTCTTAATTGTGATTTTGAATTATGGGAAGGAGAACTTAGTTCTCTTGAATATATAGATGATACATTAAAGGTTTTAGAACCATATATGTATGAAAGCCAAGGTGCTAAAGTAATAGATGTTCAAAAAGAAGATGACAAAGTAGAAATACCACCTTTAATTGTTATTAAAAATGATGGTGCTTCTATATATGCAACTCGTGATTTAGCTTCATTATATTCTAGGGTTAATAAATATGATCCTGATGAAATATGGTATGTTGTTGATATGAGACAATCATTATATTTTGAACAAGTATTTAGAGCAGCTTATAAGTCTAAAATGGTTAGAGAAGATGCCAAATTATATCATTATTGGTTTGGTACAATGAATGGCAAGGATGGAAAACCATTTAAAACTAGAGATGGTGGAGTAATGTCTCTTGATAATTTAATTAATGAAGTTAAATCTAAACTAGAAGATAAATTATCAGATAATGTTACTAATAAAGAAGAAACATTAAATATATTAACTTCTGCTACTATTAAATTTGCTGATTTATTACCATTTAGAACAACAGATTATATATTTGATATAGATAAAATAACTTCATTTGAGGGTAAAACAGGGCCATATATTCTTTATACAATGGTTAGAATAAAATCTATACTAAATAAGCTAAATGCTTCTAAATGTGAGATAAAAGATGTATACAGTGATACTGAAAAAGATATATATATTAAAATAATAGAACTATCTAAAATAGTTAGTAAATGTTATACAGAAAAATCATTAAGTTATATATGCGAATATTTATTTGAATTATGTAGTTTATTTAATAAATTCTATGGTGAAACTAATATAATTAATGAAGAAGATAAAGATAAAAAAGAAACATATATAGCATTATTAAATCTAATATTTAATACTTGTAGTAGTTTATTAGATGTACTTGCTATTAAAATACCAGAAAAAATGTAAAAAAAGGTGTCAAAAAATGACATCTTTTTATTATAAAAAGTATTGTTTAATGCCTTTATATGTGCTATAATACCTTCGAACGAAAGTTCCTTGCTTCATTTTAAGTGAAGCCGTTTAGACCAAAAGGAGGTGCAGAAGATAATGAATAAATATGAAATAATGTTTATCGTTAGAGCTGATATCGATGAAAAGACTCAAAAAGATACTGTTGAAGCTTTTGAAAAAGTTCTAAAGAACATGAAAGCTAAAATTGTTGAAAATAAGGATATGGGTCAAAAGAAATTAGCTTATCCTATTAACAAACAACTTAGAGGTAATTACTATCTATTTAACGTTGAAGCTACTGCTGATGCTGTAAATGAATTCAGTCGTAAAGCAAAAATCGATGAAAACATTCTAAGACATATTGTTATTAGAGAAGAGGAGTAATTATGAATAAAATAGTTTTAGTTGGAAGACTAACTAAGGATCCTGAAGTTAGAAGTACAAGTGCTGGATTTTCTACTGCTAATTTCACAGTAGCGGTTAATAGAAGATTTAAAAATAAAGAAGGTCAATATGATGCAGATTTCTTACCTTGTGTAGCTTTTAGAAGCACTGCTGAATTTGTTGGTAAACACTTTAAAAAAGGTAGTTTAATTGGCGTTGAAGGAAGTGTACAAACTAGAAGTTATGATGCACAAGATGGAACTAAGAGATATGTTACTGAGGTAATAGTTGAAAATGCTGAATTTGTTGGAGGAAAGAATGAAGGAAGTTCTTCAAGTAGATCAACAAGTTCTGGATTTGAAGATATGCCATCAGAAGCACCTATTGATGCTATGCCAGAATATGATATTCCTGACTCAGATCCATATGAAAATTATGATAAAGAAGTATCACTAAGTGATAATGATTTACCATTTTAAGGAGGAGAATAATGGCAGAATTTTATAGAAGAAAAAAAGTATGTCAAATGTGTGCAGGTAAAACAGTTGATTATAAAGATGTAATGATTGTTTCAAAATATATTAATGAAAAAGGTAAAATCTTACCTAGAAGAATGACTGGAGCATGTGCAAAACATCAAAGACATATTGCTAATCAAATTAAAATAGCAAGATATATGGCTTTATTACCATATACAAAATAAAATAATAGTTAATACTATTATTTTTTTTATGCAAAAAAATAGAAGATTAATTATCTTCTATTTCTACTTAATAATACTAAACGAAGTATTTGTAATGCTGTAGCTAAGAAGTTAGCAACATAAGTATAAGCAGCTGCTTTTAATACTTTTTTAACTCCTTTAGCATCTTTCTTTTCTATTAGTCCACATTTTTCTAATTGCTTTCTTGCTCTATTTGAAGCATCAAATTCAACAGGTAATGTTATTAATTGGAATAATAAACCTAATGCATAAAGTACTATTCCTACATAGAATAATGTAACTCCTGTTTCTGAATTAATAAATAAACCTAAAAGTATAAAAACAGTTGCAAATTTTGATGAAAAGTTTACTACAGGCACTAAACTACTTCTTAATCTTAAGAATCCATAGTTTTCTTTATCTTGAATAGCATGTCCACATTCGTGTGCTGCTACTGCTGCAGAAGAAATAGATCTTTCTGCAAATATTTCAGGAGATAAGTTAACAGTTTTGACTCTTGGATCGTAATAATCAGATAATGTACCACCAACCATGTTAATTCTAACATTTCTAAGCCCATTCATATCAAGAATCTTTCTTGCTACTTCTTCACCTTTCATATGCATTCCATTTTCAACTTTAGAATACTTACTATAGTTAATTTTAATTCCTATTTGAGCAATTAAAGGAACGATTATAACTGCTAATATTAATAATAAATCCATAATTCATCACCAAATCTATTTTAACATATTTTAACAAATAAAAAAAGAATACCTAAGTATTCTTTTCATTTTATTAATTAAAGAATTATCATAGATGCAATTAGTACAACTACTACTATTGCAAATAGTGCTAAGATTAGCTTCCAAGTATTTTTTACCCATTCTTTATATGGGATATCTAAATAACTTAATCCTAATGCAAGAACTGCACTTGTTGGTGCTACAAACATAACAACACCATAAATTCCTTGTGCAAGTAATGCAATTATAATTGGATTAACATCTTGAGCAGCTAATTGTGGTATTACATAGTTTGATACATATAGCATATCTACATGTACTGCAGAAGCTAATGCCATTACTATTGTACTAAAGAAAATATTGAATTTACTTGTTATTCCTAATATTAGACTAGCTAATGTTGGGAAGAACATTGTATTACCAGCAAAGTAAATTACACAGTAAATTAATACTATTAATAAAGCTGGTCTTAACATTTTCTTAGCGCCTTCGGCCATTGCAACAAATTTATCTTTAACTCTGTAAAGTAAACCAAGAACTAAAGCAGATAATAAGCACATAACAGCCATTTCAGCATAATACCATTCACCAAATGCAGACACAGTTCCTAATATTTGGTTAAATATAGCAATATCTTTAGTACCAGCATCTACTCCATTAATTGTTAAATGGAAGTATGGAAGTTTAATAGTATAAGCAGCTAAATTATCATTGAAGTTTTTAAATGCTGCAACACCAAAAGTATCTTCCCAAGCTGTGCATCCAAGTACTAAAAGTACAAATATAATAGAGAAGATTACTATAATTGGTGCTACTGAATATTTATTAGTAGCTTTTTCACCTAAGAACATATCTTCTTCTTCAGCTTTTGCTGTTCTCTTACCTTTTTTAGCTTTAGATAAGAAGAAAACTAATGCACCGAATGATAATACAAATAATGCTAATTTAAACCATAAACCTGCACCTAATTCAAGTTCAAGTAAATTGTTAACAGCACCATTAGTATTATAAGCAATAACTCCACCAATTGTACCTATAAGTTGAGCACCAAAAGTTGTAAGACAAGCAGTTGTTTTATCATAACCCATAGCTAAAATAATGCTAATAACAAATGGATAGAAAATGAACATTGCAAAACCATAATCAAATACAGCAGTTAATGCAGCTATAATGAATGCAGTTATAATGATAAATACCATTTCTCTACCTTTTAGATTGCTTGCAATTTTTTCAACAAATGCTCTATATTTTCCAGTCTTACCAAGAACCCCATAAAGAGCTCCAATAGAAACTAATAAAATAAATATTTGGATAAAGTAACTAAATTCAAATGATCCGAATAATAATTGGAAATAATCAAAAAATCCAATATTATACATACCTAAATCAGTTAGTTCACCTTCGTTAAAGTATCCTGCAGAAAAAATCCAAGTTGCTACAACTATACCAAGTAGTACGAACATGATTATTTTAAATAATCCAGTCTTTTTCATTTTTTTCTATTCCTCCTTACATATAATTATATAAAAAAAAGCCTAATAATACAATATTTAGGCTTATTTTATTTAATAAAATTATATATTTCTTCTATGCATTTATAGAATTCTTCTTCTGTTTTACAAGAAGCAATTTTTCCTTTTAATTCTTTAGTTCCAGGGATGTATTTTAAGTAAGCAAGTGCATGTGTTTTAATATCTAAAATTGCTTTTCTATCTCCTTCATTTTTCTTTATTAATTCATAATGTTTTACTAACATATCTATTCTTTCTTTATAAGAAGGTTTATCAATTTTATTATTATTTTCAACATATTCTAAACATTCTTTTATAAACCATGGATTTCCAATAGTTGCTCTACCAATCATAACAGCATCGCAACCAGTTTCATCAAGCATCCTTTTAGCATCTTC
>JAEEGJ010031852.1_pt1 | contig 10171 bp, 6 predicted proteins | sample 8958761 | NCBI WGS metagenome assembly JAEEGJ01 (sample SAMN16246546, study PRJNA631951) | gut metagenome | biome: gut microbiome; feature: rumen; material: RS-attached | host: Bos | place: Iran: Karaj | collected 2018-10 | reverse complement strand
ATGGAAACCGACAGGTATGGCCCAAGGTTGAACCGATGACGACGGGAACGGTTTTCGATATGGCATCGTGCAGCAAGGCTATGTCCACAGCCCTCTCAGCGCTCATTTTGTGCGAAGAGGGCAAATTCCGCATGCTCGACCCGGTCAGCCGCTATGTTTCCGGATTCGAGGACTGGAAAGACGCTTCGGGCGAGACCACGACTATCCGCATCCAGCACCTCATGACGCACACTTCAGGCCTGCCTGCCTACTACTCTCCCCAGCCCGACGCCGTGCCCAATCCGGATGCTGCCATCCGTCGCATCGCACACATCAAGCGCGAGTTCGAACCTGGCACAGGTTTCCGCTACAGTTGCTTGAATTTCATCACATTGCAGCGCATCATCGAAAAGACAAGCGGTATGTCGCTCCGCCAATTCTCGCGCCAACACATCTTCGCTCCGCTCGAGATGAACCACACCGACTACATCCCTTGTGCGCCAGATATGCAGGGAGTTTGGCACAATACCGACGAGCCCTGCTGGGCAGCACAGATGCCTCGAGGCGAGGACTGGCGAAGCATCGTCGCTCCCACAACCCGCCAAGGTGCCGACAGCGTGCTCTGCGGAATGGTGCACGATCCTCTGGCACGCATCATGAACGGAGGCATCAGCGGCAATGCCGGACTCTTCAGCACAGCCGAGGACATCGCCATCCTGTGTGCCATGCTCCAAAACGACGGGAAGTGGCAAGGCAAACGCATTCTCAGCCCGCAGACTGCACAAATGGTGCGCACAGTGCCCCGCTTTGCCGAGCCATTCGGACGGACCTATGGATGGGACAACTATAGCGCCTATGCCTCGTGCAACGGCGACCTTTTCTCGTCGCAGACATACTGCCACACAGGCTTCACGGGAACAGGCATCGTCATCGACCCCGTGTTGGACTGCAGCGTCATTCTGCTCACCAATTGCGTCCATCCCGATGAGGGCGGTTCCACTGTCCGACTGCGTTCCCTCGTCAGCAATGCCGTAGCAGCCAGCATAACGGACAAATAGACAACTGTTGACCCCTCTCTTAAAATCCTTCCTTTGTTGCTTTTGTTGACTTCGTCTATTCTTGGCACGTCATGTTTGTCATCGTCACGTTTGATGTTTGCCATCGTCACGTGTGACGTTTTTGTTTATGGCATGGCACGTTTGCAGTATAGAAATCAGACACCCTCTAATTTGTGAAGAAATGGCCTCTTAAAACGATTAATTAAAATTCAAAGAATTTTACCTTCTCTAAAATATTTCCAATTATAACGATAATTTGTATTGAAAACATTTGGTGACTTCATAAATTCTTCGTACTTTTACGTCCAGAAAACTCAAATGATTTGAATATTATGAGCAAACGCATTGTTGTAGTGGGCAGTTGCAACACGGATATGGTGATTCGGGTGGACCATTTGCCGCTGCCGGGTGAGACGATTATCGGGCATGATTTCATCACGAACCAAGGCGGCAAGGGTGCCAATCAGGCTGTGGCTGTCAGACGATTGGGAGGCGAGACGGCTTTCATAGCCCGATTGGGCAACGACGATTTCGGCAAGAATTCGCTCCGACTGCTCACAGAAGAGGGCATCAATACGCAGTTTGTGAGTCTGACGGACGGCATTTCGACGGGTGTGGCGCTCATTCCCGTTGACGACAAAGGCGAGAACTCAATCATCGTCTCGAGTGGGGCTAACGCTTTGCTCTCGACTGACGACATCGTAGCTGCAGAACCGCTGTTCCGCGAGGCTGCCATCCTACTGATGCAGCTGGAAACGCCCATCCCGACGCTAATCAGTGCAGCTCGAATGGCAAAGCGCTACGGAGCAAAGGTGGTGCTGAACCCTGCTCCCTATCCTAAGGAACCGCTACCCGCCGAACTACTCGAGATGGTGGACATCATCACACCCAACGAGACTGAGGCTGCAAGAATGAGCGGCGTAAAGGCAACGGACGAAGGCTCGGCTCTGGAAGCAATCCGCGCCATCCAACAGCAAGGCGTGGCAGATGTGATCATTACAGCCGGAGCTGCAGGAGCCTATACGACAAAAAACGGGCAACTGGTCTGCATTCCCACGGACAAGGTGGATGTGGTGGACACAACGGCTGCAGGCGACACATTCTGCGGGGCTTTGTGTGTGGCGCTCTGCAAAGGTGAGGACTTCGCAGAAGCTATCCGCTTCGCCAACAAGGCCGCTTCGCTCAGCGTGACCAGAATCGGAGCTTGGAGAAGCATACCATACGAAAAAGAAATTCTTTCAACTCTTAATTCTTAACTCATAACTTACTCATAGCCATGTTCATTGTAAAAAGTTATCTATTGGCTGTCATTCTGTGCGTTGTCACGATGATGTGCTGGGGCTCGTGGGGAAACACCCAGAAACTTGCGGGCAAAAGCTGGCGATACGAGCTCTTCTACTGGGATTATGTAATCGGCATCCTGCTCTTCTCACTCGTAGTGGGCTTCACTTTCGGCAGTTTCGGCGAGGAGGGACGCAGCTTCACGACGGACCTTGCCCAATTGTCATTTCCCACTTTCGGTTGGATCATTCTGGGGGGCGTGATTTTCAATCTGGCAAACATCCTGCTGAGTGCTTCCATCTCGCAAGCCGGCATGACGGTAGCCTTCCCCATTGGAGTGGGTTTGGCGCTGGTGCTCGGCGTCATCCACAACTACATTCTGCAGGCAAAGGGAAACGCACTGCTTCTCTTCCTGGGTGTAGCTCTGGTTGTAGTGGCAATCGTGGTGAACGGAATAGCTTCTGGCCGCATTCAAAAACTCCGTGCCATGGGAGAGACGGGCGAGCCCGAGAAGAGTTCCAGTAGCCGCAAAGGCATTATCCTAGCCATCGTGGCTGGTGTGCTGATGTCGTTCTTCTACAGCTTCGTAGCGAAAGGCATGGATCTGGACAACTTCGAGAATCCAGCCATTGGTAAGGCAACACCCTACACTGCATTCTTCATCTTCTCAGTAGGTGTGTTCCTGAGCAATTTCCTATGGGGTACGATAGCCATGAAGCGACCCGTGGAAGGCGAACCTGTCGACTATGCCGACTATTTCCGAGGCTCTGGCAGCTTGCATCTGGTCGGTCTGCTGGGCGGCATCATTTGGGGACTGGGAACGGTGCTCAGCTATATTGCTGCGGGCAAGGCTGGTGCTGCCATTTCGTATGCTCTGGGCCAAGGAGCGCCCCTGATAGCTGCATTGTGGGGCGTCTGTGTGTGGAAGGAATTTAAGGGTGCTGATGGGAAAACGAATGGCTACTTGGCCATCATGTTCATCTTCTTCCTGGCCGGATTGGCTCTAATCGTAGCAGCGGGAAAATGAGAAAACAAAAGAATCAAAAATAAATGCTTACATGTTCAATAAGGCGACAGATATCTGCCGCCTTATTTGTTTAGTTGCAAAAAGAGTTTCTCACACTCGCGCACACCTATATATAAAAAAGGAAAATGAAACAATGAAAAAATGAAAAATTGTGGTGGAAATGCGAAATTTTCTATATATATAATGTGTAATTTGAAAAAATACCGTACATTTGCAGCCGCAAATTGATAAATCGATAAAATAGAATAATATAATGGCGAAGGATAATTTGGTAATTGTGGAGAGCCCAGCAAAGGCCAAGACGATAGAAAAGTTTTTGGGAGACAAATACAAGGTACTGTCCAGCTACGGACATATCCGCGACCTGAAGAAACGGTCGTTCAGCGTGGACGAGAAGACTTTCGAACCACAATACGAAGTTCCCGCCGACAAGCAAAAGGTGGTGGCTCAGTTGAAGAGTATGGCAGATCAGGCAAACATGGTCTGGCTGGCTTCCGATGAAGACCGCGAAGGAGAAGCTATCAGTTGGCACCTCTATGAGGTGCTGGGACTGAGGCCCGAAAACACGCGCCGAATCGTCTTCCACGAAATCACGAAACCCGCCATTTTGGACGCCATAGAGCACCCCAGACAGATTGATCTCAATCTGGTGAACGCTCAGCAGGCTCGTAGAGTTCTGGACCGAATCGTGGGGTTCAAGCTCAGTCCTGTGCTTTGGCGCAAAGTGAAGCCAAGCCTTTCGGCTGGCCGTGTCCAGAGCGTTGCTGTCAGGCTGATTGTTGAGCGCGAACGCGAGATTCAGGATTTCCATTGCGAAGAGAACTATCGCGTCACAGCTGTCTTCCTCGATACTGAAGGCAACGAAGTGAAAGCCGAACTGAGCCGACGTTTCCCCACAATCGAAGAGGCAAAGGCATTCCTGGAAAGCCTGAAGGATGGCAAATTCACCGTTCAGGACATTCAGACAAAACCCGTAAAACGAACGCCCGCTCCCCCATTCACGACAAGCACACTGCAACAGGAAGCGGCTCACAAGCTCGGCCTCACCGTGGCTCAAACCATGATGGTGGCCCAACACCTTTATGAAAGCGGACGTATCACCTATATGCGTACAGATAGCGTCAATCTGAGCAAACTCTGTCTGGGTGCCAGCAAGACGGTCATCACAGAGCAAATGGGCAAAGAGTACGTCAAGACTCGCCAGTATCACACCAGTTCGAAAGGTGCTCAGGAGGCTCACGAAGCCATCCGTCCCACCTATATGGACCAACAACAGATAGAGGGCAACCAACAGGAACGCCGTCTCTACGACCTGATCTGGAAGCGCACCATCGCCAGCCAAATGGCCGATGCAGAGTTAGAACGCACTCATGTCATCATCAATATCGACGGAAAGGAAGAGACATTCCTGGCCGATGGAGAAGTGGTCAAGTTCGACGGTTTCCTCCGTGTCTATAGCGACCAAAACAACGAGATCATCCTCGAGAACGAAGACAACGAGAACCTCAGCACATTGCCCATTATGAATGTGGGCGAAACACTCACTCGCGATCAGATTGTAGCCACACAACGCTTCTCACAACGCCCTGTTCGCTACAATGAAGCAAGTCTGGTCCGCAAACTCGAGGAACTTGGTATCGGCCGACCCAGCACCTACGCCACAACCATTACAACCATTCAACAACGCGAATATGTGGAGAAAGGCGACAAGCCAGGCGAAGAACGTTCGTACCAAACCCTAACCCTGAAAGGTGACAAACTGACTCAAGCTTCGCACACAACCATCATAGGACAGGAACGCGGCAAACTCTTGCCTACAGATACGGGTATCGTGGTAAACGACTATCTCACCGAGAATTTCCCCGAAATCATGGACTACAATTTCACAGCCGACATTGAGAAGGAATTCGACGAAATCGCTGAAGGAAAGATGGCTTGGGAAGGCGTGGTCAAGGACTTCTACAAGGACTTCGAACCTTTGGTGGAAAAGTCTGTCAACACTCATACAGAGCACAAGGTCGGCGAGCGGCTCTTGGGCAAAGACCCTGCCACGGGAGCCCCTGTAACAGTGAAGATTGGACGCTTCGGCCCCGTCGCTCAAATGGGTGGCACAGCAACTGGAGAAAAGCCTCGTTTCGCTCAACTCAATGCAGGTCAGAAACTCGAGACCATCACATTGGAGGAAGCACTCGAACTCTTCCAGCTGCCCAAGAAACTTGGCATGTACGAAGGCGAGCCCATTATCATCGGAGCAGGAAAATACGGTCCTTATGTTTCTCACAAAGGCTCTTATGTCTCTGTTCCTAAAGGCACAGATCCGATGGATTTGACCTTTGAGCAAGCCGTCATTATGATGCATCGCAAGCACCAGGAAGAGGCAGAACGCCACCTCAAATCCTTCGAAGAAGATCCCGAGTTGGAAGTGCTGAATGGTCGCTACGGCCCCTACATTTCCTATAAGGGCAACAACTTCCGCCTGCCCAAGAACATGCACGAAAAGGCAAACGACTTGACCTACGAAGCTTGCATGGAAATCATCAACGAACAAAACGAGAAGCCTGCTGTAAAGGCTCCTAGACGACGCTTCGCTCGCAAATGAAAAGCATCATCCTGATTGGCTACATGGGCTCCGGCAAGACAACTGTCGGACGACAACTCGCCCTTGCACTTGGTCGCACATTCTACGACCTGGACTGGTACATCGAAATGCGCTACCATCGTACTGTAGCACAACTCTTTGCCGAGAAAGGTGAGGAGGGCTTCCGCGAACTGGAACGCAACATGTTACACGAAGCCGCTGAATTTGAAGACATTGTCCTGAGTTGCGGTGGCGGCACTCCCTGCTTCTTCGACAACATGGACTACATTCGTAGTGTGGGCGAAAGCGTCTATTTGAAAGCGACTCCCGAGGTACTGGCCCAGCATCTCAAAATGCGAAAGGTGGAAAGGCCTCTCTTGCAAGGGAAAAGCGAAGACGAACTACTCGATTTCATCCGCACCTCGCTCAAAGAGCGTGAACCTTACTATCTAAAAGCCGAGCACGTAATCGATGTGACCTTGCTCGACAACTATGACAAACTACAAATCAGCGTCCAACTCATCAGAGAAGCATTGGGACTATAAATAGTAAATCGCAAATCATTAGACAGTAAATGAAAAAGTGGCGTATTGAGGACTCTGAGGAGCTCTACAACATCAAAGGATGGGGAGTCAATTACTTCGGCATCAACGAGAAAGGACACGTCTATGTCACGCCAAAGAAGAACAGTGTACAGGTGGACCTCAAAGAGGTTGTGGACCAACTGGCAACTCGTCATGTAACTGCTCCTGTACTGCTCCGCTTCCCTGATATTCTCGACAACCGAATCGAGAAGACAGACGAGTGTTTTCGCAAAGCTACAAAGGAGTACGAGTACAAGGGCGAACACTTCATTATCTTCCCCATCAAGGTCAACCAGATGCGACCCGTTGTTGAGGAAATCATCAGTCACGGCAAGCGCTACAACCTCGGTCTGGAAGCTGGCTCAAAGCCCGAACTTCATGCCGTCCTTGCCACAAACATGGACAGCGACAGCCTCATCATCTGCAATGGACACAAGGACCAAAACTTCATCGAACTTGCACTTCTGGCTCAGAAGATGGGCAAACGCGTCTTTCTCGTCATCGAGAAACTTCCCGAATTGGCCGTTATTGCTGAGACAGCAAAGAAGCTTGGTGTGCACCCCAATCTGGGCATTCGCATCAAGTTGGCAAGCAACGGCAGCGGAAAGTGGAGCGAGAGTGGCGGCGATGCCTCAAAGTTCGGACTGAACTCGTCTGAGCTTTTGATGGCTCTGCAGAAACTTGACGAACTTGGATTGCGCGATTGTCTGCGCCTCATCCACTTCCACATAGGCAGCCAAATCAACAAGATTCGCCGTATCAGCACAGCTCTTCGCGAAGCAGCACAATACTATGTTCAACTCCATTCTATGGGCTTCGACATCAAGTTTGTCGATTGTGGTGGCGGCTTAGGCGTCGATTACGACGGAACTCGAAGCAGCAATAGCGAAAGTAGTGTCAACTATAGTATTCAGGAGTATGTCAACGACTGCATCTACACCTTTGTGGAAGCAGCCAACAGGAATGACATTCCCCATCCCAACCTCATTACGGAAGGCGGCCGTTCATTGACGGCTCATCATAGCGTCCTCGTCATAGATGTCTTGGAAAGTGTATCGGCTCCACAAATGCCTGAAGATTTCGAACCAGGACCAGACGACCACAAACTTGTGCACGACTTGACAGAAATATGGGACAAACTTTCTTCGCGTTCCCTTCTAGAGGACTGGCACGATGCTGAGGACATCAGAGAGGAAGCACTCGACCTCTTCCGTCACGGCATCATCGACCTCAAAACTCGCGCTCAAATCGAGTCGCTCTATTGGGCCATCAGTCATGAAGTGGCAGAGCTGGCACATCACCAAAAGCATGTTCCTGACGAACTGCGCAACCTTGATAAGCAGATGGCCGACAAGTACTTCTGCAACTTCTCGCTCTTCCAAAGCATGCCTGACTCCTGGGGCATCGACCAACTCTTCCCCATCATGCCGATTGCACGATTAGAGGAACAACCCACGAGAAGCGCGACCTTGCAGGATATTACTTGCGACAGCGACGGCAAGATAACGGCTTACGTCAACGGAGGTCAGCAGACGAACTATATTCCTTTGCACCCCGTTCGACAAGGCGAGCACTATTACATCGGTGTTTTCCTCGTTGGCGCTTATCAAGAAATCTTAGGCAACATGCACAACCTGTTTGGTGACACGAATGCCGTTCACATCAGCGTAGATAAGGACGACTATACCATCGAGCAATTCATTGACGGTGAAACTGTTGCCGATGTACTTGAATATGTTCAGTATGACCCCAAGAAGCTAGTCCGTCGCCTTGAAATTTGGGTGAGCAAAGCCATCAAGGACGGCAAAATCACTCCTAACGAAGGCAAGGAATTCATCAGCAACTATCGTGCAGGACTCTACGGATACACTTATCTGGAATAATCTAAACTATATTAATATGTACACAACCGTTTCCGATACCATCAAATACATTGGCGTTGACGACCTAGACATTGATCTCTTTGAGAGCCAATACGTTGTACCTGAAGGTATGAGTTATAACTCTTATCTCATCGAGGACGAGAAGATTGCCATTATGGATACTGCAGACCGCAGGAAAGCTGACGAGTGGAAATCGAACCTGAAGGAAGCCCTTGCAGGCAGAAAGCCCAGCTATCTCGTAGCCCATCATATGGAACCCGACCACGCTTCGCTCATTGTAGAGGCACTCGAGGCTTATCCTGAAATGCAGCTTGTTTGTAGTGCTCAGGCTTTGAAAATGCTTCCCAACTTCTTCGACGGCTTCAACTTTGAAGGTCGCGTCATTACCGTTAAGGAAGGCGACACGCTCTCTTTAGGCAGCCACACACTCCAATTCATCGCAGCTCCGATGGTACATTGGCCTGAAGTGATCATGAGTTACGAAAGCTCTGAGAAGGTCCTCTTCGCAGCTGACGGCTTTGGTAAGTTCGGAGCTTTGGTTAACGAGACTGACGATTGGGCTTGCGAGGCTCGTCGTTACTATTTCAACATCTGCGGCAAGTATGGTGTTCAGGTTCAGAATGTCCTCAAGAAAGCTGCAAATGTCGACATTCAAGCCATTTGTCCTTTGCATGGTCCTGTCCTCAAAGGCGAGGCTCTCAAAGAGGCCATCAGGCTTTACGATATTTGGAGCCGTTATGAGCCTGAAAGCGAAGGTGTGCTTGTGGCTTATGCAAGCATTCATGGCGGAACAGCAAAGGCTGCAGAACGACTTGGTGAAATTCTCAAAGAGAAAGGTGCCAAGAAGGTTGTAGTAAGCGACTTAAGTCGTGATGATATGGCCGAAGTCATCGAGGATGCTTTCCGCTATCCCAACATTGTTGTGGCTGCGGCAAGCTATGACGGAGGTGTCTTCCCCGTTATGCACGATTTCCTGTATCATCTCCAAATCAAAAACTACCAGAAGCGACGCTTTGGTATTGTCGAGAACGGAAGTTGGGCTCCAAGTGCAGGTCGTGTTATGAAAGAGATGATTGAGGGCTTGAAGGACTGTCAAATCGTAGAACCTTTGGTAACCATCCGCTCTCGTATGAAACCCGCTGACGAAGAGCAACTTGCATTACTCGCAGATAACATATTAAAATAAGCACGCCTAGTTTTCAAACTAAGCGTGCCTAATTGGCAAACGTAACGTTTTAAGTTTGCAAAGATAACGTGTTAAGTTGACCGACTTAACACGTTATCTTTTTTATTTAGCTACTATCTTCCTGACAATGGAGGCTCCGTTGCGAAGTACGATGTGAGCAATAACGGGTTCTCCAACAGGCAAAGCATAACCGATGCGACGGCCTTGCATATCGTAATAATAAACGGCTGCAATGTCTTCGCTAAGTGAAGATGTCTCTTCTCCAGGCTGCAACAATGGCTCAGTCTTTATCTCGTCAATTCCAGTAGCGATACCCTGAGAAGTCGTTTCTTCGAGAAGCCTGTAAACTTGCGACGTCTCGGGCGTGAGATAGTAGTTGTCGAGCAGTTCAAAGCCGACAGCCTTTGTGCCGTTTACCGTTATGGGTATCTTATTGTAATTGATGCCGATATACTTCGATGTACCTTCTCGGATGACGAACTTTTTGTTAGAATAATTCAGGTTCAATTTGTGTGGGACATCCGAAACGGTTACCCTCGTTCCAATGGTAAGATAATAACCTGAGCCGAGATTGTAGAGGCAATAGTAGGCCTCA
>JAEEGJ010031849.1_pt1 | contig 10171 bp, 10 predicted proteins | sample 8958761 | NCBI WGS metagenome assembly JAEEGJ01 (sample SAMN16246546, study PRJNA631951) | gut metagenome | biome: gut microbiome; feature: rumen; material: RS-attached | host: Bos | place: Iran: Karaj | collected 2018-10 | reverse complement strand
TGCCAATTTATCATCCGCATGATTATTGAGGAATTTGATGATTTCCGCATAATTGCCCTCGCTTCTGCGGATGATATCCCACAATTGTTCGTCGGAGAGGTTGGGGTTTGGTTTTATAGACGGTGAATGCACCGTCTCTACGTTTTTCGGAAACGTTGCCAGATACGCGTTGCGGATACTGTCCTCGTAGGCCAGGCGTTTGGCGTTTGCGGCCAGTTCCTCGTCGGTAACATCGTCCTCGCGGAATTTGCCTACAGGCGGGTTAATTTCCAGATTTTCAATATATTCACCACCTTCGGTGTGTGTCAGTTTAAGGGTTATCTTGTCGTTTTTGCGGACATCGATTTTAGCGTAGCCGTATTTGCCGTCCTTGCAGGCCCAAACCAGCAGGTCGCCCAAGCCAGTGGTTATGGAGGCATGGCCGTCGGCGTCGGTGGTCATGGTGGCGAGGGTGTAGTATTCGGAGTAATTGTAGAGTTTGAATTTCACCTGCGACTCTCTTACAGGTTTGCCCTCCCTGTCCTGCACAATGGCGGTGATTTTGCGTGTGTCGGCGTAATGGCTGAGAAGGTTAAGTTCGCTGTAAAGTCCTGTGCGGCGCACCACCTCCTCATCGCCATTGTAGCGGCCGAAAGCGTTGGAATGCACCATCATGCAGCGGGTGGCGGGCAGTGTGAACCAGGCCATATTAAGCTTGGCGGCTGGTTCGCAGGCTCCGAGGTAATACCATTTGCCGTCAACCCATACCTCCACCCATGCGTGGTTGTCGTCACAATGCGCCCAGCGCGGGGTGTAGCACTGACGGGCGGGAATGCCCACGGCCCGCAGCGCGGTTACAGCCAAGGTCGATTCCTCGCCGCAACGTCCGAAGCCGGTGCGCAGTGTGGCCAACGGCGCGGAGGTGCGCACATCGCTGGGACGGTAGGTCACATGTTCGTGGCACCAGTGGTTCACCTCCAGTGCGGCGTCATACATCGTCATGCCTTTCAAACGCTCCTTCAATTCATTGAAGATGTACATCCGCGCAGTGTCAAGATTCTCGTTGTTCACCCGATAAACCAGCACGAAGTGGCGGAAAATCTCCTCCGGCACCGTACGTCCCCACGAAAAGGTGTCGCGGGCGGCGAAGGCAGTGCGCACCTGTTTCAGGAAAAAAGCGCCATCGTAGTCGGCGAGGTCACTGTAGGGCATGTAGGCGTAGAGGAACTGCATCGCCTCCCTCTCTTCAAGCGACAACGAGCTGTCCATCACGGAGAAGAGCTCCGTGGCACGTCCGGAGGCCAGCAGCTTGCGGGCCTCAAAATCCTTTTCCACCTGTGCGCGGTAACCGGCATCGGTGATGAAATGCGTTTCGCGGTGGCAGGCCAGCAGCAGAAGCGGCATGGCCAGCAATATAATCTTGTGTCTCATGGTGCGGATTGTTAAGATTCCTGTTTATATGCAAATTGCCTGAAATTGTAAATCCCGTTTTGTTGGGAATCAAGCGTTTCCGACCCGTCGTAAATGACAGCGGATCTGGTGACACGGCCTCCGAAAAGAGCCGAAACCTTTTTGATATTGTCAAAAAACCTGGAATTGAAGGTCTGCGATGATTTTATCTCATAAAAATGCAAATCATCGGCCACCGTCTGCACAAGGTCTATCTCGGTACCGCGGCTGTCGCGATAGAAAAAGAGATTGGGCAGTTTCCCCATGTTGAGCCGTGATTTCACGAATTCAGAAACGACAAAGTTCTCAAAAATGGCGCCGCGCAGAGGATGTGTGGCCAGCTGTCCGGCATTTTCAATGCCAAGCAGGAAGCAAAGGATGCCTGTGTCGTGGAAATAGATTTTCGGCATCTTCACCAGCCTTTTCCCTATGCTGGCATGATAGGGTTGCAGCCGGAAAATGATGTATGAGGCTTCCAGTATGCTCATCCATTCCCTTAGTGTGGGGGCGGACACGCCGGTTTCGGCGGCCAATGCGGAGAAATTGCATTCCGAAGCCGCCCTTCCGGCGCAAAGCCGGACAAAAAGTTGGAAAGCCGACATGTTTTTTACATTGACCAGCTGATGCACATCCCTTTCAATATAGGTGCTGTAGTAGTTGGAATAGAGGTAGTCCATTGGCATGTCTTCCGCAAAGGATGCCGGATACATCCCGTGGAAAAGCAGTTCGTCCGTGCTCATCAACTGAATGCGGCCGCCAATTTCCCCAATTGAAAATGGAGGCAGTGTGAACAGTGCCGCCCGGCCGGCCAACGATTGGGTGACCCTCTCCAGCATGGCAAAGTTGCTGCTGCCGGTCAGCACATAGCGTTTTTCAGGATGCTCGTCAACATCCGCCTGTATGTACGAAAACAACTCGGGAAGGCGGTGCGCTTCATCAATAACGGCTCCTTTTCCAATGTTTCGGATGAATTTTTGAGGCTCCTGCGCAATCATTTCGCGAACGGCAGCCACCTCAAGGTTCACATAGTCATATTCCGGAAAAATAGCCTTACAAAGGGTGGTTTTCCCCACCTGACGCGCCCCTGTCACTACAATAACACGAAATGACGGAATTAGTCTTTTGATTGATTCTGCGATAGTTCTATTTATAAACTCCATAAACTGCACAATTTGAAAGTTGAACTTTCATTTTGTGCAAAAGTAATAAAAAAAGCGATACGTCCCTTTTTTTGAAAAAAAATGAAAAAAAATCAATTTGCACAATAAAACCATATAATCATCCGTTTCAATAATGTTATTTTTTTTTATTTAATAAATTATAATTTTATAAATCATTCTATTATGAAAAAGTATTTAAATTTTTGCATGACGTGCCTCATGGCACTTTCGCTCTGCATGATGACAGGCTGCAACAAAGAAGATGATCCTAAAAAAGACAAGGAGAAGGGGGACGATATCGTCACTGAAGGCTTCGCCGATTTGGGACTGACAAGCGGCACAAAATGGAAGGCGACGAATGAAGGCGACGGGTATTACACCTACGATGAGGCCGCCAAAAAATTCGGCAAAAAGGTTCCGACCAAAGCCCAGTTTGAGGAGCTCGTTAGTGAATGCGAATGGACATGGGTGGATGGTAAAGGCTTCAAAATCACAGGTAAAAACAAAAAGGCCATAATGCTGCCCGCCGGTGGCTTCCGCGGTCAGGACGGAACAGTCTACAATGTCGGCGTGGAAGGTTTCTACTGGTCATCCTCTCCGCTCGGACCGGAGCGCGGATACCGACTCGGATTCAACAAGGAAAAACCGAACATACACTACATGGAACGCTGGGGAGGAGGCTCCGTCCGGCTTATCGAATGACAAACATAGCCATCATCGGTGCCGGTGCGTCCGGCCTGTTCCTGACCAAGCTGCTTTCCCGGCGGAAAGAGTGCCGCATCACCCTTTTTGAAAAGGCGGAGAAGGTGGGCAGCAAGCTGAAGGCCTCCGGCGGAGGCAAGGCCAACCTTCTCCATGACGGCATCACGCCGGAATGCTACAACCATCCGGAGTTCATGCGGCGGCTGCTGGAAAAGTGCGATGACCGCCGCATCCGGCAGCTGTGGGAATCGTTCGGGCTGCTGCTGCGCACCGATGAAGAGGGGCGCATCTACCCATGGAGCGAATTTTCCCAGACAGTCCTCGACACCCTGCTGGACGACCTGCCGGAAAATGTCAGCATCCTCTGCGGCACCGAAGTGTTCAAATTGCAGCCTGAATCGGGGAAATGGCGCGTCAATGATGGGCCTGCCCTGTTTGACCGAGTGGTGATGTGCAGCGGCTCGCCTGCCGGTATGATCGCACGCAACCGTCAGGGTTACAACAGATATATAGAAACAATCCCGCTGCCCATGACACCGCTCGCCCCCTCGCTTGTAGGGTTCAAAATCCGAAACTGTCCGCGAAAACTGGAGGGCTGCCGCGTCAAGGCCGAAGTGCGGCTGATGCAGGGGGAACGGGGGCTATTCCGCGAGACCGGCGAAATCACCTTCAAGTCGGACGGGCTCTCCGGCATTGTAATACTGAACGCCTCCGCCATCTACAACCGGCTTGGGCAGCCGCAGGACTGCCATCTGCTGCTGGATTTCATGTACGGACAGCCCAGATGGTCACTCCGGGAGCACCTGAAACAGCACCGTGACCTCTGCGGCGTGCTGCATCCAAAGCTGAACGCGCTTTACCGCCGCCAGCCCTTCGACCCGAAACGGTTCCGGCTGGATATTGAGGGGACCTACGGCTGGGAGGGGGCGCAGGTATGCCACGGCGGCATCCCCATCAGCTGTGTGGACGAACACCTTGCGATAAAGGGGTTTCCTGGGCTCTACGCAGCAGGCGAGCTGATAGACATTGACGGCGTGTGCGGCGGCTACAATCTCTTTTTCGCCTGCGCCTGCGCCGACATCATTGCAAGGAACATCTCATGATGTCACGATTGATTCAGTTTATAGTTAATAGTTAAGAGTTTATAGTTATATATCTTTCTTCAACGATGCCGTATCCCACACGCTACCAACTCTAATCTATTAACTATTAATTATTAACTATTAATTATTATTTTTCTCTTCCGCCTCACCCAACGGAATCTCCTTTCCGTTCCTGTATTCCATCGGCGTCATGCCGGTCTCCTTTTTGAAGAAGCGGGAGAAGGAGGAGGCTTCCTCGAACCCCAGTTTTGTGGCGAGATTCTTTATGCTGTCACTGTTCCCTGCCAGCAGCTCCTGCGCCGTATGGAGTGTCATGTTGTTAATCCAGTGCTGTACCGACTTCCCGCTGGCCTCCCTCACCGCGTTGCCAAGGTAACCTGGTGCGATTTTCAGTTTGTCCGCATAATAGGAGGCATTCCTTGAAAAGGTATCCTTTTCCTTCAGCAACTCCTCCATGAAATCTTCAAACAGGATTTCAACACGTTTTTTCCGCTTCCTGCTTCTCAGTTTGTCCGCATAGACGATGTTGATGAAGTTCAGCATGGCAAGCACCTGATGTTCGATGGAACAGGCCAGCTTTTCCCGCTCATTCAGATAATCGGTGATCATGTCGAAATGGCTTTTGATCCGTTGAAAGTTCCTGTTTGACAGTTCAATGATATCCAAATGGAAGAACAGGTACTTTTTCCGCATGGCTTGAGGCATTCTGAATTCAACCATGCGCATTTTCCAGTCCTTGCTGACGGACTGTATGGAAAACAGCGTCCCCGCAGGCTTGAGAATCAGATCTCCTTTTTTGACCAGAAATGGCTTATGAAAGAATTTCACTTTTGCGTCACCCTCTTCCGCCAACAGCACTTGCGGCGCGTCTGTACGGTATGGGGTGCCGAATGATATTTTTTCATAAACCGATGATGAATTGTTTACAAATGTAATCCAATCCAGAAGAAAGTTTTTCTCACGGTTCATCTTCTCCATGTCAAAAATATCCCTTATCATGGAAGTGTTCAAAACATGTTCAGTGATCATACTGCGCAACAATTTTTGGATGCAAAAGTACAACTAAAACGAATGCTGTGCTTATGCCAATCGGATAAAATGGGATTTGGCATGTGAAAAATGGGGTTGTGCATATCATTCACTTGTAAATCGTAAGCATAGAGTGAGTAACTTTGTAAAAAAGACAGAGATGTTTGTCAAAAACAGGAGATAGTATAAAAACATGTTATATGCAATGATTTGTGGTTTGCGCATAAAACGGAACGGAGGTGATAGGAGTCTGCCGATGGTGACTCCGGATGGTGTGATTTGGCCTATTGGGGAAGTCGCGCTGCTGCTGTCAGGTGCGCTTTCTGCGCAGAACGGTGCCAGCAGGCAGCTTGAGCAACTGTTCCTGTCCTTTTGTCCGCGCCTGACACTCTCCTGTCCTATATCTGACCTCTTCCCTCGGAAGACTGGCCAAGGCCGTTCCAACGGAAACTATGATTCCAGAAACATCGATATCCAATACCATATTATCTGTAGCACCGACCCGCCTGTCGGGTGAGAAGGCCTTTGCCCCGCGTCCGGAAGGCAAAGGCCACAAGGGGTGAACTTGAAAAAGCGCATGACAGAATTCCCGTCACTGATATGGAAAACCGGTAGGTGACGTATTGCAGAACGGGTGACAGACGTTCACCGGTTCCACGGAAGGGGAAGTGGCGAGACCTTTTCGTTTTTTTTCGCCAAAAAAACATTAAAAATTACTGAATATGAATAAATATAAAATCATGTCCCTTGTGGCAATTGCTTTAACGGTAAGTGCGATTGTTTTCTATGCCTGCGAGAAAGAAAACAATGTGACACCATCCCAAAAACATGTTTTCACCCAAAAAAGCGGTGATGGTTTTGAAGGGATGTATATGGTTATAGACGAGGGTCTTGGAATATATTTAAGATTACAAGATTCAACTTATGTAACCTTACCACATGTTGAAAGGGATACCGCATCCGGTACTGGCACTGTGAATACGGTCAAAGACAAAAATGGATTTAACATTGGTATAAGGTGGTCATGTTCAGGCACGGGTGACAACTGTGGTGTAGCTCGTGAAGTTAATGAAACCGGACAAACCATTCGAACCGGAAAATGGGTTGAAGTGAATGGAGGAATGTTGATTGTTTTTGAAAATTAAATATCATATTTAACCAGAGGTCAGTGTTTTTTGACCTCTGGTTTATTAATAAAACCAATATTAACAATGTATATGATATTAAAATACATATTTATTTTAGGCGTATGCTGTTTTGCACATTTATTATGTAGTTGCCAAAACACAAGAAAGATTAATATTCTTGATTATGAGGTTGATAATAACTTCAACACTAAACAGGAAAAAACGGTTTTCTGTTGGGAGGGGCACGAGGAGTCCATGTGGGCCAATCATCTGTTTTACAGGAATGCGGGTGATTCCGTCATTCGTGCTGTCCTTTCGCGTAAAGCGGACACACTCTTTGCATTCATATATCCTTCCATGACATTCCGGAGCATCGAATTGGACAAAATCCCACGACAAACCATCGCATCTGTCTATTACCACAACAACGATTCCATTTTCATATTCTATGACAGGGTGGCTGCATTGCGGAGGGAAAAAGAAGGAGATACGACTGCATGGGCGGATTTTGTCTTAATGGACGGCAATGGCACTCCCATACGAACGTACAGAACAGATAATGTTCCTTTTATCTACAATGGTAAACACTGGAAAAATGTTTTGAAACCAGTAAATGCCGACATGAGTGAACGCATTTTCAACAATTGTATTTTACTGAACTTTGAAGCCTGTTATCCTTGGGTGACACAATCTGGATATGACACTTTTAACCCACCATTGGCTGTCTTGTATGATTTGCAGAATGGCATCACTCGTACGATGAATATTCGTCCGCCCATTATGTTATTCGGGAAAAAATATGGCATGTGGTCCGGAAGATTTTGGGTCAGAAAAGCACATGATGGTCGTTTGTTAATCGGATTTTATTGCTTACCATATATTTACGAGTATAATTGGAAAAAAGAACGCATGGTACGAATTGGGAAAAAAGGCAGCCGTTTTTTTTGGAACATAGATTCCTCATCCATGAAAACAGGAAAGGATTATCCCCTTTTCTGTTTCAATGAACCGGAATGGCTACCGGCCTATAACTGCTACACCCGAAGTATTTCCATCATGCATTACCCAGGCTATAAACCATATGACAATATTCTTGAGCTGTTGGACAAAAATTTCAACCACATTGCTTATGTGACCGGAAACGACATTTATTGTACACCGGCTCTCACCTATGACGGTTTGAACACTTTTGATAAAAACGCACGTCGCCCTCATCGTGTCCATTTGAAAAAAAAGATTGCAAAAGTAAATGCTGAGAAATGCCTTTCGACCTTTTTGGTAAAAAATAAACAAATTGTTCCTTCAACAGATACCATGACAGTGGGGGAATATCTGCAGGCATTTCATCTGCCTGAAGGGAGTCTTATTCTGATTGTCAATCTGAAATATCCTTGCGGACATTGCATGGACTATCTGTTTGCCAAAATGGATACCAACCAGCGGGAATATGCGGAAAACAGCATTTATTATCTGGTGTACGATCCGGAATCCAGCGTATTGATGAAGACCTATCTCAAACGTCATCATCTTGAGAATGCTAAAAACATCCTGCAAGATAACACATTACTGCAAACAGTTTTTTGGTTGGACAATAATATGGCTGATGGTCAGTTCTATCTGGTTGACTACCATTCCACAGACAAAAAACATATTCTGATGATGCCGTTAGATTATAACAATCTTCCTTCAACCTTGAATGAGTGGGTGGAACGACAAAAGCAAACAAAGTTAAATTGATCCATAAATAAATATGCACCACGTTTCCATTATTCACACGTTGTACAGACGCATTGATTTTATTGTCGTAGGGACGCATTGAATGCGTCCGCCAATCCCGCGTCCGTCATCCCGCGTCCATCCGCCGAAACGCAACCATTCCGCAAAACGGTTGTTTCATGGAAACCGTAAAACCGTTTTCATTGGTACCGTAAACCGTATTGGTTGTATGGACGCATTGAATGCGTCCGTCATTCCGCAAAATCATTCATTGTTTTCGTAAACCGTATTGGCCGTAGGGCTGTCGCATTGCCGCGGCCCTACAAACGCGTTCCAAACGTGACGTTTGTGATTTTTGGTCGTTCCAAACGAGATGGTAATGGCGTTTTCACCGCCGCCGCAGGGCATCCAGATGTAGAGACGTAGCGCGCCGCGTCTCTACTGATAGCCGCCATGATATGACGGCTGTACAAATCCATTCCGTTCCCGCGGAATGGATTTGCAAAAAAAATCAAAATCCCAATACGGAATTCCGCCACGGGCGGAAAAAAACTAAAATTTTTCGTTTTTACAACCATCTGTATTATAATATGTTATAAAAATGTGAAAAATTTTTTTGCATTTTTTACGATTTTTTTGTGAGAAATCGGCCATTTTTAGCGACTATATATATAGAATGGGATATTTATGTTAAGATACAGGAAAACGGAACTTACTCCTGAGGAGGAGATGGAGCTGGCGCTTTTGGTCAGAAGGCACCGGTCCGTTCTCTACAATGTCTGCAGGAACATCTTTCCGGACGACATTTACCATATGAATGCGCTGTACAACGATATTATATGCAATCTGTGGAAATCGATGGGTCAGGTTCGGAAGAAGGGTTCCGAAGAGGCATGGGTGCGCCAAATTGCAGCCAATACAGCCGTATCATTTGAAAGGGATGAAAAAAAGGCGCTTACAACTATTCCTTTCACACAGGAGATGGTGGAGAACCTGGTGGAAAAGGAGAATAACCTTCTGCTTGACGAGCTGTATGAGTTGGTGGAGCAACTGGATTCAAAGGAAAAAATAGTTATGGAGATGTATCTTGACCACATCCCGCAGGCGGAAATCGCCCGCAGGCTTGCCATGACGGAAACCAACGTCTCCACCATGATTGGACGAATAAAAAAGAAATTAATATATTTAAAAGACAACAAATGAACAATTTGGAGAAAGATTTGGATATGGAGCCCTATTTCAGGGCTTGGGATGCGCAGAAAAAGGCGGTGGAATCTCTGCCGGACATGGAAAGCGGAATAGGCAGGGCGTTGAAACATGGGGGGCATCGGCCCTTCCGGAAGCTGCTCCGCAGGGAGGTGGCCTGCCTGATAGCTGCCGTTGTGATGCTCGCATGGTTGCTGTTTAATTTCAGCAAGGGTATGGAAATGCCTGTCGCCTATATTATTACACTGTTGCTTATGCTTTTATGCGTGGCGGACAGCGTTTACGCCCTCCGGCTGATTGCACTCGCAAATCCGGTAACCTCCTCCATTCCCGACATGCTGAAGAACTGCGCCAAACTCCGGCTGTTTGAGAAGATTGAGATATTGGCAGCCTTGGTGGTGGTGGCTCCCATTGCTCTGCTTTTCTATATGCCAGTTCTCTTTTGGATATTGCAGTCGGCAAACCTATATTATGAATGGAGCCGTTTTAAGCCACAAATTGGCATTATCATGACAGTAAGCATTTTATTAGGTGTAATCCTCTGCCTGTATTTTTACCGCAGCAACCTAAAATTTATTAAAGGAACAATCAATGAGTTGAGAACATATCGGAATCAGAATTAATAGTTGCAACTAAATTTTTATTGACATGTCAAGTGTAATTTTTAACAACCGCGAGCATTTCGCCAAAAGAGATGCAA
>JAEEGJ010031841.1_pt1 | contig 10172 bp, 11 predicted proteins | sample 8958761 | NCBI WGS metagenome assembly JAEEGJ01 (sample SAMN16246546, study PRJNA631951) | gut metagenome | biome: gut microbiome; feature: rumen; material: RS-attached | host: Bos | place: Iran: Karaj | collected 2018-10 | reverse complement strand
CTTTGGCAGACTTTTTAATATCACTCTCACTGGATCCCATTCCGCTTCCTTCATTGGTGCAAAGTGGAAGGATGGTCTTTCCGGTGAAATCATATCTTTCCAGGAAAGTTGCGACTGCCATCGGGAAAGTCCCCCAGTAGTTCGGGTAGCCAAGAACGATGGTGTCATACTCATCGATACTGTCTAAGTATCCGGTAAGCTCGGGTCTTGCATTATCCTGTTTGTCCTTTTTCGCTTCATCGATACAGGTCATGTAAACCGGTGAATAAGGATCCTTCATCTCGATCTTAAATGTACCCGCACCTGTCAGCTCCTTCATGATCCCTGCTACGATCTCGGTATTTCCAACCTTTACATATCTCATTGCTCCGCCAAAATAATTCTCATCTGCTCTTGAAAAGAATGCGATCAGTGTTTTAGCCATCGTAATATCCTCCGTTATCTGTTTGATCATTCCTGTGTGTTTTGCTTTGTTGATTAAATTATCACACGAGCCACTTGAAATATCCAATTCAAATATCCTATAATTGATTTAATTTTTAAATAGCTGATCATAAGGGAGATATTGCGATGACCACCAAACAGATCGATTACTGTATAGAACTGGCGCGAACACTTAACTTCAGTCGCGCTGCAGAGAATGCCTTTGTAAGCCAGCCCACATTTTCCTATCAGGTAAAACTGCTGGAAGATGAGGTCGGCTTTAAGATATTTGAAAGGAACGGCAAGGGTGCCGCACTCACTCCTGCCGGTCAGCAGTTCGTAACATATCTTTCCGGTATGCGAGAGGATATGAAGAGAGCTATAGAACAAGGACAGAATTTCAGCGCCAGGTATACTGACAACATAACGGTTTCCATGATGGTCAGACAGGCTATATACTTCCTGCCTGAGGCGATCCGCACATTTGAAAAGGAGCAACCCGGCGTTCAGGTTACTCCTATGTTTCAGTACGATAATGGTGTGGAAAGTTTTCTAAAGGATGAGTCAGATGTCCTCTTTGCTCTCATAGAACAGACGAAACATATCCCGGGGATCAACGTCCACAAGCTTTTTGACTCCGGAATCTATCTTATTGTCGATAAAAACGATCCTCTGGCTAAAAAAAACATCATCACAGATGAAGATATCTACGGACGCACCCTCATGGTAGGCGGCGGCTCTCCGAACGCTTTACGTAGTGTCCAGCAAAAGCTCATCTCCTCCGGGAAGATCGAATATTTTAACAGTCCCGATCACGACTCTACTCTTGTGAATGTCGCGTCCGGCAAAGGCATCTGCCTTGCTCCCGGATTCTTGAACGACCACAGCGGACAATATGCGTGGATCCCTTATGACAGTAGGGAATGCTTTCACTGTGTTCTCTGCACCCACAAAACGGATAGCCGCGAGAGCCTTGTCGCATTTATCAAGACGCTTCAAAAGTTGTACAAAGATGCAGTGGCTTTCCCGTTTTAAAATCAGTCAGATGCCATGAACGTCACCGTCATTCTTGTCCCAATATCCTGCCTGGAGATGACTTCCACGCTTCCCTGATGAGCATCAATGATCCATTTTGCTATGGAAAGACCAAGACCTGAGCCTCCGGTGGATGAATTTCTGGCCTTATCGGATCTGTAGAAGCGTTCAAAGATGTGACTAAGCTCTTCGCCCGCCATACCAATGCCTTCATCCTGAACCATATACGAAACCTTATCACCGGCTCTTTTTACAGAGAGCTTAATAGTATTGCCCTTATCAGAGTACTTGGCGGCGTTCTGGACAAATATTCTGACAGACTGCTTGATCATGGCAAGGTCGCCATTAATATAGCAGTTCTCACTATCCTCAAAGAGATACTTATGTTCTGAATCTATCATCATTGACTCTTCCCAGACTTCTCTCATCACATCGGAAAGATTAAGCTTTTCCATTGACAACTTCTGACGGCCGTTATCCCCTCTTGCAAGGAAAAGAAGCTGGTCTATGAGCTCTTTCATATTCTCGGATTCATTCTTGATAGCTGTAATGGATTCCTCAAGGACAGCCGGATCGTCTTTTCCCCAACGGTCCAACATGTTGGCATAGCCCTGGATAACGGCTATAGGAGTTCTAAGCTCGTGAGAAGCATCATCGACAAATCTTGCCTGCTGCATTCTTGCATCCTGCATCCTGTGGATCAAGCTGTTAAGCGCAGCTTCTATACTGGCAAGATCCCTATCTCCCGTTGATATCCTTGCACCTTTTTTATCAACAGGGACTTTCAAAATAGCCTCTTCAAGCTCTTCAAATTTGGTTGTATCAAGCGGCACCTCACTTATAGCCTCAGCTTGCAATGCCAGTTCATTCAAGGGTTTGAGGCTTCTTCTGATCTTAGAAGTATGGGCAAAAGAAAATAATAAGTTCAGAAGCTGATAGGCGATAACCGCAATCAGGATTATCCCCGTGAAATGGACGTATTCGTCCATAGGAAAACTATACTCGGAGGTGTCCGTAAAAAAATTAAGAACTATACTTTCGTAACTGTCACCGGTTATAGAAAACCTTTTGACCGACTCTCCTTCCGGAATCGCACGGAAACTATTTTGGCAAAAAAGCACAAACGAAGCCAGAACCATGAGTAAATCCAATGTAAAAAAAGCTTTCAGTTTATTAAAACAGAAAGCTGTATTGATTCGTCTTGCTATTGATGATGTACGTTTGCTTACATTATTCATAGCTGCCCTTCTTTTATAACATATCCGACACCTCTGACTGTCCGGATAAGCTTAATGCCATATTTATCATCTATTTTGGTGCGAAGATGTCTGATGTAGACATCAACAACATTGGTCTCACCTTCATAATCATAGCCCCAGATTTCATTTATAAGACGTTCCCTATCAAGAACTATGTTGCAATTCTCCATAAGAATCCTAAGGAGCTCAAACTCGTAATTAGTGAGCTCCACAGGATTTCCATCAACGCATACTTCATGCCTGTCCTGATCTATAGTAACTTTTCCTACAGTAAGCTGTCTGGAAACTGCCGCGGATGCGCCCTTTCTTTTAAGCGCAACTCTGATACGTGCCAGCAGCTCCTCTATAGCAAAAGGCTTGGTTATATAATCATCTGCTCCGGCATCAAGGCCTGATACTTTATCCATTACAGCATCTCTTGCCGTTACCAGGATAACAGGAGTTTCTTTTTTGACTCTTATTCTCCTTAGCACTTCAAAGCCATTGATGCCGGGCAACATAACATCTAAAAGAATCAGATCATAATCGTTAGAAAGAGCCATATCAAGGCCTGTCCTACCATCCTCAGCCTTATCTACAGAATTTCCTTCGTGAATAAGTTCAAGTTCAACAAAACGTGCCAGCTGTGCCTCATCTTCTACGATTAATATTTTGCTCATTATTTCTTCTCTTCTTCCTTTTTAAATTCGTTTTTGATGTTCTCGGCAGTCTGAGATGCCTTGTCACAAACTTCATTGACATCTACGACCACTTTATCTATACCTGTAAAATTATAAGTTATTCCAAAGAAAAGACCTACTATGATAAGCGGAACGGTCACCCAGAAGAATCCGATCAAAAGAAGTATCAATACCAAAAGCGGTACGCTTGCAACCTTCTTATTGTCCTTACTTATGTTAAAGTCAATCTCAAGACTCTTTCGGAACATTGCTCTTAAGAAATCAGCGAGATTCTTGCAACCTTCCTTGAAGTTGTTCTTCTTGCAATCTTCTTCATACTGCTTCTGAGCAACCTCAAACTTCCTAACATTTTCCATGTCCTGACTTGCTCCGGCTGTATAACTGCCATCCTTTGGTGCATCTGTCTTACCCTGACGCTCAAGTTCCAAAACAGCGTCAAGAATATCATAGTTTTTTTCCTCCAGGACCGCCTTTGCTTCCTCATAGGATACGCCTGTCTTCTCTATGAGCTTTTCAATCATTTCGTTATTTTCCATAATACTATAACCTTCCTTTCAGATATATATGAATTGTTTGTTCATTTGATATCTGAAATGATACACACCCAAGATTAATATAAGATTTTTGAAAGATTAAAAACAGATTAAAATATGAATTTTAAATTTTTTTCCCATACTCTTTTTCAAACGCAGGATAATTGCGATCCGGCGGAACTGCAAATATTACTTTCTTTACTTTCGTATCACAAAAACACTTTTTAAAACAAGCCGCCACAACTTCCGGTTTCTGGGCAAAAACTCCGCAACCATACGCACCCGCAATCAATGTATCCACGTTTTCATTGTCGCAGATATCCCTTATAAATCTGATTCTATCCTGAAGAGCTTCCTCATTTTCTTTTTCACTGAACCTTCCATCTTTAAGCAGCATGGAGCGATTAGGTGCTGCGCAGGTTATTACATCTGCAACTACATGCTTTCCGTCATCGTCATAGAAAAAGAAAACATCCGGAGAATAAAGCGCCCTATTCATATACAATCCCATATTATAATTGGCTTCGTTCCATTCATAGTACTCCGGAAATTCCCGAAGTACATTATAAAGAAATGATGCGTGGCATATTGCTTCCTCCTGTGCCATTGAGCCATTTAAGAATCCTCCGCCCGGATGCCTGTAACTGGCAAAATTCAGCACAGCCGTTTTTCCTCTTCCTGCATTTCTCACAACACTCTCTTGAGTATATGATTGTTCAAGCAGGAATTCCGCCCCTCTTCCCGCTGTTTCGTTTCTGATAAAGTCTATTTCGTATAAATTGGTTCCTTCAATACTCTTTTTTATTTCTTCGGAATACAGCCTGTCCATAGCTTCTGTATGAGTTAGGGCGTTTTCTTTTAAGTGGTCTCTTTTCATACTCTATAGCCTCCTGCGATTCATCAAACATTGCTCACTTCTTCAGCTTACATCCTCTTTCACTCTTTGCATACCCCTCTGTACATGATAAACTCTTCTTGCACTATAAAAGTCACAAAATAAAAATGCGGAGAACCAAACTTGAAAAAAAGAATACCCTCAACACTTACTCTCATCATCTTATCTTTATGCTTATCTGCATGTCATGCCAAAGACACAACATCGAATCAAGAAGCGAATCAAGAAAACACTTCCCAGGCAGAAGCATCTGCAAATCCCAAAATCACCGAAGAACCGGATGAATACCCCTTATTTTACGGAGACGATCCGCTCTTAGGATACCAATTCTATACAGTGGACAAAAACGGCAACAAAAAATGCAATGTTTCCGAGAAGACACAAGCCATATTAGAACAAAACAACATAGACCTTGAGCAGCTTGACATATATACCTGCTATCTCATAAACGGCATCTTATATATAGAAGGATATTCAAACGAAGAATCCGACGCATTTTTCTATGCATTAGATATAAATAATAATCGCTTTGAGAAAGTTACGAACAACACCTTAATTGATTACATCGATTATTACAACGGCAAACTATGTATTGGTTTTTACGATCCCGAGGGCAAAAATAGTGAGTACACTTATACCATTTCAAACGATTTTTCTTTTACCCCTGAAGCAACCGATCACCAAAAAATATTGGACTACATAGGCGGACGTTCAGCAGACGGCTACAAAATTGGATACGAAATAGAAAAGACTCCCAACTGCACATACCGTATGGAAGGAATCGGTTTTTCCATATCACGTGCATTTGATGAAGCCGGATATGTTCTCGCTTCCAGATATGAAAACATGAAAAAAGAATTTATCAGGATTTTCCCCGACGGAACAAGCGCAGAAATCAAAGAATTGAAAGCCATAGACGCCAAACCGCTCTACTACGACAATAATACAATTATTCTTGCTGCCGAAGCGATCAGTACTCTCAGGGATGCAAAAGAAATATATACACTCGATCTAAAAAGCGGTACCTTGGAGCACATCACTGATCTTGGAGAAATAATACAGCTTGCCGACAACAAGGTCTTCCACAGAAAAGACGATTCACTTTACGCTTTCGATTTAGAAGAAAAAACAGATTCTCTGATATATAAGTTTGAAAAAATCACAGGAGTAAATGTTGATTTATATGACAGGTATCAGATCATAAACGGCAATATATTTGTCAGCGATTATAAAGATGCCGAGCTTAAATGGTTTCGATTAACCGGATGCGAAGAAGGCGCTTCAGCCGTTGATATAGATTGTCCGATCACAACTATTTCCGCATACAAAATCGGTACCGTAACAGCTAATGAATCCGAACAAAAATGTCCGTTCTGCGGCACTACTATGGTAGATAGTTATTATGAGCTTTTTAAGTTAAACGACGGATATTCCAAACACACAGAGGAGGTCAATAAAAAACTCAAAGAAAAAATGGACTACTTCCTCAACCATCCTGAAGATGATACTCCTGACGTTAAAATTACAGATGACAGCAACTGCGAATACCACAGCGATCCGGAGGAATTTCCCTATCACTATTCCAGAGAAGAATCTGTAACAGAAGCCAACATATACAATTCCCGTTTCCTTGCCGTAGAAATGCATTACTTCTGGTATGGCGGCGGCCCGCATGGCTTGTATCATACCGATGTTTACGTATTTGATCTTTCAACAGGAGAAGAACTTAGCATAAAGAACTTCTATCCCGGCACAGAATCCGAATTCGAAGCTCTTATCGCCAAAAACTTCAAAGAAAAATATCCTGAACATCCTTTGTCAAAAAAAGAAAGCTCAGCACCATCATCTGATGACGAAACACGCGACTTAGGCTATCTTAACTCAACAAACATACACTACTACGATGACCACATAACATACTGTTTTAACGTATACGAAATGGGAGCGTATTGTGAAGGTGAATATCTTGTAGATGTCTCCTATGAAGAATTAAACGGCAACAAAGAACTCACCAGAGTAAGATAAAGATAATTGCGCAGCCTTCCCCTTCATATAGCCACATATGAGGGAAGGCTGCGCAGTTGTCATTCATCATATTTTTAAAATCATGTCTATTCCCTGCTATCCAGTCCCAAAAATATCTCATTTGCCCTTCTTATCTGCAGAAAAAAACTGACATAATAAACTACCGCCCCAACTATATACGGAACGGTCACGGATACGAACATGTCCCTATAAGCCGACGGCGCATTATCCGTAAAATGTCCCGAAATCCAGATACCCGCAAAAATAAGTCCTATCAAAAGCAAATATTGTCCGATCACCACCGGAACAAAGGGAAGATGCTGCAAATGGTAGTGCATGGACAAAATAGCTACCGCAAGGACAGAAATCCCCAGACACATAAAGATATTCTCTGTATAGTTATTATCTTTAAAACCAATCATCTTTTCATAGAGAAGCTTACCGCAGACAATCAGCGTAAAGCTGACACAGACAATAGATATGAAATTGTTCCTGTTAATTATCTTCACGCCTTTTTCCTCCCGCGCAGTTTGTCCAAAGCCTTGTAAAACTCTGTTCTGTAGCCCCTGTTCATCACAAGGCACTCATCATTTTTAAGATATATCAGGGTTCTCATGTTAAGATCCCCCTGAAGCTTTTTTATCTTGTAGAGATTAACGACAGATGACTTGCTTATCCGCACAAAGCCTGCGCTTGCATGCTCATAGGTTATCCCCTGCAAAGTCTCATTTACCTCGACACAAGAATCCTTGGTATATCCAAAAGTCTTCCTGTCCACCGTTTCAAAATAGTACATATCGGCAAGCGGCACTGTAAGCCTCTTACCATCCGCAGTTCCCTCTATATACTTAAGAGCAGGCCGCAGCCTCTCAAGCACCGCGACCGTCTCCTCGTCCATCTCATCATAATGTAATTCTAAATAGTTTTCCTCGATGCCTTCTTCCCTGGTCTTAACGAGTCTCATTTTTTACCCCTTATAAAATGAACATGATGCAGAGGAACAGGTATGACAGCTTGATATTTCTTCTTGTAAGAATATATACGCTCCCAAAAACGAATCCCACGATTGCAGTATAGATGCCGGTTACAAGCGATCCTTTCGTAAACCAGTGTCCAAGTCCCCAGGTGAGCGCCACCAGAATCCCTCCATATGGAATCTTATCATTTTTAAACCACTTTTCAAATGCGTACTGCCCGAAAACAATGATCAGAAGCACCATAACAACTTCAACCAGATAGTACAGATACTGCATCGGAAAAAGAACTCCGTTACTCGCAAGCTCTTTTGCCACCTTGCTTCCGCCCCAGTCTATCCATGTTGAGATAAGGCAGAGCGCCGTTCCTGCAATAAGTAATATCCATTGGAAAAAAGACATTTCTTTTGCCCCCTGAATAAAGCTCTTTTCATTAAAGCCCCTAATAAGATCAACACCTGTTTTCACAGCACAATCTCTGACAACAATAAACGCTCCAAACAGCCATACCGCGCAGGTTAACACCCAGTGTAAAATACTCTGCATCACTGTAAATCCCTTAAAATCGCATCCATATACATTAAATTCAATCCCGTAAGCAAGCACCAGTTCAAATCCGATAAATCCAAATATCTCAAGCCCGTAAGTCAAAAAATCAAGCCCTTGTAAAAAGGTGTTTTTCTCTTTTGTAACCGTCATTGTTTTCATTAAAAAAGCTCCTTTCCGCCAGTCGTTGCATCTCATATGCATACCTTACGGCAAAAGGAGCTTCCTCTCAATATTTATGGTGCCAAGTTGCAACCTGGAATGTCTAAGTTGCAAAAAGAAAAAGTACCTTGCGAATTGTACACTCCGCTTGGTACTTTTTTGATTTTATTTAATATCAAATTCCGGTGGCTCATCCAAGTGCTCTGACACGTACTTGCCATCTTTCTTCCTCTGCTTCACACACTCGGTAAGCAGATACTCAATCTGACCGTTAACAGAACGAAAGTCATCTTCAGCCCAGGCAGCAAGCGCATCGTATAACTTCGCATTCAGTCTAAGCGGTACCTGTTTCTTTTCTGCCATCAGTATAAGCTTCCCGAATTAACAACCGGCTGCGCGTCATGATTTCCGCAAAGAACTACGAGAAGATTGGATACCATAGCTGCCTTCCTCTCCTCATCGAGCTCAACCAGCTCTTTTTCGTTAAGTCTCTCAAGCGCAAGCTCAACCATTCCAACCGCGCCGTCTACAATAAGCTTTCTTGCATCAACAACGGCTGATGCCTGCTGTCTCTGAAGCATAGCTGCCGCAATCTCGGGAGCATACGCAAGATATGTGATCCTTGCATCAACAATCTCTATTCCGGCCTCAGAAACTTTTGACTGGATCTCCTCTCTGATCTTCTGTGCCACAATTTCAGTAGATCCGCGAAGACTTCCGTCATCAGCCTGCCCGTCACCTGTAGTATCTACATTCTCGGTAACATCGTAAGGGTACAGTTTAACAACGTTTCTTACAGCCGTATCACTCTGAAGAGAAAGATATTCTTTGTAATTGTCTACCGCAAATACAGCCTTTGCTGTATCTGTAACTCTCCACATAACCGCAACCGCGATCTCAACAGGATTTCCGAGAAAATCATTTACTTTCTGCCTTGAATTACTGAGTGTCATGACTTTGAGGGAAATCTTTTTCGAAGATGAACCTGAAAAAATCTGTGCATCACTTCCTGTGATGGATATTCCAACAACATTCTTTTTCTCAGCTATATCACCACTCTGGCCAAGCTTAGTATCTGCCGCAGGATTACATGCCATGCAGAAAGGATTCACATAGTAGAAACCCTCTTCCTTGATCGTACCGATATATTTACCAAAAAGAGTAAGCACCAAAGCTTCACCCGGCTTTAAAACTTTAAGTCCGATATAAGGAAACCATCCAAGCGAAACATAAATACAGCTAAGAATAAACAAAAACAGATTCACTCCACTCCCCAGCACACCGGTTATAAACACTGACGAACCGTCAAGCCCTATCGCCGTAACAACAAGAAGAAATATTGAAAATGCATATATTGCCGATATCACAAGCATCATCTGCATTCCGTTTTTGTTATTGCTAATTACCTTTTCTTTTACATTCTCATTCATATTGCATACCTCTCTTTTGAAAAATATCCATCTGATATCATTATGATATCACTTTTATTTCAAAAGTCAACATATGAAAAAAGCAATCGAGTAGGAGGGAAAATTAAATAAATTTTCCCGACCTCTCACACCACCGTACGTACGGTTCCGTATACGGCGGTTCAATCAACTTAACAAGTAACACATCTTTCGGTGTAGTAATCTAACATT
>JAEEGJ010031840.1_pt1 | contig 10173 bp, 7 predicted proteins | sample 8958761 | NCBI WGS metagenome assembly JAEEGJ01 (sample SAMN16246546, study PRJNA631951) | gut metagenome | biome: gut microbiome; feature: rumen; material: RS-attached | host: Bos | place: Iran: Karaj | collected 2018-10 | reverse complement strand
AAAAGGAAAGAAATGAAGGAAATGAGGAAAAGAAGGAAAGGAGAAAGAAAGAGCTGACATGAGAGATACGGGCCGGCTCTTTTTTTTGTTCGAAATTTGCATAATTCAAAAATAATGCTTATCTTCGCAGCGTAAACTCAATACTTAACAAGAGAAAACGCTTATGAACAACACTCCAACTCCCCACATCGGGGCCAAATATGGCGAGATTGCCGAGACTGTAATCATGGCGGGTGACCCGCTGCGTGTGAAACTCATGGCCGAGAAGTTCCTGGATGATGCGGTGTGCTTCAACAACGTCCGCGGCATGCTGGGCTATACGGGTACGTACAAGGGCAAGCGCGTGAGTGTGATGGGTCATGGCATGGGTATGGCGTCGATAGGTATCTATACCTACGAACTATATAACTTCTATGGTGTGAAGACCATCATCCGCGTGGGCTCGGCAGGTTCCATCCACAACGACCTGCACATCGGCGACCTGGCTATCGCCATGGGCTGTTGCACCAACAGCAACTTCGCTGCGCAGTATGAGCTGCCTGGAACGTTTGCGCCGATTGCCGACTTCGACCTGCTACGCGCTGCCGTAGACTCGTGCGAGAAGTTCGGCTACCACTACAAGGTGGGCAACGTGCTGTCGTCGGATATGTTCTATCACGAGAACCCGCATACCGACAAGTGGATCAACATGGGTGTGCTGGCCGTGGAGATGGAGATTGCTGCGCTCTACATGAATGCAGCCCGCTCAGGCAATCGTGCACTGGGCCTGCTGACCATTTCCGACCATATCCTGACAGGTGAGGCAACGACGGCTGAAGAGCGTCAGAACAGCTTCACGCACATGATGGATGTGGCCTTCTCGCTCATCTGAAATGTACCGACGACTGACGTTCGCCATCCTCACAGTGCTGCTGCTGGGGTCGTGCTCGGAGACTAAATATGTTGCCGAGGGCGACTATCTGTTGGACCATGTGAAGGTGAAGACAGACTCGAAGAACAGCCTTGTGAAAACTGAAGAGATGAAGGCTTTCGTACGTCAGCGTGGCAACAGCCGGTGGTTCTCGACGGTGAAGGTGCCCCTGCGCACCTATTCGTTGTCAGGGCGCGACACCACGCGCTGGCTGAACCGTACCCTCAGGGCTATCGGAGAACCTCCCGTGCTGTACGACTCGCTGCAGACCCGTCTGTCGATGACTGCCATTCAGCAGCAGCTGCAGAACAAGGGTTTCCTGCGTGCCGATGTCGATGTGCTGGAGACGGTGAAGGGTCGCAGGATGAATACCACCTACCTGCTGTCGCCCGGAGAGCCCTTCTACATCCGCCGTGTGGACTACGACGTCCAGGACTCGGCCATCAACAGCCTGTTGCAGCTGGACCGTCCAGAGAACAGAGGACTGCATAGCGGCATGGTGTTCAATGTCGAGAACCTGGACGCTGAGCGCAAGCGCATCACGCAGCTGCTGACCAACAAGGGCTACTATCGTTTCAACAAGGAATTCATCAGCTATATTGCCGACTCGGTGCCCGGTACGACGGACATCGACCTGACGCTGGTGCTGCACCGCTACCGTAACAGCCAGCAGACGGACCTTCCCCATTCGCGCTATATGGTGGGCGACGTGCGCTTTGTCAGCGGCAATGCCGAGGACTCGGTGATACACCTGCGTCCGAAGGTGTTACAGAGCAATTCGTACATCCAGGAGTACAAGCCCTATTCGGCAGCTGACCTGCAGGCTACGTATAACAACTTCGGCAGGCTGGGGGCTGTGCGCTATACGAACATCAGTTTCCGCGAACGCCCTGACACCACGGTGCTCGACTGCGACATCGCCATCAGCACCAACAAGCCGTCGACCATCTCCTTCCAGCCCGAGGGTACCAATACAGCCGGTGACCTGGGTGCTGCTGCCTCGCTGACATACCAGAACAGAAACCTCTTCAGGGGCTCCGAGAACCTGAGCATCGAGCTGCGTGGTGCCTTTGAGGCCATCACGGGGCTGGAGGGCTATAGCAACAGCAACTTCGAAGAGTACAGCCTGCAGACGAAGCTGTCGTTTCCGCGGTTTATAGGACCGTGGCTGAACGGTGCCTTCGGGCGCCAGGTCAATGCTTCCAGTGAGGTGTCGCTGCTCTACGACCTGCAGAATCGTCCTGAGTTCCGTCGCCGTGTGTTCTCGGTGGGGTGGCACTACAAATGGAACAACCTGGGACATCACGACCGTTATCAGCTGGACGTCCTCGACCTGAACTATATCTCGATGCCCTGGATCAGCGAGACGTTCAGGAATGAATATCTGGACGACACCAGTTCGCGCAATGCCATCCTGCTGTATAACTACATGGACCTGTTCATCATGAAGCTGGGCTTTGGCTATACATATAATAATGGTATATATGCCATCAAGGCCAAGGCGGAGACGGCAGGCAACCTGCTGGGACTGGCTGCCAACGCCTTCGGATTCCACCGTAATGCCAGCGGCGAGAACACGTTTGCCGGTATTGCCTATGCGCAGTATGTGAAGGGCGACATCGAATATACCCGCAATTTGCGGCTGGACGAACGTAGCCAGCTGGTGCTGCATGCCGGCTTGGGCATTGCCTATCCCTATGGCAACAGCACCGTGCTGCCTTTCGAGAAGCGTTACTTCTCGGGCGGTGCCAACAGTGTCCGCGGATGGGCTGTGCGCTCGCTGGGACCCGGAAAATACATGAGACGTGATGGCAACATCGACTTCATCAACCAGACGGGTGACATGAAGATTGACCTGAATATGGAGTTCCGCACCCACATGTTCTGGAAACTGGACGGTGCCCTGTTCATTGATGCAGGAAACATCTGGACGCTGCGCGAATACGAGGAACAGCCGGGAGGACAGTTCAAGCTGTCAGACTTCTGGAATCAGATTGCCGCCAGCTACGGACTGGGATTCCGCTTTAACTTCGACTACTTCATCGTGCGTTTCGACATGGGTATGAAGGCCGTCAATCCTGCCTACAATAACAGCAAAGAACATTTCCCCATTGCCTATCCGCGACTCAGTCGCGACTTTGCCTTTCACTTCGCGGTAGGCCTTCCATTCTAACCATCCAACGACCATCGCGCTTGACCAGCGACACCTGGAACGTAGCCTGCTCCTGAAGGCTGCCGGCATGTCCGATGGAATCAGGGCACAGCCAGTTGCTGACGTTCAGATAGGCCGCACCCGTCGTATCGCTGCCAGCATAGTAGCCGTCGAGCGAGACCACAGCCTGGCCGTTCTTCTGCAGGGCATCGAGGTCTGCCTGCGTGATATTCGACGCGGCAAAGCGCAGCCAGCGCTCACTCTCGGGGGTGCTGAAGTTCTGTGCTTGCTTGAACTGATAGTTGAAATAGGCCTCGCCCCACTGGTGAGCCACACGCTCAGCGTCGTTCTCACCGACGGTGCAACCTGTCAAGAGGACTGTTGCCAGCAGGCAAAGGAGTATATTCATGTGCTTCATTGTCGTCGTTCTTGTTCTTAATATGTTGGGTGCAAAGATACAAATTTTTTTAAAATTATCAATTATCAGTTATCAATTATCAATTATTTATCGTACCTTTGCATCAATTTTTGAATAAAGTATGCTAAAGTTTATATCTTTTGGAAGCGGTAGCAGTGGCAACTGCTATTGGCTGGCAACGGAAACTGACGCGCTACTGATAGACATCGGCGTGGGGTTGCGGGGGTTGAAGAAGGACTGTAGGGAATACGGTGTCAACCTCTCGCAGATACACCATGTGCTGATTACTCACGATCATGCTGACCATATCAAGTCGGTAGGGTCATTCAGTCACGACTATCATGTGCCGGTATATGCTACGCGTAAAGTACATGTCGGCATCAACCGAAACTATTGTGTCACACAGAAGGTGACGCCGGAGAACGCCCGTATGCTGGAGAAAGGCGTACAGGTGCAGATAGGCGAATTCCTGGTGACACCGTTTGGCGTCCCTCATGACAGCAGTGACAACGTGGGATTCTTCATCGAGGCAGGAGGCACGAACTTCTGCATGATGACCGATGCAGGCATGGTGACTGACGAAATGAAAGCGTATATCAAGCGGGCACGCCATCTGGTCATCGAGGCTAACCACGACGAGGAGATGGTGCAGAACGGTCCCTATCCGGCATTCCTGAAGACGCGCATACTGAGTGGTACAGGGCACCTGTCGAACAAGACCTGTGGACAGGCTGTGGTGGAAAATGTCAGTGAACAGATAGAACACGTGTGGCTGTGTCATCTCAGCGAGGAGAACAACCACCCGGAGCTGGCCCGCAAGACGGTAGAAAGCATCCTGCGGAGCTATGGCATCGTTCCCGGCACTGACTTGCAGCTGGAGGTGTTGAAGCGCAATAGCCCCACAGGACCCTATGAACTGAAATAATGCTTAATGCTTAATTCTTAATGCTTAATTGAACGTCAGCTCCTCCTTGTCTGCTGCCTTGCCGATATGGATGACAGCACCCTCGGGCAGGTCACCATTGACGATGAGCTCAGAGATGCCGTCCTCGATATAGGTCTGGATGGCACGCTTCAGCGGACGGGCACCAAACTGCACGTCGTAGCCCTTCTCGGCCACAAAGGCCTTGGCCTCGTCGCTGAGGTCGACGGTATAGCCCAGCTCGCTGATGCGCTGGTAGAGACCCTTCAGCTCCACGTCGATAATCTGCTTGATGGCTGTGAGGTCGAGCTGGTCGAAGGTGATAATCTCGTCCAGACGGTTCAGGAACTCGGGCGAGAACTGCTTCGAAAGAGCCTTCTGCACTATCTGGCGAGCGTGCTCCTTATCCTTTTCATCCAGCATCAGTGATGATGAGTTGGTGTTGAAGCCTACACCGCGTCCGAACTCCTTCAGCTGGCGTGTACCGGCATTCGACGTCATGATGATAACGGTGTTGCGGAAGTCCACAAAACGGCCGTTGCCATCAGTCAGGCGACCTTCGTCCAACACCTGCAGGAGCAGGTTGAAGACGTTGCCGTGAGCCTTCTCAATTTCGTCGAGCAGGACGATGGAGTAGGGATGACGACGCACGCGCTCGGTGAGCTGTCCGCCCTCCTCATAGCCCACATAGCCCGGAGGGGCACCGATGAGGCGTGAGACGTTGAACGACTCGGTATATTCGGACATGTCGATACGGATGAGGGCATCGCTGGAGCCAAACATAAACTCAGCCAGTTTCTTGGCGAGGTAGGTCTTGCCGACACCCGTGGGCCCCAGGAACATAAAGGCACCGATGGGGTGGTTGGGCTCCTTCAGGCCAACGCGGTTGCGCTGGATGGCACGTACCATCTTGTCGATGGCTTTATCCTGTGCAATGACCTGACTCTTGAGTTCCTGTGCCATTCCCTTCAGGCGGATGCCCTCCTCCTGAGCCATGCGCTGTACGGGGATGCCCGTCATCATGCTGACCACGTCAGCCACCTGTTCGGCAGTGACCTCATGGCGTTCGTCAACCTCACCATTGAGCCACTTCTGGTTCAGTTCCTGCAACTCGCGGTTCAGCACCGTCTCACGGTCACGATAGCTGGCTGCCAACTCGAAGTTCTGGCTGCCTACGGCCTGCTGCTTGAGTTCTTTGACCTCTTTGATTTCCTTTTCTTTCTCGGCAATCTCAGGGGGGATATTGGCATTCTGAAGGTGAACACGAGAACCCGTCTCGTCCATGGCGTCGATGGCCTTATCGGGCATGAAACGGTCGTTGACATAGCGGGCTGTCAGTTTGACACAGGCCTCCAAGGCCTCGTCAGTATAGGTGACGTGATGGTGATACTCGTAGCGTCCGCGCACATTCTTCAGAATCTGCAGTGTCTCCTCGTTGGTGGTCGGCTCTACCTGAACCTTCTGGAAACGGCGCTCCAAGGCTCCGTCCTTCTCGATGCTGTTGCGGTATTCGTCGAGGGTGGTGGCACCAATACACTGGATGGTGCCCCGTGCCAGCGCAGGTTTCAGAATGTTGGCGGCATCCATCGTGCCAGCAGCTGATCCGGCGCCTATCATCGTGTGTATCTCGTCGATGAAGATGATGATGTCCTGATTCTGTTCCAGCTCCTTGACGAGCATCTTCATGCGTTCCTCAAATTGTCCGCGATACTTTGTACCGGCTACGACACCCGTCATGTCGAGTGTCACCAGGCGTTTGTTGAAGAGCATCGGGGAACAGTGGTGGGTGGCAATCATCTGTGCCAGACCTTCTACGATGGCACTCTTGCCCACACCGGGTTCGCCAATGAGGATGGGGTTGTTCTTCTTGCGACGTCCCAGAATCTCGATGACGCGCTGTATCTCGTTTTCACGACCTACACAAGGGTCGAGCTTATTCTCGGCAGCCAGTGTCGTCAGGTCCGTGCCGAAGGTGTCGAGCACAGGGGTCTTCGACTTCGTCTGTTTGTTCTGTTGGGTAGTGGTTCCAACGGCAGAACCGTTGGACGTCTTGCCAGAGGCACCATTGTCGTTGCCCTTGGCATTCTCTTCTTCCTCGTAGTCTTCTTCAGGCAGTCCTATGCCGTCCTTCACGCTGAGCAGGGTCAGCGCATCCTCGTAATTCATGTTATTCATTTCCAATACTTGTTTGGCACCATTGTCAGCGGCATCGTGCAGGATGGCCAGCAGCACGTGCTGTTCCTCCACACGCGTGGTATGCTGTAAGCGGGCTTCCAGCACAGCCAACTTCAGAATGTTGCTTGCTTTTTCGTTTAATACCAGTTGTTGGGTGTAGATGGGTCTTCCTATTTCATCCTCGCGAACACGGGTTTCGAGCTCTGTCTTGACACTGTGCATATTGATGTCGAGACGTTGGAACAAGTCCATGATAGGCCCTTCCTTCATGCGCAACAGCCCTAACAGCAGATGTTCGGGTGCTACGCTCTGGCTGGCCAGACGTGCTGCTTCCTCGCGTGAAAAGGCGAGAATCTCGGAGACCTTGGGTGAAAATTGACTAGTCAATATGATTTACAATTTAACGATTTACAATTTACTATTTTTATTCGCTACAACAACCGGGTTACAAATTCCGTGCCAAAAATTTCTTGTGCGTCATACATGCTGGCAGCTCCGACTCGTAGTGGGTCACCATGATGAGCGTTTTGTTGCGTCGCTGACAGAATGTTTCGATGATGTCCTTCACCAATCGGCGATTCCACAGATCCAAGCCGTGCAGAGGTTCGTCGAGAATCAGCAGCTGGGGGTCTTTCACGAAGGCACGAGCCAACAGTATCAGACGCTGTTCACCACTCGACAGCTGTAGGAAGGGACGCTCAGCCAGGTCTCCGACATCAAAGATGTCGAGCCACCAGCGACACTTTTCATAGTCCGTCTGGTCAGGTACGGCATAGAGCCCTATCGAGTCCATCAGTCCGCTGGCCACAATACGGATGGCCGGCAGGTTGCGCTTATAGCTGCGATGCATCTCAGGCGACACATAGCCGATGTGTTTCTTGATGTCCCAGATGCTTTCGCCAGAGCCTCGCGGACGGTCGAAGAGGGTGATGTCGCAGGCATAGCTCTGCGGATTGTCTGCACAGATGAGTGATAGCAGCGTCGACTTACCGCTGCCATTTTGTCCTGACAGGGCCCAGCGCTCTCCGTTCATCACCGTCCAGTCGACATCTTTGAGAATGGTACGCTCGTCATAGCGGATGCTGACCTGCTTCATGTCGACCACGCAACGGCAGTCGTAGTCGTTGTCGTGATAGGGAAGCGACAGAATGGCTTCGCGCTTTGTAGCCGGAAGTACGTGAGCAGGTACGGGCTGCTGTCTGTCGTAGTAGTCCTGGCGTGAGCAGGCGGGTAGGGCAGTACCGTCGAGTAGCTCTATCACTTCGCTGACGTATTCCGGAATGTCGTCCGTCTTCGAGAGGACGAGCATGATCTCAATGTCGTGCTCCTCAGCCAACAGCAGAAGGAGAGCCTTCAGCTGGTCGCGCGTCTCGGCATCCAGTCCGATGAAAGGGTTGTCCATGATGAGCAGCCGCGGGTTGGCAAACAGCGTCTTCGTCAGCTGGAACTTGCGTAGTTCGCCGCTCGACAAAGTGATGATATATTTATTTAATAAGGTGTCCATGTGGAACAGCCCATAGAGGTGCGTCTGCAACGCACGACGCTCAGGGGTGTCGTCGCCAGCCAACAGGAAAGCCTTCTGCAGCAGTTCCCCTGCGGTGGGTGTCTCATGGTCGATGTCGTGCTGGTTCCAGCGCAGTTGCAGATAGTACTGCCCATCGACGTTGACACCATAGGAATCGGTGAAGGCGATATAGCGCACACGGTCGGAGGCCAGCGTCTTGCGCAGCTGGTCAATATAGCGTGTCTTCCCGCTTCCGTTCCGTCCTACGATGGCTGTTACCTTCATTTACTCTTAAATCTCAAATCTCAATTCTCAAATCTCAAATCTATTTCTTCACTCTTTCCCTGTTTTTGTTCACGAAGTCTTTCCAGCCTTTATAGTGCGTGTCACTCTCCGGCCGGTTCATCTGCATGAAGTGGCAGTAGGCGGCACCAAGAGCATCGGTGGCGTCCATGAACTTCGTCAGGGCATCCTTGTCAAACTTCAACAGTCGTTGCAACATGCCTGCCACCTGTTCCTTAGAGGCAGCACCATTGCCTGTGATGGCCATCTTGATTTTCATGGGCGCATATTCATGGATAGGTACTCCGTGATGGATGGCAGCAGCGATGGCCGTTCCCTGTGCACGTCCCAGTTTCAGTGTGGTCTGGGGGTTTTTTTGCATAAAGGGAGCCTCGATGGCCATCTCATCAGGGAGATAGGCGTCGATGATGCCCGTGACGCGCTCGAAGATATGTCCCAGCTTCAGATAGCCGTCTTCTATCTTGCGCATGTCTATGACGCCCATGGTCACCATCTCAGCCTTCTGGCCAGTGACCTTGATGACGCCATAGCCCATGATGTTCGTTCCTGGGTCGATGCCTAATATGACCTTTTCCATGTGTGTGTCGCTACAAGGCTGTTACTTGTTGTCGACAGCAGCCTGCTCGATGGGCAGACACTTCTTGTAGTTCTCGATATAACGCTCGAAGCCTGCCACATCCTCAGCAGTCGGAGCAATGCTGGTACCCGTATTGCCTGCGAAGACCACCTCCTCGAGATAGTCGGCCAGGTTCTTGCCGTTCTTGTTGATGAGGTAGCCGGCCAGCAGGGCGATACCCCATGCACCACCTTCGCCGGCAGTCTCCATGACGCTGATGGGCGAGTTCAGGGCAGCAGCGAGCATGCGCTGTCCCACGCCAGGCGTCTTGAAATAGCCACCATGACCCGTGATGCGGTCCACGCGGATCATCTCGTCCTTGAACAAGATGTCGTTACCGATTTTCAGCACGCCGATGGCTCCGTAGAGGTTGGCACGCATGAAGTTGGCCAGGTTGAATTTGTCATTGGCAGAACGCACAAAGAGGGGACGTCCATCGGCCAAACCTGTGACAGGCTCGCCACTGACGTAGTTGTAGGCCATCAGACCACCGCAGTCTGTGTCACCCTCCAGTGCCTTGTTAAATAGCTTGCCGTAAAGCTCGTTCATATCTACCGGAACGCCAAGCAGTTGCTGATATTCCTTAAAGAGTCCCACCCACGCGTTGATGTCGCTGGTACAGTTGTTGCAATGCACCATCGCCACCAGACTTCCGTCAGGTGTCGTCACCATATCAATCATCTCGTAGGGCTTCGACAGCGGCTTCTCCAGCACAATCATCGAGAAGCTGGAGGTACCGGCCGAGACGTTACCCGTGCGCTGCTTCACGGCGTTCGTAGCCACCATGCCCGTGCCGGCGTCGCCCTCGGGAGGACAGACGGGGATGCCGGGCTTCAGGTGACCGCTGACGTCCAGCTTCTTCGCACCCTCGGGGGTCAGGAAACCGGCGCTGTCGCCAGCGTTCAGCGACTTCGGCAGGATGTCGAGCAGCTTCCACGAGTAGCCCTTCGGCTCAATCAGCTTGTTGAACTTGTCCACCATCGTGGCGTCGTAGGTCTTCGTAGCGGGGTCGACGGGAATCATGCCCGAGGCATCGCCAACGCCCAGCACGAACTCGCCCGTCACCTGCCAGTGGACATAGCCAGCCAGCGTGGTCAGGTACTTGATGTCGTTCACGTGCTCGTTGTTGTCGAGGATGCACTGGTACAGGTGCGAGATGCTCCAGCGCAGGGG
>JAEEGJ010031839.1_pt1 | contig 10173 bp, 12 predicted proteins | sample 8958761 | NCBI WGS metagenome assembly JAEEGJ01 (sample SAMN16246546, study PRJNA631951) | gut metagenome | biome: gut microbiome; feature: rumen; material: RS-attached | host: Bos | place: Iran: Karaj | collected 2018-10 | reverse complement strand
AAGTGCGGCGGTGAGCTTATCCTTGATAACAAAAACAAGGTTTATATCTGCAGTCACTGCGGTGTCTCTTTTGATTATTCGATGTTTATCGGAACGCCCGTTTCAAAGGCTTTCAAGGAATTGGCAGATGGTGAATTCGACCTCGCAGATAAGAGGTTTTTACGGTTCCTTGAAGAGAATCCGGGTGACTTTGATGCTAACTTCGGCCGTATTCTCTGTGCCGGTAAATGGAGAAATCTGCGTGAGATAGAGCTTAACGATCAAGTGAAAGATATCGACTGGGATGAAATGAAAAAACGTATGGATCAGGCGATCGAAAACAGTTTTGGCAGCGGCAGACGGTATTTTACGGCTTTTGAGGTGCTTCTGAATCCCATAAGAACGTATTCCCAATTATCTGATAAGACTGATGAGGAGAGTAAGGCAGCGGTTAAAGAGGCTGAAAATGATTTCAAAAACGAGTATCCCCGTTTCCTTTTGATGGATAAGCAATTCAGAAGAACATAACAGAAAAATCAGTCTGTTATAACAACCTCTCCGTCAGCACCCGGAATATCCCTGATAATATCGCCGACGTCAGGCACAGTAATGCGCCCTGACAGAGGGTTCTTGATGCTTATTACAGGTGTTGTGATCTCAGCATTTACTTCTGATCTTTCAAAAGCCAGATCGCAGTCTATCATCTCGCAGTTAATGAGCTTTAAGCCCTTGCAGTAGCAGAGCGGTTGCGTGCCCTTGATCGTGCAGTTGATGAGGGTCAGGTTTTCAGAATACCAGGCTAAGTATTCGCCGTTGATCTTGGAATCTCTAACTGTCACGTTTTTCGCGTGCCAGAAAGCATCCTTGGTATTGAGGACGGAATTTGTGATCTCCACGTTCTCGACATACTGGAAAGAATATTTGCCAGTGAGTCTGAAATTGTCCATGACGATGTCAGAAGATCTCATGAGAAAGTACTCTGATTCGGCGGTCGTGTCAGTCACCTTAAGGCCGTGAACAGACCATCCGAATTCGGGCGAGATAATGCCTGAAGAACTGATAGTGACCTTGGAGCATTCGCGGAGAGCCTTGATACCGTGGAGCTTTGAGCCGGCGATGTCGATATGGTCCGAATACCACATGGCAGCTCTGCATTTATCGGTCATCTCGGAATTTCTGATCGTGAGTCCGTGAACGTGCCAGAAGGGGTATCTCAAGTTGAAAAAGGAGTCTTCAACGATGACGTCGGTGCTCTCTTTTAATGCGCTCTCACCGTCGGCGGGACCGTCAAATCTGCAGTTTCTGACCATGATGCCGCAGCTCCCGTAAAGGGCGCGTTCCTGGTCCATCGTCTGGTTTTCGATTACCTGCATAAGCACCTCGAAGAACTTGATAAGAATACGATATCAAATCCCGGAAGAAATTTGTGTTACCTGGATAACATTTATATCAAATACTTTTTAGCCGTGTGCGCGAAAATGTAGTAAAATAACATAAGTTTCGTAGAATTAACAGAAGTTAGTTTGTCGGGCAAGTGCATCTGATCTTGAGGTATTAATATGAAAAACGATATCGCAATCGGCAAGTCGGCAGAGGACTATCTTGAGTCCATGATCATTCTTAAGGAGAAGAACGGATATATCCGCTCAGTAGACATCGCAGGTTTCCTTGGCGTTACCAAGCCCAGTGTAAGTAATGCAATGAAGCGCCTCCGCGAGGAAGGCTATATCGAGATGAACCGTTCGGGCTTTATCACGGTTACCGAGAAGGGCATGGAGATCGCTGACAAGATCTACACACGTCATAAGAAGCTCACTGATTTCTTCATAGCACTCGGCGTAAACGAAGAGGTTGCTGAAGATGATGCATGCAAGATCGAGCATGACTTAAGCGACGAGACTTTCGAAGCCATCTGCAATCACATCGAGAAATTCGGCAAGGCCAATAAGTCAAAAAAGAAGTAAATTTTCGCTTTTAAGTGATATATACCTATCAGAACGCTCTGATAGAATTTAAACATCGAATAAGATTTAGAGAAGGAGATTTTCCTATGGCATGTTTTCTTGTACCTACAACTGAGGCAATCGTTACAACTGTTATCAAGCACGCAGCAGACAAGAAAGGTTCTGACAATATCTTCATCAAGAAGATGGGATGGCTCAATACCATGCTCTGGGGCGGCTCCGCTCTCTTAGCTTTTGAGCACGTTTGGCACGGCGAAGTTACACCGTGGTTCCCTTTCCTTACCGCAGCTTCCAACGCTGCTGACGCTCAGGAGATGCTCCATGAGATGTTTACAAGCGGAGTCGCAATGGCTGTCCTTGTAACGCTCGCCTGGGTGGTCATGGTGCTTGTAGCACAGGCAATTTCAAAGAAGAAAGCACCTGTTTCGGCAAAAGCCAAGGCATAAGGGGGCTCTTCATATGACATTACTTATAACAGTTTTCGCAGCAGTTATCGCATCCATCTTCTGGTACAACTCCAAGGTTGACAGAAAGCTCGGCGTACTTGCCCTTATGTATTGGGGCGCAAGCCTTATGTGGCTCGTTGATTCCGTTGTTGAGTATATCGAACTGGGCGCAGAGTTTTTCAACCAGGCTCCCGGGGACATGATCAACGATACATATCTCGGATTATCAGTAGTTGCTTTAGGCCTCGTTATCTGGTTCGTTATCCTTCTCGTTAAGGATCCTGAGGGCAAGGTTAAGGCAATGCTCGCATCCAAGTAATGGATACAGCGCAGGACATCAGAAATAAAGAAATTGCGCTCACAGAGCGTATTAAGGCCGCCGGGAAACTGGCGGTCGCTTTTTCAGGTGGTGTAGATTCCACTTATCTTCTCTATAAGGCGCACGAAGTTTTGGGTGACGACTGCATCGCAGTTACGGTGAAGTCTCTGGTCCTGACTTTCGAAGAGTTCGAGAGAACAACTGAGTTCTGTAATAAGATCGGCGCGAAGCAGATAGTAATAGACTTCGATGTTTTCTCTGTTCCGGAGTTCGAAAATAACCCGCCCGACAGATGCTATTACTGCAAGAAAAAGATTTTCAGCAGCATCAAGGAAGCTGCACCCGGATATGTTGTCGCTGACGGCAGCAATGTCGACGACCAGGGCGATTACAGACCGGGCATGAGAGCTGTCAAAGAGCTTGAGATCATGAGCCCTCTTAAGGATTCAGGTCTTACCAAAACCGATATCAGAGAACTCTCAAAGGAAGCCGGCCTTCCCACATGGGATATGCCTTCTGCGGCCTGCCTCGCATCAAGGATTGCATATGGTGAGAAGATAACGGCAGAAAGCCTGATGCGCGTCGCATATGCAGAGAAGATAATAAAAGATATGGGATTTGAAGGCATCCGAGTAAGAGTTCACGGGGACTTGGCGAGGATCGAAGCAATGCCTGAAGACATCCCGCTCCTGTCTTATGTTCATACCAGGGAAGAAATATCCTCAGAATTAAAGCGCCTTGGCTTCAAATATGTAACAATTGATATAGACGGATACAGGACCGGCAGCATGAATGAGGTTCTAAAATGAGCAGCGCAAAAGATATCTTGGAAAAAGTCGCAAATGGCGAGATGACTCCCGAAGAGGCAGAGCTTCAATTGAAGATGAAGCCCTTCGTAGATCTGGGCTTTGCAAAGCCTGACCTCCACAGAGGCTTAAGACAGGGCGTTCCGGAAGTTATCTACGGTGAAGGAAAGACTCCCGAGCAGATCGATAAGATCACTGCAAGTCTTCTTGAAGGCGGCCAGGAGACTGTTCTTATCACGAGGGTTTCCGCTGAAAAAGCTGCCGCTCTTACAACTCCAATCAAATACTATGATGTCGCACGCATAGGCGTTGCAGGAAAGATCCCCGAACCCTCCGCCAAGGGCACGATAGTTGTTGCAACAGGAGGCACATCAGATCTCCCCGTTGCAGAGGAAGCTGCAGTTACCGCAGAGCTTTTGGGCAATAAAGTCGAGCGTGTTTACGACGTCGGCGTATCAGGACTGCACCGCCTTCTCGCGCAGAAGGATAAGCTCATGAGCGCAAGTGTCATTATCGCAGTCGCAGGCATGGAAGGCGCCCTTGCAAGCGTTATCGGAGGCCTTGTCGACTGTCCCGTAATAGCTGTTCCAACAAGCGTCGGATACGGCGCATCTTTCGAAGGGCTGTCGGCACTTTTAAGCATGCTCAATTCGTGCGCGAGCGGTGTCACGGTCGTTAATATCGACAACGGATTCGGCGCGGGCTATTCTGCCAGCATGATCAACCACATCGGAGGTTAACCCATGAAGACTCTTTATATCGAATGCAATATGGGCGCAGCAGGGGACATGCTCCTGGCATCTCTTGCAGAGCTTACGGGCGACGTAAAAGCATGTGAGGAAAAGCTTAATTCACTTGGCATTCCCGATGTCACATATGAGTTCGAAAAGAGTGTCAAGTGCGGTATCGAAGGCACCCACGCGCACGTTGCTGTCCATGGTGTCGAAGAAGATGAGCACATGCATGAGCATCACCATGAGGAGCATCATCACGAGCATGTTCACGAGGAACACGCTCATACGCATTCTCATGAACACGAGCATGACCACGACCATGAACATGACCACGCTCACGAACATGAGCATGATCACCATCACGATCATGAGCACGAAGAACATTCTCACGAACACCACCATCACCACACTCACATGAGTGATATCGAGAACATCATTAACGGACTTAATGTATCGGATAAAGTTAAGGCAGATGCTCTAGCAGTATACGGTCTCATCGCTGAGGCTGAGAGCAAGGCTCACGGCAAGCCAATTACGGATATACATTTCCATGAAGTGGGCACGATGGATGCGGTTGCAGATATCGTCGGCGTATGCGTACTTTTGGAGCAGATCGGTGCAGATAAGATCGTCGTATCACCTCTTGTTACAGGCTTCGGCCAGGTAAGATGCGCGCATGGAATACTTCCTGTTCCCGCGCCTGCTACTGCAAGCATAATAGAAGGCATTCCGACATACAGCGGTGATGTCGAAGGTGAGCTGCTGACACCCACGGGAGCAGCGCTTTTGAAGCATTTCGCTGACAGCTTCGGAACAAGACCTGTCATGGCAATTGAGAAGACCGGCTACGGCATGGGCAAGAAGGATTTTGCGAAGGCAAACATGCTCCGCACATTCATAGGTGAAGCAGACAATGAGAGCGATAAAGTCGTTGAGATGAAGTTCAACGTCGATGATATGACCGGCGAAGAGATCGGTTATGCGACAGGCGTTCTGATGGATAACGGCGCACTGGATGTTTTCACAACAGCTGTCTACATGAAGAAGAACCGCCCGGGGATCCTTTTCACGGTGCTCGTAAAGCTTGAAGATAAAGAGAAGTTCGCGAAGCTTATTTTCGAGAACACCACAACGATCGGTATCAGATATAACGAGATGGAGAGATTCAAGCTTAAAAGGCGCGAAGAGAAGGTCATGACCAGGTACGGCGAAGTCTCATTCAAGGTATCGGAGGGCTTCGGCGTAACAAAGGCAAAGCCTGAATTCGAAGATATCAAGGGAATAGCTGACAAAGAATAATTTTTTGGGGAAATAGGATGAAGAGTTCAACAGTCAGGAAGATAGCCTGCGCACTGGCGCTGGCTAATCTGATCTCAGTTGCAGCCGTAACGGGATGCAATAACAAAGATGCAATAGATCCTTCAGGCACTCCTGAAGTTACTGAGGAGCCCGCTAAGAGCGTGAACGGGATCTTTGCCACGATCGGCAAGGATTACTATGTTCCTTTCCAAAATCCCGAGCACAGCTACTGCACGATAAATGAAGGATACGGAGCACCGTTAAGGGAGCAGGGGATCGGCGGCTGCTACAGCTATGCTGCCGTAACTTCGATGCAGTCTAATTACCTTCAGAAGAACGGGGAGCTGATCGATATCAATCCCATCGACATTATCTACCGTATCTATGAAGCTCCCGAAAAGGATAAGAACGGCTATCCGCAATACCCTAAAGAGAAGTTCTATCTCGACACAGTCTCGCCATTAGATCTCGGAGGCGATGCTATGCGCGTCACAGGCGCTCTCTGCGCAGATCCGCTGAACGGCTATCTTATATCTGAAACAGCTGTTATCGGTGCTTATAATACAACGGTTACGGGCACTCCCACGATAACCGAAGACGATATCAAAGCGGCTATCAGAGAACACGGCGCGATCTGTCTCGGCATCAACTACAAAAAAGACTGCAAGATCGTTAACGGCTTTTATACACAGAATCACCCGACCAATGTGGAAGATATGGATCATGTCGCAACGATAGTAGGATGGGACGATGATTTCCCGGCTGAGTGCTTTACGATCCCCGCATCAAGAAACGGCGCCTGGCTCGTCCAGAACTCCTTCGGACCTTTCTGGGGCAACGCCGGATACTACTGGGTCTCCTACGACACACCGCTCCCTGATCTTGTAAAATACAGCGTTACCAAAGAATATTCCTCCGCCATTTCCTACGGCAGATTTGCTGCAGGAGCGATCATATCAACAGATGTCGTAGCAATGATAGAAGGCGGAAAGGATCCTGAGACTATCACGCTTGAAGACATATCAAACAGTAACGACGTAACGGTTGCTACCGTTTTCGAGAAGAAGGGAAATGTCGCAGCAATCGGCATCTGGACCACAGTTCCGGACCAGCCTTATACCATTGAGATCTTAGACGGCGAATTCGGCAAAGTGCTCGCGAGAACAAGCGGCGCTTTCAAGACCTGGGGCTATCACACCGTAAAGCTTGATACACCTGTATCAGTAAAGAAATTCACTGTTGTCTTAAAGATCGCAGGCGAGTATTTCTTCGAAGGCGGCCCGGCAGATTCGGTCAGGGTATCAACCGCAATCCGTAAGACTGAAGCCCATTATGAAGCCAAGACCAAGCCCGGCAGATCCTTCGTTAAGATCGGCGAAGAGTGGGTCGACGTAACAGATCCCACACTCATTTCGCGCCTTGGCATAGAAGAAATGGACAATAAATATATAGAAGCAGGAACGGTCGGCGACCCGTGCATAACGGTGCTGTTTAAGTAAGCGGAGCATTCTATGAGATGTCTGTTTGAGATAGATCTTAAAGACTATGAAGGCTGCACAAAGGTGTTCAGAAGGCCTTCCGCAAGAGCCATAATTCTTAAGGGTGACAGGATCGCGCTCGTGTATGCCACGGAAGAAAAATACTATAAGTTCCCTGGCGGCGGCATCCACGAAGATGAGGATAAAAAGGAAGCGCTCATCAGAGAGGTCAGGGAAGAGACAGGCCTTAATGTAATCCCTGAAAGCATCAGAGAATATGGCAGTGTTTTAAGAAAGCAAAAGAGCGAAAAGGCTGACAATACGGTTTTCGAGCAGGAGAACTACTATTATCTTTGTGAGACTGAAGATGAGCTCGGCGCCCAGGATCTTGATGAATACGAAAAGGATGCCGGCTTTATGCTCGTATATGCCGATATCGATGAGGCGATAAGGACGAACAGTGTTTTTAAAAACGGCAGCAAAATAGACGAGATCATGATCGACCGCGAGAGAAGAGTTCTGGAGATGATCAAAGAGGAATTCTTCGGCTGATCCGGCCGCAGAAAACCGGGCTCTTTTTCAACTAACAATTGCGCAAACCAACGTGTGACCTTGCATCACAAGCTTAATTGTATCGAAAACCTCGAAAAACACTTTCATTTCGATACATCATCGTACCTTTCTGTATCGAAAACCACTTAAAAAGCCCCATTTCGATACAAATTCGCGTTTTTGTATCGAAAACGCAAATAAAGCAGGAGTTTTCGATACAGGCTCGCACTTGTTTGTATCGAAAACACTTCAAAACCAGAGGTTTTCGATACACTTTAAATTTTCCCCGCAAAACAACAGGCGATGCCTTTCGAGACACCGCCTGCTCCTGATAAGGAGTATCCAAACTATTATCAGAGCTTGTAATCAATGTCGTTGATCGTGATCTTCGCGATGTTGTCTGTATCTACGAGGCGGTTGAACAGAACGACGAAGCCTGTGTCATTGCCGCAGATGTAACCGTAGCTTGCGACCTTATCAAATTCGTATACGAGATACTCAGATCCGTCCTTATATGTGATCTTGAACTTCTTAACTGAATCAAGCGCTTCGCCCTTGGGACCTTCGCCGCCTGTGGAATCCCACTGCATTGCGATAGGGGAGATCTTGACTGTGCCGCCGTTAGCAGATGTAAATGTTTTGGAGTCGAGCTTGTCTGCAACGGGAACAACAACGTTCTTGCTGTCCTTGATGTAGCTTGTGTCGCCCTTCTCTTTATTGCTCTTCTCGATATTGGCTCTTGTATCATTAAATTCCTGGCAGAAGAGGGTGATGTGGTTGGTAACGGGCTTATTAAGTGCAGGTCCGAGGACATAGTTTTCGCACATGTACTCGTAGCAGTAGAGCTTTGTATCCGTTGATTTCTCAAGGTCTACCCAGATCTTTCCTGTGCCTTCCTCAAATCCGAAAATGATGTTCTGGTCTTCATTGAACCAGGCACCCTTTGCCTCGTTGTCGAGCTGGCTGTAGTTAAAGCAGTTAACGCCGCCTTCTCTCTCGACTGTGTATGCTGCGACGATTCCCATACCGTCACGGACGACTGTCTCAACAGTGATCGTCGTATCACCGATGGTTGCCGTAACGGGCTCAGTCGTGTACTTGCCTGAAAGGAGGCGTGCTGCAACTTCAGGGTCCTGTGCTACGTATTCGATCTTGGGCATCGTGACATCGATAGTAACCGGATTGCCCTTATCGTCTACCTTGCCGCCTTCGAGAATTGTCTCCTGATGGCTCTCGACAGTTTTCTTTCCTTCGTTGCCCCAGAGCCTGTTGAAGAGCTCTCCGCCCATTGCCGCATTAACTACAAAAGGTGATGCCACTACGATTGCTGCAGCTGCGGCAGCAACCTTTACTCCTAATTTGCTTATCTTTGCTTTATATGAATTTTTCATCATGGATTCCTTCCCCGCCAAGTATTCGTCCGAGAAAACGTGATCTTCCACACCGTCTGTGATGTGATCGAATTCCTCAATACTTATATCGCGTTCGAAAATGTCTTTATTAGTGTTGTGTTCCATAAGTAATCTCCTTTTATGGATTCCCCTCTGGTGGTCGATTATTCCGTTCTTCAGGCCTGCTCAAAACCCTGACGCATCATCTTTCTGGCCCGTTCATAGCGTTTTCTTACATTTGCCTCTGTGATGCCCAGTTTCTCGGCGGTTTCTGCGACCGTATAATCATGAATGACAAGGCATTCCACGACTTTGTAGTACTTGGGCGGCAGTGAATTCAATAGTGGTGTGCACTCTGCTTCCGGTTCGTTTTTGTCGTCCTCAATGGCCTGGTCGCCGCAGATCTCTTCAAGATTGTCCGAATAGCTTACGATCCTGTTCTCGTTGTTTCTCTTGTTATAGATGTTGATCGAAGCATTCTTTATCACCTTTATGATGTACCTTTTGCAGTCGTCCGAATCCGCTTTGCCGAAATAGACCTTGTGTCTTATCAGCTGCAGAAAGGCGTCCTGGACGGCATCTTCGGCGAGCTTCTCATCGTGCAGTACTGACAGCGCCACACGGAACATCTTCTGTTCGTACAGCTCATAACAGCGCTCGATGAATGATCTCTGTTTTGAAGGCAGTGCCATTTATTCTGGTCTCCTTGTCTATTCCTATGGAAGGCCGCCCATCAGCTTTATTTTGGGACCCCATGTCCGGCCTTCTACCCTATATAACAATTCGAAAACCGGATCTGTGACAAAATGCGGTAAAAAGTTTTCGAGTTATTTATAAAGTATTTTGTCTTTTTATATTAGGCATAGATGCAGGAAATTCAGCATTTTCGAGCAATTGAAAAAATTTTTAAAGAAACCCATTGACATAGTAGGTAATAGCGTTTATCATAAGCGAAAATCAAAGCAAGAGAGGAGGACGGAAGTTATGTACGACCGTAAGTTCTATTTCCAGTCATTAGTTCGCAGTAACTTCCGTTGTGGACGAATGTGTTGTTCTTGTTCAAACAGCCGCTGTTCCAACAGCACAACTATAACTATTTGAATTAAGAAAGGAATAACACAATTATGTCTAACTATAAATTTGAAACTCTCCAGCTCCACGTAGGCCAGGAACAACCCGATCCCGCATCCGATGCACGTGCAGTG
>JAEEGJ010031838.1_pt1 | contig 10173 bp, 3 predicted proteins | sample 8958761 | NCBI WGS metagenome assembly JAEEGJ01 (sample SAMN16246546, study PRJNA631951) | gut metagenome | biome: gut microbiome; feature: rumen; material: RS-attached | host: Bos | place: Iran: Karaj | collected 2018-10 | reverse complement strand
TATATATTTCTTCAATTTCATCATAATTATATCTGTTTCAATCAATGTAATTGCCAACCTCTATTTTGTTTGAGATTACTCCACTTCAACACCTCACTCTTAGGTATAGGTCCGTAATACTGAAAAGAGCTGTCAAACTTACGTTCATCTACCGGAATAACTTTATATGTGAGTTCTCCTGTTTCCGCATTGAGATCAATTGATATACCATTGACAGTCTCGTCGATAGGCAACAACCAACGACGGAGATCCCAGAAACGCTTATTCTCAAAGCAAAGCTCTATACGACGCTCATTACGAATAAGGTCTGTCATCTTTGTCTGATTATTTGCACATTCTTCGAGGTATGCGTCCCCCTCAGGGAGCGACAATCCCATAAAATCAGTTCCGAGTCCTGCACGTTCACGAATCTTCTTTATAACGTCGTACGCAGTGAAACCGATACCTGTAGGGTCTGCCTTTGGTCCCCATGCATCATTAGCAGCCTCGGCATAAGCAAGGAAAATCTCTGTATAGCGAATACGAGGATATATATGCGGTTGCTGACTTAAACCCTTGGTAGTGCTCACATCACTACGGAGAAGTTTCTTCATATAGTAGCCGGTACGAGTAGAAATTGTGTTACTATTACGGTTGTCAATAATACCATTATTATCATCTGGATAATTACCAGTTATGACAATATTGCCAGCAGCACCAAACTGCATACCGTTATATACTATATCATCGTCAAGGCGCGGGTCACGATTAGCGTAAGGATTCTGCGGGTCATAACCAGAATTAGGATCTGTGATAGGCCTGCCATTACGCATAGGGAAAGCATCAACAAGATTCTGCGAAGGATTTACACGACCAGAACCATAAAGAGATGGAGGAAAGTTCTGTTCTTCCTGCCTTGCATCAGTTGAACGGCTTTCACGCCAGAGAATCTCCAACATTTCAGCAGCTTCAGGCTTAAGCTGATTCTTGTTCTTGTACCAAGTGCTTCCAGTCATGTCAAAACCATCCAAGCCGCCAATACGCTTTAACACATTGGCACAAAGAGTTGCCGCCTCGGCAGAAGTCACACCACTCTGCTCACGAAAAGCAGGACTTGCAGCGAGAAGGGCAGTCTGTGCCTTGATAGCCTCAGCAATCTTGGCAGACATCAATCCTCTTGAATTATCACCAAGCACCAGATTAAAGCCTGTTACCTGTGCTCCAAGACTGAGATACTTTGACGGAATCTCCTCCGCAGTCTTTACATTCGCATAGTCAAAAGGAAGTAAAGCCATAGCACTATCACAGTCTGCAAAGACCTGCTTGACACATGCTGCGAAGGTCGCACGTGGCTGATTAAAGTCAGAACTTGTATCTTCCGGCTTTGTGAGCAATGGCACCCCATATAGCACATTGTCATCAGCATAGCCACCATGAGCCTGAATAAGATAATAATAAAAGAGAGCACGAAGGCCAAAGGCTTCGCCCTTTAGACGATCAGCAAACATTCTCTGCTTTGAAACCGCACTGGGAGCCCACTTAACCTTATCAACCTTCGTCAGGAAGAGATTGACATACTGAATACCATCCTTACAACTGTTCCAACGAGCCATTGGATCGTTGTCAGAACTCCATGCTCCCGTTGCCATATTATAGTAGGCATCGCTAAAGACATTAGTTGTAGCATCATCCGTTGCCACATCCGTCTGAGTTGTAGTTGTATAAGGAAGACGGTCATATCCATACATCAGCAGACCATGAGCATACTTGGACTCTTCATACATAGCTTCCTCCGCGCGAGTGTTCTCGTCTGTCGGTTCAAACATATCGCCACATGAGCAGACTGCAAGACTGCCAATGAAATATAATATAATGTTTCGTATCTTCATTTTTTTCACTTTCTACTTTACACTTTCTTCTTTACACTTTCCATCAGAGAGTTACCTTGACACCGAGATTGTAGAAACGGGTCTGCGGCGCATATCCAACGTTCAAATCCAACAGTTTCTGTTCCTCCGCTATAGTGAACAGATCGTTTGCATAGAGATAGACAGAAAGAGCCTTCACAGCCTTTCCTTTCCACATCTTCTCAGGGAAGTCATAGGTAAGCTGTACTTTATTAAGCTTAAAATAGTTTGTACGGTAGAACCAGAAGCTTGATGCAGCTGCATTGTGAGGCGAAGACTTTGTTGTCAGACGCGGATGGGTAGCTGTCTCTGCCGTTTCCGGAGTCCAACGACCACGGACATTTATGGAATACTTGTCGGCTCCAGACATATAATAGTACGAACTGGTGTTCTTCATTCCACTTGCACCAATCTGAGCTGCACCTAGCATGAAGAGACTGAAATTCTTATACTTCAGGGTAACGTTTACTCCCAGATTAAGAGGAGCACCGAATGCACCAGTCTTTCCAAGACATATCATATCCTTGTTGTTGATGATATTATCGTGGTTCACGTCCTCATACTTCAGGTCTCCGGGACGGATTGTGCCGCCAATAGAAGGTACGGGGCGGTCTTTCTTCAAAGCATAATTCAATATACCGTCTTGAGTTAGAGAGATGTCAAAGTCATCATTAGTGTAGAAACCCACACAATTGTAGCCCCAAAGACCATCAACCGGACTTCCCTCCCTCTTCTGATATTCCTCCTCTACAATTTCATCATACTTGGAGTATTTTGTATAGAGGTATGTACCAACAACACCCAAAGTAGCATGAACTGGTCCGAATTGCTTCTGGGCAGTAATGCTAAAATCAATACCCCTACGGGTTTGAATGTCATTATTGATTGCAGACTTAAAAGTACCGCCAGAAAGACCACCCTGCAGGTGTGAAGGGAATGTTGTAGGATTCTGGATGATATAGCCCGTCATATCTGTATTAAAGAATGTGAGGTCTGTGGTAATCAGTTTGTTGAGGAACGAACCGCGAAGACTTACTGAGAATTCCTTACGGTGGATAAAGTCAAGAGCTGGGTTATTTCCCGCTGTAGAATAGGTACGTTCTGTACTGGTACTTTCATTCCAAACAAAACCACTACCCGCAGTTTTCCATAATGCTTCGTATATATAGAAGTACTGGTCATTATCCATATAGACATCCGCATCCTCATTCAGATTGCTATACGAAGCACTTACCATCAGATTGTCAACACCTTTAGCCTTCTTCATAAAATCCTCCTTCGAAATATTCCAGCCAAGAGAGAATGAAGGAGAGATTGCTTCACGATTTCCCTTGGGAAGACGTGCAGAATGAACACCAGCCATAGACAAGTCAGCATAATAGCGTCCCATAAAGTCATAACCTGCCTGGAAACCTAAGTTCGCATTGGCATAGCGATGGTATTCACCACTGGCGGTAGTGGTAAACATATTTCCAAGCAGCATACCAGTGAAATGATGCTTGCCATCAAATGTGCGTTCATAATCGAAATGCCCATTCCAACTTATCGTCTGGCGATATGATGAATTTGACATTTCCATGTGACCTTTCACTATTTCATCACCCTCCTGAGTGAGTGCCACGATAACATCCTCACCGTTATAGTTACTCCATGTAGGAATAAACACGGCATACTTGTTATCATACGAAGATGTATATTTGGAAGCATAGTCGATAGCGAACTGAGTCTTGAACGACAAGCCCTTTACAAATCTATCCATATCATAGATGATACCAGCATCAAACTGGAACTGACGTCTTGTTTCTGTTGCTCTACCACCAAAATAGCAGTCCGCAATGGCATTCTGCTTTGTGACCTTCGTTCCACCCGGGAAATACTTACCATCAAGGAAGTTAAGAGACTTTCCAAGAATGGTAAGAGCCTTGGAGGCATTAGGGTCAACCATATCAATAGGAATCAATGGTGCAGCATTTTCCGGGAAGTTAGGACGCATGGTAGCAGCCTCTTTCCAGAAATCACCTTTGTTCCTATTTGCATTATAGAATGTGGCACTTGCATTGGCAAATCCCTTTACCGCCTTGTTCACTACGAGATCCACGTTACCACGAACGCTGAAACGGTCGTCGTAGTTATCCTTTGCAGGTCCGAAGTTCAGCAGATCCTCAAAACGATAGTAGTTTATGTTAGTGTAGAAGTGGGCACGGGTACTACCACCCTGCACCTCCAATGTGCCCTCAGAACGGTTGTATGCTCTGCGAACATACTCATCAGAATAGTAGTTTATATTCGGATAGCGGTAAGGATTCGTACCAGAGGCATGATTATAGATATCCTGCTGACTGTACTTTGGAGCGAGACCATCGTTCACACATGCCTCGTTATAGAGTGTCATATATTCAGCCGAACCAAGATAGTCAGGGAAAGCCTTTGCTACCTGCCAACCTGTATTAGCATTGGCTGTAATCTGAAGACCATCAACTTTACTGCGCTTAGTAGTAATGAGAATTGCACCCTTTGCAGCCTTTGCACCATAGAGAACAACAGCCTGTGCACCCTTGAGAAAGGTAATCTGCTCTATCTCAGATGTGAGCACATTGTTTGACGGACGCTTCACTCCATCAATAATAACAAGCGGAAGGTTACTATCATCATTAGTGTCAAGACGGTCATTATCCATACCCCAAAGATTATGGCCATTCCATCCGCCGACAAGACCATACAAGTCATCAAGACTGTTTGTCGTATGATTTTTCTTTTGCAGCTCTTCCATGTCAATATAGGAAATTCCACCAAGAAGCTCGTCGGCATTCTTGTCACGAAAAGCAACATGAACCTTCTTTTTTGCCGTGATGGTATCAGCATCACCTGTAGTCTGAGCATTGACCATCAGAGGCGAAGCTACAAGCAAGGCAAGGAGAAATATATTTGTTTTTTTATTCTTCATAAAATTGTCAATTATCAATTATCAATTAGCAATTGTCAATTGCATTGCCTTTACCATCCAGGATTCTGTGGGAAACCCTCATACAAATAGGTATCCTTGTCAGGAAGCGGGAACCAGTAATGCTTTGAATCAAAATGGCGTGTGATAAGCTCCTTCTTACGGAAATTCGCCACCTGTGCGTCCTTCGGATCGTTCTTAGGCACACGAGAATTCGCATCAAAATACCAACTGTCAGGTTCCATGCGCTCAAACTCATGGGAATACTTCACTGTATAAGGAGGTTCTGTAAGGAGAAGCCAACGCTGTAGGTCGCACCATCGGAAACCCTCGAAAGCAAGCTCCACGGCACGCTCACGACGGACCTCATCAAGGAAGTGCTCCTTGGTGTCAAGGAAGTTCGGCTGTACGTGCTCCATAGGATAATCAAGGGAGTTCACACGGTCACGAAGCACATTGATTGCATCAACAGCGGTCAAATTGCAAGTAGCTGACGTTGAGTTAGGACCACCCACAACGCCCTGTGCCTCGGCATACATCAGATAAATGTCTGCAAGACGCATGTAAGGGAGATAGCTGTGGAAAGGACCTCCAGCCCCATATGAATCATACCATTTGTCTCCTACGTTACACTGATGAGGTATTAGTTTCTGGATAAAGTAGCCAGTGCTGCTTCCATTGTCAACAGCACGCATTGCACCGCCTGTATAAAGTGAACAATAGTCTAGTTTCTTCTGCTCGGGACTAAGGCCTTCTGTCTGGAGGACATAGCGGAAACCGTCAAATACTATATCGTGATAGAAACGAGGGTCACGGTTCTTGTAAGGATGGGTAGGATCCCAACCAGACTCAGGATTTAACACATAGACACCATTCTTCACTATATATATAGGCTGACCGTTAGCCATACCGTATTGGTCGATGAGATTTGCCGTTGGGTGGTGGATAATGTTGTCATGCTCCACGAGGCCAGCAACCTTTGGACCGAAGATCTTTGAGCAGTTCCAGTTAGACGCATTTCCCTCTGGGGAAAGCCCTCTGAAAATAGCCTCTGTAGTACCCGGCATAGTCCAGTTCTGCTTATATGTATAGAATATGTCTGAATAGCAGGTCTCAGCATTAACATCACGCTCGTGGTCATAGATATATGAATACTTATACTCAGCAAGCTTATATTGCGTCTGTCCTTTACGGACCATATTAAGGACCTTGCCAAATGTCTCGGCAGCCTTTTTACAATACTCTATATCATAGTCGTATGTCTTGCCGTTTGAACTTGCCCCCAAAAGCTGGGCTACACCACCGTTCTTGGTTTTCTCAAACTCCTTCATAAGAGGAGAACCCGCCCAAAGATAGCATTTGCCAAGATAACAGAGTGCCATGATCTTATTGATACGGAGTTCATTCTTTCCTGTTGACTGCTGACCTGTTAGCGTCTCATCCCAATCAATAGGAAGAAGATTGGCAGCCTTCTCGAAGTCCTCTGCACAGCGATTGGCACATTCTTGGAAAGAAAGGCGTGGAAGCTCAGGGATTGCATCTGACTCAAAAGCGGCATCTATATATGGAAGACCACCCCAATAGCATATCATCTCAAAATGCCACCATGCACGGAAGAAATACAACTGACCAAGTATGAAATCGCGCTCTTCGTCTGAACCTATGAGAGATTTAATATTCTGAATACCCAGATTACACTTACGTATGCTGTACCATCCACCTTTCCATAGTGAAGAAATTATCTTGTCTGTACCATCAGGATACTTTTCCGTTCTGCCATTAAGCCAACATTGTGTATTAGACCATATATCACGATAGTTACCGAGGTCAACCTGATGATCCATGTGTGCATAACCCTCTGGATTGTGAACGGCATCATCACCAAAATTCCATGAGGTACAATAGTTTTCCTTCTCCTTATCAGGAATCAGACTATATATTTCCTCTATATATCCCTGGAAATTGCGGTAGTTCTTGAATGCCTCATCCTCTGATACGATAGACTCCGGATCCCTGTCAAGCCAGTCGTTGCAGGATGTTACGGATACACCACAAGCCATAAGGAGTAGCGAACCGAACAAGAGGGATTTTATGTATTTATTATATTTCATAATTATTAATTACAAATTTAATTATAGGTTAGAAGGTTTGGAGGTTATGAGGTAAAAAGGTCATATCGCAAAGACCTAAAACCTAAAAACCTTACAACCCATAAACCTTATATTACATATAAAGCTTAAATCCGAGGTTATAACGTCTGGCTGTTGGGTAGGCACCACCGCCACCACTGAAACCATAGTTGCTCTCACGGTCATCAGGCATCTTCGTGATAAGGAAGAGGTTATTACCATTAAGATAAACCTTCAGGCTTGAGAAACCAATCTTCTTTATCCAACCTTTTGTCCATGTGTAGGCTATCTCCGCATTCTTGAGTCGGAAATATGAGCCATCGTAGAGATACTGGGTACCATCGTTATAGGAAACCTGTGAATTGAAACGAGGTACAACAACTTCACCGTCCTTATCTACAGGATTCCACCAAGTACCATTGTCATATACAGTAAGGAGTTTGTTGTTGAAGGATGACAGACCGACATCACGTGTAACACCTGTCGCCCCATAGAACTGCATGAACATACTCCAACCTTTCCATTCCCATCCGATTGTGGCATTATAGGTATGTTCAGGAATACCTGTATAGCCAATAGGAGCCTGATCATTTATAGCATCCACCTTACCGTCACCATTAAAGTCAACGATATAATGGTCGCCAATAAGAACCTGATCGTCATTCGAGTCACGCTCCGGTGAACTGTAAAGCTCATCGTATGTACCTATATAACCATTGTCAATGAATGAAACATATTGTCCCTGAGAATAGCCCACCGCCTTGCGGTAGCTTGGAATCAACTTAGCATCATCCTTTTTTATAATATCGTTATGAGCATATGTATAGTTGGTATTTGCCCAAAAGCGCATACCATTTGCCAATACCTTGTTGAATCGGATCTCAAGCTCAAAACCATAGTTCTTGATTATACCCTGATTGATATCTGGAGTCATTGCTGCACCATAGTAGGAAGGAACGGAACGATCTGATCCATAGATGAAGATGTCATAGCGTTTATCACGGAAGTAGTCGAAACTACCTGCGAACATACCGCCGAGAACAGCATAGTCAAAACCTATGTTTATCTTACGTACTGTTGCCCAATGAGGATCAGGACTTGCAACTTTAGATTCCCTATATCCGGTAAAAGGACTATCTGAACCATCAAGGGAAACTTTATATGGATCGAGTACAGACCAATCTGTCATATAAGCCCAACGAGAACCTGCACTATCATCACCAATCTCACCATAGGAACCGCGAATCTTGAACATATCAAGAATTCTCTTGTCCCTAATCCACTTCATGAAATTCTCCTCTGACATCATCCAACCAAGAGCTCCAGAGCTGAAGAAAGCAAAGCGACGGCTTGGAGAGAACTTCTGTGTACCATTGTATGCACCGTTGAACTCAACGAAATACTTACTCTTCAGGTCGTATGTTGTACGGAACACCCAGTCCTCACGACGGTTCTCAAGTTCTGTTCCCTTTGCATCGATCCTACGTTTCCAGTTACCCATCACAGACAGGTTATGCTCTCCGAACTGACGTGCCCAGAAGAGCTGGAGCGACATCTCAGTTGCACGGTATACGTCCCCCATCTCACCCTCTCTTGTCTCCCAGTCACGGCTTTCATAAAAATCAAAGCCTGTGCTTTTATTAATAGTGTTCTCATAAAGGAGCAAACCTTTCTCAGGGAGCATATATGCCTTCTTCGTTGTGTGCGTATCATAAATACCACGTGTTTTCTCGTCAAACTGATTGTCCCATGAGATAGTACCACGTGCGATAAGCCCCTTGGTAATAAAGCCAAGGTCCTGTTCGAGCATGAAGTCTGTGAAGATACGTGTCTTTGTCTTCAACTCATAACCGCTATTAGCGACGCTCATCGGAGAGTTTGAAATATTTGAGACCAAAGGATAGTAGCCCCATGACCCGTCAGAAAACTGAACAGGGAAGAGGTTTGGAGGCATGCCGTATGCACCAGCCCAGTTTTGTTGCTGGAACCACTCACTATCATTTCCCCAATAATATCGTGGAGTCTTCTGTTGGGCATTTGAACCGGCAAGGTTTACCTTGAACGTGGTTGTCTTGGTAAGAGAAAAGTCGAGGTTAGAGCGCACGTTCAGACGATTGTATGAATAACCGCCCTCGTATCCCTGATGATTTTCCCATACCTTTGTCATATCACCTTCGTTCTGGAAATCGAATGCCACGAAATATTTTACAAATTTCGTACCGCCTGATATATTAAGGTTCGTATTATATGAGAATGCGAATTCCTTGAACATCTCATCCTGCCAATCCACATTAGGATAGCGTTCTGCCTGACTATAATCACCCAGATAGTCACCATCAGCATTGTAGTTTGGCTTTACTGTATAATCCTGATTGCGGAAGTTATTGATGAATGTTTGTGGGCGATAGTATGCCCATGAAGCATCACCGCCAGTCTTGAGTGCAAGCTCATTCTCAATAGCCTGATTACGGAACATATAGCCGTCGTATGAATCGTATTTGCGAGGAAGCTTTGATACAGTCTTCAATGTAGCGTTATAGCCGACATCAATTCTTGCCTTACCCTCCACACCACGCTTCGTAGTAATAAGGATAACACCATTAGCTCCTTTTACACCATATATGGCAGTAGCAGATGCGTCTTTCAAAACTGATATCGTGGCAACCGATGTTATATCAACCGCCCTGATTTCACGCTCTACGCCATCAACGAGAATAAGTGGCTGTGCATCAGTATTCCATGCTGCAGCACCACGAATATAGATACGCGGATCTTCCTCACCAGGCTGACCTGTAGATGCAATAGTCGCAACACCAGGCAAATTACCCGTAAGGGCAGCACCCACACTACCGATACCCGCAGCACGCTCAAGAACTTCACCAGTCGTCTGCGTGATTGCACCAACAACTGATGACTTCTTCTGCTGGCCGTAACCAACAACGACAAGTTCCTCAAGCTGAGAATCATCTTCTTCCATAGTCACCTTGGCAAAGGTGTCTGAAGCAACCTTTACCTCCTTTTCTTTCATGCCGACATAAGAAATCACAACAGATCCCTTTCCTCCCGGCATCTTTAACGAGAAGTTACCATCAAGATCAGTAATGGTTGCATTCTGCTTGTCGCCCTTCTGAACGACAGTTGCACCAATGACAGCATCACCATTGTTGTCAACAACAGTACCTTTGACGAGTTCCTGAGCAAATGCTGGAACCGCTAA
>JAEEGJ010031832.1_pt1 | contig 10175 bp, 9 predicted proteins | sample 8958761 | NCBI WGS metagenome assembly JAEEGJ01 (sample SAMN16246546, study PRJNA631951) | gut metagenome | biome: gut microbiome; feature: rumen; material: RS-attached | host: Bos | place: Iran: Karaj | collected 2018-10 | reverse complement strand
CCGAATTCAAGGCCGCTAAGGTTGCTCTGAAGGGCTTCCTCGTGGGTATGACCATGCGCAAGTCCGGCGGCAAGGCTAACCCGGGCCTCGTGAACCAGATCCTCGACAAGCTCGCGAAGGAATAATGGTTTAATGCGCATTGCGTTCGCAATTCTCATCGCGTTGTTCCTCGCGATTCCCGCAGCTGCCGACACCCCGAACAAGTGCGACAGCCTGCGCGTGAGTACGCTGAACATGACCGAGGAGCAGATTGCTGAAATTTGCGGCATTGACTCGACGAAACTCGCCGAGGGCCCGACCCTCCAGGAACTCAACGAAGAGGACCCCAAGTACATCAAGCGCGATTACGACCACCGCCAGCAGGTTGTGGTAGGGAGCGTCATTATGCTCTGCGTCGCCGTCGCCATGGTCCTGATGAACAATTATAACCCGAAAAGGTAGATTCTTATGAAATACACAGACGAAGCAAAACAGAATTTCAAGGCCCTCTCCAATAACCCGTATCCTGGTCGTGGTATTATCCTCGGCGAAAGCGCCGACGGCAAGTCCTACGTGCAGGTCTACTGGATTATGGGCCGTAGCGTCAACAGCCGCAACCGCGTTTTCGAGATGGAAGCCAAGACCGGCTTCATGAAGACGAAGGCCTTCGATGAATCTAAACTTACCGACCCGCACCTGATCATCTACTACCCGGCTCGCCACACTGCCGACGTCCAGATTATCACGAACGGCGACCAGACCGACACGATTTACAACGCCATCAAGTTGGGCGGCACCTTCGAAAGCGCTCTCGCTACGCGCCAGTATGAAGATGACGCTCCGAACTTCACGCCGCGTATTTCCGGCATCCACTACAAGAACGCCCAGCCCGCCGTTTACAAGCTCTCTATCCTCAAGAGCCGTAACAACAGCGAAGAAGCCGGTTGCGAACGCATGACGTTTGAATACGAGAAGGCCCTGCCGGGTCTCGGCCACTTCATCAGCACCTACGAAACCGACGGCAGCCCGATTCCGAGCTTCAACGGCTTCCCGAAACTGATGCCGATCTTCGACAATGCCGAAGACACGCTCAAGAAGTACTGGGCCGCCCTGAACAAGGACAACAAGGTTTCCCTGATGGTCAAGTGGATTGACAAGAAGACCTTCAAGGCCAAGACACTTATCGTGAATAAGAACAAATAGCAAGGTGAGTGTCGCGAGCAAGCTCGCTTGCTCATGACCGAACCCCAGCACTGTGGCTCGCGAAGCGAGCCCACAAGTAAGAACTACTCTAATTCCAGTTCGTTCTGAATGGCGCCTTCCATGCACAGGAGGCGCCTTTTTAAGTCGGTGCCGAGCGCGTACCCGCCAATCTTACCCTTGCTAGTAACCACACGGTGGCAGGGGATAACGACCTGGATGGGGTTTGTGTGCAGTGCGTTCCCGACGGCACGGACTGCATTCGGGTGCCCGATGATTTCGGCGACCTGCTTGTACGTCCACGTTTTGCCGTAGGGAATGTCCATGATGGCTTCGAGGACGTTCATCTGGAACTTGGTGCCGGTAAGTTTTATCGGTACGGTAAACTTCTTGATTTTACCTGAAAGGTACTGGTTGAGTTCACGTACAACGTTGTTATAAGCCTTCGATGTCGTACGCGGGAGGGACGTGCTGCTATCGGGAGTGGCGTAGGCGCATGCCTTCACCGAACTCGGGACAATCGCCTCGTCGGCACCCGAGAACCGGAGCCCGCACAGGAGGTCGCCTTCAAACGAGAAGGTCCACTCGCCCCACATGTTGCGGTGCTTTATGGTCAGTATGTCCATTTCCGGTTTTTTCATATTTATAATATACACTTTTTTAGGGGAGAAAGAAAAAAATCTATATTATGTTCCTGTTGGGGTATGTGAAAAAGAGGAGAAATCATGAAAAAGTTTCAGTTACTTGCGGGTCTTCGCTCACTCATTGTTGCGAGCTCGGTCTCTGTGCTCCTTTTGACCGCCTGCGGCGACGACGATAGTTTTTCTCCGGTTTCGAGGAATCGTGGCTATGACTATGCGTACACCTCGACAAAGGGCTTGTCGGAAACTCCGTGCAACGAGGTGCGCGAGGGCCGCGAGGCCGTTATAGGGCGTGACAAGGACCGTTACGAGTGCCGCTTTGACCGCACCGATTCTATCTACATTTGGGTGGGCGAGTACGACACGCTGACTGCGGAAGGCCGCGAGTTTAGCCGCCCGGAATCGTCGAGCAGTTCGGATGAGGAATCGTCTGATAGTGAAGATTCTTCTAGCAGCAGGGTCTCGTCGAGCAGTTATTCGTCTTCTTATAGTTCTTCGAGCGCAAGGTCGTCTAGCAGCGAGAGTTCCTCGTCCAGTAGTTATTCTAGCGGCAGTTATTCCAGCAGTTCTTCGAGCGGAGGTCTCGCTAAATCCATTTTTGGTGTTGAATACAATCGCGAATTCTTTAACCCCGATCTCCAATACGGCATGATGACCGACAGGCGCAACGACAGGATTTATAAGACTGTTACCATCGATGGCGTTGTCTGGATGGCGGAAAACCTCAACTTTGTCGATACACAAAAATACCCTCTCCATAAGGAAGGGGCCCACTGTTATAACGATGACGAGGAAAATTGTGAACTGCTGGGGCGTCTATATGACCGTGCTGCGGCAATGAACGATTCTGGGTGTGCAAGTGGTAAATCGTGTAACATAGGGTCAGGATGGGTTCAGGGCGTGTGTCCGGACGGGTGGCATATTCCCACGGTGTCGGAAGCGCAGGCTTTGGTTGACCGTGTTGATAGCGTTGCCAGGGTTTTAAGGTCTTCTAAAGGTTGGCTGGAATCAGGTATTGTTAAGGGTGAGGACTTGTACGGTATGTCCTTTGTCGGTACAGGCTACTGGGAAGGGCTCTATGATGAGTACCGCTCTATTGGTGAATATGGCTTTATGTGGGTTGGTGCTGCGGGAACTTCCCAGAAGTACCTTTTGATCCGTGCCAAGAATGATGATGCCTATATTAATTCTTATAGTACTGAAGTGTTCTTGCCGGTTCGCTGCGTGTATGATAATGCAATTCAGGGAATTTTCTCGAGCGCCTCGTCTAGCAGCGCGAAGTCTTCGAGCAGTTCTGTGGCTTCTTCTGCGTCTAAGGAAAACTTCTTCAACCCGGATGTCTCTTACGGAACGCTGAAGGATAGTCGCGATGGGCAGGTGTACAAGACCATCGAAATCAATGGATCTACCTGGATGGCGGAAAACCTGAACTTTGCTGGCAACACCGACTGGCCGCTTCCGAAGAGCCATTCCTACTGCTACGGCGGCCTCGACGCCAACTGCGATCTGTATGGAAGGCTGTACGACCGCGCTGCAGCCATGAACAGTACAACTTGCGGTTACGGAAAGTCGTGTAGCTTATATAATGGCTTTAATAGGGGTGTATGTCCGGACGGGTGGCACATTCCGTCGGAAGAAGAAGTTGACGATTTGCTGGACTTCACTTTTGGCAACAGGAAGACCTTGAGGTCGGCAGACGGATGGGTCGTTACTGAATCCAATGCGAACGAGTCCGGCTTTTCTCTGGTGGGCTCCGGAGTCAGGGCCGACAAGAACTATGTAAATCAGGGCCGGTTTGCTGCGCTCTGGTATTACTCCACCGGAATTGTCCAAAACTATCTGGTATTTTCGGGTGTCGAGGACAAGATGTATTTGACGGAAAATTCAAAAGAGACGATATACATTTCGGTGCGCTGCGTGAAGGGTGCTGGTGCCGAACCCGCTTCTTCGGCCAGTACAAAGTCTTCGAGCAGCGAGAGTTCGTCAAGCGAGAGTTCCTCGAGCGAAGAGTCCTCGAGTTCGTTTGATAAGGTTGTGCTATTCAATTCGTCGGTAAGTTATGGCGAAATGACGGATGGTCGTGATGGCAAGACGTACAGGACGTTGAATATAGCGGGGCGTACCTGGATGGCGGAAAACCTGAACTTTGCGGATTCTTCAAAACTCCCTATCCTGGAGGGGAACAACCGCTGCTATGACGATGACCCAGGCGAATGCGAAGCCTTCGGGCGCCTGTACAGTAGGGAGGCTGCGCTGAACGATAGCCGGTGCACATGTTATAACGGAACGTGCCCCTCGATGTCTGGCAATGTTCAGGGCATCTGCCCCAGCGGGTGGCATATCCCTTCGAAAAGCGAGGCGGAACAACTGGCGAACTTGAATGGAAATCAGTCGATTAATCTGAATTCGTCTTATGGGTGGGCTACAGACCGTAGAGGCAACAATTCTACGGGCATGTCCTTTGTAGGAACCGGTGTGTATCAACGCCAAACCGGCTCTGTCGGATTTAAGGGAAAGGGAAACTATACCAATCTGTGGGTTTACGACGCATCGACCCCGAATGGAAATTGGTATCTGATGGATGTAGGGAAAGGCTCGACCGGAAATGGAATCATAGCGGTTGAGGATGATGCTGGGTATGACCCGTTTTATACTGTTCGCTGCGTGAAGAACTAATGGAGTTTAATAGGTGTATATGAAACGCTTTTCTAATTGTAAAATAGCCGGCCTTGCCGCTCTTGCTTTTGGTCTCATGTTCCTTGTCGGTTGTGGTGACGATGATAGTTTCTCTCCGGTTTCGGGGAATGGTGATGTCGAATCCTCGGATAGCGTTAAATCATCCAGTAGCGTAGAATCTTCGGATAGCGATGAGCCTTCCTCGAGCGAAAATATCCGCTCCAGCAGTTCGCGTGTCAGTTCTTCTAGTAGCAATAACCCGCCCGACGACCCTGCTTCCGCAATTGAAATTAACATCACGACGAAAGACGATATATTTAATCCGGAAATCGATTATGGCGAAATAACGGACCCGCGCGACGGTAAAAAGTACAAGACCATAGAATTCAATGGACAGGTCTGGATGGCAGAGAACCTGAATTACGCTGATTCTACAAAGAGTACTGTGATAAAAGGGAATACCCATTGCTACGATAACGATGAACGGAATTGCGAACTGCTTGGCAGATTCTACAACCGTACTGCGGCGATGAATAATGATGCATGTATTCCAGGTAAAGTCTGCAATCTGGGTGATGAACCTGTTCAGGGAATCTGTCCTGACGGCTGGCATATCCCTTCTTGGAAAGAGATGTATTATTTTGACTGGGCAGTGGACGACCGTCTTGACTATGTAAGGTCTGCGAACGGCTGGGGGGACGGGGTAAAGATAATTGCTCCCGGGCTCGATGTTTATGGACTTTCTTTCGTTGGCATGGGGGAATATGTTAATGGTAGGTCCACTTCTAAGGGCCTATACTCGGCAACGTGGGCTGTTTCTGAAAGTGTGTATTCCTATCTCTTGATTAAAGTTGCAGAACAGAGAATGTACGTTGATGATATTAGTCTTGAAAAAATGACTGATAACTTCTTCGGAGTCCGCTGCATAAAGGACTAATAGCAGGCGCAATTGCGCAAAAAGTATGATGAAAAAAGACCTGCCGCAGGGCAGGTCTTTTTGCATAAATGTCATCCTTGCGGTATTGTCATCCCCGCGAAGGCGGGGATCTCCTTGCAGAGCCAAAGACTATTTGTTCAGCTTTTGACGCCTTTGGCGTCCGCTGCTGCGTTCGGTCATACCGTCAAGTAAACTTGACGGTGCGACACTCACTTTGCAAGCTTTTCGGTCGCGGCGGCGACGCTGAGCAGGTCCGTTTCCTGGAACGGCTTGCCAATCCACTGCAGGCCGACGGGGAGCCCGCCTGCCATGCCGCAGGGCACGCTCACGCCCGGGAGACCGGCGAGGTTCAGGCTCACGGTGTAGATGTCGCTCAGGTAAACCGCCATCGGGTCGGACTCGTTCATGCCGCACTTGAGCGGGAGGCCCGGCATCGTGGGGCTTGCAATCACGTCGCAGCTTTCGAATGCCTTGCTGAAGTCGTCCGTGATGAGGCGGCGAACCTTCTGGGCCTGCACGTAGTAGGCGTCGTAGAAACCGGCGCTGAGCACGTAGCTGCCGAGGAGAATACGGCGCTGGACTTCCTTGCCAAAGCCTTCGCTGCGGGACTTGGCATACAGGTCGAACAGCTTGCGGGCTTCCTTGCTCCGGTAGCCGTAGCGCACACCGTCGTAGCGGCTGAGGTTGCTGCTTGCTTCGGCGGTTGCGATGATGTAGTAGCTCGATACCGCGAAACCGATGTGCGGGAGGCTCACTTCCTTGAGGGTGGCGCCTTCGGCTTCCATCTTCTTGAGCATGTTCTCGATAGCGGCCTTGCATTCCGGGTCGAGACCTTCGGCGAAGTATTCCTTGGGAACGCCGATGACCTTGCCCTTCACGCCTGCGTCGAGCTTCGCGCCGAAGTCCTCGGGTTCGCGGGTGCTCGTGGTGTTGTCGTGCGGGTCGATGCCGCAGATGGCGTTAAGGAGAGTGGCGCAGTCGGCGACGGTAGTGCCGAAGGGTCCAATCTGGTCCAGGGAGCTTGCATAGGCCAGCAGGCCATAGCGGGACACTCGGCCGTAGGTGGGCTTTAAGCCCACGACGCCTGTGCAGGCGGCGGGCTGACGGATAGAACCACCGGTGTCGGAGCCGAGCGCACAGGCGACCGTGCCACTGGCCACGGCTACGGCCGAACCGCCACTGGAACCGCCCGGCACGCGGGATTCGTCGAGCGGGTTCTTCACCGGCCCATAGTACGAGGTCTCGCTGCTCGAACCCATCGCGAATTCGTCCATGTTCGTCTTGCCGACGATAACCGCACCTGCCGCTTCGAGCTTTTCGATGGCGGTAGCGGTGTAGGGGGCGACGAAGTTGTCGAGAATCTTGGAGGCTGCCGTAGTGCGCGTACCTTCGAGGCACATATTGTCCTTCACGGCAACGGGGATGCCGTCCAGCGCGCCGAGACTCTTGCCTTCGGCACGGCGCTTGTCCGATTCCGCGGCCTTCGCGAGGGCGCGCTCGTTCAGCACGCTGATATAGGCGTTCAAATTCTTGGTGGCTTCAATTTTTGCGAGAGAGTCCTGCGCGAGAGCAACTGCCGAAATCTCGCCGCTAGCGAGCTTGGCGCTCAAATTCTTGATGGTTTCCATTACCTATTTCCTCCGGACCATTTCATGATGTATATCGAGATGGCCATGCCGATGATGCTGACGACGTTAAACTTGAAACTGATTCCCAGGGCGAGCTTGATCATGTAGAGGTCGAGAACCGCAGGGCTCGCGTTATCTCCGTTAAACCCGAACGAGGGCGAGAAGGACTTCACGAAGAAGTTGTGCACGATGTTGTCGTAACCGCCCGCGTTCATGAGTTCGCCGAGTTCCCCGAAGAGGAGCCCGAGGCATTCACCGAGCACTCCGCCGATGATGAGGCCGAGCACGATAAAGAGGATGAGTCGTCCGAAGGTGTTTCTGTTAGTCATATGGCTAAATATAGTAAGAAATCGTTTGTTTGAACCTGATAATACTCCTTGAACTATGCCCGGAAAGAACACTTTATTTATATTTGTAATGGAGAAAATGATGTATATGAAAAAATTAGAATACAGCGCCCCCCTCAAAAAATTCAGTCTGATTGCCTCGTTTATGCTTGTCGCGGCCATTTTTGTGGCATGCGGTGACGACGAGTCCTTTGCTGTGAGGCCGGGAGAGGATGAAAAATCCTGCAGCAGCACCGAAGAGTCGTCTTCGTCCAGCGTGTCTAGCAGCAGCTCCGTCAAGTCGAGCAGTTCGTCTGCCGTATCCAGCAGCAGTAACGTCACGCCGCGGTCGAGCTCTAGCGAGACAAGAGTGTCCAGCAGCGGCGTCACACCGCAGTCGAGCTCTAGCGAGACAAGTGTGTCTAGCAGCAGTTCAGCCCGTTCTTCCAGCTCTTCGCAGATAGTTCCCTGCAAAACAGAGACGGAGGACAACTGCGTGTATGGGACCCTGGTCGACGATCGCGACGGCCAGACGTACAAGACGGTAACGATTGGCTCGCAAACCTGGATGGCTGAAAATCTGAACTATGCGGCGCGGTACAGTACCTGTTACAAGAACGATGCAGCCAACTGTTCCAAGTACGGCAGGTATTACACGTGGGATATTGCCATCGATAGCGCATCTCTCCGGAATGCAATCGACAGGATCTGTGGCAATGGATATATTTGCGAATTCAAGAATCCCATACGGGGCGTGTGCCCCAGCGGTTGGCACTTGCCGAGTAAGGCGGAGTGGGTCGTTCTGTTCTACTCGGGTGTCGGAGGTGCGCGGGTAGAGGGTTCCATGACGACGGCGGGAGTGTACCTCAAGGCCACTTCGGGGTGGGACTGGAGTGCCCTTTTTGAGGATGACGGTAATGGTTATGATTCTTTCGGATTTGCGGCACTCCCTGCCGGTTACAAATCCGCAGATTTCTTTGACGAAGGCAAGGAAGCATATTTCTGGACATCGACGGATGAACGGAGCGAACAGGCCACTGCCATAAGGCTGGATCAAGGGTCCACGACATTTACGGCATCCTTGACGAAGTACAAGGGGGCCTCTGTCCGTTGTGTGATGGATGACCCCGATACGCCGGCAATTTCTGGCAGTGTCGTGGAATCGTCAAGTTCAGAACCGGTGCCGCCTCCCTGCAATGTAGAAACGGATGACAGTTGCTTTGTGGATGCCCGCGATGGCCAGACTTACAGGATGGTTTACATCGCACGCCGTATTTGGATGGCGCAGAACCTCAACTACAAGACTCCGAAAAGTTATTGCTATAAGGATGACTCGACCAATTGCGCCAGGTATGGTCGCCTTTACACCTGGAGCGCTGCCGTCGATAGCGTGGGTGTCTGGAGTGACGCTTGCAAGGGGTGCGGTAATTCAGTCCGCAAGAGCCCGGATGGCCAGGCTCGAGGTGTTTGCCCTGAAGGTTGGCACTTGCCTTCGCATAATGACTGGTCGGCCTTGTTGGCGGCAGACAGCACGACTACGAAATTGAAATCGACTAGCGGTTGGTCCGGTAGTTACGAAAGCGTCGACAATGGCTTTTCTGCACTGCCTGCAGGCCAGGGGGAAAGTTCAGGACTTTATACGGGCTTGGGCTATAGAACATATTTCTGGTCGACCAGTGAAGACTTTACCGATAGGGCGGAAGGTATGGCCCTTTATTCTAGCGAACGCGAGGCCGAACATGTATCCCTCTATAAAGCGAGGGCTTATTCGGTCCGCTGCATATTGGATTAGGCAACAGTCCTGTCGGCCGATGCTTACTTGATGCTCCAGTCGATGGGCTCGAGGCCCTTGCTGACGAGGTATGCATTTGCCTTGCTAAAATGCTTGCAGCCGAAGAACCCGCGGTAGGCTGAGAGCGGGCTCGGGTGCGGTGCGGTGAGAATCAGGTGACCGCGGTTGGGGGCCACGAGCGCCTGTTTTTTGATGGCGAAACTGCCCCAGAGCAAGAATACGAGATTCTCGCGCACTTCGGAAAGGCGCTGGATGATGGTATCGGTGAACTGCTGCCAACCAATACCGGCGTGGCTTGCCGCCATGTGGGCGCGCACCGTGAGCGATGCGTTCAACAAAAGGATTCCCTGGTGCGCCCAACTTTCGAGGTTGCCGTGCGGGGGCGGCGTGATGCCGAGGTCATCGTGAAGTTCCTGGAAGATGTTCACGAGCGACGGGGGAGGCTCGATACCCATAGGCACCGAGAAGCATAATCCATGCGCCTGGCCGGGATTGTGGTAGGGGTCCTGCCCGATGATGACCGCCTTGACCTTGTCCACGGGGCAGTAGTCGAGCGCCGCGAAAATCTTGGAACCCGGCGGGTAGACTACGTGATGCTCCGCCTTCTCTTGCAAAAGTTTGTCTTTAATTTGTTTGAAGTACGGCTGCTCAAACTGGTCGGCGAGCAGGTTCAGCCAGGATTGTTCAAGTTTTACCATGTTGTCATGCCCGCGGAGGCGGGCATCTCCTTGTTAAAATTGCGATTTTCTCGCCGCGGAAGCGGGTGTAGAACAGGATTGCGGAATTCTTGCCCTTGGGCTTGAGGCGTTTCGCTTCGGCGTCGGGGTCGAGTTTTACGCCGCGCAGCTTGAGCGTGATTTTCCCGATGTCGTGTTCCTTGAGCATGCTGCGGACGGCGCCTGTCGCGATTTCGGTATGCGCGAGCACTTCGTAGCAGGAAAATCCCGGTGCAGGGAGCGGTTTGTCGCTCGAAACATACGCGATGCCTTCCGAAAT
>JAEEGJ010031831.1_pt1 | contig 10175 bp, 8 predicted proteins | sample 8958761 | NCBI WGS metagenome assembly JAEEGJ01 (sample SAMN16246546, study PRJNA631951) | gut metagenome | biome: gut microbiome; feature: rumen; material: RS-attached | host: Bos | place: Iran: Karaj | collected 2018-10 | reverse complement strand
TGGAAATGGACTGCAACTTTGACCAGTGCAAATTCCCCAAGGAAGAAGAGGAAGTGTTGCCGCCCGCAGAACTCCTGGAAGACTACCACAAGAAACGCGCCGCACTCGACAAGAAAATCGACAAGAAGCTGGAACAAATCCAGAAACTCCTCGGGATAGAGGTAGGCGCCTAATGGACGGAAAACAACTCAAGAACAGCATTCTGCAATGGGCGATACAAGGCAAACTCGTTCCGCAGAACCCCAAGGACGAATCCGCCCAGAAATTGTTGGAACGCATCGCCGCGGCACGCAATGAATACAGTGCCGTTTCCGCGTGTCATCCTGAGCGTAGTGCCAAAGGCACGAAGTCGAAGGATCTAAAGAAGAAAACTTCCAAGAACCCGCCTTCCCGCATCTACCGTGAAAACGGTGTGTGGTACGAACAAATCGGCACCGCCACCCCCAAGGATATTTCAGAAGATATTCCATTTGAGATTCCTGAAAATTGGGCGTGGTGCAGATTAAACCATTTAACAGAATTGATTGAGGACTGTCCTCATTCAACAGCGTCAAATGAAGGTTCTGGTTATCCATTGATTCGAACCCCAAATATTGGATTTGGTAGGTTAGATTTACGGGGCGTTCATAGGGTTTCCGAAGATGTGTATAATAAACGGAATGCTCGTGCTATACCTCAGTCTGGAGACTTGATTTTTGCAAGAGAAGCTCCTGCTGGGAATATTGCTGTAATTCAGGAAGGTGAAATCGTATGCTTGGGACAAAGAACTGTTTTGATTCGCCCCAAAAAAGATCTGTTGAATGCGGATTATTTGGCTTTCTATATTTTGTCTCCTATATCCCAACAAATGCTAGTTGGTAAATCAACTGGTACAACAGTTGCCCATGTTAATTTGGCCGATTTTAGACCTTACTTCATTGCGCTCCCTCCTTTAGCAGAACAAAAACGAATTGTTGCCAAACTTGAACAAGTCTTGCCTCTCGTTGATGAATACAATGCAGCTCAGGAACAGTTGGACAAACTGAACAAGGAACTCCCCGAAGCCCTGAAAAAGAGCATCCTTCAACAAGCAATCCAAGGCAAACTCGTCCCCCAGAACCCCAAAGACGAACCCGCCCAAAAACTTATCGAGAAAATACGAAAAGAAAAACAAGAGTTGGTAAAACAAGGAGTATTGAAAAAAAGCTCTCTTGATGAAATTCCCATAGATGAAGATGGCAAAATATTTGACATTCCTGAATCTTGGGCGTGGTGCAATCTCTCAATGATTGCAGAAACAATGCTGGGTAAAACCAAAAGTCCACAAAAAGACAAAGGGAAACAGCAACCTTATTTGTGCAGTATCAATGTTTATTGGGAAGGAATTCGCTTAGACACCATAAAGGAAATGCCTTTTAGCGATTCAGAAAAGGTAAAGTATTCCGTCCGCAAAGGAGACTTGCTAATCTGCGAAGGCGGCGAATGCGGTAGAGCCGCAATATGGGAAAAAGATGACGAAATCTTTTTCCAAAACGCACTGCACCGAGTAAGATTTTATAAAGGAATTGACGCTCACTATTTTAGGTGGTGCCTTTACCTGTATAAAAATGCCGGGTGGCTGAATGAACATATAAAAGGCGAAACGATTAAACATCTCGTTCAAAATGAACTTGATTCAATTGTTTTTCCATTGCCACCCCTGGCCGAACAAAAAAGAATCGTCACCAAACTCGAACAATTGTTTAAGGTGTTGTAGAAATTCGACAAATAATGAAAAACGAAAAAGAAGCAAAATTTCAAGGTGTTTCGTATCCGGATCCATCTTCAGTAGATACGGATTTTTCAAAATATTATCAAAATATCGAATATGACCATCAGGTTGTTGATAATATGGCGAACGCTCTAAATGAGTTCGCAATCAGTTCTGAAGCTAAATATCTTAATCTGATTAAAAATATAGCGTCAGTTATTATATCGGATAGAGAAGGTTCATTTGCAATAGAACCTTTTTGCATGATGCGGGATGGGCGTTCTTTCGCTCCGTGCGATTTAGATTCCGATGATATTAAGTTTCTTTCAAAAATATACACTAAAATTCAACCAATAAAATTACGAGCAAAAGTTGCTGATGTATTATGGGATGCCTCGAAAATTAATACCTATGCACAACAAGCAGAAAAGTCGTATATAGAACTGGTTCGTGATAATGAAGCGTGGTATGAACAACGAGAATATTGGGGAAGACTGCTTTATATTGATAAAAAAATAAAGGGCGCTTGTTTAGCAGAAATACAAAAAATTGCAGAAGAAAAAATTTTAGGGGACTGCTTAGATATATTTGGAATACTTTGGCTGTATATAAATGTTTTTAAGAGTTCTGAGATAAGTCAAGATGTTTTTGAATGCGTTGTGTCGAAATTGAAAGTACATTTCTCGAAAAAGGGAATATTCAACAATAAAGATTATTTTAGAGCAATCAATCTTGTAAAAGAGAAATCTACAGAAATTGCTGATGACCTGTTGGAAACAATTGTAAATAGTTTTGTAGCCTCGGCAGAAGAATGTTCTGCACAGGAATCGCTGCGAGCAGGAATTCAATTTGATTGCGCAATACAATATTTACAACTCATTCACGATAAGAAAAAATATGATGTTGAGAATCGAAAAGTAATTTATGCGCAAAAAAGACAGAATGCTAGAAAGGCTGGATTAAAATATTTTCAATTATGTTCTGAATATGTTGATATAAGTTCTACAAAAGAGCAGATTGCCGATTTCTTTGATTCAATAGATGATAAATGGAAGGCGTTGTCCATTCTTTCTTCGTTAGTGATATTTTCTGAACAGGATTTAGAAAAACTGAATGATCAAGTTGAACAACTTATACATCAAAGTCTTTTTCTGGCATTGGGAGCCGGAAGTACTTTTTTAGATTCAAATGGCCGAGTAATAGCTTCTAACAGTGGATATGATCCTAAAAAGCCTTTGAGACAACAAGAAATTTTTACGCAAAGACGTGCTAATTACTTCCGTGATTTTCAAATGAATTTGGATACAGAAGCAAAGCTCTTTCCCGCACTGTATAAAATACACACCAAATTTGCATACTCAGAAGAAGAATTGATAGCAATGATTCAAGAATGTACCTTAATTCCTGTTGAGTTGCAGTATGCCTTTGTACGGGGATTCCATTTGTTTTTTGAGGGGGATGTGTTTGCCGCAATACATATTTTGGCGCCCTCGTTTGAGGCCTATGTTCGTGAAATCTTTAAACGAAATGAGTGGAAAAATACATGTATTAAAGGCCCTTCTGAAGACGACTACTTGAGTCTAAGTTCGTTAATTAAAGACTCGAAGTTATTTGATGAAAAATATGGAGAATCAGTCCGTTTTCAGATACACACCATTTTTTGTGATCCTTGTGGTTCGAACCTGAGAAATGATATTGCACATGGACTATTTCGATGGTCAGATAGATCGCAACAATATAGCGTATACGCAATTGTCTTTATATTATACTTTCTTTTACTAGATAAAAGCATACATAACGAAAAGACATGATTCCATCTGTACTGTACAAATACCTTGACGCCGAAGGTGGATTGAAGATGATGAAATGTCAAAATCTTCGATTTGCCAATGCGTCAAGATTAAATGACCCATTTGATTGTCATCCTAGTTTGATAGACTTTTCAAATGTTCCTGAAGAACGGTGCAAAAAATGGCCCCCTGAATTAATTACAGAATTGGAATCTTGCCAATACAAAAACTTGCGAAAACGTACTTGGATTTGCAGCCTCTCTAAAGTCTACGATTCGCTGCTTATGTGGTGCTTTTACAGTAGCTATAGCGGAGTCTGCATTGGCATAGACATGGAAAAAGCAGAAAAGAGTCTTTCGCAGATAATGAATGGGACCTGCATTGGTGCGCAAAAAATAGAAGTGCAGTATAAGGACATTATTGACAAACCAGATTTTTTTTACAGAAATGGTATGACAAATTTTATTCGTTACCAGCTATCTACAAAAGCCAAGGCGTGGGAACACGAACAAGAAGTCCGTTTATTGCTGACTGAGCCTGGTGTTGGGGCAATCCCTTCGGAATATTCGGAAAATGATCGAAAAAAAGACGGATCAATTGATTACAAAGATGTCCGATTTTACCCGGTTATCGGCCGAGAATGCTTTAGCGAGCTCTATCTCGGCACCAATATTGAAAAAGAAAAACAAAATGAGTTTTTGAAAGTCGCACGATGGCTCAACCCAGAAATGAAGATTTACAAGATGACAGTTGACCCTGATGCGTTCAGGTTAAAACCAGAGCCCGTTCTATAGGAAATCGAGGTATTTAGTGAAAAAAGCGACTGATAAATCAGAAAATCCAACCCAAGTCCAAATTTTTGAGCTATTGGGACGAGCTTTGTTTGCGTGCAATGCCATTGAGCTTCAATTGCGCTGGATGCACAAGCATGCCGGCGGCATCTGGACGGGCAAAACTCCTGAGGAGCTTCAGAAGTCTGTAAAAAAGGCTGTGGAGAAACAACGGAAAGACGACAAACGCCCTCTAGGTCCCATAGGCCTAGATTTGATAGACGCTATTTATACTCCGCGAAATAACAAGGATTTTAAGACCGCAAAAAAACAGCAACTTGGAGTTTTGAAAATCGACTACAAAATACAGTGCGAAGGACGACTCCTACAGGCAACCGAAAAATTCAAGAAATTCATTGAAACTCGCAATTATCTAGTCCACTATTTTGCGAGAGATTACAACCTGGCAGAACCAAAATCCTGCAAAAAAGCCTACGATGACCTAGAAAAGAAGTGCAAAACCATCAAGGATGCAGCAGAGATCTTCAATGAAGATTACAATCTGATGAATCGAACTATACAAGATTTTTTAGCAAAATTACCGGAATCAATAAAAAGTTCTTTCAAATAAAATTTCAAAATGTCAAATTATATCTTAGCGAGAATGTATATTTTATGGAATAATGAAGTGAATTTGAAAGGTAAAGATTAATGTCAGACGTTTTTATCATAGGTGCCGGTTGCAGTGTTCCGTATGGATTTCCTACGGGCGCAATGCTGATGCAGAAACTGAAAAGCTTCGACTATGGAACGAAATTCCCTAGAAAAAATTATGGCGACAGTGATATTTTCTTAGTTGATTTATATCAAGAACTTTTTGGTTATTCAAGCGCAGATACTAAGAGAGACATAATAGACGATGGGTGGTACTTACCGTCCACTAAAGATGAAGACCTCTACAATCAATTAATGGATGAAATCGTTCTTCCGTTTTCTCAAAGCGTTCGAAATTCAATGATGGTTTCTACGGATGAATTTTTGAAGAATCGGTTAGGTCAAAAGCAAAATGAACAAGCTGATTTTGGAAAGCGTCTGATTGCATATGAGATTTTAAAAGCAGAACAAGCGTCAAGGCTTGGCAACATTGACTGGATTCAGCATTTTCTTTCTCGGATAGACCAGCAAACCAACTGGGAAGAAATCCTAAAACAAACGGTGTTTCTTACCTTTAATTATGACCGCCTTCTAGAATATTGCATCTTCTTGTATTTGACATCGGACAAGCAATATGCAGATGCTGACGCTCATGCATTCATAAGTGAAATGCAAATATATCATGTCAATGGCTATATCGGCTCTCTTGAGGAAATTCCCTTTGGTGCAGTAGAAAATGGCAAGTATCAAGAAATTGCCAAGAGGATGGCTACTGTCTGGGAAAAACGCCAGAATCGCGATGAATCTGAAAAAGAGAAGTATCAAGGATTCCTGAGAAAAGCACAGAGAGTCTATTTCATGGGTTTCTCTTATATTCCAGACAATCTTAAGTCTATAGGAATTAGTCCTGGTGCTGAAATCACTCAAAACGCACAAGTCTATGCAACGGCCATGGGCACATCTCCCCAGAACCGTCTAAGAATTTCGTCGTATTTGGACCTCAAGGATTTTGAAAAAAGAAACGAACCTGAACTAATGCCCGAAATAAAAATTCAACGAAAGCCTTCTATGACGGCTTTCGGAGCCACACAGGAATATAAACAAAAAGAAATATCTGCGATAGAGCAGGCAAAAAAAAGACGCAAGCACTTCGAAAATCGAATCCTCAAAGATGCAAGTGCAGTTGACCTGATTCTTGATTATTATACATTCTCATAAAAAGTTTTCCCTAAAAACTCTAAAATGTCATAATATGTCATCGTAAAAATATATATTTAGTAGGAATAGGTTTCTTACTAGGAGATGGCAATGAAGGTCCTTTTAGATACAAACATCGTAATCCATCGCGAAAATGTGAAGGTATCGAATCCGTCAATTGGACTTTTGTTTTATTGGCTCGACAAACTGCATTACGAGAAATGTGTCCATCCGTGGTCTGTTGAAGAATTAAAAAGCTATAAAGACAAGAATATGCAGGAACTTTACGAAACCAGATTGCCTGCATATACAATTTTGAAATCGGTATCTGTGCCGCAGGAAGAATTCTTGGCACAACTGCCCAAAGAGGAATCTGCCAACGACAAAATTGACCACCAATTACTTTGCGAAGTCTTCAATAGTCGTGTGGATTTGCTGATTACAGAAGACAGAAAACTTCGGGAAAAGGCACAAAAGCTCGGCATTGGACAAAAAGTCTATTCAATTAACGAATTCGTTTCGGAAAAGACCGAGGAATTTCCCGAATTAATCAGCTACAAGATGCTCTCCGTTAAAAGAGAGCTGTTTGGCGATATTGACTTGAACGACGTGTTCTTTGATAGTCTTAAAGAGGCTTATCCTGATTTTATTTCTTGGTTTAATAAGAAAAGCGAAGAAGAAGCCTATGTTTGCCGTACCGATGAGGGTGTTATAAAGGGATTTCTGTACATCAAGACGGAAGATCAGTCCGAAAACTATTCTTCCATTGAACCGATTTTTTTGCCAAAGAAAAGACTGAAAGTAGGTACGTTCAAAGTGGATGCGTCTGGTTTCCGGTTGGGAGAAAGATTCATAAAGATAATCTTCGATAATGCCTTGTACCGAAAAGTAGATGAAATTTACGTTACTTTTTTTGAAGATAGTCCGAATTTGGACGCTTTGAAGGGGCTGTTGGAAACATGGGGCTTTGTGCGCCATGGTATAAAACATTCCTACGGGAAAGAAGAAACCGTATTCGTGAAGAAATTGGGTGTAATGAATCCAGAAATGTCGGCAAAGAATAATTTCCCGAATATGCAGTTCGGTAAGCAGAAGTTTATTCTCCCGATAATGGCAAAATACCATACATCGCTGTTGCCGGACTCCATTCTGAAAACAGAAAAACAAATTAATTTTATGGGTCCTGACGCACAAAAATATGCCCTGCAGAAGGTCTATATTTCGTGGGCTCCAGAACGGAATATCAATCCTGGCGATTTGATTTTGTTTTATCGCATGGGCGAAGAAGGCTCTAACAAGAAGTATTCATCGGTTTTGACAACCTTGGGAATGGTTGATCGGATATACTACAACTTCAAAACGAGGGACGATTTCTTAAAACATTGTCAAAATAGAAGCGTTTTCTCAAAGGCCGAATTGGATGATTTTTGGAACAAGCACCAATATCATTTGATGGTTTTGAAATTCGTTTTTGTTAGAAGCCTGAAAAGCCGCTTGACTTTAGATTATTTGCATCAACTTGGCGTGGTCGAGCAACCTAAAGGACCTCGCCCATTTATGCGAGTTTCCGACGATATTTTCAAAAAGATTCTCTTGGATTCTAAAACAAATATTAAATTTGTGGAAGCATAGCTATGTGTACGATACTTCTTTCTATTAAGCCGGAATACACAAACCGGATACTCGAAGGCTCAAAGAAATTTGAGTTCCGCAGGAGCGTCGCCAAACGCAAGGTTGATCGAATTTTGATTTATTCAACCGCACCTGAAATGAAGGTGGTTGCAATGGTCGAAGTTCTTGGTGTGGTGAAGGATTCCCCGAAAAAACTTTGGGAAAGAACGCGATCCCACGCAGGAATTTCTCGTCCGAAGTTCATGGATTACTATGCCAATAAATCGGTGGCTTACGCATACCAATTAGGTAAACTGCAAAAATTCGAAACGCCCAAGACTCTTGCAGAATACGGCATTACAGCCGCTCCGCAGTCGTTCGTGTATATTGAAGGATAAACGTTTCCTGCAGCCCAGCCAGGCGTTGCGGGCTGGCGTCTGAAGCCCGCTAGAAGGGGTAGCGAGCAACGGAGTGCGAGCGAGGGGAAGGCTTTTCCCTCTCAAAAAAAAAGATGACGTTTAGTTTTGATTGCTGCACAAGGAACTCAAATGCGAAAGAAACCGTCAGAACTGGATTTTGAAGAATACATCCGCCAGGTCGAGCCCGCCAAGCGGGAAAAGTCCTACGCGTGGTCTACGGCTATCGGCTTGCAGCAGGTCGATGGTCTGACGCCCTCGGATTATCTGCTCGAAGTAGCCAAGAAGAATATCGAAGGGAAGATTTCCCTGAACATGGCGCAGGCACTCATTGATTCTTATTACGACTCGAAAACAGAGCGGACGGATGACCAAGACGAATCGGAAGAAGCGGACAAGGTTTCGGTCCGCACTGCACAAGTTTTGAGCGAAAAGGCATTCAGTTTTTCGCCGTCTTTCTTGATTGCCATCCACAAGCGTCTCTTTGATCGGATTCTCAAACACGCCGGAGAAATCCGCAAATACAACATTTCGAAAAAGGAATGGGTGCTGAACGGGGATTCCGTGATGTATGGGGCTTCATACGAGTTACGGATGGCCCTGGATTACGATTTTGAACGTGAACGCGAATTCAATTACAGCAACTTGAGCATGGACGAGATTGTCCGGCATTTGACGTTTTTCGTATCGAGTCTGTGGCAGATTCACGCCTTTGGCGAGGGCAACACGCGTACGACGGCGGTTTTTACCATCAAGTACCTGCGTTCCATGGGATTCAAGGTCGGGAACGACATCTTCGCCAAGAATTCGTGGTATTTTAGGAATGCGCTCGTCCGTGCCAACTACAAAAATGTGAGAAAGGGAATCCAACAGGAGCCGGAACATCTCGAAAAGTTCTTCCGAAACCTGCTTATGGGCGAACACAACGAGCTGAAAAACCGCTATCTGCATGTTGACTACAAGAAGGTCAAAGATAACGCTGTGATTGAAAAAACGAAGAAGGCTGAGGCTGCAAAAAAGGTGCAGACGAAAAGTCACAGCAAAATGTCACAGCAAAATGTCACAATAAAAATCAGCGAACGCCAGAAACAGATTCTTGAAATCGTGAAAGAGAATCCAAATGTTCTGCAAACGGAACTAGCAGAACGCTTTGGTGTAAGACGAGAAACCATTTCCCGAGACATGAGAAAACTCGTGGATATGGGTGTTCTTTGCCGTTCAGATTCTGATAAACGGTGTACTTGGAAAGTGGCAAAAAATTTTCCACAAGAATAAGCGGCACAAAAAAGGCGATTTCACTGAGAAACCGCCTTTTTCGCCAAAATTGAGATTATTCTCTTCTACTCTTCGTGGGCGTTGACTTCTTCGGGGTTGAGGACGCGGATTTCGATCCTGCGGTTGGCCATGCGGCCCGCCTCGGTGGAGTTGTCGGCCTTGGGGCGGGAATAGCCGTAGCCGGTAGCGGTCACGAGGTCTTCGGGGATGCCCTTGCTTATCATGTACAGGCGCACGCTGTAGGCGCGTTCCGCCGAGAGCACCTGGTTGAAATCCTCGCCGCCTTCGCTGCTGGTGTGGCCCTCGACTTCTATTTTCGCCTTGGGGTTGCGCTTGAGCCCGGCGATGGCCGCGTCAAGCGTCTTGAGCGAGCTCGGGACGAGTTCCGCGCTGCCCGCCTTGAAGGTGACTCCGGTGAGTTCCGCGCGAGTGTCGTCGAACACTACGGTGATGCCGCCGGTACTTGCCGTCAGCGACACGTACGGAGTTTCGCCGCACTCGAACGGTCCGGTCAGGCTTTCGCAAAAGATAGTGTACTTGTCTTCCCGGGGAATCATGAAGCTCGCCTCGCCCTCGGCATCCGTGGTCACGGATATTTTGTTCTTAGGCTTGGCCTGGCCGACAAAGATCAGTTTCTTGCGGGCGTGGGGCGAATCGTTGTCATCTACATAGGAAACATTCAATACTGCATGCGTCTTGTTCGGCGCGAGGGCATAAGAAAGGTTGAACGCAA
>JAEEGJ010031830.1_pt1 | contig 10176 bp, 10 predicted proteins | sample 8958761 | NCBI WGS metagenome assembly JAEEGJ01 (sample SAMN16246546, study PRJNA631951) | gut metagenome | biome: gut microbiome; feature: rumen; material: RS-attached | host: Bos | place: Iran: Karaj | collected 2018-10 | reverse complement strand
CCCAGTGATTATGAAACGTGTTGTGGCTGTGCTCATCGCTTGTGTCAAGAAGTGTGTCCATGATTTTGAATATGAGGAAGCTCTTGTGGGTGCCTGTGCCATTGACGCCTGTGGCGATGCCTATCCTGACACGACCCACGATGTCTGTATGCGTGCTGATGCGGTACTCTTCGCTGCTGTTGGTGACCTGAAATATGACAACAACCCCACGCTGAAGATGCGCCCTGAGACAGGTTTGCTGGCCATGCGTAAGAAGTTGGGATTGTTTGCCAACATCCGTCCTGTGGCTACGTTCGATTGTCTGTTGCACAAATCGCCACTGAAGGAAGAACTGTTGCGTGGTGCCGATTTTGTGGTGATTCGTGAGCTGACCGGTGGCATGTATTTTGGTGAGAAATATCAGGACAACGACAAGGCCTTCGATACCAACGTCTATACCCGTCCTGAGATTGAGCGCATCCTCAAGGTAGCTTTCGAGATGGCCATGCAGCGTCGCAAGCACCTCACCGTTGTTGATAAGGCTAACGTATTGGCTTCGAGTCGTCTGTGGCGCCAGATAGCCAAGGAGATGGAACCCCAGTATCCTCAGGTGAAGACGGACTATATGTTCATTGACAATGCCTCGATGCGTGTGCTGACAGAGCCCCGTTTCTTTGATGTCATCGTGACGGAGAATACGTTTGGTGACATTTTGACGGATGAAACGTCATGTATTACGGGGTCTATGGGTCTCCAGCCATCCAGTTCGCTGGGTGAGCATACACCGCTCTTCGAACCCGTTCACGGCTCATGGCCCCAGGCTGCTGGTCAGAACTTGGCCAATCCTTTGGCACAGATTCTGTCTGCCGCTATGTTGCTGGAGCACTTTGGACTTAACAAGGAGGGCACCTTGGTTCGAGAGGCTGTCAATGCCTCGCTGGATGCCAATGTGCGCACACCCGAAATCCAGATAACTGGTGGCGCAAAATACGGAACAAAAGAAGTAGGACAATGGATTGTAGAATATATCGAAAAGGCCTGATGGTCTTGTTTGTTGCCATATTATGGCAACATACGGGACAGGCACAGGAAATTGCGAGCCACACTCAGACCCCTAGGTCTGAGAACTGGCGCGACTCGCTGACCATCCTGAACAAGCAGATAGCAGAGTCTGCGTGGTCAACAGACCTGCATCTGCGCAAGGCCAATGCCAACCTGCAACTGAAGCAATGGCAGTATGCCGTCGATGAGTATGCCCTTGTGTTACAGAAGGAGCCCCACAATCCTGCGGCCTTGTTTTATCGTGCCTACGCCAACACACATCTGCGTCGTTTCGACCTGTCGCGCAATGACCTTACCGACCTTTTGGCCATTGTTCCCAGTCACTTCGAGGCGCGTCTGTCACTGGCTGTCGTGTTGCAACAACTGGGACGTAAACAGGATGCACTCGACAATCTGAACCAGCTCATCCAACAGCATGCAGACTCTGCTGTGGCTTATGCTGCCCGTGCCAATTTGGAACGTCAGATGAAGCAAGACGAGGTGGCGCTCTATGACTGGCAGAAGGCAGAAGAGTTGGCTCCCCGTGATCCGACCTATGTGGTGTCGCATGTGGACTTGTTGCTGGTCTTGGAGCGTAGAAAAGAGGCGCGTCGTGTACTCGATGCTGCCGTCAAACGTGGTATTCCCCGTGGATTATTAACTGAATGGTATGAAAAAACTAATCGCTAAAATTATTGCAAAATGGTTGGCGATGCCCCTCAAGCAACAGTACTTGTTGTGCTTCACAGCGGCAGTGCTGGTGTTGTCATTTGTCAAGCCCTTTGTGTATCCGAAAGAGGAGGGTAGTGATATGGTTGAAGAGAACACTCCTCTCGCCTCTTCTCTGCAAAGCAGAGTGTGGCGTTGCGAATCCCCCTCACCACTCACCACTAAGAAACACCACCGCATCCTCTCTGTTCCTAACTACAAGGCTGCTTTCCCCGACAGTCAGAGTGTGCAGATTGTGGCTGCCAATAAATGGGGTGTCAAACCTGTCAAGAACCGCGAGGATGCTGAGGCCCGCAAGAAGGAACTGGTGTATGTTGGTGAGAGTCCCTACTATCATGTCGACAAGCTCAACAGCTCCATCCCGTACCTCGTACCCCGTGCTGCCCTGCTGTTGCAGGATATTGGGCAGGCGTTCTACGACAGTCTTTATGTGAAGGGAGTGCCCTTGAACCAACTCATCGTTACCAGCGTCATGCGCTCTATGGAGGACGTCAAGAAATTGCAGCGTCACAACGGTAATGCCACTGATAACTCGTGTCACCTCTATGGAACCACCTTCGACATCTGCTACAACCGATACCACGCCCTCGACCAAGAGGTGCGCAACGATACGCTGAAGTGGGTGCTCTCGGAGGTGCTTCGCGACATCCGCAAGCAGAACCGTGCCTACATCAAGTATGAGGTCAAGCAGGGCTGTTTCCACATGACTGTAAGATAGGATTACAAAGAAAATGGTGCTAAGTTGATGATTTTGGCACCATTTTCTTTGGTATTTTACTCACTTATTCGTACCTTTGCACCGTTTTTCGAAAAATATAATTTCATTGCAATGAATATATCGTATAAATGGTTGAAGGAGTACGTTGATTTCGACCTCACACCACAGCAGGTGTGTGATGCTTTGACATCGACTGGTCTGGAGGTTGACGCACTCGAAGAAGTACAGAGTATCAAGGGCGGTCTGAAGGGTCTTTACGTAGGTAAAGTGCTGACGTGCGAGATGCACCCAGACTCAGATCACCTGCATGTAACAACAGTAGATTTAGGTAAGGGCGAGCCCCAGCAGATTGTCTGTGGCGCTCCCAATGTGGCTGCTGGCCAGAAGGTCATCGTGGCCGATCTGGGTTGCGTGCTCTACGATGGTGACAAGGAGTTTGTCATCAAGAAGTCTAAGCTGCGTGGCGTAGAGTCGATGGGTATGATTTGTGCCGAGGACGAGATAGGCATTGGTACCGACCATGCTGGCATCATCGTACTCCCTGACGATGCTGTTGTTGGCACCCCCGCAGCAGAATATTACCACCTGGAGAGTGACTGGCTTATCGAGGTGGACATTACCGCCAATCGTGCCGACGCCCTCTCTCACTGGGGTGTGGCTCGCGACCTGTATGCCTGGCTGAAGCAAAACGGCTACAAGACCGCCACCCACAAGCCCTGTGCATCGACGTTCACCGTCGATGACAACAGCCTCCCCATCGATGTGGTCATCGAGAATACCGAGGCCTGCAAGCGCTATGCTTGCGTCAGCGTTACTGGCTGTGAGGTCAAGGAAAGCCCTGAGTGGCTGAAGAACAAGCTGAGTGTGATTGGATTGCGCCCAATCAACAATATCGTCGACATCACCAACTACGTGATGATGGCACTGGGTCAGCCCCTGCACTGCTTCGATGCTGACATGGTGAAGGGTCACAAGATTGTCGTCAAGACCATGCCCGAGGGCACACCCTTCCAGACACTCGATGGCGAAGAGCATAAGTTGGGCGACCGCGACCTGGCTATCTGCAATGCCGAGGAGCCCATGTGTATCGCTGGTGTCTTCGGTGGAAAGGGTAGTGGTACCTACGAGACCACCAAGAATGTGGTGTTGGAGTCTGCTTACTTCCATCCCACATGGATTCGTAAGTCAGCCCGTCGTCATGGCCTGAGCACCGATGCTTCGTTCCGTTTCGAACGTGGCGTAGATCCCAATGGCACCATCGAGGCTCTGAAATATGCTGCCCAGCTCTGCAAGGAGTTGGCAGGTGGTAAGGTGTCTATGGAGATTAAGGACGTCTATCCCGAGAAGATGGAGAATGCCGTTGTTGACCTCCAGTATAGCTATGTTCACTCGCTGGTGGGTAAGGACATCCCCGTTGAGACCATCAAGAGCATCTGCGAGAGTCTGGAGATGAAAGTCCTCGGAGAAAATTCCGAGGGAATGCAATTGGAAATTCCTGCATATCGTGTCGATGTCCAGCGTCCTTGCGATGTGGTAGAGGACATCCTGCGCATCTATGGCTATAACAATGTGGAGATTCCTACGCAGCTGAAGTCAAGCCTTGTCATCAAGGGCGATGAAGACCAGAAGCACAAACTTGCCAACCTCGTTTCAGAGCAACTGGTGGGTGCTGGCTTCAATGAAATCCTGAACAACTCGCTGAGTAAGTCGTCATACTATGACGACACACAAAACCAGCAGTTAGTTCACATTATGAACCCGCTGTCTAGCGACCTCAACGTGATGCGAGGAACCCTGCTTTATGGTGGTTTGGAGAGCGTTGAGCACAACGTGAAGCGTAAGAATGGCAACTGCCGCTTCTTTGAGTTTGGCAACGTCTATAGCTTTGACCCTGAGAAAGAGAATCAGGATGACCCCATGCAGGCCTATAAGGAGCAGTACCATATGGCTCTGTGGCTGACCGGTAAGCGTGTTGAGGGCTCTTGGGCACATGCCAACGAGGACACTTCCTATGCTGAACTCGATGCCTACGTACAGAACATTCTGGCACGTATTGGTGTACAGCCTGGCATGCTGGTAAGCAAGAAGAGCGAGAACGCTATCTTCTCTGCTGGTCTGACCATCGAGAATCGTGGTGGCAAGAAACTCATCGAGATGGGTGTGCTGACCAAAAAGCTGCAGAAGCAGTTTGACATCGACACTACTGTTTACTACGCTGAGCTCAACTGGACCGCCCTGATGAAGGTCATCCGCAAGCAGAAGGTGGAGTTCACCGACATTCCTAAGTTCCCGTCTGTCAGTCGCGACCTCGCCCTGCTCATCGACAAGAACGTCGAGTTCGCACAGATTGAGCAGATTGCCCGTCAGACCGAGAAGAAGTTCCTGAAGAAGGTCGAGCTCTTCGACGTCTATGAGGGTGACAAACTGCCTGCCGGCAAGAAGTCATATGCTGTCAACTTCATCCTTCAGGATGCTGAGAAGACCATGGGCGACAAGCAGATTGAAGCCATCATGAACAAGCTGATTCAGAACCTGAAGAAGCAACTCAATGCTGAGCTTCGATGATTTGACTATTTGACCATTTACTATTTGACTATTGGTATGACCGAGCTTGAGTTGAAGGATAGATTCAAAAGATTCTCGATAAGGGTTATCAAAATGGTCGATAGTATGCCTGAGACAATATCTGGAAGGGCAATTGGTTCACAAGTGGTCAGGTCAGGAACTTCGCCTGCAGCCAATTATCGTGCTGCATGTTTGGGAAAGTCTGAGAAAGATTTCCTGAATAAGTTGAAGATGGTTGAGGAAGAACTTGATGAGACGAGTCACTGGTTAGAGGTGATCATGGAAACAGGGATGTTGCCAGAGAATAGAGTGAAGCCTTTACATAGAGAATGCGTGGAACTGCTTAAGATAATTATCAGTTCTGTTGTAAGCACTCGTAAGCATCTTGAGAGTATTAAATAGTAAAATTGTGAAATAGTAAAATAGTAAAATTAAACAATGGGAAGAGCATTTGAATATCGCAAAGCTGCGAAATTGAAGAGATGGGGCCACATGGCCAAGACATTCACCAAGATTGGTAAGCAGATCGCTATCGCTGTAAAGGCTGGCGGTCCAGAGCCTGACATGAACCCTGCACTGCGTGCTATCATCGCCAACGCTAAGCGCGAGAACATGCCGAAGGACAACATCGAGCGTGCCATCAAGAACGCAATGGGTAAGGACCAGAGCGACTATAAGGAAGTTACTTACGAGGGATATGGTCCTCACGGAGTAGCCATCTTCGTAGACACACTGACAGACAACACCACACGTACTGTTGGTGACGTCCGTTCAGTATTCAACAAGTTCAATGGTAATCTGGGTACACAGGGGTCTCTGTCATTCCTGTTCGACCACAAGTGCGTGTTCACCTTCAAGAAGAAAGACGGTCTGGATATGGACGAGATGATTCTCGACCTCATCGACTACGGTGTGGAGGATGAATATGACGAGGACGAGGAAGAGAACAGCATCACCATCTACGGCGATCCTTCTTCATTCGGTGCCATCCAGAAGCACTTGGAGGAGAATGGTTTCGAGGTGACGGGTGCTGAGTTTACCCGCATTCCTAACGACCTCAAGGACGTTACTCCCGAGGAGCGTGAGACCATCGACAAGATGATTGAGAAGCTTGAGGATTTCGACGATGTACAGACCGTGTACACAAACATGAAACCAGAAGTTGTTGAAGAGTAATGGCAACGAAGCATATCTCGTACGAAACTCAGGGCACGTGCTCGAAGATGATTGACGTGACGTGCGACGAGAATGATGTCATCCAGCAGGTGTTCTTCCTCGGAGGTTGCAACGGCAACCTGCAAGGCATCAGTCAATTGGTGCGCGGACAGAAGATTGACGATGTCATCAAGAAAGTAAACGGAATCCGTTGTGGAACAAAGAATACCAGTTGCCCAGACCAGTTGTGCAGGGCACTGGAGCAATTAAAGAAACAACCGTTAGAGGCCTAAGTGCTTCTAACGGTAATCTTTTTCTTGGAAGGTAGCCTCGAAGAGCTTTTCTCCTTTCTTCTTTTTCGAATAGTAAGTATAGCGGAAGTTATACCCGGCATCCTTATAGGGTTTCATGGCTGTGGCATTCTTCAGCTGTTGCAGCATCTGATCGCGAGGATTGTTGTGGCGGATGACGGCAGTATCGTCAATAGCTCCTTCCAATGTGTATGAATATATTAAGGTGTGTGTCGATTCATCGAAACTCATACTGTCGATAGTCACACCCTTGGCAATTGGGGCAGGACAGTTCTTCTTCGAATATTCCTTTGCCTCACGGGCACAACGCTCTTCTAATGTCTCCTGGCAAGCTGTCATCAGAAGAACTCCTGCAATCACAATCAAAAGCTTTTTCATCGATGCTTATTTTTGTTATAGTTCGTAATTTCTGCAAAATTAATAAAATAAAATGGTAAAGATAGGTAGCAATATCAATTTTTTTTCGTAATTTTGCAAAAGATTGTACATATCAGACTTATGGAGCATATTAGAAACTTCTGCATTATCGCACATATTGACCACGGGAAGTCGACTTTGGCAGACCGTATGCTTGAATTTACTAAGACGATTCAAGTGACTGAGGGTCAGATGCTTGACGATATGGATTTGGAAAAAGAACGTGGCATTACCATCAAGAGTCATGCCATCCAGATGGAGTATATGTACAAGGGTGAAAAGTATATTCTTAACTTGATTGATACTCCGGGACACGTTGACTTCTCTTACGAAGTTTCACGTTCCATAGCAGCCTGCGAGGGGGCGCTGCTGGTAGTTGATGCTACTCAGGGTGTGCAGGCTCAAACCATCTCTAATCTCTATCTCGCCATTGATCATGATTTGGAGATTATCCCCGTTATCAATAAGATTGATATGCCTAGTGCTATGCCTGACGAGGTGGAGGACGAAATCGTTGAGCTCATTGGTTGCGATGCCTCTGACATTATCCGTGCCAGTGGAAAGACAGGCGAAGGTGTTGAGCAGATTCTCGATGCCGTCGTCGAGCGTATTCCGCATCCTGTGGGCGACCCAAAGGCACCGTTGCAGGCATTGATTTTCGACTCCGTATTCAATTCGTTCCGTGGCATCATTGCTTACTTTAAGATAGAGAACGGTAGTATCCGTAAGGGTGAGAAGGTGAAGTTCTTCAATACCGGTATGGAGTATGATGCCGACGAGGTGGGTGTGCTGAAAATGGATATGATACCCCGTCAGGAACTGCGTACTGGCGATGTGGGCTATATCATCAGTGGCATTAAGAATTCGAAGGAGGTGAAGGTGGGCGATACGATTACCAGTGTGGCTAACCCTTGCGATAAGGCCATTGAGGGATTCCAGGAAGTGAAGCCTATGGTCTTCGCAGGTGTTTATCCCATCGACCCCACTGACTATGAGAACCTGCGTGCCTCGTTGGAGAAACTACAGCTCAACGACGCCTCCCTGACGTTCACCCCTGAGACATCTGTTGCTTTGGGCTTTGGTTTCCGTTGCGGTTTCCTTGGACTGCTCCACATGGAGATTGTACAGGAACGCCTGGACCGAGAGTTCGATATGGATGTCATCACGACGGTTCCCAACGTTACCTATATGTGCTACGATAAACAGGGTGGGGTGAAGGAGGTTCACAATCCTTCAGGACTACCTGATCCTACACTCATCGATCATATCGAAGAACCATATATCAAGGCCAGCATCATTACTGCAGCCGACTATATCGGTCCTATCATGACGCTTTGTCTCGACAAACGAGGCGAACTCATCGACCAGCAGTATGTCAGTGGCAATCGCGTAGAACTGCGCTTCATGTTACCTTTGGGTGAGATAGTGATTGACTTCTACGACAAGCTGAAGTCTATCTCCAAGGGCTATGCTTCGTTCGACTATCATGTTGACTGTTTCCGCCCCTCAAAACTGGCAAAGCTGGACATCCTGCTCAATGGTGAATCGGTTGACGCACTTTCGACGCTCACCCATCAGGACAATGCTGTCAGCTTTGGACGTCGCATGTGCGAGAAACTGAAGGAACTCATACCGCGTCAGCAGTTTGATATTGCTATCCAGGCAGCAATCGGAGCAAAGATTATAGCCCGCGAAACGGTGAAACAGGTGCGCAAGGATGTGACAGCCAAATGTTATGGCGGTGACGTGAGTCGTAAGCGTAAACTCCTTGAAAAGCAGAAACGCGGTAAAAAGCGCATGAAGCAAATCGGTAATGTGGAAGTGCCTCAGAAGGCTTTCCTCGCTGTATTGAAGTTAGACTAAAACAAAATTATTATAGAACACTGAAAATCCAATAGAGAAAATGACGACACTAGGACTGACACCACGCGACGTCGCACGTGAATTAGCAAGACGTTACAGTACGATGACACATGATGAACTCGATGTACTGGAGAGTATTTTGGTACCCATGAAATATCAGAAAGGCGAAATCATCCTCAAGGAGGGCGAGGTTTGCCGGAATATTTATTGGGTAGTCAAAGGCTTAGTCCGTCAGTTCTATTTTAAGAATGGTAAGGAGCTTACTGAGTATATGGCTACCGAGAACACCATCTGCATGTGTATTGAAAGCCTTTTTAAGGAGGAACCCACCCATCTGCAGATTATGGCGCTTGAGCCAACCATCATCTATGCCTTGCCCAAGGCATCCTTAGAGCAGGAGGCAATGAAGAACGTGAACATTCAGATGCTCTATCGTAAGATATTGGAGGAGTCGCTCATCTTCTCGCAGATTCATGCCGATATGCTCCGCTTTGAGTCTGCCCAGGACCGTTATGCCAAGTTGGTGAAGCGTAGCCCACAGCTTGTTCTCCGGGCTCCGTTGGTCTATATCGCCAGTTATCTCCAGATGACACCGGAAACCCTCAGCCGTGTTCGCACCTCGGCCCTGCTGGAGGATAAATAGTCTTTCAGGCATAACTGTCTTTTGATTATTATAGTTCTTTCTAAAAGTTCCTATTCTGCCAGAATTTTTTGGTAGGCGAGTCTTTCGTCACCAGATGGAAGGTAGATAATGCCGCAATAAGTAAAACCGTGCTTTGCTATATTGTGCTGCATGATAAGGTTGTCCTTGTGGGTATCGATGCGGATGTTTGCATCATGCGTAAAGCAAAAATCCATGATTTCTTTGAATACACCATGAGCCTCAGGATAGCTGGCGATACGATGGATGACATGATATGCCAAACTGTCATCTATCCATTTTCCATCATATATTTTTGAGTAGGTAGGTTCAGGAGAGGGAAGGAAAGCGAAAAGCCGATAATGTGGCTTGGTGTGTCTTGTTCACCACCACTTTCCTCAATGACAAAACCGCCATGCATCTCCATGTCTTTGAAAACGACAGCCTCGGAAGGATAGCCATCTACCCATTGGTGCATATTGCCAGACTGCCGCATAATTTTCTTTGCGGCCTCCATCACCTGCATAATCTCAGTGATATCTGTCGGTCTTGCCTCCCTGATAGTCCTATTCATCATAGTTACAAAGTTATAGCATTCTGACGAAATTCAGCACAGAATCTTTATTTTTTCAGCTAGTTTAACATGAACCGCTTGCCAAACAGTATTTATAGCAAGGAGACGTACAAAACTCAAAATATTCATATTATTCTTGGCAATAACAAAATGGATGAAGCAGACAACTACTTCATCCATTTTT
>JAEEGJ010031827.1_pt1 | contig 10176 bp, 7 predicted proteins | sample 8958761 | NCBI WGS metagenome assembly JAEEGJ01 (sample SAMN16246546, study PRJNA631951) | gut metagenome | biome: gut microbiome; feature: rumen; material: RS-attached | host: Bos | place: Iran: Karaj | collected 2018-10 | reverse complement strand
CCCGTTGTGATATGATGTTCGGTGATGCTATAGAGTTTGACTGGCTGAGTCAGCATCCGCAGCCTCCTTTCACGGCAGTGGACTCCAGCTTCAAGATGCAGATGGATGAGTATCGCGAGTGGTTCGACGAACTGCACGAAGCCTATCCTCGCCTGAAGAACTGGATGATGGGTATGCGCAATATCGTATCGTCAAAACATCACACCCTGACAGGACTACTCTGGACGGATGGCAAACTGTTGCAATCGCCCATCATGGACATTCCTGATGTCATCGATCCCGTCGGTGTGGGTGATGCCTTCATGGGCGGCTGGCTCCACGCCATCAACCTCTTCCCCAATGATAAGCAGATGCAACTGAACTACTCCTTAGCAGCCGCAGCCCTCAAGAACACCATCCCCGGCGACTTCAACCTCTCCACAGAAGAAGAAATCATAGATGTCCTCGAAGGCCGCCACAACCCAAGCACACTCTATAAGACGTTCATATAAAAAATAATAGGGCCAACTTCGCGTTAGCCCTATTATTTAGATATGCATATCAGATTACATCTTATCAAACTCTGTCTTTAACCACTCCATACGGGTGGTGAACCATGTCTTCAGTTCTTGGACCTCATTCTGATAACTGCCCCAGATGTTATAATTAGGCCATGTCTTGACATTAAACAGATGCCATACGTTTTCATTCTCCTGGGCAGATAATTTCAGATACTGCGCATCGGCATTGACATTGGCCAGAATATCATTCTGATGCCTATAGAAATAATTGAACCGCTCTTTTACTCTTCTCACGAAAGCAGGATCTCTGAACAAGCGAGTATACCACTGAGTATACCTAATATGGAATCCTTCTGGATGATAGCATGTCTGATTGGCCTGATCCATATTACCATAAGCCACATCCATATCCCAGACGGGTCCCATCATCAACTTGCCGCCACGGGCAAGATGCATATAACAACTTGTATCAAAATTGCTATCCAGGTTCTTACCTATTTCGTGAATAAGATACCAGTCGACGAAAGAATCCATATCCATATATGCCTGCCAACCCGTATTCGGATCAGTAAATTTGCTACTGAACAAAACATTATCGGCTTTAATCACAAAATCCTTCGCATAATTGTAATTAGCATCACTGTATGCCACATCTGGATCTTTGATGTTGACGACATTCTCCAAATGAGGCACAACAAAATAACGGGAATCTGCCTCACTTGATGCCCGACTGTCTATCTCCAACAAGAAACCGTCATCTCCTACAGCCACCCGATGATTGGAAATCTTCACTTTCTCACAAAGCAGGTAGGTCCCCCAATGCTTATTGTTGAAGATCAGTTCCACGAAATGACTTTCAGGCGTGTAGTCAAGATTGCTGATGCTACTCATGTAAAAAGCCAGGCTGTTACGCAACATTGACTTGTCGTTATAGTTCGGCAGCAGCACCCATGACTTGTCTTTATGCATATCCAACAAGGAAATCTTCTCGTCGAATTTAAGACGGAACGGTTTCTTGGGGAATTTCCAACTGGAGTTACCACGTCCCTTGATATTGACCCTCGACTCTATCACATCACCAGCAGCACGCGTCCTCACGTCTTCCCTCAGATGCATGGTAGCCGGGAGATAGATTTCCTTAGACATCACTTCCTTATAGCCATCGGTCGTGATATACATCTGTGGCAGTCCCGTATAGGAATGGACAAAAATCGTATAATATTGGATTTTGTTGGAGACAGCGACTGCCACCGTACGCGGTCTTGTGAAATCGATCTCTGTCTTTCCACTCTCGGCTTCAAAGCCGTCGATCACCACCATCGTGCCCTCAAAGGTAAACCGGGGTTTCAAGAGTTTCTCATTTAAGAGCCCCGGCAACCAACATTCAATGATGCTGTCACCGACAATCTTACATTTGACGTTCTCTTTCAGCGATTGGTTATCATCCTTCACGAACTCCATCGTCAGGAGTCTCGGTTCCACGCGATCGTCCAAGATCTTCTCAAGGCTGTCAATCTTATGCTGAAGTTCCTCCCACATCAGTCGAAGCTGGCCATTACGGGCTGCCTGATCTGCATTGTTCTGAGCCTGATGCCCTAACTGCTCTCCAAGATCTACGTTCTGATCATAAACCAAATTCCTCTCCTTCAACAGCGAGTCAATCACATGTGACATGGAGTCGTTCAGAATACCCTGCTCGGTATTTCTTAAGGCCTGCTCTGCATTTCTCAGTGTCTGCTCAGCATTCCAACGGTCCCTTTCTTCATTACGGGCAGCCAGAGTCTCATTCTCGGCTTCCTGTCTGGCATTCTCAGCTTCCTGCTCAGCATTGGCTTTCTCTAACAGATCATTGCTCGCCTCCCGCTTTTCAAGACGGTCGTAGTATTCTGTGAGATCTTCCTTACAGGCCACAAACCCCAGAAGCACAAAAGCCATGAACAGTATCCTTTTCATACTCTTCTTCATGATTACCTCTCTTTTTACATGGCATCAAATTGGTCCTTGAGCCATCTCATACGCTCAGTAAGCCAACTCTTCATACTGCTAACCTGTCCCTGATACAATACCCAGGTATTCTCTTCAGAAGCCTTATATTTCAAGAATGTATCCCATTTCGTGTCATCTTCCTGAATAGCATACTTCAGATACTGTGCGTTTTCGTTGATACTCTTGAGGATATCCTCCTGATGTTCATAATAATAGGCAAAGCGTTCCTTCACCTTGGCCACAAAAGCAGGATCCATGAACAAACGCTTATACCAGCTGACGTTTTTGATGATAAATCCAGAAGAACCTGTTGAACCGGCATCACCGAATGCTTTTTCGAAGTCCCACACCGGTCCCATCTTCAGCTTACCGCCACGTCTGTAACTCATGATACAACTGGAATTGAATGCGCCACTTTGATTTTTTGCGATCTCATTAATCAGATACCAATCGACAAAAGAATTTTCATCCATATAGTATCGCCATCCATAAGTCTCATCAGCAAAGTTTGAAGAGAAAAGAACACTTTCTGCTTCACTCACAAAATTAACGATATAATTAACTACCGATGCCGACTGGGATGTAGGATACAAGATGCTTACAGGTCGCTCAAGGTGTGCTGTTGCAAATGCCGAACCCACCGTGTTAGAGCCGATACTCAAAACATAGCCATCGCTACCGACATTGACTCTCGAAGAACTGCCGTCAAGGGTTTCACCCAACATATACGTACCAGCATAGCGACCATTAAACATCAGGTCAACATAATGATAACGTGGTGTATAATCAAGCTTGCTTATTTCGCTCATATAGAAAGCCGTCTGGTTATGCAGCATGGTGATATCGTACACATTAGGCACCATCAGCCAGTCATTGTGTGCCGGCATGTTCAACAACGATACGGCATTAGAAAAGTTCAACTTATAGTCATTCTTACCCCATTCTATATGACCTGACCAGTCAACCTGCTTCGTGTAGTAGCGAAGAGTTCCTTGTGCCATCATCCTGGCTGAAGTTTCAGAAAGACCTCCTGTTCCGCCATAACCTGCATTGTCCACAAGACTGACAGTCGCCTTATAATAATGATTGGCCTCACTTAACATACGGCCATAGGTCTCTGCCCACAGTGTAGGAAGGCCCGTATAGGCACTGACAATAACTGTGTATTCTTTGGTCTGGTCTCCAAAATAAACGACAAGGGAGCGCTCGGAGCTGAAATCAAATGCCGTCTTACTGCTGACAGCTTTCTGGCCACCAATCGTCACATAGTCACCAATAAAGCTGAATCGGGGAATAAGCGACTTTGCACTCATGACATTCAGAACCCTACACTCTACGACACTGTCCCCAATAATCTCACATTCAGCATCTTCAACCAGTTGCAGGGGATTCTCAGAAGCCAGGAACTCAAAGTGAAGCAACTTCGGATCTCTCTGATTGATCTTGGCTTCCAGCTTGTCCAATTCCTCTTGCGACAGGTTTATCAGGTCCTGAAGAGTATTCCATTCCTCTACAAGTAAGTTGTTCTCAATATCCAGATTGTCCAATGAATCCGAGAGAGCCTGTCCTTCTTTTTGCAGGGCTAAGATCTCTTCCGCCAAATCCAGACTTCGTTTTCTCAAGCTATCAAGTTCAGCCAATAACTCCTTACTTGACGCTTCAAGTTCATCACTGCGATTAGACAACTCATCACTCCGTTTTGCCAACTCATCACTCTTTTTCTGAAGTTCTGTTATTTCAGCAGAAAGGCGTTGGCTCTCATCATTCAACTGCTTAATCCTATTGTCCAATGTCTTTCCCTGATTCTCCACTTCAGTAATACGGCTCTCAATATCAGTCAGGTCTGTCTTACAGGATACAAGACAGGCCAAGACCAATACTATAAACGCAAATCTCTTCATATCAAACTATACTATTCTACCTAATCAAAAACAATATGAGGGGACAAAGGTAATACTTTTATCTGAGATTTAAAGTATAATTACATTTTTTTATGATAATTCGCAACTTTTCTTGATACAAATATATCTATCTATGCAAGAAGGCGACCATTTTGGGCCGCCTTCTATATCTCAAAACAATATCTGTTTACAACAGATTCATCGTATCGGTGGCGATCATCAGCTCCTCATCGGTGGGGATAACGACAACTTTGACCTTGGAGTCGTCGGCAGAGATGATTGCCTCCTCACCACGGACGTTATTCTTCGACTCATCGAACTTGATGCCGAGGAACTCCATGTCCTTACAGACTTCAGAACGCATGCTAATCTGGTTCTCACCGACACCAGCGGTAAATACGACCACATCAAGGCCGCCCATAGCAGCTGCATAGGCACCGATATACTTCTTAATACGATAGAAATACATATCCTGAGCCAGCTTAGCACGCTCATCACCGCTCTTGGCTGCACTCTCCAGATCACGCATATCAGAACTGCCACCAGTCAGACCGGCGACACCACTTTTCTTATTGAGCAGGTTTGACATACCGTCGGCATCCAGACCGAGCTTCTTCTCGATGAAGGTGATGGCACCACCGTCGATATCGCCGGCACGGGTGCCCATCATCAGGCCCTCCAACGGAGTCAGACCCATCGAAGTATCGATACACTTGCCATCGACAACGGCAGCAATAGAGCCACCATTACCCACGTGGCAGGTCACCATCTTCGTGCCCTCAGCCTTAATGCCAAGGAACTCACAAGCCCGAGCACTTACATAGCGATGGCTGGTGCCGTGGAAACCATAACGACGAATGCCGTACTTCTCATACAGTTCATAAGGAATGGCATACATATAGGCCTTCGGAGGCATGGTCTGATGGAATGCCGTATCAAACACACCCACCTGGGGAAGGCCAGGCATCAACTCCTTCACAGCGTTTACGCCTTTCAGGTTGGCAGGATTATGCAGCGGAGCCAGGTCTGAGCACTCCTCAAAAGCCTTCAGCACCTCATCCGTAAGAATCACAGACTTATTGAACTTCTCACCGCCATGCACCATACGATGGCCGACGGCATCAATCTCATCAAGACTTTTGATGACACCAATCTCAGGATCCGTGAGCAGAGAGAAGATGAACTTCACACCCTCGGTATGCTCGGGGATGTCGTGCATAATCTGTTTTTTCTCACCATTAGCCAGCTTTACTTTCACAAAAGAGCCGTCGAGACCAACACGCTCAGCACCGCCACTGGTCATCACGCTCTTGTCGTCCATATTATACAAAGCGTACTTAATCGACGACGAACCGCAATTCAAAACCAATATCTTCATAGCCTTATTTTTTAGCATCCATAGCCTGACAAGCCGTAATGGCAATCATATAATAGATGTCATCGACAGAGCAACCTCGAGAAAGGTCATTCACCGGACGGGCAATACCTTGCAGGATCGGGCCGATAGCGATGGCATCACCCAAGCGCTGCACCAGCTTATAGCCGATGTTACCGACTTCCAGGTTCGGGAATACGAGCACGTTGGCTCTACCAGCAATCGTTGAGCCAGGAGCCTTCTTGGCACCAACAGAGGGCACCAGAGCGGCATCGGCCTGCAGTTCACCGTCGACCTTCAGTTCCGGATCCATCTTCTTAACGATATTCGTAGCCTCAATCACCTTATCCACAACCTCATGGTTGGCGCTGCCCTTCGTGGAGAAGCTCAGCATAGCCACACGAGGCTCTGCAAAACCTGCCACCGACTTAGCGGTCTGGGCCGTACATACAGCAATCTGTGCCAACTGGTTAGCATCGGGCATCGGCGTCACAGCCACATCACCAATCACCAGCACACCATTCTCGCCATACTGAGGAAGTTTGGTAATCAGCAGCAAGCCACCGCTGACACAAGAAATACCAGGAGCACACTTGATGATCTGGAGAGCAGGACGCAGGGTGTCGCCCGTTGTTGAGAGCGCACCAGAAATCTGTCCGTCAGCACCTTCAGTCTTGATAATCATACAACCCAGATAAAGCGGGTTCTTCATCAGTTCACGGGCCTGTTCGATGGTCATACCCTTCTTACGACGGAGTTCCTCCAGCTTCTGGGCATACTCCTCAGCCTTCGGGTTGTTCAGGGGATCGATGATAGTAGCCTTATCAACATGGTTCAGTCCCCACTCCTTAGCCAGTCTGAAGATCTCGCTGGGATTACCAATCAGGATGATGTCTGCGATGTCGTCAGCCAGAGCCTTGTCGGCTGCACGAAGTGTACGCTCCTCCTCTGCCTCGGGGAGCACGATGCGCTGCTTGTTAGACTTAGCACGCGCCACAATTTGACTTAATAAATCCATAATTCGTTATTTTTATAATTTCAGTTTGTCTTGTAGTTTGCAAAGTTAATAAAAATATTCCAAATATCATAAGATTGACGTTCGTTTTTTCAGAAATTTAAGTGAAAACCTTTACGTCGCTACTCTAATTCCTTCGTGAGAATGCTCTCCAATTCCTCTGCAGACAGGCGGAGTTTGAAGGATCCGTCCACCGCTACGGAGATGCCTCCAGTCTCTTCCGACACTACGACAGCCACTGCATCACTCTCCTGTGAGATACCCATAGCCGCACGATGCCGCAGTCCTAACTCCTTGGGGATGTCGAGGTTATGACTCACCGGCAGGATACATCCTGCAGCCTTGATTCGCTTGCTGGCCACAACGACAGCCCCGTCGTGCAGCGGAGAGTTCTTGAAGAAGATGTTCTCTATCAGCCGCTGGTTGATGGCAGCGTCGATCTGGTCACCAGTCGCCATCACGTCATCCAAAGGCACGGTACGCTCAATCACGATGAGTGCGCCCACCTTGCCCTTGCTCATATTCATCGCTGCCATCACGATCGGCATAATCGTTTCCTTTACTTCTTTCTTGGCCTTGTCCTTTCCCTTTGAAGACGAGAGAAAGCGGGAAAGTGCTCTCATGCGCCGATGGGCTCCGAGGTTATACAGGAACTTCCTGATGTCATCCTGGAAGAGCACGATCAGGGCGATCACACCGACGCTGACCAACTTGTCGAGAATGGAACCAAGCAACCGCATCTGCAACACCTGCGACACGAACAGCCACGAGATGACAAACACCAGAATGCCATTAAACACATTCAGCGAACGTGAGTCACGCATCAGCCGATAGATGTAGTAGAGCATCAGGGCGACAAGCAGAATGTCGATGACATCTTTGATTCCGAATTCGAACAGCACCTTCTTATTTACGATTTACTATTTACGATTTATTTGTCCCACGATCCTACAGCACTCTACGGCCTCCTTCACATCATGAACCCGAAGGATGGAGGCACCCTTCATCAGGGCGATGGTATTCAAGGCCGTCGTACCGTTAAGCGACTCATCCGGTGTGAAGCCGAGCAGCTTGTATATCATAGATTTCCGCGACACGCCCACCAATAAAGGCAAGCCCATCACCTGCAACTTATCCAGTTCACCCATGATCTGATAGTTCTGCTCCAACGTCTTGCCGAAGCCGAAGCCCGGATCGAGGATGATATCCTTCGCACCGAGGTCACGCAGCTGCTGAACCTTCTCTGCAAACGACAGGAGCATCTCCCTGATGGTCGGCTGCTGAGACATTAATATATAAGGTACGCGTAGGCGCGAGACCATTCGGAACATCCTGGAATTACCCTCCGAGACATCATTGATGATGCCCACTCCGAACTCTTCCACAGCCATGCGGGCCACGTCTGGACGGAAGGTATCAACGGAGATCACTCCGTCAGGCAGTTCCCTACGGACGATGCCCAATCCGAAGCGCAGCCGTTCCATCTCCTCCGCCTCGGATATCTCCTGGAATCCAGGACGGGTGGAACAGGCACCGACGTCGATGATCGTCCCTCCTTCGGCCACAATCCTACTGGCGCACTCGGCTATTTCCTGCTCCGTCTGCTTGCGGCTGGCGGCATAGAAAGAGTCGGGCGTCACATTCAGGATTCCCATCACCTGAGGCTCCGAAAGATCCATCAGTCGTCCATTTATATTAATTGTATAGTCCATTTGCGTGCAAAGATACAAAAAAATTATCCACGAAGGACACAAAGAACACAAATTTTTATTTTTTTTCGTGTCCTTAGTGTCCTTAGTGAACAAATTTCACTATCTTTGCACCAAAATCGTAAATAGTACATCAGTAAATCGTAAATATAATGGTGGATATTAAGAAACTCTACGAGCTCTATCAGCAGCATCCTTGCATCACGACCGACAGTCGTGACTGTCCTGAGGGAAGCATCTTCCTCGCCCTCAAAGGCGAGACGTTCGACGGCAACAAATTCGCCCTCCAAGCCCTTGAAAAAGGCTGTGCCTACGCGATAGTAGACGACAAAGATTTATTTACGACAACCAAGACAACTAAGACAACATTAGGCGACAGTTCGTCGCCTGAGGAAAAAGAGTTGTCCAAGTTGTCAGAGTTGTCGTCTAGAATAATCGTTGTTGAGGATTGTCTGCAGACTTACAAGGACCTGGCCCGCGAGCATCGCCGTCAGTTCGACATCCCCGTCATCGGCATCACAGGCACCAACGGCAAGACGACCACCAAGGAACTCGTGGCAGCCGTGCTCTCACAGAAATACAATGTGCTCTATACCCAGGGCAACTTCAACAACGACGTAGGTGTGCCCAAAACCCTCTTCCGTCTGACGAAAGAGCACGAGATAGCCGTTATCGAGATGGGCGCCAGCCATCCTGGTGACATCAAGACACTCGTAGAGACAGCAGAACCCACTTGTGGTCTGATCACCAACGTAGGCCGAGCCCATTTGCAGGGCTTCGGATCCTTCGAGGGTGTCATCAGGACCAAATGCGAGCTATACGACTTTCTTCGCAGCCGCAAGGACAGTCTCATCTTCATCAATGCCGACAACGAGCACCTGATGAACCAGATTGGCGACGACGAAGATATCTGGATGTCGCCCTACTCCACCGATCCTGACAACTGGTACAGCTGCATCTCTGGCGAGGTCATCGAGTGCAATCCCTTCTTGAAGTTCCGTTGGCGCGAGCCGCTGATGGTGCTCGAAGAGGAAGGTCGCAGCACCAAGTGGCACAAAGTGCAGACCCAGCTCATCGGCTCCTATAATATCGACAACCTTCTGGCCGCCATCGCCGTAGGCATCAACTTCGGCGTAGACCGCAAGAAGATTTGTGCAGCGTTGGAAGAATACGTCCCCTCGAACAACCGTTCGCAGATGACCGTCACAGAAAAAAACCACCTTATCGTCGATGCCTACAACGCCAATCCCACTTCTATGCACGCTGCCCTCGACAACTTCAGCCTCATCGAGGCCGAACATAAAATGGCCATCCTCGGACAGATGGGCGAACTGGGTGAAGAGAGCGACAAAGAGCATCGCTTATTAGTGGATCGTCTGGAGTCTTCCGGCTACGATGACGTGTGGCTCGTGGGCGACAACTTCCGCGACATCCCCTGCCCCTTCCGTAAGTTCCACGATGTCGAAGAGGTGAAAGCCGCCATCACTGCCGACTGCCCCCAAGGCTTCTACATCCTCATCAAAGGTTCCAACAGTAACAAGCTCTTCCAACTGCCTGAGCTTCTGTAAGGCAGAAACGCGTCTGACAGTAGTTTTCATGTTTGTTGACATAAAGTCAACTCATTCGTTGACTCCAGCCAATTCGTTCGTCGCCTTAAGTGGATTAATGCGTTGACTGGAGTCGACGGACG
>JAEEGJ010031825.1_pt1 | contig 10177 bp, 6 predicted proteins | sample 8958761 | NCBI WGS metagenome assembly JAEEGJ01 (sample SAMN16246546, study PRJNA631951) | gut metagenome | biome: gut microbiome; feature: rumen; material: RS-attached | host: Bos | place: Iran: Karaj | collected 2018-10 | reverse complement strand
ATGCCTAGGCGGCCTGGACGGTCTGGCGGTCCTGGGCGGCCTGACGGAGCCTTGATGCCCATGAGCAGCTTGAACAAGGCCCGGCGGCGCTGGCTCCATGTGGGGTAGTCGTCGGCTCTCAGGGTGTTCACCTTGAAGGAGGGCGCATTGGGGTTGTCCTTCATGAAATCGAGGGTGCTGGTGGTGATGACGCAAGGTACTGTCTTGCCATCGGCCATGAGGCGGTCGGCTATGGCTGCTGCACCACCGACCTTGAACCAGCTCTCCATGGTGTCGCCTTTGCCGGGAACAAGTTGGATGAAGACGGGCATGGTTGGTGTCGCGGGCATGGGCGTGGTGTACCACGCTTCCATACGGTTCAGCTCGTAGCCTACAGTGCCGTGTTCAATGTCACCCTGCGAGGCGTAGTTGAACGGCGAGCGGGGATTGTCGGCTACGCTGTACTTGAAGCCTTGGTCGGGCGAGAGGTACATGTTGCTGGGGTCGGCCACCTTAGCGCCGTCGACGAGGAAGCAGTATTTGTACACCTCTGCCGCCTTGTCTTCTATCGTCACACTCCACACGCCATCGCTGTCTCTGGTCATGGGGAAAGGAGCGAAGCCCTCCATCGACAGCGACACCTGCTGTGCCTCGGGAGCCTTCATGCGGAAGGTGATGTTGCTCTCGCCGAATTCGGGCGAGATGATGGGGCGCGGGAACAGACGTGCCATCACGCCGGGCGTGAACGGCTCCTCCTTGCCGGTGGCGGCGGGGGCGGGCTTGCCCTCGCTCATGGCTTTCTCTGATGCCTCGGGGTTGAAGAGCAGACGGAAAGTCTTGTCGAGGAAGAACTTCGCGTTCATCCACGTATGACCGAACTTATCGGTGGTGAATTCCTTCACTGAGCGGATGCCTTTCTTGTCGAGGAACTCCATATAGTCGCGTCCGGTGCCGTAGAGGAAGTCATCGGTGCCGATGCCGAGCCAGAAGAGGTGAATCTTGGCATTGGTGTCGGCAGCGTTGTCGTAGACACCGGGGAGGTTGGTCTGGGTAAACGAACTGTAGGAACAGAGGTAAGAGAACTTGTCGAGGTGGAGCAGACCGCACGACAGGCCTTGGTTGCCGCCGCGGGAGAAGCCTCCGATGGCGCGGTGGTCGCGGTCGTTGATGGTGCGGTAGTGGTTCTCCACGTAAGGCATGAGGTCGTTGACGAGGTCATTGCTGAACACGTCGTTGCCGAAGCCCATCTGGGGCATCTGCCCACTCTTCTGCGGCGGCAGCAACTTATAGGGGTTGCCATAGGGCAGCACGATGATCATCTCCTTTGCAGCACCCTCTGCGAGGAGGTTGTCGAGGATATAGTTCATGCGTCCCACCTTGTAGTACACCTCCTCGGTGTCGGTGGTGCCGCTGATGAGGTAGAACACGGGGTATCTCTTGGCCCTGTCAGTGGCGTAGGAGGGGGGCAGGTAGACGATGGCGTTGTTGGTGGCTCCCAGACTCTTCGAAAAGTAGTGCACATACTCCACGATGCCGTGGGGCCCTCCGCGGGTGTCGTGGGCGGGCGGTCCCTTGCCGGGAATCTCGAGCAGACTGTTCTTAAAGCCCTCGTTGGGGAAATACTGTTCACAGAGGGGGTCCATCACGCTCACGCCGTCTACCTCGAAATGATAGGGATACATGTCGGGGGCGGCGGGACCGAGGGTGACGGTCCACATCCCAGTGCCGGCATCACGGGTCATCTCGTGCCTGCCGGCAAACTGCACGTCGACAGCCACCTTCCTAGCATTGTCGTTCTTGTAGAGGAATGTCACGGTGCCGTCGGGGTTGCAGACGGTGGAAGAGGGTGTGGGGAAAGGTTGCGCAACGGCATGTGCGCCCACAACGAAGAGCGCCACCGCCATAGCGGATCTGGCTTTCGTCAGAAAACTAACATTTGTCATAAATAGTCGATATTTAGGTGGGTCTAGAAAAAACGCCCACGAATAAGTTAATGATGTGCAAAAATACGAAGAATTACCCTATCCTTCCCTTTTGCTTGTATCATTTAATATTTCATATGTAACATACGGGAAACGGAGCCACAAGTTGTGCAAATGCGACAGACTTTGGGCCTCTTTTTCCATTTTGTCTAAAATACCTTGGATTGTCGCGTCAATCTGAAAGGAAATGGACGAAAATATTTGGAAAGTGGTATTTCCGTGGGTAATTTTGCGATGTCGAAAGACAAAAACGAAATCCAACAGGTTAGCCTGTTATCATAGAAACAACAATAATAACAATAAAAACAATACGATTATGAAAACAATGGAATTATCCCCGATGACAGTTGCCCAGTACAAGGGTGAGGCAATGGTTAAAAAGTTCATGAAGTCTGCAAAGCATGCAATCGCCAGTACATTCAAGTTCTTGTTGTTCATCAGTCCTGTCTATCCACAGTGCACCCAGGGAATGAAATAAATGAAGAAACATGCCAGTATTCATCACCCCTTCCCCGGCAACGTGGTTACAGAATAAGAAACAGAAAGAAATCTTTTCCTCCTTTGATGTAGGACCAAGCCAGTGAGAGCCTCAAAAGCAGTTGACTTTTGAGGCTCTCATCTTTTTGCAAGTAAAGCGTAAATCTCACTCAAACTCTACCTTCTTCTTTGAGGTCCAAGCCTTTGGTTTGGATGTTCCAACCACTCCCACCACCTTCCTCTTTGGGAGCCAAGCCTATGGCTTGGAGGGCACAACAACCCCAACCCAAGGCCCTTCCCCTCTCCAGGGGAAGGGATGCAACCGCTCGCATCCGCTCGCTCGGTCACTAAGGTATCCGCGACCCATCAAAGAGTCGCGGGGAGATTCCTTACGCAACAAAGTTGCGATTGTTTGTGTTCGCTCCGCTCACCTAAATGGGAAAACCATGAAACAACTCTATAAGATTATAGAACGATTTGCATTTGATTTGACTTCCGCTTCGCACGTCGACCGTTGGTTCTCGCCGTAGGCGACTGAAAAAAAGAGTGCCCCTTCGGGGCAGAAATCTCACAAATCAGTTCAAATCAAACAAATAAGTTCTGCCCCATCGGGGCAGAACCAATGTTCACTGTTCGCGGAGCGCATCGCGTATACTCCAACTTTGTTATATGGAGACTACCAATGAATCACCTTACCTTATCGCTTCAAAATGCTATGCCGTTTTCAAATCCACGAAATACTTATCGACGACAATTTCCGGGGAATTCATCGCATACATATCATCACTCAGGATATTGAACAGCAACGACTTGAGCCCTCTCACACCCAAGTGTCGGCGAATGGAGGCAGCAGCGATGGCCCTTGCTCCATCTTCAGTCACCGTGATATCGATATCTCGCATCTTGAAATAGTTGACGAAAGTGGTGACAGGCGACTCCTCCGAGTGGAGCAGAATATCGACCAAATCGTCTTCCTTTAGTTCCCTGGCATACGCATACTGTTGAATTCTTCCGGTAAGTTCATCGCGGTGGAAATACTTGGCGAAATCATCATCGGTGACATATTGATGGAAATCGCCCTCCATATTGCATCCACTCCCATGGGCAAAACCGATACCATGGTCACCAAGACGCTTTCTTACGATATCCTCTATTCCACGGAACACCCCAGTGAAGATGAACAGCATGTTGTTGGTTTTCATGCTCGTTTTCTCATTATGATAGATAGCGTCACTTTGATTGAACGTCAACGTGTTGTTGTCATCAATGATGTTGAGCAACTCATTGAGAATACGCTCATTGTAATAACCACTTTCAAATAACTTGTCGAACTCATCGAAAATAATCACTGCCGACGACATATCCTCCTTATATTTCATATAGAGTTTGGTGAACACAGTGGTGAGGGTATTGCCAACGACACCTTCCTGAACGAGGTTGTTGCAGTTGACCACCCCAAAAGGAAACTGAAATATTTCAGCCAGTTTGTGCGGGCCATAGGTCTTGCCGACTCCCGAAGGACCGTGAACAAGAAGATTTGGACGGGGAAGACTCAACTCTTTGTCGTTTTTTCTGATTTCGTGCAAATAGAAGCAAAATGAAAGTTTTCGTGCATATTCAGGCTGACCGATGAGTAACTTACTCAGCCATTGCTCAATCTGTTGCGGGACGACCAAATGAGGAGCGGCTTCCATGACGGTTATTCCCCTACCCTCAATCAATTGCACAACATCACCAAAGGTAACCGGTCCAATCTCTCTTTCCCAATTGCGAATGTGACGCTTGATATATCCATTGTTGCTGGAAGAATTGATGAAATCCATACGTTGTTTGGTAAGCAGACGAATGGTTTCCAACTTGTCGTTCTTCAACTGATTGGGAAGCATGGCGAGATGGTTCTTGATGACACGGATGTCAAGTAAAGGATTGAGAAAGAGCAAATGCCGGATTTGCTGGTTGAGTTTTTCTGACACAAATTCCTTGTCTTTTCTACTTGTTAAATTCTGCATGAAAAAAATACGGATTTAAAATTTGTATTTAAACAAAGATTCGATTGAATATAAATCAATCATGAGAGAAAGCAAATGAAAAACTAAATTCATTAACCCTAAGAGTATTCGGCAAATGATTATACCTATAAGAACAAAATTGTAACCACTTCTTTAAGATTCTTTAACAATTATCAATTTGCAGGGAAAACGAACACGAGATTTATCGAAGACCCACTGACCGAAGGGAGGTAATTTTACGAATCTGCACGAATTTATTGCCGGTCGCTCCGCTTACCATTTTGCCACTGTTCTGCCAAAATCGCTCCCTAAAAGATGTTAAAACAAAGGCGAAGATTGAAAACAAGTTGTTTTGAAGTATTGTTTTGTTTCCAAAAATCATTATTTTTGCAGAGTTTTAGACACAATTTATACCCCTTGATAAGGGATGGCCATAATGCAGTGTTACTAATGAATTATATAGAATTCAGGCAAAGGATGTACCCGATGGGGTGTTTCAACATCAATCAGGTGTTGCTGTGGGAGAAGGATTTCGACCGCAACAACCTGACACGATGGTGCCGGAAGGGGTTGCTCGTGAAGTTGCGTAACCAATATTACGCCTTTCCCGAGTACCGACAGGTGCCCGACTTCTCGCGCTATGTCGCCAACCGCATCTATATGCCGTCGTATATCAGTCTGCACAGCGCTTTGTCGTTCTACGGGATGATACCCGAGGAAGTGGTGCAACTGACGAGCGTGACACCACTCAAGACCGCCAAGTTCGAAAATGCCTTCGGCACGTTCCATTACCAGAATGTGAAGACACCGCTCTACTTCGGTTATGAGATGAAAACGATGCAGAACGGCCGCGGCCTGCTGTTTGCCACGCCAGAGAAGGCCCTGCTCGACCTGCTCTACCTGAACCCCTACTATAAGACCGAACAGGACATGGTGGAACTGCGCCTCGATGAGGACTTCATGCAAAGTGAGTTGAACCTGGAACGCCTACAAGACTATCTCTCGCGAATAGGCAGTAAGACATTAACACAAAGAGCAAAACGTTTATTAAAGGCATACGGACTATGATTGACCTTGATTATATACGCATCAATATGCCATACCCATTCCCCAAAAACGAACGCTGCAGTCCATCTCTGAACTGCAGCGCACAAGCCTATGTTTAACTAAAAATCCTTTTCAAAACCAAAGGGAGCCTCACGGCGACCTTTGTTGTCCAATTAAACAATCTAATTAAATACCTTAAACCTAATAACTAAAAACCTAAATCTATTACTACTAACCTAAACAATCTATTAACCTTGAATGATTGACTTCTCAATCATTGACAATGCAAAATTACTACCTTTATCAATGCAAAACAACTTTTTCAGCACAAAACTCTAAAAATATACGGTTTTCTTGATATAAATCAACCGCTGTGTGCGATAACAATGCATTTTTATCGAAAATTTGCAAAAACAGAAGGATTTATGAATAGGGCTTACTGCAATAAAAATATCCGCTTGTCAAGCGGATGTTTTGCCTGCTGGATATTGGAAACTGCATTGTTGTCTGCCACCTTTTTCACATACATGGTTTTGGGGTAGTGGCCGAGCACTTTTCACGACTCAGCAAGCCGTTTGGCTAGCTGAGTTCATTTTGCTTTTTCTTAATTCTTTTAACTTCTCCTCAAACTCCTCCTCCTCTTTTTTCTCTTCCTCCATTATTCTTATTACCTCATTCTTCCATTTAAGTTTGAAATCATCCATATCATATTCCAAATTCTTCAACTCATCAGCACGGAAATAACCATTCCTTACCACATAATCTTCAATCCTCCTCTTCACCGTCTGAAACGTCTTATAACGAGCCATCTCAATCGGATCCTGTTCAAAAGTGAACCACTTTTCAACTCTCACATCACCAAATTTTACACCCTTTTTCTTTACTGTAATTTCAATTTTCATAAATATTAAATTTATAAACAACGACCTGTCCGTATATATATAGACAAAAACACAGAAAAAGTAATCCCTTTTTTTAATTTATTTTTTAAGATAATGTGTCCACCCGCTCAATGAGAGGAAATTAAAGGGAAGTCAAAGGATTAATGAAGGGAAACAAAATGGGACAAAAGACCGGTGTGGAGATAATAACAATAGCGGCGCGACAGGTTGCACCGCGCGCCGAAAGGATTGAACATTACATAAAAAAGACGGACAAAGGGAGAAAGGATCTGCTTGGGGCCGCCGGCCATCCTCAGTCTTTCTCTATAAGCACCGTGGCGTAGGCCGACATGCCCTCCTGGCGCCCGGTGAAGCCCAAACGCTCGGTGGTGGTGGCCTTGATGGAGATGTTGTCGAGGTCGGTGCCCATCACCTCTGCCAGACACTGCTGCATGGCAGGGATATGGGGGTTGAGTTTCGGACGCTCGGCACACACCGTGGCATCGATGTTCCCCACCCTATAGCCCTTGGTGGCGATAAGGCGCACCACTTCGCGCAGGATGACCTTGCTGTCCATATCGAGCGTGGCATCCGAGGTGTCGGGGAAATGGTAACCGATGTCGCGCATGTTGGCAGCGCCCAACAGGGCATCGCAAATGGCATGGATGAGCACATCGGCATCGCTGTGGCCCAACAGTCCCTTGTCGTGGTCGAGGCGTATGCCACCCAACCACAACGCACGGTCTTCCACCAACTGGTGGACGTCGTATCCGAAGCCTACACGTATTTTCATCTTTTTGCGGCCTTTGGCCGATTGAAAATTGAAAATTGAAAATTATATTATTGAGGCCTTTGTACTGAGGCGTCGCCGATAATCGGCCTAAGGTCAAATCTTAACTATCTGCGCTTGAACAGGTCCTTGATGCCGTCCATATCGAACGAGAGGGTGAAGCGGAGGGTCTGGTCGAGGGGGTTGCTCTTCGCCGTGGCGATGACATAACCTGCATCGAGGGAGAAAACACTCATCCTGAAGCCGGCACCCACGGTGAAATACTTGCGGTTGCCCTTCGTCTCACTCTCGTGATGGTATCCCGCACGGAGAGCGAACTGGTCGTGGTAAATATACTCAGCACCCACGCTCCACTGTATCTCCTTCAACTCCTCGGAGAAGCCATTGGGCGCATCGCCAAAACTCTTGAAGATGCCACCGATGCTCGACACATCGAAATACTCCTTCTCCAAACGGTCCTGATACTCTTGCGAGGTCTCCTCCTCGTTCTGCCGGGGATAGGTGGGCACGAGCAACTTGTTGGCATCGGCAGCGATGGTGAAGCGGTTGTACTCGTCGACGGGAATCATCAGCGAGGCACCCAGACGCATGTTGGTGGGGATGAACTCACTGTGCTCGTCGCCGCCAAAGGTAATCTTGCTACCGATGTTGCTGATGTTGAGACCCAAGCCCAACTGGCACTCCCTGGCACCGATGTTGAGGTAGTTCTGGTAGTAGCAGGAGATATCGGCGGCGAAAGCCGAACCCGGACTGGTGTCCTCGGTGAAGTCGTAGGTGAGGTCGGAGTAAATCCACCGCACGCCAGCCGAGAGCGAGAACTGCTCGTTGAGCATGAGCGAATAGGCCACGTCGAGCGACATCTCATAGGGGTTAATGGTCATGTCGTTGGTAGCGTCGAGCGAACTGCTGGTATACACCTCGCCAAGCGAGAAATAGCGCAGTGAACCCGACACGGCACTGTAGTCGCCGATGCGGTAGTAGCCCACGAGATAGGCCAAGTCCATGTCGTTGACCAACTGGCGCAGCCACGGGGTGTAGTTGAGTGCCACGCCGGCGCGTGAGATGGTGAACGGGTATTTGGCGGGGTTCCAGTATTGCGACACCACGTCGGGGTCGGTGGCAGCACCCACGTCGCCCATACCTGCCGCACGGGCGTCGGGGGCGATGGTCTGCGAAGTGACCGAGGTGTTCACAGGGTTGAACATTTCCTCTTTCTGCGCCTTTACCGTCAGTGCGACAAAGGCGAGGACGAGGAGCGTCAATACTCTCAAAGTTCTTATTTCTACTTTCATTAATCAGAAGTTAACGGGGAGTAGGGAGGGGTAAGGCGACGTATGCCCCACCATCCAGCCTCTTACTCGCCAAATTTCAATCGGCCGAAAGCCGAAAGGGATATTCTACTGTCAATATTAAAATTTCAATAATAAAACGCCAAGACCCGCTAATTATTGCCTATCACGATGAGTTTCTTGGCTTTCGACACCATGTCGCTGCCATCACACGACACGCGCACACGGTAGAGATAGACACCCGTCTGCAACCGCTGCCCACTTCCGGTGGTGAGGTTCCAGTCGATGGTCATCGCCCCTGTGGCAGACACCTCGGTCTCGGTGAATTTCCACAACTGCCTGCCACTCATGTCGAAGATGTCGAGTTCTACGTCCATCGTGCTCCCCATGCGGTCGTGGTTGATGATGAAGGTGGTGGAGGTCCTGGCAGGGTTGTCGGTGCAGCCGATGCTGTAGAGCGTGGGCTTGAGGCCACTCACCACATTGAAGGAGAGTTCGGCGGTGGTGGAGTTGTTGAGCATGTCCCAGGCACGGAACCGCAGGGTGTGGCGACCCGGCGGAAGGGCGGGAATGCTGTAGGATGTCCTGCCGCTGGTGTAACTGCCGAAGTCGTAGGAGAAATTGTCGTTGAGCAGGTAGGTGCGCGACATGTCGTTGTCGATAACCAGTTCCAGGTCGTGGCCGATACCCGTGCCGGCGGCGTTGATGCCGTCCTTGTCGGTGATTTGTGCCACGAAATAGGGGGTGGAGTTCACCTCATCGCCATTAGAGAACGACGGGGTGTTGAGGTAACAGAACACCGACGGGCCGATGGAGTCGTTGTCGATGACCTGAGTGCCGCCAATGAGGAAACGGTCGGTAGACCCATGGGCGATGCGCGTATGTGAATTGTCGACGGCATAGAAGTTCATCATGCCACTGCCGTTGGAGTAGTTGATGTCCATGGGCACGGCGAAGGGGAAGGTGAAGGTGCCGCCCCGCACACTGTCGGAGCCGTTGAAGAGCACGTTGGGACGGTCGTAGTACTTGAACAGCGTCCTCGCGTCGTCGGCCTGTCCCTTGCACACCACCAGTTTCTCGGAGTCGCGCACGATGCATGTCACGATGCCATTGAACGTCGTAGCAGGCTCGCCGCCCTGCTCCACATGGCCCTTCACACTCACGATTTCCCCGGCACGTATAGTGATGTCGCCGGTGTCGGTGAGAGGCTTGCCATTGATGCTGTCGACCACCGTCCTGAGCATCGGCACATTGAGACTCATGGCGGGGTCGCCGAGCAAGGAGAAGCGCAACTTATTGGCAGTCACGTCTTCGCCGCCCGTTATCATCTGGTTCTTCGCCAGACGCTGCGCCTCGCCGATGGTGACGGGGCGGTCGCCCGTATTGTCGAGCACATAGCGAATATAGGCCTTGTTGAGCGAGGCATTGTAGCCCTGGTATACCGTGCGGGTGGTGGTGAAGGTGGCCACTGCCCCACCCTTCTTGTTGAGCAGCATCGCCACACCGATGTTATCGTCGACACCGTCGAAGGGCGAGATGTCGCACGAGGCGGTGACCCACAGCGGCAGGTTGGTGTTGGAGAACTGCTGGAAGTCTTTCAGGATGAGCACACGCTCGTGCGAGATATTGATTTCGGAACCATGGCCGGAGTAGTCGATGATGAGGGCTCCCGAGGCCTGCAACTGCTTGATTTCCTTCGTGGCGTCGGGGTAAGTGTTGCCCG
>JAEEGJ010031824.1_pt1 | contig 10177 bp, 10 predicted proteins | sample 8958761 | NCBI WGS metagenome assembly JAEEGJ01 (sample SAMN16246546, study PRJNA631951) | gut metagenome | biome: gut microbiome; feature: rumen; material: RS-attached | host: Bos | place: Iran: Karaj | collected 2018-10 | reverse complement strand
GTACGTGCGCTCAGCTTCGACGTGCTGATTGCCAGATTCACTGTTCTGCTTTCCACTTCCTCCTGCATCCGTCATCACCTCCTCGTTTCTTTCTGCCCGACTGCTGGCAACCATCAGGGCCATGGTCAGCATGCCGAACATGGCCCCTCCGAAGAAGCACAGCATTGGGATGATCCATCTCATCACAGGGCTTCCTCCTTCACCTTTTTGTGAGGCTTCAGCTCGGGAGCATCCGCCTTTTTCTCCGGCTTCTCGACCTTCTCGTCCGGGAGAGGGACAGCCATGATCCCACGGCCCATGCGGACAAAGACTTCAGGAGAATGGAACTTCTCTTCGAAAGCCTTCATCTGATCCGGAGAAAGGGAACCGAAGTCCTCATCCGTAAGGCCGACCACCAGGAAGGAACCGGCTACGACATCGTAGATCTCGCCGTTATCGTCCCGGAGAGCTCTGTTCAGGGGGAGGCCATCGAGCTTGCCTTCTTCATTCATGACCAGGCCCACCGGCTCATCAAACGGATACACGACCTCGATATAGCCGCCGACAGCATTCTGAAGATCCTCCAGCTCAGTTCCGATCTCCACAGGACGGGGATGCTGGTTGGGCTCTACCAAAAGCACCGTCATGGTGTCCTTCGCGGATTCTGCCTCGTAGAGTTCCGGAGCTTCCGCCACACGGTTCTCAAAGGTGACAGCCTTCTCGAAGATGTGGTCATCGCTGTCATAGTGGTAAACACTGTCGGAGAGGAAATCCGCTTCACTGACCTCTGTGGCATTGACGCCCCGGACCATGCTCTCCAGCTGGTCCCTTTCAAAGGAACCGTCATCGCGGATAAAGAGGACCTCGTGGACAGAGGAAGGAAGGACGAAGAAGTCACCGCCGAGCCTGTCCGCAGCTTCCTGAAGGAAATCGGGAAGCTGGGTTACGGAAGCGCCGTTTATGCCTCCTTCGACTGTCGCCACCCACATGGGCGATTCAGGCATATCGAACATGCCGCCGGACATCTCAGCCATCATCTCGGACATGTTCCTAAGGACCGGAGGATGGTTGGCCAGCTGGGCGGCAACCGCGTCAGCATGAAGCTGATCGGGAGTCACACCGTACTGATCCAGCAGCTGGTTCGTCACCAGAGTCGTTGCAGAACTGTCTTCCGGATGGGGAAGCTCCACTCGGTACACGACTGCGATATCCTCAACCGTCTTATGCGGGATGTTTTCGAGCATCTCCTTGTTGGGCTCCACCGGGACAACCTGCATCACGAGATGGTTCTTCGCACTTTCGTAGTCCGTGATGCTGTTGACCTCAAAGACGGGAATGGCTGCAGACACCTGCTTCGCATCAGCAGCGATCTTATCGAGGATAGCGTTCTCCTGGGACGGATCCGCCTGGTAACGCTCAAAGGCAGGGCCGATGTTGAACGTAGCGGCTGCAGCTGCGCCTTCCGGCTGTACGGAGATACCGACGTAGGATTCACCCTGCAGCTTGTTGACCTGCTGGATCCTGATCTCCGTATCGGGAAGTTCCTCCTGAACACGTGCCCTGGTAGCTTCCAGGAATTCATCAAAGTTCATCATGGTAGGCACCTCCTTAGTTCAGGCAGAAAGCAGGGATGACCCTGCCGTCGCTCATCCTGATTTCGCCGCTTCTTTCGCTGAAGTATTCTGCTGCCTTATACAGATCCATTGCATCCGGGCTGATGAATTCTCCGGCATCCTCATCGATCTTCATGATCATGACAGGGGAGGAAACGTAGGTTTTGCCGTTTGCAGATCTTTTGCTCTGGGAAGAGAAGGTGTAGTACACATCCTCAGTCCCGGGAACCGGGGTCAGATCTTTGGAGCCATTACCGTTCGGAAAGAGCTCCGGATAGTCATATTCCGCTTTGCTGTCCTTCATAACAGAGAAGCCGTGGCCGGGAACCGCGATCATCACCATGAAGGGCATTTCATCATCGTCGTCATCATCAACGTCTTCCAGCCAGCAGATGTCATAGCAAGGGCAGCTGTCACAGCCCACATCTTCATCTCCGGCATCCTCCCAGTCGTTATCCTCGTACTTTTTCACGAGATCACCGATTTCCTTCATGATCACGGTGGAGTCTCGGAGCAGGCCGGACATTTCATGGATCAGGCTGTAAAGAGTGACCTGTTCCGGAATGCTGTTGCTTTCAGCGCCTTCAGTGCCGACCATGGCTTCCTTCAGAAGCATTTCTGCAGCCATCATGCGGTTCATCATCCTGATGTCGTTCTCATTGATCTTCATATTCGTTGTTCTCCTTTAATTTATTTTTGTGATTCTGAGCAAAAAGAAAACGCCTCTGGAGAGTCGTCTCAGAAGCGTTATCAGCTTTTTGCGATTCAGTTGTTTCATGGTTCAAAGCTCCAAGCCGCGCTGGCGTTTCTTATGCCATTGTTCCAGGAGCTTGATGATGGTGTCCTGCATCTGTTTGGTGGAGTAGGACTTCGGAAAATACTTCCGGAGCTGTTCACTCTTGAACGCGACACGCTCCAGATCACCTTTTTTGACTTCACCCAGGATCTCGCACATATCATCCAGGGCACATCCGCCTTCCTGGCTGAGCTTTTTCAGACGCTGCGCCTGGGAGAGAGAGGGGGCAGCCTGGGTATAATCCATGGCTTCAAGCAGGTTCTTCTGCTCATCAGGGGTCAGGTAAGACAGCTCAACTGCCGGATTGAAAGAGATCAGCTTCTGATCCAGCATATCCAGGAGTTCGGGAATCAGGTTAGTCAGACGGATATAACGCTGAACCTGGCGACCGCTTTCTCCTGTATCCTGGCCAAGCACATCCGCAGCTTCTAACTTTCCGACGACTTGTCGGGAAGTTCCTTCATCCTGAAGATCTGTCCGTTCACCCTGTCGTTTCATAGCCTCCAGCTTCATCTTATAGGCAAAGGCCCGTTCGCTCGGCAGGATGTTTTCTCTTTGTAGATTGGAATCCACCATAAGCACCACGGCTTCGTCATCCGTCATATCACGGACGATAACAGGAACCTCCATGAGTCCGGCCGCCTCAGCTGCATGGACTCTGCGGTGCCCGGAGATGATCTCATAACCACCTTCCTCAAGCGGCCTTGCGATCAGCGGTGTCAGCACGCCGAACTGGGCGATGCTTTCCGTGGTCCGGAGCATAGCCTCATCATCGACCACCTTGAACGGATGATTCTGAAAAGGCTTCAGTTCGCTGATAGGGATCTTCTGGACCCGTTCCAGCTGGTTATCAGCGCGACTCTCATCCGTCTCAAAGATGTCATCGTAGCTGCTCAAGCTGATGTTTGCGCCTTTTTTCGGCATTCTTCATTACCTCCTTCGTGAGTGTTCTGTAAGCATCGGCCACTTTTCCGTTAGGGTCATGGGCAAAGATGCTTTTTCCTTCCGCGCTGATTTCAGCAGCCCGGACCGAGCGTGGGATGTCTGTGCTGTACACCTTCAGCTTGCCGCCATAGGTATCACGGATCAGCTGGGAGATCTCCTTGGCGTCATTTGTCCTTGAATCGACCATCGTCAGCAGGATTCCTTCGATCCGGAGCTTCGGATTGATCTGCCTGCGGACCTTGTTGATGGTATTCAGGAGCTGTTCCAGGCCTTTTGCGGAAAGATAATTCGCCTGGACCGGGATCAACGCCTGTTCGGCGGCTGCCAGGGCGTTGACGGTCAGCATCCCAAGGGAGGGCATGCAGTCCAACAGGATGAAATCGTAATCCTTTCGGACCGTATCCAGGTACTGCTTTAAGATGGTTTCCCGGCTCATAGCAGTCACAAGGGATACCTCCGTCCCGGCAAGGGCGATATTGGCCGGTACCAGATCCACACCTTCGGGATGATGCAGGATTCCTTCTCCATGGCTCATAGGCTGATCGGATATGACTTTTGCCATCAGATCCGAAAGCGTAATCGGAAGGTCATCCGGCCTGGGATTTCCAAGAGCGATGGTCAGGCTGGCCTGAGGGTCACAGTCCACCAGCAGCACTTTTTTACCTTCCATGGCAAGGCCGATCCCCAGGTTTTCGCAGGTGGTGGTCTTGCCGGTGCCGCCTTTCTGATTGGTTACTGCCGTAATCACGGCTTTGTTTGACATTGGTTGAATCACCTCCTTGAAATTATCCGGAACCGTAGAAGTCATGGTTTACTTTGGCCTGATAGTAAGGGCTGATGGTAACAGGGGCATTGAAGAGTGTCGTCAGAAGGTACTGCTTGATGTTTTTGACATCGGAAGTATTCTCATGCAGACAATCCAGAACGTATTGGATGTGCAAAGAATCCAGCTTCATCAGCCTGCCTTTTACGACTTCCTTGGGTTTGTCATCCCCGGCAATGCGGATCATTTTCCTGTTTGTGCTGCAGGTCTCCGCCAGAATATCCAGGATTCCTTCAAGTGTTTCCTTCTCAGCAGGGTGGTCCAGAATGAGGATGTCGAGCTCCAGTTCTGTTCGAAAATATTCTTTATAGCGCTCATAATCGCTCATCCCATCCGCATCCCATCCCGGATAGATAGGATTCTCTGTATATCTAAGATCAATATATTTATCTTCTTTATTACTTGGTCGTGATTTTGACGAGTCCTGAATCGTGATTTCCGCGACTCCAGAATCGTGATTTTCACGAGTCTTGAATCGTGATTCCACAGGGTTATCCACCGGGAGAAAGTTCTTTACATAGATCAGATTTGGCTTTCCAAGGCCCTGTCGCTTACGCTCAATGAGACCGCACTTGTCTTCAAGCTCATTCATCAGCTTCGTGGCCTTGTTATCAGCACAGTTCAGCTTCTCCATGATCTCCGAGAGAGTGCAGATGATATACACCCGGCCCTGGTCATCGATCCAGCCGTTCTTCGCGGAGAGGTCCATTCTGGCCAGAAGAATGCCATACAGAATCTTGGCATCCGCAGAGACGTACTTGTACTGATCGTCGGTGAAGAGAAGCGTCGGAATCCGGATGAATGAGAATTGTTCGGACTGTACTCCGTAGAAATAGTCATGCATTCATACCACCCACCTCCTTGCCGATGATCTTCTCCTTCCGAAGCGGCTTTCTTCGGAAGGCGGTGTTTCTGTCTTTCCCATAGGGGCAGGCAGAGAAGAGGCACCTGCGGTACCGGAAGTCCGGCTGATAGTAGGGACAGAGCCTGCATTTGGGCGGCTCCTTGTTCCGGTCCACCTTCACCGGAGTCTCCAGCAGCTTCTTACAGCGGTTAAGCTTTGCGTGGTCAGCGTACACAGGCAGGCACCTCCTCACCCTTATAGCCCAGGATCTTCTTCATGCAGAAGCTGACACAGGGGCCGTAGCAGCAGCCTTCACAGGGGCTTTTCTTTTTGGGGGACTCTGCCAGGTAGTAGCAGTTTTCCTTGCCGAGCGTGCAGCCGACCTTCCGGTTCTTCCAGAAGTAACAGCCCCGGCAGGATGAAGGGCGGTCACTGTGATAGCGAACGCCGTCGATGATAATGATGTCTTTACTCATAGGGATCCTCCATATCCTGAATGATGATCCGGATAGACTCCGGAAACGAAAAAAGCACGGCATTGTGATCCCCAAAAAACAGGGGTTCTCAAATGCCGTGCTATGTAGTAAGATATGGACCAGTCCAAAAATGGCGGAAGGGAAAGCTGCTAAAACGCCTTCCACAGATTCGTTAGATATCCTGTCTAATCCCGTTTAGCAGTTCTGCTCCGTTCACAGCTCAGCACAGCCGATTATACCGGCAGAACCACCTGACCGCTTTCATTAGAAGCCCTACCGCCGTTATTAGCCAGGATCCGGCCTGAAACTGCCCATTAGCAAAACGGGGTAAAATATTAGCCAGATCTCTGATTTCTGCTAAAATTATTAGCTGGCGCATCGGGCTTTTTTTCTCAAAGCGCATTCATCAGGACAAAAAAAGGAATTCCATTTTGCTAAAATCGATGGCGATTTGCTAATGGAATTCCTGGGATGTCTGGCGTCCCCGAGAGGATTCGAACCTCCGGCCTGTCGCTTAGGAGGCGACCGCTCTATCCTGCTGAGCTACGGAGACGTATTCAATTTTTGGCTTATTTCCTAGGTTTTTTGACCTTCGGGAGCCACCCGCGTTGAACCGGATTTTCGGATTTTTGCTAATGGATTTTCTCCGGTCCCTCTTTTAGGGGAGAATCACCGCACCGCCAAAATGGCGTTAGGGTGAACCTGCTTTTCGTACAGTCCTGTCTCAATTCGAACTCCGCACAATTTTTTCTTTTGAAATTTGGCGGTAGGTGCGCCGACCGCTTAGGAGGCGAACGCTCTATCCTGCTGAGCTACGAGGGCACGATGGGGAAATGCCTCTTGCCCGGTGCGGGCAAGAGGCATTATAGCATACTTACCTGAGATTGCAAGGTTTATTTGCCGCTCAGGGAGGCCCGGCGATGCCGGATGACCTCCGCCATGACGCTGACGGCGATCTCCGCCGGGGTCTCGGCCTTGATTTCCAGGCCGATGGGGCAGCATACGGCCTGGAGCTGCTCCATGGGGAAGCCCTCCTCCTCGTGGAGCTTCCGGTATAGGGCGTCCCGCTTGGACTTGCTGCCGATCATGCCCAGGTAATAGGGCTTCTTTCCGAGGGCCCAGCGCAGCACGTCCTTGTCATAGGAGTGGCCCCGCGTCATGATGACGACGTAGCTGGCCCCGTCGGCGGGGAAGTCGGGCATGCGCTCAAAGCTGTCGATCACGATGCAGTTGCAGCCGGGGAAGCGATCCGCGTTGCAGAATTCCGCCCGGTCGTCGATGGCGGTCACATGGAAGCCGCAGTTCACGGCGATCTTCGCCACCTCGCAGGACACATGGCCCGCGCCGAAAAGATACATCCGCGGGGCGGAGCCCACGTCCTGGGCGATGAAGCGCATCCCGTCCGCCATCTCCCCGTGGATGGCCACCCGGATGGGGTTCAGCAGCAGCTGCCGCGCGAAATTCTGGTTGCCCCGGAAGGAACCCACCAGCCGTTCGCCCCCCACGTTGAGGCAGAGCTGGAAGGGGAGCGCACTGTCGTCCTTCTCATCCAGGATATAGAAGAGCCAGGCGGGCACACCCTCCGCCTCCGCCTGGGCCGCCGCTTCCATGATGGCCTGCTGCTCCGGCTCCATATAAGCCAGCAGCACCTCGCACACGCCGCCGCAGATGAGCCCGGCGGTGGCGGCTTCCGTGCCGCTCATGTCATAGTGCATGATCCGGGGCCTGTGGTCCCGAAGAACGGACTCCCGGGCCATGGCCATGACCCCGCCCTCCATGCCGCCGCCGCCGATGGTGCCCACGATGCTGTCCGCCAGCACCAGCATGCGGCTTCCCGCGCTGCGGGGGGTGGAGCCGTCCTGTGAAATGATGGTCGCCCAGACGAAGGGCGTTCCCGCGGCACAGAGGGCCGCAGCCTCCGAAAAAATGGAACTCATGTTGTCCTCCCTGTATGCTTTGGCGTTCCCGCGAACACCGCTTTATTTTTCTGTGAGTATCATAAGATATCCGCAGGGAAATATCAAGTGGGTTTTTCCCGCCGGGTTTTGCTTATTATTCACAAAAATCCTGCTTGACAGGCGGGGGCGCGAAGTATAAAATATCACAGATAATATATAAGAGCTAAGGGGAAGTTCGTCAGGCTGAGCAATCAGCCGTATATATTTTTCAATCTAAAATAGGAGGTATACCGCGTACATGCCGTGGTGGTTAACAGTCATCCTGGTCGTCGTGTTTGCCGCCGTTGCGTTTTTCCTCGGTATTACCTACCGCAAGAAAGTATCCGAAAGGGAGATATCCAGCGCCGAGGAGGAGGCCAGGCGCATCATCAATGAGGCCATCAAGACCGGCGAAAGCAAGCAGCGGGAAGCCCTGCTGGAAGCCAAGGAATCCATCCATAAGGAACGCACGGAATACGAGCGGGAGGTGAAGGAGCGGCGCAGCGAACTGCAGAAGCAGGAGCGCAGGCTCCAATCCAAAGAGGAAAACCTCGACAAAAAGACCGACAATATCGAGAAGAAAAGCGAGCTTCTGAACAAGAAGATCTCGGAGGCCGACGCCATCCGGGAGGAAGTGAAGCTCATCAAGCGCAGCCAGCTGGAAATGCTGGAAAAGCTCTCCGGCTATACCCAGGAAGAGGCCAAGGAATACCTGATCCAGGAGATCGAATCCGAAGTGACCCATGAAAAGGCCATGAAGATCAAGGAACTGGAAGCCAGATTCAAAGAAGAAGCCGATGAAAAAGCGCGGGAATACATCACCCTCGCCATCCAGCGCTGTGCTGCGGATCACGTCGCCGAAGCTACCGTCAGTGTGGTTCCCCTGCCCAATGACGAGATGAAGGGCCGCGTGATCGGCCGTGAAGGCCGCAATATCCGCGCCATCGAGACCCTGACCGGCGTCGATCTCATCATCGACGACACGCCGGAAGCCATTACCCTCTCCAGCTTCGACCCCTACCGGCGGGAGATCGCCCGGGTCGCCCTGGAAAAGCTCATCACCGACGGGCGCATCCACCCGGCAAGGATTGAGGAAACGGTGGAGAAGGCCCGCAAGGAAGTGGAAGCCACCGTCAAGGCGGAGGGCGAGCGCGCCACCTTCGAGACCGGCGTCCACGGCCTGAATCCGGAGCTGGTGAAGCTCCTGGGCCGTCAGAAATACCGCACCAGCTATGGGCAGAATGTGCTGAAGCACTCCATCGAAGTCTCCCATATCGCGGGCCTGCTGGCCGCCGAGCTGGGCGTGGACGTGGCCCTGGCCAAGCGGGCCGGTCTGCTCCACGACATCGGCAAGTCCATCGACCATGAGGTGGAGGGCAGCCACGTCGCCATCGGCGTGGAGCTGGCCCGGCGGTATAAGGAAAACGAGCAGGTGGTCCACGCCATCCAGGCGCACCACGGGGACGTGGAACCCCAGACCCTGGTCGCCTGCATCGTGCAGGCCGCCGATACCATCTCCGCCGCCCGCCCCGGCGCACGGCGCGAGAACATCGAGAACTATATCAAGCGTCTGGAAAAGCTGGAAGAGCTGACCAATTCCTTCCCCGGCGTCGCCAGCTCCTTCGCCATCCAGGCGGGCCGCGAGATCCGCATCATGGTCAAGCCCGAGGAAGTGGGGGAGGACCAGATGGTGCTCCTGGCCCGGGACATCGCCAAGAAGATCGAAAGCGATCTGGAATATCCCGGCCAGATCAAGGTCAATCTCCTTCGGGAGACCAGGGCCGTGGAATACGCGAAGTAAAGAGAGCTCTTTGCATCGGACGGATGATTCATCCGTCCGATGTTTTTTCAGGTTTTTGTCTTGACAAAGCCGGTCTAATGGATTAGACTCAGAACAGGTCTAAAGAATTAAACCGGGAGGGAACATTCGTGGAATCAAAACGTCTTTCCTATGGAGAAGCGCGGTTTCTCGATGTGATCTGGGCCAGTGAGCCGGTGCCCTCCGGCAGGCTGGTGGAGCTGTGCCGGGAGAAGCTGGGCTGGAAAAAATCCACGACCTACACCCGGCTGCGCCTGCTGGCGGAGAAGGGTTATGTGAAAAACGAGGACACGGTGGTGACGAGCCTGCTGAGCCGGGAAGAAGTGCAGGCCGCCGAGAGCGCCTTTGTGGTGGAAGAGACCTTTTCCGGTTCCCTGCCTGGGTTCCTGGTCTCCTTCCTGGGCGGGAAGACCATCTCGGCGGAGGAGGCGGAGGAGCTGAAGAAGCTCATCGACGAGCACAAGGAGGACTGAGATGGAAATTGTTTTCCTGCGCGTGCTGGATATGAGCCTGTCCGCCGCCGCGGTGATCGCGGTGGTGGTCCTGCTGCGTCTCGTCCTGCGCGGCGCGCCGAAGAAATGGCGCTATCTCCTGTGGAGCGCGGCGGGCTTCCGCCTTGCCTGCCCGGTGAGCTTCCGGGCCGCCTTCAGCATCTTCCGCCTGGGGCCAGCTGCGGCTGCTGCACCTGCGGCTTCTGCTGCGGCGGGGGAGCTGCGATATATCCCCCGGGCTTCCGTTACCGCCGCACCGGTGATCCACGATCCGGTCATAGTGACCGGTGCGCCGATCCAGGTCCCCGCCAACGCGGTCTCGGTGCAGGCCGCCGCGCCTGCCGTTCAAGCCGCCTCCGCTGACCCGCTGGAGGTGCTGCTGACGGTGGGGACGGCCCTCTGGCTGGCAGGGCTGGCGGTCATGCTGATCGTCGGCGTCGTCCGCTATCTCCGC
>JAEEGJ010031821.1_pt1 | contig 10177 bp, 7 predicted proteins | sample 8958761 | NCBI WGS metagenome assembly JAEEGJ01 (sample SAMN16246546, study PRJNA631951) | gut metagenome | biome: gut microbiome; feature: rumen; material: RS-attached | host: Bos | place: Iran: Karaj | collected 2018-10 | reverse complement strand
CAAAAATTTCATTTTGCGTATCCAGCGTATCTAGCGCATTGCGAAATGCTGCCGTATCAAACGCGGGCGCATTCACGGCAGGAATATAATCCGTCCATGCTTTTGTGCCATAATTCAAGAACGTTGTGTCACGAGTTTTAGTTCGATATGTCGTATGGAATGCATCATGGAAAACAGTATCACGCACACAGCGATACCCTGATTCAAAACACAATAACGAATTTCTCGGTATATAATCAGGTAAACGAACTTCAACGATCTCGGCTTGACGCATCAGAGGCATGCGTGAACGACAAATGCTAGCTTGTGAGCAGCTAAACGTCTTTTTAACGTCAGAAGAATCAAGAGTGCAATAAATAGGCACACTATCGCACGGACCTGTGTCCCCACTTTTTTCAGCCGTGAAATTGGTAAGCGTATCGTACTTATCTGTTTTACGGTCTAAATAGATAAAACTGGTGTATTTTTCGTTGCCTGTAATTACAGTATCGTCGTAAACAGTATCTTTATAAACATTCACGACATTACGAATAAAGATGGTGTCGCAAAAAGCACGCAACGAGTCCAATTGTTCTTGCGTTTTTGCATCCAACAATTCAATCGTACATTTGCCATCCGGAGTATAAGCAATCGGTTCTGTAATCGATTCCAGACTAGACGTTGAATTATTGCACGACGTAAACATCGCCGCAATGGAGAAAAGCAAAAGAATTTGGGATAAATTTTTCATGTAAATAAAATTACAAACACGGCCGTTAAAAAGTTCCGGAAAAATGAGGAAAAAACGAGGAATTGCTCGGAAAAGCGGACCTAAAAAACGTAAAATGTATTATATAGAACTTAGTTGCTAGTCATTAGTCAGTAGTTATCGCGGCGACATGGCAGACTGATGAAAACCTCAATGCCCCCGTAAGGGGGCGACCTCATAGCCCATACCCCAAAGCACCCGTAGGGGGCGACCCCATTGCCCAGCAATCACTTTTTCACAGCCACCAGCACAGTGGCGCCGAGAATCAAGGCGATGCCAGCCATGATGCGCATCGTTAACGTTTCGGCAAACACAGTCACGCCAATGGTCACTGCGGTCACGGGTTCCAAAGCACCAAGAATTGCCGTGGGCGTGGAGCCGATGATTTTCACGGCCTTGACCATGAAGATAAGCGAAAGCACCGTCGGCACAAGGCCCAGCATAAAGCCCCACCCCCACGAACTTGCCTGCATAAAGAGCGGCGGGAGGCCAGTGCCAAGCGTCACGGAATAAAGCAGCAAAAACACGAGGCAGAAGCAAATGGCGTAAAAAGTCATCTTCACAGCGCCCATCTGTAGGTTGATGCGATTCGCCATCACCATGTAAATCGCATAGCTTATAGATGACAAGAACACCAGCAGGCACCCCACTGAGCTTAGCGTCGAGCCATCGCCGCCGCGATACAAGAGCGCCACGCCCGCCATCGAGACCGCGATAGAAGCGATTGTCCAAGTTTTTATACGTTCCTTGAAGAAAATCGCCATAAGCACCGAGACTTCGAGCGGATAAAGGAACAATAGCGTGGATGCAAGCCCTGCGTCCATGTACTTGAAGGATGCGTAGTACGTAAGCGAACTTACCGCAAAGAGGAATCCGAACGCGACAAGCGCAAGGAACTCGCGGAACGAGATTTTAAAATGCGAACCTTTCGCAAGGACAACAACAAAAAGGAGAATCGCTGCCGTGAAAAAACGGTAAAAGAGGACCGTCTCCGGCGAGTAATTCTGGGCGTACAAATGCAAGGCGCCCAGCGGGTTCGTGCCGTAACAAATCGCAGAAAGAGTGGCAAAAATAAAACCTAAGCCAGTTTTTTTCACGCACGAAAATATAGGAAATCTTATTTCATCGAAGCCGAATCTTCAGTAAAACCGATACCGTCCTTCAATTTAGTTGGTTTAGTGCTTGGATTGGAAGTGGAGATGTTCACGGGACGAGTACTTGTCTTCCCATCTGATCTTGTAATCTTTTGGGAGGGTCTTTTCTAGGATTCTGACCACTTCTTTTCTTTTGTAGTATGATAGGTCAACGAGGCTGATATCTACAGCTTTTCCAACCCTATGTTTTGACCATTGATCATGTCTGTCAAAGGAATCATGTGCTGATATAATGGTCGGAGAAAAGTCCTGCCCGAACTGGCTTTTGAACACATTGATGACATAGACGAGTCCGCTTTCGAGTTGAGGAGTAAGCTCCATTACTACATAGCCTTTCTGGAAGGTGTTTTCCATAATGTACTCATGATTTGAACCTGTTTGGACAGGGACATCGTTCTTAACTTCCTCGGCGGGTTTCTGATAGGTTTCTTCTGCACGCACTTTGGACCTGTAGTCCGGTTTTTCGGGGCGATATGGATCGAAGATAAGCTTATAGCCCACGATGAGCATGATGGCAATCATGATTAAGCCGAGGAAGATTTTGATAAGGTTGACAAGGCATCCCATGGTGACGACTCCGTTGTTGATTGTTCACTTTCCGTATTGTTCGTCATAGAGGCGTTGCAAAGCCTCCTTGTATTGAGCCTCTCTGTCGGCCTCAATTTGTTCCCTCTGCTTTTGCTTCGAGTGATCCACATAGGGGTTCTTGTTGTGCCTGTTAGTTGCGAGGACAAGCAAGACGACTGCGAGAACGATGATGATGAGCAAGACTACCTGCGTGAAAAAATACGTTATGCGTTCTAGGATGTTGCTGATGAAGTCAAACATGGTTATGCCTTCGTTGGTTGTATTCTCTGTATAATTATCGAAGGCAGTCCTGCCAATGTAAAGCGAGTCCGTAAAAAATTTTTGCAAACGCAAAAAAAGTAAAAAGCCTTGTGCTGATCCGCATCAAGGCTTTGAATGTTAAGAAAGGTCGCTCTACAAAAGCAGGGCGCTTTTATTTATGATCTTTTTAACCGAACATGTTACTGGTGTCGCAGTCAAGGCGTATGTTCCAACTGCTGGTGTCGACAGTAAATTTGCTAAGAAAGAACATACAACTCATATTAGTCACATTAGATACATCCCACTTACTGATGTCGCCGTCGAATGCGCTAAAGTAGAACATACTACTCATGTCGGTCACCTTGGATACGTTCCACCTGCTGATGTCGCCATTGAAATGGCTGCATTCAAACATCCCGCTCATGTCGGTCACATTAGATACATTCCATCTGCTGATATCGCCGTTGAATTTGCTCCAGCTGAACATACAACTCATATTAGTCACATTAGATATATCCCACCTACTGATGTCGCCATTGAAATCGCTGTGTTCAAACATCCCGCTCATGTCGGTCGCATTAGAGACATTCCATCTGCAGATGTCGCCGTTGAATTTGCTATAGCGGAACATCTTACTCATATTAGTCACATTGGAGACGTTCCACTTGCTGATGTCGCCATTAAACTGGCTTTCACAGAACATGTCGGGTACACTGGAGATAATCAACTCGCTATCGTCGTCAGTAAACGTATCGTGATCCTCACCATGACCCTCATCATGATTCTCATCATCATCCATATAAGCGCCATCAAACATATGGCTCATGTTAGTTACTTTAGACACGTTCCACTTGCTAATGTCGCCATTGAAATGGCTACCTTCAAACATATGGCTCATGTCAGTTACGTTGGAAACATTCCACTCGCTGATGTCTCCATTGAACGGACTTACTCCGAACATCCTGCTCATGTTAGTTGCTTTAGACACGTTCCACTTGCTAATGTCGCTATTGAAATGGCTGCCTTCAAACATATGGCTCATGTCAGTTACGTTGGAAACATTCCACTTGCTGATGTCTCCATTGAACGGACTTCCTCCGAACATCCTGCTCATGTTAGTTACTTTAGATATGTTCCATCCGCTGATGTCGCCAGTAAATTTGCTATAGCTGAACATACAACTCATATTAGTCACATTAGATACATCCCACCTACTGATGTCGCCGTTGAATGAGCTACCAGAGAAAACACAACTCATGTCGGTCACATTGGATACGTCCCACTTGCTGATGTCGCCAGTAAATTTGCTAAGAGAGAACATACAACTCATATTAGTCACATTGGACACATTCCACTTGCTGATGTCTCCATTGAAATGGCTGTCTTCAAACATCCCACTCATGTCAGTCACATTGGATACATCCCACCTACTGATGTCACCGTTGAATTTGCTTTCATTGGCGACCCCACCGAACATCGCGCTCATATTAGTCACATTAGACACATCCCACCTACTGATGTCGCCATCGAATGCGCTTTGGTAGAACATTCTGCTCATATCGGTCACTTTAGACACGTTCCACTTGCTGATGTCGCCATCAAATGCGCTATAGTAGAACATTTTGCTCATATCGGTCACATTAGATACATCCCACCTACTGATGTCGCCGTTGAATTCGCTCCAGCTGAACATTTCACTCATATCGGTCACATTAGATACATCCCACCTACTGATGTCGCCATTGAATTCGCTTCCTCCTATGAATCCACCGAACATCCCGCTCATATCGGTCACTTTAGACACGTTCCACTTGCTGATGTCACCAGTGAATTGGCTACCGGAGAACATCCCGCTCATGTTGGTCACGTTGGAAACGTTCCACTCGCTGATGTCACCAGTGAACAGGCTTCCTTCAAACATACTACTCATGTTGGTCACGTTGGACACATCCCACTTGCTGATGTCTCCGTTGAATCGGCTACTTATAAGCATTTCTCTTGCAAACAATTCGCTCATATTCGTTACTTTAGACACGTCCCACTTGCTGATGTCGCCATTGAATTTGCTTCCTTTGAACAATTCGCTCATGTCGGTGATGCCTGAAACATCAATGTCGTTCAGGTTGCATTCGGGGCCATCGGTATGAATGCGGTTCTCAATGATTTTCTTCAGTTCTTCTTTATTTGCGGGTTTGAGCATCGTCTGTTCCTTTAAAAGTGATGCAAGCACAATTTTTAATCGTCAATAAATTTAAATACAAAAATGTGAAAAAAATGCAAAAAAGTAAAAAGCCTTGTGCAGATCTGCATCAAGGCTTTGAATGTTAAGAAAGGATGCCCCGCAAAAGCTGGGCGTTTTTATTCATGATCTTTTTAGCCGAACATGTTACTGGTGTCGCAGTCAAGGCGTATTTTCCAATTGCTGATGATGTCTCCATTGAAATCACTACGGAAAAACATCTCGCTCATATCGGTCACATTGGACACATTCCACTTGCTGATATCACTATTGAACGCACTTCCTTCGAACATTCCGCTCATATCGGTCACATTGGACACATCCCACTTGCTGATATCACCATTGAACGGGGTTCCGAGGAACATCCCGCTCATTCCGGTTGCTTTGGACACATTCCACCTGCTTACGTCTCCATTGAAATAGCTATTCCAAAACATGCAGCTCATTTTGGTTACGTTGGACACATTCCACCTACTGATGTCGCCGTTGAATGCGCTTTGGGAGAACATACTACTCATGTCGGTCACATTAGATACATCCCACCTACTGATGTCACCGTCGAATTTGCAATCCCAGAACATACAACTCATATCGGTCACGTTGGACACGTTCCACTTGCTGATATCACCATTGAACGGGCTACCGAAGAAAATCCCGCTCATGTTAGTCACATTGGACACGTTCCACTTGCTGATATCACCATTGAACTGGCTACCGGAGAACATCCCGGTCATGTCGGTCACATTGGATACATTCCACTTGCTGATGTCACCGTTGAATTGGCTGTCAAGGAACATTCCGCCCATATCGGTCACATTGGACACGTTCCACTGACTGATGTCGCCTTTGAAATTGTTTTCACGAAACATCCTACTCATATCGGTCACATTGGACACGTTCCACTTGCTGATGTCGCCTTTGAATGCGCTTAGGAAGAATAATTCGCTCATGTTAGTCACATTGGACACGTTCCACTTGCTGATGTCGCCTTCGAATTCGCTACGGTGGAACATTCTACTCATGTCGGTTACATTGGACACATTCCACTTGCTGATGTCGCCATTAAATGGGCATACTTCAAACATACGACTCATGTTCTTTACATTGGACACATCCCACTTGCTGATGTCGCCATTGAATTTACTTCCTTTGAGCCACCCACTGAACATCCCACTCATATCCGCCACATTGGAGACATCCCAGTTGCTGATGTCTCCATTGAATTTGCTTTCTTTGAACAATTCGCTCATGTCAGTGATGCCCGAAACATCAATGTCGTTCAAGTTGCACTCGGGCCCCTCGGTCTGAATGCGGTTCTCGATGATTTTCTTCAGTTCTTCTTTATTTGCGGGTTTGAGCATAGTCTATTCCTTTAAATAGTAATGAGCTAGTGGTTGTAAAGTTAATATAGCCTTTTCCAAATGCATCTAAGACCGTAGCAATAAAATGCTGCGGTCTTTTTTTTATATGCGCGGGAACGCCCCTCCCTACAGTCCCATGGTTCTTCCTTCGCGGCTGTCCTTGTAGGCGATTTCGGACTTGAGCGCGTTCATGATGCGGTCGGCGGTAAGTTCGCTTGCGTCGTAGAATCGGAGCGTGCTGTAGACGGCGTTGAAGTCGCCTGGGGTGAGCATGCGGAGGTTCTTCACGGCTTCGGGCATTTGCACGTTCGGGAAGAATCCGTGCCACAGCGATTCAATGCCTTCCGGCTTGAGGTAACCGAATTTGACTTTGAGCGCAAAGCGTCTGCGCGATGCTGTGTCGAGTTCGCCTTCAAAGTTGGTGGCGGCAATGAAGATGCCCTTGAAGTTTTCCATCTGCGTGAGCATTTCGTTCACTTGGGTCACTTCCCAGTTGTGCGATGCTCCGCTACGGTCACGGATCAGACTGTCGGCTTCATCGAGGAAGAGAATGGCCTTAGACTCTTCGGCTTCCTTGAACATCTTGCGGATGGCCTTTTCTGTTTCACCGACGTAGCTGTTCAGCAAGTCGCTTGTGCGCTTGATGATGAGCTTGCGGCCGAGCGTGCGTGCGATGTGCTTGGCGAATTCCGTCTTGCCGGTGCCGGGGGCGCCGTAGAGGAGCATGTTGAGGCTATCCGGGCGGTCTCCGTCTTGCATCTGTTTCCACTTTTCGTCAAATGCGCTCATGACTTTCAGCACGTTTTTCATGTCAACATCGATATTCAGCGCGTCGAGCAGGTACGTGGGCGAACGGCTTTCCTTGTCGCGGTTGGCATAAACCATGTCCAAGTCCAAAAGTTCCGATTGCGCTTCGGCGATGGTGCGGATGGCCTTGATGGGGTCAATTTTGCAACCAGATTCTACGAGCTTTTTGGCACCGACGATGGCCTGTGTGATGCCGCCCGCGGTAATCTGCAATTCTTCGGAGAATCGCTTTACGACTTCTTGCGGGATGATGGACGATGCGCTATGTTCGCTGACAACGGATTCCCAGACTTGCAAACGCTTTTCGGCGTCGGGACGGTCAAAATGGATGGAGTAATTGAAACGGCGGAGCGTGCTATTTTCAATCCAGCGCGTGGTATTCGAAATCCAGATGACGGGAACCTTGATCTGTTCAAGGAAGAAGTTGAGACTTCCTTTTTCGCAACAGTTGAGAATGACATCAGATTCATCCACGAGGAGAATCGCCTTCTTTTTTTGGAACTTTGTGGCGGCATAAAGGATGCTCCCCATGCGGCTGCGGACGACAGAGTTTTCCTTGCTTTCGCGGTGTTCGCCGACAATGCTGATATTTGTGAGCACGAGCGGGCGGTTGAGTTTTTTGGCAATAGCTTTGGCGAGTTCTGTTTTGCCGGTACCTTCGACACCGTAGAAGAAAAGGTTCAAGCCTTCACCAACTTTGGCATGCTTGATCATGTTGAACGCCAATTCCACTTTCGGGTTGTTGTTGCAGAGCTTCTTGAATGGAACGGAGTCACCTTCATAGACTCTAAAATAGAGGCTGTCCAGATCGTTGCCGGAATGACCGTCCAGGAACATCCCGATGCGCTTGGAAATATCAAGGTCTTCGTCAAGGATGCCCATCTGCTTGAGCGTACCCTTGTTCGAAACGGCGTTTTCGAAATCAACGTCCGGATAAAGCTGCGGAAAAATATCCGGAAGCACGGCCCCTCTGAATCTGCGGGAACCGATCATTTCCAAAAGCGAACTGCACTGTTCCTTGTTGAAGAAAATCCACGAGAACATCATGATTTCCATTTCGTCGTCGGTCAGGTTGAACGATTTCTGCACGATTTCAAGGCGCTTGTAATAGGCGTCATGCACGTCTCTGTTCTCTTCCAGAAAACCGAGCAGTTCACGGACAATGCTGTCGTAGAAAATCTTTTGCGACTGCTGGTCGAAAATGCCTTCGCCGCACAGGTAATTGCGCACGAAATCCGTGATTTCGCGGACGGAACAGGAACGGTCAATGACATCATTGAATCGCACAACTGCCATTTGACGGCGCTGGTAAGCAACGCTCATTTCTTCGCTTTCTTCGTTGCAGCGGAGTCTCTTGCCGGCATAATTCCCATTCGATTCCTTGATAAAGCGCTTTTTCGCATGAATCGGGAGGCAGTCTTCTTCGGCATTGAGCTTTTCGAAATGTTCCGAGAGGTCTTTCAGCACTCGGGAGGCGCGTTCTTTAGAGATGATGGCGATGCAGTCGTCGGCATCGGGATAGCTTTTGCAAATCCGCATCATGCGAATCCAGTATTCGTAGCTCTTGAGCGTTACGAAATCAAGCTCATAATTTTTGCGTGTGCATTCTGTATTCAGGGAATTTAATACGCGACCGAAGTAATTTTCTCTCATAAAACCTCCTTTAAACGGCAAATTTTCTCATAGCAAACACCTAAAACCGCAATTATATATCGTTTTCTCTATTGAATCTGTAAAACGAAATGAGGTGTTTTTTTTGACCGTAATTTTTTTATGGCTACAATATAGATTTGGGATGCGACAAATATTGCCGTATCCCAATGTGGCGCAAAAGCGGACTAAAATATGAATTAGCTTTTACTTGCCGGAGGAGTCCCTGAGTTTTTTACTGATGTACTCGTCGTAGTCGACTGTACCGCACTTCATGGATTCGTTGAGCTTGAATGTTATGTCAATTTTGGGACTTTCAGAAAGTTCACCACAGTACTCGAACAGGAATCCGACATGCATATCGAACGGGCGCGGCTCGTAAACGCAGTTGTCATGGACGTCTGTGATTTTGATGGTATCCTTTGAAATCTCGGTAAGCACGTGGATGACGGGCGATGTGTCATAGATGTTCAGCACGTAAAGTTGGCAACCGCCTTGCGTTCTAGAAACGACTCCGTCTTTTTCGTAGAGCATTCCGCCCATGTTCACGGACGCTCTTAAGAACAGTGCGCCTAATCCACCGAGGTTTTCTCTGGTAATCTTGTGCAGGCCGATGGATCTCAGCTGTGATGTATTTACTTTCGCAGAGTTGTAGACGTCTTCGAGCTGACCATCGTAAGTCTTGTTAAAGGCAAGGACGTTATCGTCGTAAGTGACTTCGGTAATGTTGTATTTTTTGAGATAATCATCAAGTGTACTTGCGGGCTCTACTGTTGGACCACAATGACATGTATATCCGATTGGGCAATAACAGTTTTCCGGATTGCCAAAACTTGGACTTCCTGCTCCTCCACTGCCGCCTGTTGAACTGCTTGACGGTGCTGGATCTGTGTGTATGGGGATATAGCCGTCTTCTTCAGAGCGTGATGAAGAAGAAATCTGTACCGAGGGCGTTGGACTTGTGGCGCTGCTTGTGATAATAGGATAATCGTTTGGTGTTTCTATAGATTTGCCGGAGTCCGATTCAATGGAGCGGTCTGTGGAACTGCTAGACTGCGTCCCATAGGCGAACTGGTTTGGCTCTTCGGCGGTTCCTGCTATTTTGTCTGAACAGGCCGAGAGGCTAAGTGCGGAGAAAGCCGCGACGCTTATAGTCAAGAATTTATTGAACAACTTAGTCATTGCCATTCTCCTTCGCCTTTCTTGTGAGAGGGAATAACTGTAAATTTAATCTATAAACTTGATCAATGTTTTTGTCGCCTGCGGCAATGCTCACGATTTTGCGGCGGCATTCGTCAAGCTCTTTGACGATTTGTTCGTAAGAGTCTTTGGATATGCCCATGGTGACGCCGGTAAAGTTGCGCTCGGTACGGGCGAGATCCAGCGAATT
>JAEEGJ010031820.1_pt1 | contig 10178 bp, 10 predicted proteins | sample 8958761 | NCBI WGS metagenome assembly JAEEGJ01 (sample SAMN16246546, study PRJNA631951) | gut metagenome | biome: gut microbiome; feature: rumen; material: RS-attached | host: Bos | place: Iran: Karaj | collected 2018-10 | reverse complement strand
ATGTGAACTCCGCAGCCTCTTTTGTAGTCGCTCTTTGCGCCTGCCTTGCGAAGCTTTCTCACAAGCTCCTGCAAGGTTTCGATGTCAGCGTAGTGAAGGATCGGTGTGACCAGTTCGCACTTTTCGCTGTCGGGGCCTGCGATGCTGACGTCCTTCTGGAATTTCCATTCTCTGCCCTGTGCGTCCCATGCGCTGTAGGTTTCGTAGCCGTTGCGGTGGCCTGTGTACTCGGTGCGGTCTGTGCCGAAGAACTCGGCGGCGAGCTGTGCGGCAGCCTTGCGGGTGATGTTGTTCATTTCAATCTCAACCCCAATGGTCTGCTCCTTCATTCTGTTGATCTGCTGTGCGGTCTTTTCAGTCATTTTTGTATCCTCCGAATCGTTTATTCCGTAGGGCTTTGCCCTTCGTTGTGTTACATATTACCGTCTCTCGGAAGATATAGCAAGCCGCTAAATTTACAGATCATTTGAGTGTATTTTTGCCGTATCTCTGGTACTTTTACATACTTGAATCTCTTGCATTTTTATGTTATAATTCGGTACGATGGAATAGGATCTCTATTTTTCGGAGGCCCCCACAGCTGTATAAATAAGCGGTCGGTCAGGCAGGGGAAATGCCCTGCCATGCCGCCTTTTTTATTTAGTATAGATGTCTTGCACTCCGCTCGTATGCTTCGTAAAGGAATTCCGGATCGAATCCGAATGATCGGTAACCCGTCACGCAAGTCCAAAAGTACCGAGGTGTCGGTTCGCCGAGCCGTCGTTTTTCATTCATGATGTACACAAAACCTTTCGTCTGCACTGTTCTGCCGCTTGCTGTACGGAACACGGGGAGTGTGATCTCTTTTTTGTAGTAGCATACCGGGCAGCCTTCGTAGCGGTCGAGCATTTTCTCATGCTCCGCTGTGACCTCCCATACTGCGATCGGAACAACGCCGTCCGCTTTCGGTTCGACAGTCAGGTAAAATCCGGTCTTACTGCCCTTAAACAGCAGTTCATATCCTTCGAGCAGTGCGGTTCCGACCGGCTTTGCACCAGGGCATCGAATCTGCATCTGCCTGCGGTTCAGGTTGCTGCCATAGGCCAGGTAGTATCTTTTCTTGCTCATGTGATCTCCTCCGTTCAGGGTATTGGGCAGGCATCCTGCCTGCCGTTGTGTAGCATATTACCATACCCTTCGGAGGTTATCAAGCGGGTAAATGTACAGATCATAATGGGCGATCCTGCGCTGTTTGTTGTTCATATTATGCCTTGCCGTAATTTGCGCCGTAACGCACCGTGTGGGGCTGTGTCCGGAATGAGGGGAGTTTACGAAGAGGCCACACACAGGCAAACATGGCGCATCTGTGCGCATTCAGCGGTCGGTCAGGGATTCCTGCCGTGCCTGAATCAGGAAAGAAGTATCCAGCCCGTTCATTTCGTATCCCTGACGGATGATACCATAATAGAAATTGTCAGGCGGTCGGACTCCCTTACTGTTCATGATGTAGACCATTGCATCGACCGTTTTGCCGTTCAGCTCGACCTGCACTGTCTCCCTACGGTAAAGGTGCGGGTAGCCCTCGTAGCGGTCAAGCGGGATCTCATCGGCGGGCTTGATGTCCCAGAGCAGCACGGGAACGCTGCGGTCGGGATCGGGCTCGATGGTTGCCACGCCGTTGAATACCAGACGGTAGCCGGGGAGTGTACTTGTGCCGAGCACTTTGGCTGTCGGGCAGCGCCGCTGCATCTGCCCGATGTGAAGATTCGAACCGTATGCTAAGTAGATCATTTTTCTGCCTCCTCGCTATTGGCGATCACTGTGAAATCGTCTACGCCCTCGATCAGCGAAAGCGTTCTGCCATTATCCCATTTCATGTGAATGTTCCCGGCATCGTCAATGTCCGAAACCGAGCCGGTCATTCCCGACGGTACCGGTGCATAAGGGTCATCCATGTGATTCAGGCGGATTCGGGTGCCTGCGGGATAACGCTCCCGCAGGGATCGGAGCTGTTTTTCATTCGGAAACTGCATCGTTTTCATCCTCCTCATTTTTCTGTGCATCACGCTTGGCCTTTTGTTTTGCTTCCCACCGCTCACGCTCTGCATCGTTGCGGAATGCAGTATGCCCGGAAAGATTCTCCAGCAGACGCTTGCGGTCTGCCTTGAAGTCCGCACCGTTCAGTCCAAGACGGATCAGCCAGACGCGGAGAGAATACTTCTCATTGCTGTCATCGACATCTTTTGCCTGTACACGGTGCTGTGTCAATGCCATGCGGTTCATCGCAGCAGCGAGTTTCATAAAGGTATGCACATGTTCAGCATCAGCCGCCTGACCGAATCCGTCAAAGGTAAGCTTCTCGCTGTCAAAGGAGATACCGGTCAGCGGTGTATTTGTTTCATCCCATTCCCGGAGGAAGGCGATCAGCTCATGGACACTGCGGAACTCGTGCTTGCCGATCTCATCAGCAAGGCTGATGTCTGCAGAGAATGTTCCGCAGGTTGCCTTGCTGAGAAGCGGTCCGCGGGAGTGGATCATGCAGATGAGGTTTGTAAGGCTCTGCACCGTGTGCTCGGCAAGCGGAAAGCTGATGCTTGCGTTCAATGGGAATCCGCTGTTCCGGTCGATTTCTTCCGGTTCGGATTCAGCTGCTTCCGGAACCGCAGCTTCTTCTGTGTCCGATTCGATGGGCGCATCGGCTTCAACAAATTCTTCCTCGTCATCTGCAGCGTTTTCTGTTGTATTATCGGTTCCCTCCGGTGGTGTAACCGTTTCGTTTTCGTAGCCTGCTTCTGCAAGCCCGGAAAGCACCGTTTCCACGATCTCTGTATCGCTGCGGTCGCTGAAACTGAGGACTGCATCCTTGCCGAGAGTGAAGAAGTCGATCTGGTAGCCGCAGCTCGGAACTCCGAGGTAAACGACTTCAGCTCCTGTAAGCTCACCGATTTTCTGTGCCAGTGCTTTGCGCTGGCTCTTTTCAATATTGAACTTGATCTCCATATTAGAACCTCCGTTTTTTACTGCCGTCCCTTGCACCCTGTGCGCATGGGCTGCGGCGTTTTCGTAGTCACATATTACCGTCTTTTACTCCGGAATGCAAGACTGTAAAACGGAGAATGTACGGGGAAGATATCCGTCTATGTTTGTGCATATCACGGACACCTTCCAAAGAACAGCTTACATAGTATCAGTCTGTTCACAATTTGCTGCATGTGCTTCATAATCTCTTGCTGCCGCCCATGCGATACCGGCAAGTACGAAGAATACACAAGGCTCTGCGACTCCGTTGCCCCACAACTTATATTCCGCTGAATCTGTATACGGGTCAGCCAGCCATTTTCTGATCTGCTTTTCTGTTTTCGGCTTTCCCTTTGGATTCGTGATCTTTCGCCAGGTTTCCCAGACCTCCGTCCAGAAGGTGATCTCTTCGTCAGACGGATCGGTGATCGCAAGGTCGGAACACCACCAGTCCGGGAACCCCTGCAATCGGGCGCACTCCACAGGAGTCAGACGGCGCACGATATATACAGGCTCGTTATTCGGAAGGTCGTTCACAAGCGGAGGATCCTTCCAGTCGGAAGCGACCAGTGTGTTTGCCTGTTCATGCGCAGCTACGGTATGGTGGGAATTTTTACTGGTGCAGTAATGGTCTGCCGGTGCTGCGACCATTGCAGGTCCTCTCGCAACTGCTGTGACGGATACATCCTCCGAAACGGCGAAATGATTGTCGCGGGAGATCGTGAAGGACGGATCAGGTGCTGCGACTGCGTGCCTGTCCGAAGTATTGAGCGTAAAGCACACATCCTCATTGATGCCGTCACCCTGTGGACCGTTCTTGTCTGCCCGACCGATCATTGAGCCTTGCAGAGAATATGTCTCCGGTTCGACAACCGCAATGCCGCCATGATTGCTGTCCGGATTTGCTTCGCTTGTATCCAGGCATCGGGATATCTCTGTGGGATAACAGTGACCTCTGGCATTTTTTGTGCCTTCCGATGTGAAACGTACATCGAAGGTTTCCGGCGCAGGTGCTACCACACAGATACCGCCTTGATTCGATGTTACGGAATTGCCGCCGCTCCGGTCGAGTGTTCTGCTTGTTGTTGCTTCATAGAAACCGCTGTGCGGATTGTCCGACATCATCGCATTGGAATGTTTGCTGCATACACCGTAGGCTTTGATCTCAGGCTGAAACAATGTCTGGTCGTTATGGGTGCCGAGTGTAGCAGATTTATCAGTCTGCCACAATGCGCCCTTGCCGCCGCCATCACAGCCGGAACGTATCTTCAGTGTAATCGGTTCTGCAACAAGCGGTACATTGTTTCCTCCTGTTCCGGCTCTGCTGCAGAGTGTCTGACAGGTATCATCCTCACGGATCTTAACCCGTCCGTCAGTTGGATGGTTTTCTACGGAGAGCGCTGCAGGAACGACACCTGCACGCAGAGTGGGAGAAAGTTCTTCACCGTATCCAATACTGCGTGCCTTTGCGCTGTGTTCTGTGGAAAAGCCGGCGGCATGAAGTACAGCTGGATGATTGCCGTGATCCTGTGCGATAAGTGCGAGAGCCTTATCCTCTGTAATGCCGACACCGCTGTTGCCCTGTGTATTCAGACAGTAGGTTCGATCTCCAGTGTCAGACCGCCCGCCTGTCTCTCCAGTGCCTTCTTCAGCACATCCGGCAGTTCCTTGCCACGCACGGAAGCCCTGCGGAGTATACCCAGACACGCCTTCGGACTTAAATAATACTTCTCCAGCACTTCCGCCAGCAAAATCTGCGACAAGGTAGATTCTTGCTCTTCGCTGGGGGACACCCCAGTATTGAGCGTCGAAAACTCGGTAAGCCACACTCCATCCGTCTCCCAGAAATACGTCTGATTTTGCCCATCTGTGATTCTCAGGCGCAGGCACCTCGATCCCTTTTTCTTTAACTCCGATAACTGCTTCGAGGACAGCTTTGAAGTCGTCTCCTCCGTTGGAGGAGAAAGCGCCGGGTACATTCTCCCAGACGCAGTATCGTGGGTATTGTCCATTTGTTGCATCCCTCATTTCTTTGATGATACGGATCGCCTGAAAGAACAGATTTGACCGATCACCGTCATGGATTCCGGCACGCTTGCCCGCAATGGAAAGGTCCTGACACGGGCTGCCGAAAGTAATGATATCCACCGGCGGAAGCTCTGAACCGTTCAGTGTGGATACATCGCCGTAGTGTTTTACCCCAGGCAGTCTTTTATGCGTGACAAGCACAGGGAATGGTTCGATTTCGCTGCTCCACTTAGGCTCGATCCCGGCAAGGATACCCCCAAGCGGAAAGCCCCCGGAGCCGTCAAACAGACTGCCGAGGGTCAAGTGTTTCTTATCCATCATCCGCCTCCTTTGCGTTCCTGCACAGGTCGAGGAAGTCTTCTCGGATTTGTTCTTTATAGGTTTCTGCGACTGCCGGTATCTCGTGTGAATACACCGGTCTGCCGATGAAACCGGAGAGATAATTGTACAGATATCGCAGGTCTTTGCCCTTCAGCATAGAAATACCTGTAAATGCGGTCACGACTGCGCATTCATGTTTCGTCATCGTTAACCTCCCGAAGCATCTGTTCACAGGCTTTCGTATAAAAATCCCTGCTGACCTCAAAGCCATAGCTGTGTCTGCCGAGTTCTTTTGCGGCTCTTAGCGTACTGCCGGAACCTGCGCAGGGGTCGATGACCACATCGCCCTCATCGGTAAATATCTCAATAAGTCTTTTAAGAAGATTCACCGGTTTCTGACTCGGATGTATCTTCGGGATATCCTTACCGTCTCGCACCCAGTCAAAGTGGTCGAAGATCATGTGGTGCTTTCCGTCCGCATCAGTGTTTCGGAATTTCGGCAGCTTGCCCCGATACAGCACCAGAGCATATTCCGTTGCTCCGACTATCCTCATGTTAGCTTTCAGCACCTGCGGACTGTAATTCTTCATAAAGCACAAGAACTGATACTTTTTGAAGCCGTATTTCTCCGCTTGCCGGATGACTTCCGGTATCTGCTGAAAGGCACAGAACACGATCATGCATGGCGCATCCTTTTCGCCTTTGGACGGCTCTTTTTTGAGCAGCCGGTTACAGAAGGCGAAGTATTCAGCAATGTTGAAGGTGTAGTCCGTGTGGAATGCAGCCTTGTGTGCCTTGCTGCTTTCGCCGTTCTGATTGTCGCCGTCTACATACCAGTCGGGGCGGCTGGCATAGAAATCGTTGCCGATGTTGTACGGGATGTCAGCGATGACCAATTGCGCCTTCGGGATGTTATAGCCCTTGAAGTTCTGGAAGTTATCGTGATATAATACACACTTTACATCACTCAACGGCATCACCGTCCTGCGGCATTGCTGCGACCGCTTCATCGAAAGACAGCTTCTGACCGTCACGGATGACATATGCGACCTCGGCAGTCTGCTTATCCTTGCACCATGCAAGATAACGCTTGACGATGACATCCACAAACTTCGGATCAAGCTCAATGCCACGGCACACACGGTCTGTCTCGCAGCAGGCGATCAGCGTAGAACCGCTGCCGAGGAACGGATCGAGAACGATGCCGTTTGTCATGGTGCTGTTTTTGATGGGATACGCCATCAGCGGGATCGGCTTTGTGGTTGGATGATCGGGACTGCTCTTTGGCTTGTCGTATTCCCAGACAGTTGTCTGCTTGCGGTCAGCGTACCACTGATGCTTGCCCTTCTGCTTCCAGCCAAAGAGACACGGCTCATGGATCCACTGATAAGGACTTCTGCCGAGCACGAGTGAATTCTTCTTCCAGATACAGCAGCCTGAAAGCTGAAATCCCGCATCCTTGAAAGCTTTTCTGAAGTTCAGCCCCTCAGTGTCGGCATGCCATACATAGATGCTTCCGTCATCGGCAAGGCTGTCATACATACACTTATAGGCGGCAAGCAGAAAGTTATAGAAATCGCTGTCGCTCATGTTGTCGTTCATAATCTTTCCGGCGGTCTCCTCAACATCTACATTGTAGGGCGGATCCGTCAGGACAAGGTTTGCCTTCTGATCTTCCATCAGCTTTGTGTATGTTTCTGCGACTGTACTGTCACCGCAGATTACACGATGTCTGCCGAGGATCCAAATGTCACCCTGCTGTGAGAAAGTCGGCTTCTTCAGCTCTTCCTCCACATCGAAGCTGTCCTCTTTGACCTGCTTGTCGTGTACCTGATTGAAAAGCTGCTCTATCTCAGGCGGATCAAAGCCGGTCTTGCCGAGGTCGAAATCGCTGCTCTGAATATCTTCGAGAAGCTCCGCCAGAAGGTTCTCGTCCCATGCGCCTGTGATCTTATTCAGCGCAATGTTCAGGGCTTTCTCACGAACCTTGTCGATGTCAACGACCGCACACGGTACTTCCGTATATCCGAGTGCTGTTGCCACAGTCAGTCTCTGATGACCGCCGATGATCGTCATATCAGCATTGACTACCAGCGGATCGGCAAAACCACATTCCTCGATGCTGTTTTTGATCTTATCGTATTCCTTATCTCCGGGCTTCAGCTTTTTACGCGGGTTGTATTCCGCAGGCTTCAGCTCGGATACGGGGATCATACGTAGTTCTGCTGTTTTCATCTCATTCCTCCCGTATATACATCTGCCGCAGCTCTGCGGCTCGATTCAGATTCTGTTCCTTCAGTCTTGCGGCGAACAGAAGCTCCATTTCGCTGAGTGTGCTTTTCTTCTGCCTATCTGCGAATGCTGCATATTTGCGGATGTTTCTCCGAAGGGCGGCATCGGTCACGGATACGATAAACGCTTTCCCACAGAAATCACAGTTGAAGAAAGTGTATTCAATCTCGCCGTCACGCTGTGTTTTAGGCTTAGGGATAAAGGCACAGCCGCATTTATCACAACGGCAGTTCTGTTTTGTTATCATATCGGCTTGCCTCCTATGAGTCTGAGTATCCTCTGATTCCGACTGCCACGGAATGCAAGGGAGATATCCTTCTGCTCCAACAGGAACGGACCGTCCACCAAAACATCCACATACTTCAGGATCTCACTGCCTTGCAGCATCTCGTAAGTGTATCCGGAGAACAGCCAGGTGTCCGAATTCGGAGAGTCCTTTTTTACACGTTTCAGAAACGGGATCAGGTCTTTTTCATTTTCCTCTTCGCAGGGCTCACCGCCGAGAACAGAAAAACCCTGTATCCATGAATGATGCAGGGCTTCGATGATCTCATCTTCTGTTTCTTTGGTGAACGGCTTACCGTAATTGAAATCCCATGCTTCAGGATTATGACAGCCTTTGCAGTGATTCCGGCATCCGCTGACGAAAAGTGAAACACGCACACCTTCGCCGTTTGCAATATCGTTTTTATTCAGCCCGCAGTAATTCACAGATGCATCACCCGGTCCTTTATCTCAGCGGTTCGTCCCTGATTCCAGAACTGCGTTCCGAGGTATCCGCAGGTGCGGCGGCAGACATTCAGTGTTCGCTGATCACGATTGCCACAGTTCGGGCATTCCCAGATCAGCTTGCCATCTTCTTCCACGATTCCAATCTCGCCGTCATATCCGCAAGCCTGACAGTAGTCGGACTTCGTATTCAGTTCGGCATACAGGATCGTTTCGTAAATATGCCGCATCAGCGCCAACACCGCCGGGATGTTGTTCTGCAAGTTCGGCACTTCCACATAGCTGATTGCACCGCCGGGAGAAAGCTCCTGAAATTCCGCCTCAAATGTCAGCTTGCTGAAGGCATCGATCGGCTCTGTCACATGGACATGATAGCTGTTGGTGATGTAGCTCTTGTCGGTGACGTGCGGAATGATACCGTGTCTGCGCTGCAGGCATTGTGCAAATTTGTAGGTGACGCTCTCCATCGGTGTGCCATACAGCGAGAAGCTGATGTTTGACTCGGCTCTCCACTTACTGCACTTGTCGTTCAGGAATCGCATAACCTTCAGAGCAAACTCTTTTCCGTCCGGCTCTGTATGAGAACAGCCTGTCATGCGGTAGGTCATTTCAGCGATGCCGGCATAGCCGAGGGAAATCGTACTGTAGTTGTTATACAGCAGGTCATCAATGACCTCGCCATTCTTCAGCCTTGCCAATGCTCCGTACTGCCAAAGGATCGGTGCAACATCGGACGGCGTTCCTTTCAGGCGGTCGTGCCGGCACATGAGTGCCTTGCGGCAAAGTTCACAGCGTTTATCCAAAAGCTGCCAGAACTTATCTTCATCTCCGCCTGCGCTACAAGCGACATCCACAAGGTTGATGGTTACGACACCCTGATTGAATCTGCCGTAATACTTATGATCAGCGGAAGGTGTCAGGAAAGACCGGCATCCCATGCAGGCGTACACATCGCCTTTGAGTTGTTTCATGATCTTTGCAGAGATATAGTCGGGAACCATGCGTTTTGCCGTACACTTGGCGGCAAGCTCGGTGATATAGTAATACTTGGAACCGGGCTGAATGTTGTCCTCATCGAGAACATAGATCAGCTTCGGGAATGCCGGCGTGATCCAGACGCCCTTTTCGTTCTTGACACCCTCAATACGCTGAAGCAGTGTTTCCTCAATGATGAGGGCGAGGTCATCTCTGGTCTGTCCCTCCGGCACTTCATCCAGATACATAAACACCGTCACGAACGGCGTCTGCCCATTGGTGGTAAGCAGTGTATTAATCTGGTACTGAATGGTCTGCACACCGCGCTTGACTTCCCGGCGCACACGCTTTTCAACGATGTGGTCGATTTCATCTTCAGACAGCTTTGCACCGCAGTCGCAGTTCACATCCTCAAACACCTCGGCTCTTATTTTCTGTCGGCTGACGTCAACAAAAGGTGCAAGGTGTGCCAGACTGATCGTCTGTCCGCCGTACTGGTTCGATGCGACCTGCGCAATGATCTGTGTTGCGATATTGCAGGCGGTCGAAAAGCTGTGCGGCTTCTCGATCATTGTACCGGAAACCACCGTGCCGTTCTGAAGCATATCCGTCAGATTCACCAGACAGCAGTTGTGCATCGGTTCTGCAATGTAGTCGAGGTCGTGTACATGGATGATACCCTCGTCATGGGCTGCGATCACATCTGCCGGGAACAGGAAGCGCCGACAGATGTCTCTGCTGACTTCGCCTGCCATATAGTCCCGTAGCGTACTGTTGATGATCGGGTTCTTGTTGGCATTCTCCTGTTTTGCTTCCTCATTGTTGCGTTCGAGCAG
>JAEEGJ010031819.1_pt1 | contig 10178 bp, 10 predicted proteins | sample 8958761 | NCBI WGS metagenome assembly JAEEGJ01 (sample SAMN16246546, study PRJNA631951) | gut metagenome | biome: gut microbiome; feature: rumen; material: RS-attached | host: Bos | place: Iran: Karaj | collected 2018-10 | reverse complement strand
TATATTATATCTCCCCTCCTTAAAATACCTTTATGTCCACTTTCCTACTTTCCTACCTTTTCTACTTTTTCCTTATTATTTATTTGGATTCTCATTTTTATTATGTATCTTTGCAACAAATATCGCCGACGCGCCGATGCTCGAACTCTACGCTTGCTACCAAAGGGATGCAAGCATTAGCACTTCAACTGCATGAAACAAAGTTTGAAGGCCGGAAGGAAAGTTAAGTTCCAAGATAACTAAAACATAAAATATGAAGAAGTTTTTTTATTTGGCATTTTTGTCAGTAGTATTGGTTTCATGTAGTCAGTCTCCCGAACAAAAGGCTGAAGCTCTTATCAAAGACAATCTCAGAAAAGTACTCTATAAGCCAGAGACATATAAGGCTGTTGAGACAAAAGTGGATAGTGCTTTTGCTCCATATGATGACCCTGCTTTCTTCGAAGAGTTAGCAGAATTAGGAAAAATGAATTCTGAGTATGAGGAATTGGAGGAGAAAGCGAAACATGCAAAATCTTCGATGGCAATGTGGAGTGGGCCTTATCAAACGGCATTTGGAAGAAATGAGTATCAGGAAGCAAAAGAAGAGTATGACGAAGCAAATGCCATGATTGAAAAGTTGAAAACGAAAGGCAAGAAACAATATGAGAAAGTAGCAACAATGTTTCAAGGTGAAAGGAAATTCATCGGATATAAAGCTTTGCATAACTACCGAGCTGATAATAATGCTGGTAACACTTTAATAGGAAACAGAATTTTCTTTATTGATGAGAACTTTACTGAAGTCCAATATTCTATGGAAGTAGAAGAGTATAATCAATGGCAAGATGCCATTGAGCAGTTAAAAGAGCAGATAGAAGAAGCAGATTATTAAGAAAGAATAAGACAAAACCTTCAAATAGGCATCATTATTTTATGAAGAGTAAAAGTATAAATGACATCACTTTATTTCGCTATCTATTCTGCCTCGATAACAGGAACTTACCGAAAAGTATTCTCAATTGGTGCAATAACATCGGTAGCGTAGTTGATTCCGATAGAGATAATGCTATCAATGAATTGTCTCTCGTTAAAGGAAATTGTCGTAATTTGGTAATTTTCTCAAAGACATTCATCAATACAATGGACAAGTCTTACATGAAGTTTACCCAATTTCATGTGGACATTCTTAAAGAGCTTGATAATGAGAATGGAATAGTACGCAGTCCATACTTCATGGAAGGCTGTTATGTTGTATATCGCATAAAGAATGGCTGTCTTACTTTGTGGGTATTTCAAGACAACATTGACAAGTATTTATCAATTCCAACATACTACATCTGTGTCTCACCAAAAGACAAGATAAAAGGCAAAGTACACCAGTTAGATTGTATGGTTTTGCCTTTGTTGGATAATTGCATGGAAGTCAATCTTAGAGATTATATCGATATGGTTTTGGATTACCTGTGTTTAAGACAATGGGCAGAAGTTGAGCTGGGCAAGAGAACAACTACCACAAAGAAAGAGGTTAAAATAAATAAGAAGACTCAAATAGTTACTGAAGCAGGGCTTGATTATTACGAGTTCGATAGCAAATGGTACACAAAAATCTCGAATGATGAATCATTTCAAGTGAGTGGACATTTTAGATTGCAACCTTATGGTGACGGTACAAGAAGACTTATTTGGATAAATGAGTTCACCAAGAATGGTTATCACAGGAAAGCTACGATAGACAAAGTTAAAGACGGTGACATAGTATTAGAATAGTTATCGGACAATTCAACATCTCTTAAAAAATAATTACGACAAATATGGACGAACAACAAAATATTATCATATACAGGACGGCAGACGGCAAGGCCTCAAATGCACACGGGGTCGGTTCCGGTGTGCACTCTGGCGGCAAACTCGCTACAGCGCTATCTTCTGGTGCACACGGGGTTCAGTTGTGCACTCGTTGTGCACTTAACACAGGTGCTCTTTGACAAGTTTTTGAGGTTTTATTTGGAATTCTCATAGAAAGTTCGTACATTTGCACCGAGAAAATCAATAAGCAATGATTAAGGTGTACGAAACAAAAGAAGAGAAGATGGCTGCTTTCAAGCGCTCTGTAGGTCTCCGCAAGGTTTGGGAAGACCTGACTTCTGGCAAGATGTCGTTTGACGAATTCAAGCGACAGGGGTACAACACGGTCAATATTACAAAATAATGGAGTTGACTTTCTCACTTGCTGAACTTAACACAAAATCACCTTATACGCTGGAGTCTTCCGGATCCTATTCCTTTTCCTTCATGACAACTCAAGGGAAGAAGTATGAGATAGGTTTCATTCAGGACTTAATGATTTCAGACGAAGGCGTTTACCAATTCTTCATTACAACGGAAGACCAATTCAAGACTGTTCTCGACAGTAAGATTAAACAAACTGTATTAGTCGTGATAGAGGAATTCTTCAAGAATGAAGGTGTCGTCCTGGATTATATATGTGCAACCGAAGACCATCGGCAGGCTTCAAGAGACAGACTATTCCATCAATGGTATACGAATTCATTAGAGAAAGATCTGTTTCACATGAGAAATATGAGCATAGCCATTGATGGTACAGAGTACTTTGCCTCGGTTATTATGAGAAACGACAATCCAAGATTTGAGGCAATGACTGAGGCTATTGACCGTTTTATAGAAGATTTCCAAGATAAACTAAGATAACTTGTTGCTGAGCGCCATAACGAAACGATAAGGTTATGGCGACAATACGGGGTATTCGTCTTTTTGCCTTCCGGCTTGCTGGCGGCAAACTCGCTACAGCGCTATCTTCATGAACACGGGGAAGTGGTCGGAGTAGGTGATGTCCTTGGTGTAGTAGGTGATGCCTTCCAGGCTCTCGTCGTGGAAGATGTAGTCGATGCGTACGGGCTTCTTGGGTTCGCGGTAGGTGTACATGAAACCGCTGCCGCACTCCTTGAAGCCATCGACGAGGTTGCCCAGCATGGTGTTGTAGGTGTAGGAGTAGGGGACGTCGTTGAAGTCGCCGCAGACGATGCACGGCACGTCGCTCATGGCTATCTCGTTGGCTACCAGTCGGGACTGTCCGGCGCGGACTATCATGCCGAGCGTGTAGTTTCCGTAGATGGCTTGTATGAGGCGGTTGTTCTCCACTCGCTGTCCGCGGGCGAGCATTTTTCCTGCCTGGCGCATGGTACGGCTGAAACCGGTGGTCTCCAGGTGGACGTTGAACACGCGCAGCACTTTGCCGTTGGCGTTGATGTCAGACCACATGGCGCTGTTGTTGGTTGCCCATGAGCTGTCGTCCCCAGGGTCGCTGAAGAGCAGCGTCTTCGACTCCTTGATGGGGAAGCGGCTGTAGATGACCATGTCGTTGCGTCCCATGGCCATGTGGGGGAAGTATTCCTTGTAGCTGTCGGATATCTTCTTGTTGCCCAGCACGTCCATGTATTCCTGTATGCAGAGCACATCGACTTTCTGGCGTTTCATCTCGGCGAGGATGTCCTCGGCGCGGAACCCGGATGTCTCTCGGCCGAAGGACAGCACGTTGTAGGTGGCTATCTTGATGCCTTTGATGGCGTTGGCTTCCGAGTCGGAGGGCAGGGAGCGTATCTGGAAGAGGGTGCCCAGGTAGGGGATGCAGCAGGCGATGGGCAGGATGGGTAGTGCTATCCATTTCCATTTTCTGCGTGCTACCCAGTATATCAGCAGGAGGATGTCAATGAATATGAGTAGCGGCAGGACATAGACGAGCATGGCGATAGCCGTGTTTCCCGTCGGGTCAACGCTTCCGCCCCATAGTCCGGCAAAGGTGAAAACCATGAAGATGATGGTCAGAACGAGGAACATCAGCGAGAAGAAACGATAGACGGCTAACTTTCCCATAAGAATATGAATCAGTACTTGTTTGTTTTATGTTTTTTGTGAACGACGGGGAATCAGTCTTTCACGTATTTGCTTACTATTTCAATGAGGTCTTCCACGCGGAAGGGCTTGGCCATGAAGTCGTCGCAGCCGGCTGCCTTTGCCTCGCGGATGTTTTCCTCGAAGGCGTAGGCGCTGAGCGCTACTACGGGGATGTCGCTGTTGACCTCCTTGATGATGCGGGTGGCGTCGAGTCCGTTCATGTCGGGCATGCGGATGTCCATCAGCACCATGTCGGGGTGTTCTTCTTCGCATAGGGTGACGGCTTCGATGCCGTTCTTGGCGCGCAGCAGCTTGTATCGTTTTGCCAGCACGATCTTGACCAGTTCGTAGTTGCTGTCTTCGTCCTCGGCAACGAGAATGAGTTTCATGTCGTTGCTGTTGGTCTTGGTGCTGATGCGGATGGTGCGTGAGTTGGTGGTGATGCGGCTGTTCTTCTGCAGTCCGCCGATGGTGCCTTCGAAGGGCAGCACGAAGGTGAAGGTGGAGCCTTTGCCCAGTTGTGAGCTGACGGAGATTTCTCCACCAAGCTTCTCCACGATGATTTTGCTGAGCGGCAGTCCGAGTCCGTAGCCGTTCTGCATGGTCTCTGCGTCTTTGGAGACGTAGGTCTTGAAGATGTTGGGGAGGTCTTCGGGGGCTATTCCGGAACCGGTGTCGCTGACGTAGAACTCTACGTCCTGTCCGTCGTTGATGAGTCGGTATCCGTAGGTGATGCTTCCCTTGGTGGTATGTTTCAGCGCGTTGCTGATGAGGTTCGAGAATACCTGTATGAGTCGGTTCTCGTCGGTCATCAGGGTGACGGTCATGTTAGGCATGGGGAATACCATGCTGACGGTGTCGGGGCAGCGGAACTTGAACATCTGCTTCATGTTCTGGCACAGCTGGTTCAGGTTGGTGCTGGCTTTCTTGATGTTGATTTCGCCGGCTTCGACTCTTGAGAGGTCAAGAATCTCGTTGATGAGGCTGAGCAGTCGGGCATTGTTGCTTTCGATGATCTCCATGTACTTCATGCGCTCCTCTGGCGAGTCGGTTTCTGCCATAATGCGCGAGAAACCTTCGATGGCGTTCAGGGGAGTGCGAATCTCATGGCTCATGTTAGCCAGGAACAGCGACTTCATACGACTGGCCTTCTCGGCCTGCTTGGTTTTTTCCTCGTACTCTTTAAGTTTCGCTGTGGCTTCGTCCAACTTGTTGTTGGCTTTCTGTAGCCTTTGACTTGCTTCTGCTAATTTCTGTAGTAAGAGTTCTCTCTCGTCAAGTTCCATGATAAAACAATTATCTGTCTGCAAAAATACGTATTATTTTTGAAAGCACCTAATTTTTTTCCAATTATTTATCCTCTTTTTGCTTTTTCCCATGCTCCGCCGGTCTTGTGGGTCCTCAGGTAGTTCATTCCGCGGAAGACGTTGACGTTCATGAAGAGGAAGTAGTAGGGTATGTAGAGCAGCTTGTTCTTCTTGCCCATGCGTGCCATGAGCCAGCCTCCGGCCGCAGCGAGGTAGAAGACAGCCTGCAGGGCGAGCAGTACGTTGTAGAGCATGCCGGCTCCCATCAGCACGAGTGCGATGTTGAGCGGTAGCATAGCGAACAGGGCAAACGGGGTGATGGTCCATCGCAGTACGCGGTGGGAGATGAGCTGGAAGGCCACGACGGGATTGCGGAAGGGGTTGAGCATGTGCCGGAGTCGCCAGGTGCTTTGCAGTCCTCCTGCGGCGATGCGCCGCTTGCGTTTGGATTCCTCGTTCATGTCGGCCGAGCCGTACTCCATGGCGTATGCCAGCGGGGTGTAGGCCGTCCGGTAGCCCTTATCGACGAGCAGCATGGAGATGATGAAGTCGTCCAGCAGCGTGTCCTTGGGCATGTCCTGGTAGAGTGGGGTGCGTATGGCGTTCAGTTCGCCGGCGGCACCCATCGCCGAGTAGAGTTCGCTGTCGAGGCGTTTCAGCGTGCTCTCGTATTTCCAGTATAGTCCTTCGCCTTCGGCTACTGCCTCGCCCTTGTTGCGGGCCATGACGCGTTTCTCGCCCGACACGCAGGCCACTTTCGGGTTCATGAAGCAGCGCACCACCTCGCGTATGCAGTCGGTGTTCAGCAGCGTGTTGGCGTCGGTCATGACCACCAGGGGGGTCCGGACGCTCTTGATGCCGTGGTTGAGGGCTGCCGTCTTGCCTTCGCGTCCGGGGCTGAACACGACGGTGACGTCCTCGTAGGCTGCGAGCCGTTCGTTGGTGGAGTCGGTAGAGCCGTCGGTCACCCACATCACTTTCAGCTTCTCCTTGGGGTAGTCCAGCTGGTGGGTGTTCTCCATTTTCATCTGGACGATGTCCTCCTCGTTGTAGGCGCAGATCATGAGTGTCACCTCGGGCAGATCGACGTCGCTGGGCAGCGGTTGCTGAAGGCGTTTGGGGGTGAAGCAGCGTTTGCCTAACACCAGCAGGTACAGCACGATGCCGTAGCCGATGTAGGTGTAGAACACCAATGCTGTACAAAGCCAGAAGATGATTTTGAGTATAAGCATAAGCGTGTGTTTTGTAATTAGTTGCTGCAAAAATAGTAAATATTTGGTAAAGCAACAAAAAAAGCGGAGGTTTTTTCACTTCTCCGCTTCTTTTTATGAGTTTTCCATCTCTTCCTGCATGTCGATGAACTCTCCTTTGTCGTTGTAGAATTCATATTGCAGGAAAGCCAGTTTCTGGGAAGAGATGACGTTCACACCGAATCCGTACTTCATCTGCCACCTTCGTTTCAGCGAAACGAGTCCCTTGTTGATGTAGGCGGCGACGTAGGGGTGTACGTGGAGTGTGAAGCGCTTGATGCCTATCTTGTTGACGAGACGGTCAATCTTGCTCTCCAGCTGGTCTGTGAAAAGTATCGACGACTTGATTTTTCCCTTACCCATGCAGGTGGGGCATGTTTCTTCCACGTTGACATCCATTGCCGGGCGGACGCGCTGACGCGTAATCTGCATCAGTCCGAACTTGCTTAGCGGCAGGATGTTGTGTCGGGCGCGGTCTTTCTGCATGTTCTTGCACATGCGTTCGTACAGCATCTGCCGGTCCTCGGCGAGGTTCATGTCGATGAAGTCAACCACGATGATTCCTCCCATGTCGCGCAGTCGCAACTGGCGTGCCAGTTCGTCGGCTGCTCCCAGGTTGGTCTCCAGGGCATTGGCCTCCTGTCCGTTTTCCTTCTTGATGCGTGTTCCGCTGTTCACATCGACGACGTGCATGGCTTCTGTGTGTTCAATGATGAGGTATGCTCCCCGCTTGTAGTTCACGGTCTTGCCGAACGACGACTTCAGCTGTTTGGTCACGTTGTAGTTGTCGAAAATGGGCACCGAACCCGTGTAGCGCTTGACAATCTCCGCCTTTTCGGGGGCAATGAGCGCCACGTAGTCCTTGATTTGGTGGAAGATGTCCTCATCGTTGACGCAGATGGCGTCGTACGTGGGGTTGAACAGGTCCCGGAGCAATGCTACCGCACGGCTGGTTTCCTCGAACACCATCAGGGGACGCTCCGTCGTTCGCTGTACCTTGCTGATGGCGTCCTCCCACCGCTTCATCAGTACTTTGAGCTCCGCGTCGAGTTCTGCTGCTCGCTTTCCCTCTGCCGACGTGCGTACAATGATACCGAAGTTTTTGGGCCTGATGCTCTGCATGAGCTGTTTCAGGCGGGCCCGTTCTTCTCCTTTCTTGATTTTGGAAGAAACCGACACCTTGTCATTAAAGGGCATCAGCACAATGTAACGTCCGGCGAAGCTTAGTTCGCAGGTCAGTCGCGGACCCTTGGTGTTGATGGGCTCCTTGATGACCTGTACCATCACTTCCTGACCGACTTTCAGTACGTTGGCAATGCTGCCGTCCTTGGGCAGGTCGGGCTGGTGTGACGCCTTGCTGATAGGGTAAAGTTTCTTTCTGTCGCTTTGTACCTGTTTCAGATACTTTTCGTAAGAGCTGAATTGAAGTCCCAAGTCCAGATAGTGCAGGAACGCCACTCGCTCGGCACCCACATCGACGAAGCAGGCATTCAGTCCAGGCATCAGTTTCTTGACCTTTGCCACATAGATGTTGCCCACAGAGAACGATTGCTCGCGTGTCTCCTTCTGGTATTCCACCAGTTCTTTGTCTTCAAGCAGCGCAATCGAGATGTCCTTGGGCTGGACGTCAATAATAACTTCGCTTGTCATCTGTGTTGTTTGGGGGTTCAATAATATGCGAAAGGGTGTGCCCTCCGTCCGTTTTGTCAGGACTTCAAGGCACACTCCTTTCATTTTCTTGTCGTTTCCGTCTGAGAGAAACGCCTCAGGGCTTTACTTGCTCTTATGACGATTCTTTCTCAGTCTCTTCTTGCGCTTGTGAGTAGCCATCTTGTGGCCCTTCTTTTTCTTTCCGTTTGGCATAACTTTAATATTTAAATGTTTAACTCTTTACTTGTTGTTTTCTGCTTTCCCTTATTTCATCTTCTCGACGAAGCTCTTGGCGGGCTTGAATGCCGGCATGTCGTGAGCGTCGATGACGATCGTGGTATTCTTGGAAATGTTGCGTGCAGTCTTCTTGGCGCGATGCTTGACGATGAAACTGCCGAAGCCGCGCAGATATACATTTTCCCTGTCAATCAACGATAAACGGAGCTCTTCCATGAATGCCTCTACCGTGATGGTTACGTCTTTTTTCGGAAGACCAGTCTTCTCCGAAATGTTGTTAATAATATCAGCTTTTGTCATGTTAATTTACTGTATTTAAAATAATAATATCGAAATTGGAGTGCAAAGATACTGATTTTCAGCCGAAAACGAAAAACTTTCGGCATTTTTTTTCAAAAAATTACCATTTTCCTGCGTTTTGTCTCTTTTCCTGCCTGATTTTTTCCATCCTTTATTCCATTATACCATATTATATATATAAAGAGTCAGTTCAAGATTCGCATGCGAAGAACGCTCCTTGACTCCTCAGAATCCCCTCTCACTTCCTCTTGAACGTAATCTTTGAGGGCAGTTTGAACCACTTCCCGTTCTTGGGCACCTTGATGCTGCTGCCCCGTCCCTGCTCCAGTACGAGGGTGGAGTCGTTCGGCATGCGGAGCGTGGCCGACAGGTCCTCGCTGCCGTAGTCGTTGACAAATTCCACATTGGCCTTGTTGCCCTTCACCTCTGCGCTGTTGATGAGCCAGTAGAACCCGTTGCGCTGCTTGGCCAGGTAGCCGGGCAGCGGACCCAGCAGCTCGTGTTCGGGAATGTCCATATCCTCGTAGAGGTTCAGTCTGATATAGACCTCGAGTTCCTCGTTGGTGAAGTACCCCTTGAAGGGTTGCGTTTCCTTCTGGGCGCTGGCGGCCGTCGTCATCAGCGCGAGCGCTGTTAAAATCATGATTTTCTTCATCTTGCTGACATGTTTTGTTGCGCCGCAAAGGTAGCAAATGTAAATCAATTAATTAAACGTTTACATAAAAAAACCTTGAAATTATTACAAGATTTATGAATTTTTTAAGTACCTTTGCGCCGTTATACGTACAACAATGGAAAAAGAATTACTGAAGCCTGACTATATCTTCGAGTCAAGTTGGGAGGTGTGTAATAAGGTAGGTGGCATTTACACCGTACTTTCTACCCGCGCCCGGACGTTGCAGGATATGATGCAGGACAGGGTGATATTCATAGGCCCTGATTTTTGGAAAGAAACTGAAAGTCCTTATTTTTGCGAGGACAAGACGTTGCTGTCCGCGTGGCGCGAACAGGCAGTCGAAGAAGGCCTGAAGGTTAGAGTAGGACGTTGGACGGTACCAGGAAGCCCGATAGCTGTCTTGGTTGATTTCAACCCCTTCTTCGAAAAAAAGAATGAGATTTACGGTTGGCTGTGGGAGCACTATCAGGTAGATAGTCTTCATGCCTATGGTGACTACGACGAGGCATCGATGTTCTCGTATGCTGCTGCCTTGGTGGTGGAGAGCCTGTATCAGCACCTGACGTCGCTCGCGGCGAATGAAGCACCCCTGAAGGTCATCTATCACGCCAACGAGTGGATGTGTGGCCTGGGAGCCCTCTACATTAACAACAAACTGCCTCAGATAGGTACCATCTTCACGACCCATGCCACGAGCATCGGCCGTTCGATAGCCGGCAACATGAAACCCCTCTACGATTATCTGTTTGCATACAACGGCGACCAGATGGCCGGCGAGTTGAACATGCAGTCGAAGCACTCCATCGAGAAGCAGACGGCGATGTATGTCGATTGTTTCTCGATGGTGAGCGACATTACCGCCAC
>JAEEGJ010031818.1_pt1 | contig 10178 bp, 9 predicted proteins | sample 8958761 | NCBI WGS metagenome assembly JAEEGJ01 (sample SAMN16246546, study PRJNA631951) | gut metagenome | biome: gut microbiome; feature: rumen; material: RS-attached | host: Bos | place: Iran: Karaj | collected 2018-10 | reverse complement strand
CGAAAAAGAGCCACGTGCTGGTCTCCCCCGATACCGTTTCGATAAAGGGCATCCGCACCTTCGTGCAGATGCTCGGCGCAATCCCCGTTCCCACAGAAAGGGAGGCGGTCCCGCTCTTTGTGGAGGCTATCGAAAAGCGGATCGATTCCGGCCGGGCGGTAATGATATTCCCGGAGGCGCATATCTGGCCGTACTGTACGTTCATCCGCAATTTCAAATCCGGATCGTTCCGGTATCCCGTGAAGCAGGACGTCCCCGCCGTCGCAGTATGCACGACCTATACGCGGCACAGGGGCCTGTTGAAATGGATGAAGACCGCAAAGAGGCACGTATATATCTCGGAGCCGTTCTACCCCGATCGGTCGCTTTCGGCGCCGCTTGCGAAGCAGAAGCTCCGCGACGAGGTTTACGAGTGGCTGAAGGAAACCGCCGCGGCGCACAGCGATTACGAGTACGTGCGCTATGAAAAAGAGGAAAAAGAATAACAACACCCACCCCCTTTACATTACAACTAAAAAATTTTATAATACGGTATGATTACAGGGAACCTTATCGCCTTCCCATTCGTTATATAATCGGAGAAAAGATGACCGAAGCGATCCAATAACCATTTTTTTCGGAGGTATCATTATGAAAAAATATCTGGCGCTCATTCTCGCAGCGGCGATGCTCATCTCGTTTGCGGCGTGAAAACGCGATAAAGAACCGGAGGCGAACGCCTCCCAAACCTCATCCGAGACCGTGACGGAACAGCCGACGGAAGCGCCCACGCCGGAGCCCACCGAAGAGCCGACGCCGGAACCTACCCCCGAACCTACCCCTGAACCCACGCCGGAGCCGACGCCCGCGCCTACCCCCACGCCCAACCCCAACGGCTACGCGGAGATCGACGCCTCCTCCCCCGCCCTGCTGGGCGAGACAGCGGACATGGGCCAGGAATACATCGACAAGGTCGTCTACCTGGGGGACAGCACCACCTACGGTCTGAAGTACTACGCCGTCCTCTCCGGGGGCAAGAACACGAATCAGGTCTGGACCCCCTCCAGCGGCACCCTGACCCTCTCCTACCAGGGCTTCGCCGCCATCGTCTATCCCGACGAGGGGACGGAGATCACCATCCGGGAGGCGGTGGAGAAAAAGAAGCCCGCCATGATGATCATCACCCTGGGGGTCAACGGCGTCTCCTTCATGGACAAGGAGAGCTTCATCAGCGAATACACCGACCTGGTGACGGACATCATGGAGCTGAGCCCGGACACCAAGGTCATCATCCAGTCCATCTTCCCCGTGGCCAGCAACTATGAATACCTGGGGAGCATCAACAACGAGAAGATCACCACAGCCAACACCTGGCTGCTGGAGGTGGCGGAGAACACCGGCGTGAGGTATCTTGACACCATTTCGGTGCTCATGGGCTCCGACGGTTATCTGATCGACGCCTATCAGAACGGGGATGGGCTGCATCTCAACGCGGACGGCTTCCGCGTAGTGCTGGATTACCAGCGCACCCACGGCTGGGAATGAGAAAACAGGAGGACATACCATGAAGAGAATCATCTGCATCCTGCTGTGCGCGGCGGCTCTGCTTTGCCTCGGCGCCTGCGCTAAGAAGGCCGCCTGGCGCAGCGACGTGCCCCTGGACAAGCTGGCGGAGACGGTGGAAAAGCACCTGGACGGCGGCAGCCTGGCCGCCATGCAGGAGAGCTACCTGAAGGGCGCCATGAAAATGGACCCCGCCATCTTTGCCCAGTGGCTGGTGAAGATCAACGCCTACGGCGCGAACATCGACGAATACGGCATCTTCAAGGCTCCGGATGAAGCGGGCGTCGCCAAAGTGAAGCAGGCGGCGGAGGACTATCTGAAGCTCCGCCGGGACACATGGATGGAGGAATACATGCCGGAGGAGAAGCCCAAGCTCACCCAGGCCGAGGTGAAGGTCTGCGGCCTCTATGTGATCTACGCCATCGTTTCCGACGACGTCCGGGGACCTATCCTGGCAGACTTTGAAAATGCGTTAAAAAGCTGAAGACTGAGGAATAATTACCCGCCTCCCGCAAAGAATATCCCCGACGATATTCTTACGGGAGGCATTTCTTATGAAATTCAGATCCATAGCGATCCTGCTTGTCTGCCTGTCGCTGCTGGCCGGGGCGGCGACGGCGGTAGAGGTGGAGACGGTCACGGTCAGCACCGTGGGTGGCGCGAACAGCGCGCCGGTGGCGGAAAATCTGGACGTCCGCACCTACCGGGAAACCTCCGTTTCCGGCTCCTTCCAGGCCCTGGACCCGGAGGGGGACCTTCTCAGCTTCCGCATCACCGCAGCCCCCGGCAAGGGCAGCGTCACGGTCAGGGGCAGCGGCTTTGTCTATACGCCGTCGGAGGGCAAGCGAGGAAAGGACAGCTTCCGCTATCAGGCGGTGGATTCCGAGGGCAACGCCTCCGCCGACGCCACCGTGAGCATCCGCATCGAAAAGCAGTCCAGCCCCGTCTTCTACCCCGAACTGAACGGCAGCGGCCTGCAGTACGCGGCGGTGCGCCTGGCGGAAAAAGGGGTCTTCTCCGGGGAAAAGGTCAGCGCCTGCTGGTGCTTCTCCGCCGACACGCCCCTGAAGCGGGGGGATTTCCTCACTATGTGTGCCGCCCTCACCGGCATGGAGCCCCTGGAGGACGTGACGAGGACCGGCTTTTTCGACGACGAGAGCATCAGCGCCTGGCAGAAGCCCTATGTCTCGGCGGCGCTCCTCTACGGAGTAGTACAGGGCAGCACCGGGGATGGCGGCAAGGCCGTCTTTCGGGGAGATCAGCCCATCACCCGCGCGGAGGCGGCGGTGATGCTGAGCAGCTTTTTGGAGATCTCCGACGCCGCCGGCATCTTCTACTCGGAGGACGTGCCCGGCTGGGCGGCCCAGGCGGTGGCCAACCTCCGCGCCTGCGACATCTGCTCCGGAGACGAATTCCACGCAGGCCGGACCCTGACCAGGGGCGACGCGGCGGAAATGCTCAGCGCGGCCCTGGACGTAGTGGAGGCCAGAGGGAAGGACCGGAAGTTCAGCTGGTCCAAGTGACATCGAAAAGGGCGTGCTGCAAAATGCAATTACCGCCCTGTCATTCCGAGCCAGCGGGCACGTTGGCGTGGGAATCGCTTCTTTTCTAGGAGAAATGGATTCCCACACCCGCTTCGCGGGTTCGCAATGACGGGGGATGGGCATTTTGCAGCACGCCCCTACTTATTTTATCTGTTCCAGCGCTTCCACCTTGCTGCGCTCCGGGGTGACGTAGATCGTCTTGTAATCCGTGTAGATCACCATGCCGGGGCGGGCGCCGGAGGGCTTCTTCACATAGCGGACCAGGGTGTAGTCCACGGGCACATTGGCGCTGTCCCTGGCGTCGGAATACCAGGCGGCCAGCAGGGCCGCCGCCTCCACGGCCTCCCGGTCCTCCCTGGTACAGCGGGCCACCACATGGCTGCCGTGGCTCTTCTGCACATGGAACCAAAGGTCATTCTTCTCCGCGGCTTTCAGGGTCAGCCAATCGTTCTGCAGGTTGTTCTTCCCCACCTGGATCAGGCACCCGTCCGGGCTGTGGAAGCGCAGGGGCCGGGGCGGGGGCTCCTTCCGGCGGCGCTTGTCCGTGGCTCGGAGATAGCCCTGGGTGATGAGCTCCTGGCGGATCTCCCCCAGGTCCTTCTCCCCGGAGGCAAGCTGAAGCTCCTGCTGCACGCTCTCCAGATATCCCAGCTCCCGCTGGGCCTCGGAAATCTGCTCCGTCAGCACCTTCTCCGCATTTTTGGCCTTGGTATAGAGCTTGTAGTAGCGCTCCGCGTTCTGCTGGGGGGAAAGTTTGGCCTCCAGTGGGATGACCACCGGGGCGCTGTCCGGGTCATAGAAATTCTCCGCCTCCAGGCTGGTCTGCCCCCGCTTCATGCGGTAGAGGTTGGCCTTGATAAGGTCGCCGTACTGCCGCCAGGTCTCCCGCTTGGCGGTGGCCTTCCGCTCCTCCAGACGGCTGGCCAGTTTTCGCGCCGCCCGCTCCCGCCGGTTTTTGACCAGCTTCACCAGGGCCTGGCTCCGCTGCTGCTGGTGGGCGAGGCGCTCCTTTTCCGTGTAAAAACCGTCCAGGAGCTGGGAGAAGCTCTCCATCCGCTCCTGACGGAGGGCGCCGCCGTACTGCCGGATGGGGCGGCAATAAAGGTCATAGGGCGCGCCGGCGCGCAGGAGCAGGGTGGGCCAGGCCGGCGCTTCCCGCAGGGCGGTAAAGGCGGTCCAGAGTTTTTCGGCGGTAGTCTCGCGCAGGCGGGCGTCGCTCTCCCCCGTCGCCGCCCATACGATCTCCCTGGCCATCAGGGGGGAAATCCCCGCGAAGCTCTGCACCAGCCATTCGTCGGCGCTCCGGTCCTTCCCGCCGCGGACAAAGGCTTCCCGGAAGCCCTCCTCCGAGGTGAGGAAGATGCTCTCCTTATCCTGGGCCGGAGGCAGGGCATAGAACAGTCCGGGCAGCAGGGGCCGCTTGGGGGCGGACATGGGGTCCGCCTTATGCAGGCAGTCCAGGATCCTCCCGGCGCCGTCCACCAGGATGATGTTGGCGCTGCGCCCCATCATCTCCACGGCCAGGGTCTTTTCCGAGGCCTCCCCCATCTCGTCCAGGCAGGCGAAACGGAGGAGCATCACCCGCTCCCAGGCGGGTTGTTCCAGGCTGAGAAGCCTGGCGCCGCTGAGATGCTTGCGCAGCAGCATGCAGAACATGGGGGGTTCCGCCGGGTTCTCCCGGTCCATCCGGGTCAAATGTACCCGGGCTGAGCCGCTGCCGGCGCTTATGAGCAGGCGCACCGCCCCCGCGCTGCCCCGGAGATGGAGCAGGAGCACGTCCCTTTCCGGCTGCTGCACCTTGTCCACCCGGCTGCCGACCAGGGCCTGCAGTTCCTTTGTCACTTCCCCTATGCACAATGCGTCCAGCGGCATCAGTCATCCTCCACGATCCGGGCGAACAGGGCGCTGATGCGCTCCCGCCTGCCCAGCAGATAAAGGTAGCCGAAGAGGGCTTCCATCCCGGTGGCGGCATGGTAGTCCCCCAGGCTTGCGTGCTTCGGCACCGAATGGACCTTTACGTTCCTGCCACGGCGGAAGACCTCCGCCTCCTCCTCGGTGAGGAAGGGCAGGAGCTTTTCCATATCCCCTGCCTGGGCGGAAGCGTTCACCATCTCCACGGCGGCCCGATGCAGGCTGCCGGTCTTTCCCCCGGCGGCGGCCAGATGGATGCGCACCAGGAGCTCGAACACCGCGTCCCCCACGTGGGCAAGAGCCAGGCTTCCCATGGCCCGGACCTCCCCTTCCGTCAGGGTCGAGGCGAAATAATCTCTATCCATGCCGGTTTCACTCCCTGCTCCGGCTCTGGGAAGGCTTCTTCCCCGCTTCCGCCGCCGGAAAAATGACCTGGAAGCGCATGCCGCCCTCTTTACGGTTGTGGGCTTCCACCTTGCCGCCGTTTTTCAGCACGGCATCGTACACAATGGCCAGGCCCAGGCCGCTGCCGCTCTGTTCCCCGCTGCGCGCCTCGTCCACCCGGTAAAAGCGGTCGAAGATCCTGCCCAGCTTTTCCGGCGGGACGCCCTCGCCGGTGTCGTCCACCGCCAGCTGCACCGTGTTCCCCATGCGGTAGAGGAACATGTTCACCTTGCCGCCCGGCACGTTGTACTTGATCGCATTCTCCACCAGGTTGAAGATGATCTGATGCAGGTCGTCCGGATTGGCATGGACGATGCACTTCTCCGCCAAGTTGCTGCTGAGGGTCACGTCCTTCTGGTCCGCCAGGGTCAGGAGCATTTTCATGGCCTCCGCCGCCACCTTCCCCAGGTCCACGTCCTCCCGCAGCTCCCTGGCCTTGCTGCCCAGCTTGGTCAGCTCCTGGAGCTGCTGGGTCACCCGGCCCAGACGTTCCGCCTCCCGCCCGATATCGTAGACGAATTCCCGTACGGTGGCTTTGTCCATGCCGTCGTTCTGCACGATGCTGTCGGACAGCAGGGTGATGGCCGCCAGGGGTGTTTTCAGCTCGTGAGAGGCGTCGGACACGAAGCGCTGGCGGACCCCTTCGATCTCCTGCAGCCGGTCCGCCAGGAGGTTTATCTCCCCGCTGATCTCCCCCAGCTCGTCCAGGCCGCCGTCGGCGATGCGGGTGTCGTAGCGCCCTGCGCCGATGCCCCGGATACCCGTCAGGATCATGCGGGTGCGCCGGGAGATGAGATAACCCAGGAAAAGGCCCACCAGCAGGGCCAGGACGGCCGTGATCAGGGAGATGGAAAGCAAATTAAGGCGCAGGCTATCGATCAAGGCTGCCTGCGCCGTATCGTATTCATACAGGAAGACCGCGCCGATGATGCTGCCGCGGCTCATGACCGGGATGCAGGCGCGGCTGGAGACCGCACCGGCCTTCAGCTCGGAGAAAAACACGTTGTTGCCCTCCAGCGCCAGCTCCACCTCCCTTTCGGAGGCCGTCGCTTCCTCGCTGGTTATCTGCTGGACCGTGTTGTCATAGACGATCCGCCTGTCCCGGTCCGTGACGAAGACCCGGCTGAGGCGCTGGTCGTCCATCAGCGTCATGACCTGGCCCACCTCCTCCGCCCGGAGCACATTCAGGGTGGAGAGAGAGGAAGCATACAGGGACGCCTGGTTCAGCATGGAGCTGCACTTGGATTCAAAGAGCAGGTCCCGGCTTTTGACCACCGGGAACACATTCATGGCGATGAGGCAGCCCAGGATCACGGCGCTGTAGGCCGCGCTGTACTGCAGCTGCAGGCCGAAATGGCTCAGGATGCCGCGAAGCTTACGCTTTAAGATAGTAGCCGACCCCCCACTTGGTCATGATCTTGACGGGCTCCGCCGGATCAACCTCGATTTTCTCCCGGATGCGGCGGATATGGACGTCCACCGTGCGGATATCCCCTTGATAGTCCGCGCCCCACACCAGCTTCAGCAGGGCGTCCCGGCTGAACACCTTGCCGGGGTTGCGCATCAGAAGCTCCACCAGGTCGAATTCCCTGGCGGTCAGTTCGATCTCCTGCCCATCGCGGAAGGCGACGCGGCTTTCCGTATCCAAACGGTAAGGGCCGCTCACCAGCACGCTGGAAGGGGCGGCGGTCTCCGCCGTGGCGCTCCGCCGCAGGAGGGCCCGCACCCGCGCTTTCAGCTCCAGGATATTGAAGGGCTTGGTCACATAGTCGTCCGCCCCGTACTCGAAGCCGATGATCTTATCGTTGTCCTCGCTCTTGGCTGTCAGCATGATGATGGGCAGCTTGGAGAAGGAGCGGATCTCCAAACAGGCGTCCAGCCCGTTTTTCTTGGGCATCATCAGGTCCATGATGACCAGGTCCACGCCGCCGGAACGGACCTTCTCCACGGCTTCTTCCCCGTCGTAGGCCGTATCCACCTCGTAGCCGTCCAGCTCCAGATTGAATTTGATGCCCTTCACCAGGGCCTTTTCGTCGTCAACAACCAGAACGCGCATCTCTTTCTCCTAAACTATGATTATTCTTCCGTGTTCAGGGTGATGAACTCCTGCAGTGCTTCAAAGGTGCTGCTGCCGATGCCCTTGACATTCGTCAGCTCGTAGAGGTATTGAAAGCCGCCGTTTTCCTCCCGATAGGCCACGATCCGCTCTGCCAGCGCCGGGCCGATGCCCGGCAGGGTCTGAAGCGTTTCTTCATCCGCCGTGTTGATGTCCACGAGCTCTGTCCCCAGGCTGCGGACCTCCTCCGCCGGGGCGCGGGCCACGGCGGTCACCGCCGCGCAGTTCCTGCGCGCCCGGAGACTGCCCAGGAAAAAGCCCGAAAGCAGGCAGAGGCAGAGGGCGCCTGCCAGCACCCCCGGACGGCGAAAGAACGCCCGAACACCGCGGAATCTCACGCTTTCCGGCTCCTTTTCCCTCAAATCTTACGGAAGACCTGTATGCCGTTTAAATATCTCATATTTCCTCTTGCAATTCAAGCCCCACATTTGCTATATTTTGATTGATAGACTAATGCAGTATGGAGATATCCATGAAAAAGATGATCCGTTCTTCTATCACACTTCTGCTGGCGGCGGTGCTGCTGCTGGGTGTGGCGGCGCCTTGCCTGGCCGCCGACGAAGCCCCGCCGGTGATCGACGCCAGGGCCGCCGTCATGATGGACGCGGCTTCCGGGAACGTGCTGTTTTCCCTGAATGCGGACACGCCCCTCTATGTGGCCGGGCTCACGGTGATGATGACCGCCCTGCTGGCGGCGGAGGCTGTGGACCGGGGAGACATCGCCTATACGGACGTGGTCACCGCTTCCGGCGCTTCCCGCAGCGACATCACCTCGGACGCCAGCATCCAGAATATCGTCCCAGGGGAGGAAATGCCTCTGAAGGACCTGCTGATCTGCGCCCTGGCGGGCGGGGCCAGCGACGCCTGCAACATCATCGGCGAATACGTCAGCGGCAGCATCAACCTCTTTATCCGGGACATGAACGACCGGGCTTCCGCCCTGGGCTGCAAGAGCACCTCCTTTGTCAACACCCACGGCCTGCCCAACGAGAACCACTTCTCCACCGCCTACGACATGGCCCTGATCGCCGCCGCATTCGTGCAGCATGAGGAGCTGGTGGAGATATCCAACATGGTGACGGCGGATATCCCCGCCACCAATGTTTCCGGGGTGCGGAAGATCACGAACGGCAACTATATCCTGCGGCAGGACTACACCCGATATTACTACTCCTATGCCTGCGGCATCAAATCCAGCTATACGGACGACGCGGGCTACTGCCTGGCCTCCTCCATGAAGACGGACGACAGCTATGTGGTCTCCATCGTGCTGGGCTGCAAGGTTTTGGAAGCGGACAACGGGTTTTACGACATCCAGAGCTTCATACAGACACGGCAGCTTTTCCAGTGGTTCAATTCCTGCTACAGCCTGCGGGACGTGGTCAGCACCATCGAGCCCATCACGGAGATCCCCGTCCGCCTGGCGGAGGGCACCGACACCGTCGTCTGCTGCGCCGCCGAGGGGCTGAAGCTCTTCCTCCCCAACGACCTGGACATCTCCACGGAGTACATACGCAACATCCGTATTTATAGCCAGCAGGAGGGCTCCGAAGGCCTCACCGCCCCCATCTCCAGGGGCCAGGTCCTGGGTGAGATGACGGTACGCAGCGCCGACGGCAGCACCTACGGGCCTTTCTCCCTGATCGCCAACACGGACGTGGCGGTCTCCCGCCTGGAGCTGATGCGCCAGCGGCTGAAGGATCTGGTGCACTCCGGCGGCTTCCGCACCATCTTCCTCATCGTCGCCGCCGTCATCCTCATCTACATCCTGTTCGTTATCCGCTACCGGATCATCCGCAGGCGGGAACGGCGGTACAAGCGGGAGCAGGCGCGAGCCAGGGAAGAAGCCTCCACCAGAAGATGATCCCCCACAGATACAAACTGCCTCCGGCATGACGCCGGAGGCAGTTTTTTGTCGGTTTTAATCTATATCATACTAATACCCAATAGAAATCTCGGATTCCCAGTGGCATAAATCGCGCCAAACTTCGTTGTCGGCCTTGACGGGCAGTTCAAAGCTTTGCGCCGCAGCGGGGGCAGAAATTGGCCTTGGGCGGGCACTTTTCGCCGCAGGACGGGCAAACCTTCTCGCCGGAGGCGGCGGGCGCGGGGCCGCCGGAGGGAGCTCCGCCGTAGCGGGCGCGATGCTCCTCCGGGGTACTGGTATCGTTCTCCGCTTCCTGCAGGCGGGCGCGGCCCGCGTTGCTCAGGGCGCTGGACTGGTCGAAAAACAGGCCGGAGGAGCTCGTCCCGCTGGTGACGTACCAGCGGTCGCTCTCGTCGAACTGGCTGAGAGTGATATTCACCTTGTTGCCCGCGGCATAGCTCTTCACCCAGTAGACGATGTTCAGGCGGCCCAGGGTCTCCAGGCTCTGGCTGTTGATGGTCTCGGTGTGGGTGGAATTGTAATACAGCTCCAGACGCAGGGGCCGCTGGGGCATGAAGCCATTGGCAGAGGCAGCCCCGTCGAAATATGCCCGCGGCAGCCAATTATAATTGTCGCTCTTGAGGCGCCCGTTGAAATAGGTGTCCCAACCGGCCCTTCCGGCGCCGCCGCCCTCCACGAAGCCCCGGCCAAAGGGCTCCAGATCGGCAAAGAGGTGTTTCATCATGCCCATGCC
>JAEEGJ010031814.1_pt1 | contig 10179 bp, 10 predicted proteins | sample 8958761 | NCBI WGS metagenome assembly JAEEGJ01 (sample SAMN16246546, study PRJNA631951) | gut metagenome | biome: gut microbiome; feature: rumen; material: RS-attached | host: Bos | place: Iran: Karaj | collected 2018-10 | reverse complement strand
AGTTTGTCCGGTTCGATTGCGTCCGGTTTGTATTTTCTTGTGCTTCGCCGGGTGACGATGGCTTCGTAAACGTTCATGTCGCTGCCTCCTTTTTATAGTGTTATTGTATAGGATTTGCTTAAAAAAACAATATGCTGCGCAAAAAAATGCCCCTCCGAGAATCTTGCGGGATTCTGGAGGGGCGATCTTTTTGTGGTATTTAGTTGTTGAAGATATTCTTGATTGCCTGGATATTGACGTCCCGATTGAGCTGGGCGAGGTAAGTCGTCAGCTTGATGTTCTTCGGGCAGGCGCGGACGCAGTTTTGGCTGTTTCCGCAGCTTGTGATGCCGCCCTTTTGCATGAGCGCCTCCAAGCGTTTCGGCTTGTCGTATTCACCGAGGGGGTTGATGTTGAAGAGATACGCCTGAACGACGGGAGCCGGGCCGATGAAGTCGGATTGCGGGCCGACGTTCGGGCAGGCCTCCATGCAGCAGCCGCAGGTCATGCAATGGGAAATCTCATAGGCCGTGGCTGCGGTGTTAGGGTTTTGGCGCGGGGCTTCGTGCACTTTCCACGAGCCGTCCACGTTGATCCAGCCCTGAATCTTTTTCAGGCTTTCGAACATCGACGTGCGGTCGATCAACAGGTCGCGGATGACGGGGAAGGTGCGTGCCGGAGCAAGGTGGATCGGCTGCTCCAGATCTTCGACGAGCGCGCAGCATGCCTGCTTCGCCTGTCCGTTGATGACCATCATGCAAGCGCCGCAAACTTTTTCGAGGCAGTTGCATTCCCAAACGACCGGGGCGACACGCTTGCCGTCACGGGTGACGGGATTCTTCTGTATCTCCATCAGCGCCGCGACTACGTTCAGAGCGGGGCGGTAGGGGACGTCGAATTCTTCGGTGTACGGCTTTCCTTCGGGGCCGTCCTGCCGCTCGATGATAAAGGTGACCATTTTTTGTTCTGCCATTTTCGTCCCTCCCTTCCTTACTTAGAACCGTAGGTGCGAGCCCGCGGCTTAATCAGCGAATGATCGAAGTCTTCGTAACTGATGATTGGCTCTTCGGTCTGCGGATCGAAGTCCGCAATCGTGATCTTCATGAAGTGCTCGTCGTCGCGGTTCGGGAACTCGCGCTTGAAGTGCGCGCCGCGGCTTTCGTCGCGCATACGCGCCGCCTTCGTGATGACGAGAGCGTAGAGAATCATGTTACGGAGCTGACGGACGAAAAGCGCTTCCTGGTTCGCCCAGTGGCCGTGATCGGTCAGGCCGATGTCGTTCCAGCGGGCGAGAATCTTCTTGACTTCGTCGAAGCAGAAGTCGAGGTCCTTGTTCACGCGCTCGATGGTCACGTACTTGTTCATCAGACGTCCGAGCTCCTGATGGAGTTCGTGGGCGTTTTCTTTGCCGTTCATGGCGAGGATGCGCTCAAATTCGTCGGCGCATTCCTTGCGCGCCGCTTCGAGCTCGCCGTCGGTCAGGTCGGCGCCCAGCTCCTGACGGAGCGCGTCGATGCCTTCGAGGGCTTTTTCCTGTGCGGGCATCAGCGATTCGCCGTGGTCCTTCTTCGCTTTCCACTCTTCCAGCTCTTTGAGCTTCGCGCACTTGCCGGCCCAAGCCATCGAGACGGGGCCGACGACCGTGCCGGAGTACGCCGCCGAGAGGAGCGAGTTCGCGCCGAGACGGTTCGCGCCGTGGTACTGGTAGTCGCACTCGCCGGAAGCCATCAGGCCGGGAATGTTTGTATTGTGCTCGCGGTCGACCCAGATGCCGCCCATGGAGTAGTGGACGGACGGATAAATCAGCATCGGCACTTTGCGCGGATCCTGTCCCATGAATTCGGAGTACATTTCAAGAATGCCGCCGAGTTTCTTTTCAAGGTAATCCGCCGGGATGTGCGAAAGGTCGAGGTAGACTTTGTTTTCGCCATCGACGCCGAGTCCCTGGTTGACGCAGACGTCGTAAATCTCGCGGGACGCGATGTCGCGCGGAACGAGGTTGCCGTAGTCCGGGTATTTTTCCTCGAGGAAGTACCAGGGCTTTCCGTCTTTGTAAACCCAGATGCGTCCGCCTTCGCCGCGGCACGCCTCGGACATCAGGCGGTTCTTGTCGGTGCCGGGAATCGCGGTCGGGTGAATCTGAATGAACTCCGGATTGCCGATGCGCGCGCCTTGCTGATAGACAGCACCGACGGCGGAGCCGTTGCAGATGGTGGACGCCGTGCAGAGGCCGAAGATCTGGCCCGGGCCACCGGTGGCGAGAATCACGCAGTCCTCGCGGAAAGCCTTGATTTCCATCGAGTTCATGTTTTGCGCGACCATGCCGCGGCAGACGCCGTTCGCATTTTTGATGATCTTGATGAATTCCCAGAAGATATAGGTATGGACCTTGCCCTTCGTCTCCCATTTCCGCACCTGCTCGTCCAGCGCGTAAAGAAGCTGCTGGCCCGTGGTGGAGCCGGCGAAGACGGTGCGTTTCTTTTTCTGTCCGCCGAAATTGCGGAGATCGAGCACGCCCTCTGCCGTGCGGGTGAACGGCACGCCCATGCGGTCGAACATCTCGACGATGCCCGGCGCGGCTTCGCACATGCCCTTGACCGCGACCTGGTCGGCGAGGAAGTCGCCGCCGTAAACGGTATCGTCAAAATGAGTATAAGTCGTGTCGCCTTCGCCCTTCGTGTCCATGCAGGCGTTCATACCGCCCTGCGCGCAAAGGGAGTGCGAGCGCTTCGGCGGGCAATAGGAAAAGAGATCGACTTCGCCGCCGGCTTCGCAGATTTTGAGCGTCGCCATCAGGCCGGAAATGCCGCCGCCGACGACTGCGATTCTGACATTCGTTGCTGCTTTTGCCACTTGTTTTCCTCCCCCTTACATAAGATAGACGGCCATGAACGCCAGCGAAACGAGGCAAAGGAATGCGCAAAGCCCCATCGCGCCCGCGTTGATGACTTGCTGAATGCGCGGTCCTTTGGCGATGCCCCATGTCATGCAGAAGGTCGTGATGCCGTTGCAGAAATGGAAAATCGCCGCCCACATGCCGAGGAGGTAGAGCACCCAGTAAACCGGATTCTCAAAATAGCTCTGCAAAAGCTGGAAGGAAATGTGCGTGCCGCCGCCCTTGACGAGAATGCGGAGGTAGAACACATGCCACGCGAGGAATACGACGAGGAACCAAGCCGTCAGACGCTGGAGGAAAAACTGGATGTTGTTGATATAAGCGTAATGCTGCGGATTGTTCTTCGCCTGCCATGCGATGTAAATGCCGTAAATCGTATGGAACAGGAACGGCGTCGCCACAAGGCCGATTTCCAGCGGCAGCATGATGTACCACGGGATCGACGCCAAGAGGTCGACCGCCGAGTTGAAAGACGCGGGGCTGATAAGTACGCGCGCGTTGGTCAGGATATGCTCGAGCAAGAAGCCGCCGAGGCAGACGAGACCGGCAATCGAATGAAGCCGCCGCAAATAAAACGTCACATTATACATGCTAAGCCTCCCTTGATTAAGAGAGTTGAGAGTTGAGAGTGAAGAGTGAAGATATTACGCTTGCTATTATTTTATCTCCACTCTCCACTCTCCACACTTCACTCTTGGTTTAGATTTCCCGATACGGTTTTTGCCCGATTTCATAGAAGTTGTTGCCTTCGGTGTCGATGACGACGATGGCGGGGAAGTCCTCGACGGTGAGAGCCGCCAGCGCTTCCGGGCCAAGCTCAGGGTAGGCGATGACTTCGTATTTCTTGATGGACTTCGCAATCAGTGCCGCGGCGCCGCCGACGGCCGCGAAATACGTCGTGCCGTTCTTCTTCATGGACTCGACGACTTCCGGTTTGCGGGAGCCCTTGCCGATCATGCCCTTGATGCCCTGATCGAGCATCGTCGGCGTGTAAGCGTCCATGCGGCCGGAGGTCGTGGGGCCTGCCGAGCCGATGGGGTCGCCCGGTTTCGCCGGCGACGGGCCGAGATAGTAGACAATCTGGTCGTGCCAGTCGATCGGCAGCTTCTCGCCGCGGGCGAGGGCCTCGGTCATGGCCTTGTGCGCGGCGTCGCGCGCGCTGTAAATCGTGCCCGTAATCAAAACGCTGTCGCCGGCCTTGAGCTTTCTCGACTGCTCCTCGGTCAGCGGTGTGGTGATGCGAATTTTTTCAGCCATAATTCTTTTCTCTCCCCTCAATCACAGTACGCACTGCGCGTGACGCGCCGCATGGCAGCAAATCGTAACGGCAACCGGCAGACCGGCGATATGCGTCGGGTACCACTCGACATGGACGGCCAGCGTCGTGGTCGTGCCGCCGAGCTGCGGGCCGATGCCCGTCTTGTTGATCATTTCAAACAAGTCTTTTTCGAGCTTCGCGTAGTTCGGATCGGGATTGTGTTCGTCGCAGCGATGGAGGAGCGCCTTCTTAGACAGAACCGCCGCCTTGTCCATCGTACCGCCGATGCCTACGCCGATGACCGTCGGCGGGCAGGGATTGCAGTCCGCGTGCTTGACGATGTCGAGCACGGCCTTCTTGACGCCCTCGACGCCGTCCGCCGGAACCAGCATCGCGAGGCCGGACTTGTTTTCCGAACCGAAGCCCTTCGGCTCGACCGTGATTTTCAGCTTGTCGCCCGCGACGAGCTGCGTGTAGATGACGCCCGGCGTGTTGTTGCCTGTGTTCTTGCGGTTGAAGAGCGGTTCGGCGACGACGGATTTACGCAGATAGCCTTCCGTGTAGCCTTTGCCGATGCCTTCGTTGATGGCGTCCTCTAAAAGCCCCCCCTCGATGTGGACGTCTTGACCGATCTCGACGAATACGATCGTGAGGCCCGTGTCCTGGCAGTACGGACGGTCTTCGGCTTTCGCGATCTCAGCGTTCTTGATGATCTGTTCCAGCACGTCTTTGCCCACCGGCGACTTCTCCGTCTCGCGGCCTTTTTTCAGCGCCTCGTAGACGTCGTCCGGCAGGTAGTAAGCCGCCTCTTTGCAGAGCTTGGCTACGGCCTCGGTGATTTCGGCTGTCTTGATAGTACGCACAATAAACCCCCCTTATAATTTTGGAGCATAGAAACATGCGCTGAAGCATGTTGTTTGCCGCAGCGACATGTTAATCCCTTGATTTGCGGAAGACTGCTCTTCCAAAGTTGTAGATTCATCGGCCTAAATTCAGAATGATATTTATACATCTGCTGAAGGACGATTATAATTATTTATATATTAACATATATTAACCAAAAAATAAAAAAATCCTGCTATTTTTAAAAATTTTATTCATTTTTTTGTGAATCCGATTCACTTTTTTACTGCGAGGTATTTGGAAAGGTGCCGCGCCATTTGTCGCAAAGCAATCCCACGATGACTGATGGCGTCTTTTTCCGTCAATGTGAGTTCGGCCATCGTTTTGTCCTCGCCGATGTAAAAATACGGATCGTAACCGAAGCCGCCGCTTCCTTTGGCCTGGGGACGGATGACGCCGGAGCAGCTGCCTTCGGAGGTAAGGATGGTTCCGTCAGTATCGGCGAATGCAAGTACGCAGCGATAGGCGGCAGGGGAGGAAGAAGCGCCTCTGCCGGTTATTTCGGCAATCAGTTTTTCGTTATTATCTTCGTCGCTTGCGTGTTCGCCGGCAAACCGTGCGGAATAAACGCCGGGAGCGCCGTCGAGGATCTCGACTTCGAGGCCGGAGTCGTCGGCCAAGCAGGCGGCGCCGGTTTTTTCCATATAATATTTCGCTTTGATTTTCGCGTTGGCCGCAAAGGTGGTTCCGTCTTCCACCGCTTCCGGCAGATCCCCGTAATCGGAGAGGGGGCGGAGTTGGACTGGCAAATCGTGAAAAGCCTGCTCCATTTCCCGGATCTTTCCTTTGTTTTTGGTGGCGATGACGATGGTCTTCATTGATTCTTGTCCTCCTTGGGGACGTCTGCCCAAACGGTTTCGTAAGCGGATTCCACATCGGCGGCGTATTGCGCGCCGTCGGATAAAGGTGAATTTGCAATAAATCCCCGCAGTTTTTTTCTCAGAGAGATTAAAAGGTCTGTTTCCGTCGCCAAGGCAACGGAAGTTTCGATATATTTCTCTTTGGTGGAAACGGCAAGCTCTCCTAAACCGATATTTTGCAGGATACTGAGCCCGAAGCGCGTGCCATGCCTTGTGCCGTAACGCGTTACCACGGGAACGCCCATAGAGAGCGCTTCAAAAGTAGTCATGCCGCCGGTGTAAGGATAGGCGTCCAACGCGACGTCTATGTCGTTGTATTCGTTGAGGTAGTTATCGGAAAAACCGCGCAGCTCGACGCGGGAAAGGTCAAATCCTAAATTCTTTAGGCGGTTTTTTGTGTAACTGCCGCCTTCCGCATATCCGAACAGCTTGTGTTTTAATATGAGGCGACTTGTCGGAAGGCGAAGAAGGATGTCATTCCATAGCGAAAGGATTTCGTCTGTAAGTTTAGAAGCGTTGTTGAAACTGCCGAATGTGACAAAGCCGCGCGCAAGACAAGGGGGCGGCTCGACGGGCGGAAGATTTTCGGCCGGCGTAAAGCAGAAATGTGTATGAGGCAGAAGGAGTACGTGTTCCGTAAAATCTTCCCGCACGGAGCGTTCATCGCCTGCGCAATAAATATCCGACAGGAAATAATCGACGCAGGAAAGTCCGCTGCTCCGCACGTCCCCGATTCCGCAAATTTGAATCGCTGCCGGCCGGTAAGCGAGTATGGGCAGACGATTGTTTTTGGTATGGACGCCGAGTTCCACGAGGATATCTATCTCATCTTTCCGAATGAGGTTCGCCGCGTCTTCGTCGGAGCATGTGCGAATATTTCGCCAGACATCCGCGGATGCACGGAGTTTTTCCGTTGTCGCGTCTTCGGTTGCGTTTGCGGCGTAACAGTAAATCTTGAATCGCGTCTTGTCGTGATGCGCAAGCAGCGGCAACATCAGTTTTCCCACTGGATGACTGCAAAAATCTGCCGAAAGGTAGCCGATGCGAAGCCGGTCATGCGAGAACCGGCGCTTTGGAAGAGGAATGATGGGAGCGAGCAATTTCTCGTAACGATGATATAAGGCTTGGAAATCTTTCGCGGTATAATCCGCAGCTCCGTTTGCGGCAAAAATCGCGTTGCTTGCTTCAATACGGCGCTGCGGGAGATTCGGTTCCAAGTCCGAGGCGCGGGAAAATGCGGCGACGGCTTCTTTTGGCTGACATAACATATGATAGGTGTATCCCATCATGCTCCACATTTCAGCCGCGAGGTTGTCGTCGCCGGATTTGGTTCGCTCCAGTTCCGCAAGTCCATTTTTCAGGATATCGAGTTCGGAAAGATATTCCGCTTTATCTTGGGCAATATAAGCTTCCAGCAGGGTGAGTTTTGGAAAGTCAGTAACGGATTTTCTGATATGCTCCGCCATGCGTCTTGCTTCGTCGAGTTTTCCGGCGCGCCAGGCAGCGAGCGCTTCCTGAGAGGCGGCAATAATCTCTTCCCGATTTGTCAGCCGTTTTTGGTTCATTTAATTCGCCCCACGCGCCAGTCCAAGAAATTGCCGAGCACGTCCTTCTGATAGGAAATCAGGGAATCAATGCCGCTTCCCGCCAAAGCGAGCAAGGCGTCGTGCTCCAAGCGGGTGAAAGGACGGCCTTCGCCTGTACCCTGGATTTCAACAAATTGGCCTGCGCCGGTCATTACGACGTTCATATCGACGGCGGCATGGGAATCTTCCTCGTAACAGAGGTCGAGAATCGGGGTTCCGTCTTGGGCTAAGCCGACAGACACTGCCGCAAGGAAATCCTTTACGGGGAAGGGGCGATCCGGTTTGTAGAACGTCTCGCAGGCGAGAGTCAACGCCACAAAACTGCCTGTAATAGCCGCGGTACGCGTTCCGCCGTCCGCCTGGATTACGTCGCAGTCGAGGATGATCGTGCGCTCGCCGAGGGCGGCGGTGTCCGTCACGGCTCGAAGGGAACGCCCAATCAATCGTTGGATTTCCTGTGTGCGTCCGCTTTGTTTTCCCCGGGCGGCTTCTCTCGGCGTCCGTACGGCCGTGGCGCTCGGAAGCAGCGCGTATTCCGCGTGAAGCCATCCCGTACCCGTCCCGCGCAGGAACGGCGGCACATGGTCTTCGACGGTGGCCGCGCATAAGACTTTCGTTTTTCCCATTTCAATCAATACGGACCCTTGAGGTCCTTGCTGTATATGTTTCGTGATGCGAACGGGGCGAAGCTCCGACGCTTCGCGTCCATCTATCCTTGTCACGATATAGCCTCCATTCGTCGCAATCATCGGCGCGTTTTCTTCCATTTTAGCGTAAACGCAGGGAAAAGACAACAACCGGAAAGGCTGAAAAAATCCGCTCCGATATTTGGAGCGGATGAATAATAAATATTCCTTTTATTCCTTTTTTTGTTCGCGGAGGAAGAGCTGAAGCAGGATGTCGCGAGGATTCGCATGTTCCTTTATTACGCTCCTGACCGCTTCGGTGATGGGAAGGTCGACGTTATACTCCTTTCCGAGCAGGGACAATGCGTCGGCGGTATAAACGCCCTCCGCGAGTTTTTCCGACGGCAGGCCGCGTATCAGGTTTTCCCCGAAACGGCGATTGTTGCTGTGGAGGGAAAACAGAGTGGCTTCGTAGTCGCCGAGATGGGAAAGACCGTAAACGGTCATCGCGTCTCCGCCCATAGCGGCGACAAGCCGGGAAAGCTCCGCGGCGCCTCGGGCCATGAGCGCGCCTTTCAGGCTTACGAGGCTGAGACCGTCGAGCATACCTGCGGCAAGACCTACGACGTTTTTCGCGGCCGCGCCGATTTCCACGCCTAAAAGATCGGTTCCGTAATAAAAACGGATCAGGGGACTTTCCAGAAGTTGCGCGAGGCGGGGCGGAAGCGTCTCGTCCTCGGAGGCGAGCAGCATACAGTTGGGGATTCCTGCGATGAAGTCCTGCACATGGCCGGGGCCGACCCAGACCGCCATGGCGGGGGTGGTGCCCAGCTCTTCCCGAAACACTTGGGAGAGACGTTTGCCGCTTTCCTGTTCCAGTCCCTTCATGCAGAGGACGAAGGTTTTCTCCCGCCAAAGCGACGGGGACAGGGCGGCGATGTTTTTGCAGAGCGCGCGAAAGCCCTGTGCTCCGACGGAGATGATCACGGTCTCGGCGTGTCCGAGCGCTTCCGTCAGCGAGTCGGTGAGCCGGACGCTTTCCGGCAGCGTCAAGTATTCGTTTTTTCGTTCCGCCGTCAGACGGGCCAGTCGATTCGAGCCGGGACGGCCCCAAAGCAGCGCGTCGCATCCGATGCGGTCGGCGTGCCATGCGTGGAACGAGCCCCAGCGGCCGCAGCCGAGCACGGAAACAGGTTCTTTGTTCATTTTCGATTCACTCCCGTAAGCGCGCGAATGACTTCGCCCGCAAGGATCAGCCCCGCCACAGACGGGACAAAGGAAACAGAGCCGGGGGCGTGCCGCCCGTGATCGCTTTCGCTTGCGACGGCGGAGAGCGGCGGCTCTTTGGAATAGACAACTTTTAGGCGGGGGACGCCGCGCTTTTTCAGTTCTTTTCGCATTGTCTTCGCCAACGGGCAGACGCTGGTCTCGTAAATGTCGGCGACTTCAAAGAGCGTCGGGTCGAGCTTGTTTCCCGCGCCCATGGAGCTGATAATGGGAATATTGCGCCGCGTCGCCTCGACGGCGAGACTCAGCTTCGCCGTCACCGTGTCCACGGCGTCGATAATATAGTCCAAAGGCGCTGAGAAAAAATCCTCCGCGCAGTTCGGTTCGTAAAATGCGTCGATGCTTTCGACGTCGGCGTCAGGATTGACGTCCAGCATTCTCTCGCGCATGGCCTCCGTCTTTTTTTGCCCGACGGTCTTCCGCGTCGCGTGAAGCTGGCGGTTCAGGTTGGAAAGGGAAACTACGTCGTGATCGACGAGCAGGAAATGACCGACGCCTGCGCGGACGAGCGCCTCAGCCGCATACGAGCCGACGCCGCCGAGACCGAAGACGGCGACGCGCGCTGCCGCCAGTTTGGCAAGGCCGTCCGCACCTAAAAGCAGTTCGGTTCTTGAGGAAAATTCTTTCGTCATAGAAATTTCTCCGCTTCGCCGCGGGCCAGCGCGTCGCACCGCTCGTTCCAGCGATTGCCCGCGTGCCCCTTGACCCAGTGGAAACGCACCGTGCGGCAATGAAATTCCTCGTCCACCGCACGCCAAAGATCCTGATTTTTCACCCGCTCGCC
>JAEEGJ010031808.1_pt1 | contig 10181 bp, 13 predicted proteins | sample 8958761 | NCBI WGS metagenome assembly JAEEGJ01 (sample SAMN16246546, study PRJNA631951) | gut metagenome | biome: gut microbiome; feature: rumen; material: RS-attached | host: Bos | place: Iran: Karaj | collected 2018-10 | reverse complement strand
GTTCATATTTATAAGGAAAATGTCGTAAAGTGTTGATTTTGCGGCGGTTTTACATATTCTGAATGCCGGATCGTATTTTTGCGATTACGAGGAGCTGTTAGTATTCTGTTCATATTTGTTTTTTTGATATAATTCATTACATAGGATTTTGGATTATGTTGGAGATTATCATGATAGGGATGGATATATGTTTACGTTAAAAAGGCTCAGTATTGATAATAAAGAAGAAATAAAGGCGGTTTTTGTCGACGTATTTGCAAAAGAACCATGGTGTGATGATTGGTCAGATAAAGAGCAGCTTGATCTGTATATTTGCGACCTGGTCGGTCAGAGCTATTCACTGACGTATGGTTTGCTTGATGATGCTGGAGAACTGATAGGTTTATCTCTTGGCTATATCAAACACTGGTATTCCGGTACAGAATACATTATCAATGAATTGTGTATAAAGAGCGAAAGACAAGGTGTCGGCGCAGGGACATTCTTTATAAGCGAGATTGAAAAAGCGATAAAGGCACTTGGACTTAAACAGATTTTTCTTTTGACGGATTCAAATGTTCCGGCGTATGAGTTCTATAGAAAAAACGGTTTTACGGAATCAGAGACTAATGTTGCTTTCTCAAAACAGGTTTAGACATAATAAGCTTATGATATGAAATCGGAGAGTAATAGAAGATGGAATTGAAACAATTGACAGATAATATATGGATTATGCCTTTTGAAGCAGAGAGGGACCGCCCGAATCTTGGCTATGTGAAGGGTGACAACTGGAGCATGGCAATTGACGCCGGACATTCTTCGGCACATACAAGGGATTTTTATGACCTTTTGGGAAAAGAAAACCTGCCGTTGCCTGCCTTGACGGTTATTACTCATTGGCACTGGGACCATACTTTCGGAATGCATGCCGTAAACGGGCTTTGTTTGGCTAATGCGAAAACAAATAAATACCTTACGGAATGGAAGGAAAAAATAGAAAAGAACGGGCCGGACGAATTCTTTGCTATACATGAAAGCATCAGAAGGGAATATGCCGGGGGTGCCGAAGTAATAGTAAAACAGGCAGATATGGTATTCTCCGGAGAGATTACGCTTGACCTTGGCAATTGTAGGGTTAAGGTTATCCAGGCAGAGGCACCACATACTGATGATTCGACTCTGATCTATGTTGATAACGACGATACATTATTCCTTGGTGATGCTACCGGAGCCGATTTCTTTACAGGTATAAAAAGGACTGATATTAGTGATAAACTGGCTGATACTATCAAAGAAATCAATCCGGGAATATGTGTAGAGGGGCATTGGACGCCGGTGGATGTACAAGATACATTGAATGACTTGATGTTTTCTTGTTGATCCCTATTTAGACGAGCTGGATCCCAAAATGAGAGCCAAAGTTCTTAGAACTATTGGGCTGCTTGAAGAATTCGGTACATTACTTCGAATGCCTCATTCAGAACATCTTGGAGATGGGATATTTGAACTGAGAGTCAAACAAGGATCAAATATAGAAAGGGTATTGTATTTCTTCTTTACGGGAAACAAGGCGATACTGACAAACGGCTTCACAAAGAAGCAGCAAAAAACTCCTCCCGGGGAAATCCAGTTAGCGAAAGACCGGCGTACAGATTATGAAAGGAGACACAAGAAATGAGTGATTACAGGAAAAGTCTTCAAAAACATATGAAAGATCCCGAATTTAAGAAAGAATGGGATGATCTTGAAATAGAATATCAGGTTCAGGCGGAACTTATAAGGGCTCGGCTTGATAGCAATATGACACAAGCTGAACTTGCGCAAAAGAGTGGGATTCGGCAGTCCAACATAAGTCGTATAGAAAACGGTAATGCTGTTCCGAGATTGGATACGCTCAAGGTGCTTGCTCATGCGATGGGGAAAAGCCTAAAAATCACTATGATATAATCCGAGAAGTATCTGTAGGTAACACAGGGCGCTTACAAGAGTAAGCGTTTTTTATTTCTGATCAACGTGAATCCCTTTGAAGCGTATTTGGAGTTGTCGGATCTGAAAGGTCCGGCTGGAGATTTTCTATTCCTTTATCTTTAAAAACGTATACAGCCGAGTGCTTTTCAAGATACTTGCGCGCACTTGCCTCGTCTTTTACATATACACCTTTGTACCGGTCATTAAGGATTTCCTTGAACCCTTTCAGGTTTTCGATGGAATCGCTTATCATAAGGACTGTCTGTTTGTCATAGGTGTCAGAGCTTATTCCTTTGCCGGCTTCGAACTGTTCTTTTGAGACGAGCAGACTGCTGTCAAGGTATTTTGCCAGAATGCCTTCAAGTTCCGGGAACATGACGGGTTTTGACAAATAATCGGTAAATCCTTCTTTGATATATGAGTCTTTGGCACCGACTATTGCGTCTGCTGTAAGCGCTACCACCGGCGTGCCCTCGGCAAGTTTTTCTTCGAGTATGATATTAAGTGTTTGTGTTCCCGACATTTGCGGCATCATCTGATCAAGGAGGATAAGATCAAATTTGCGGGTCTTCAGCATATCGAGACATTCCTGACCGGATAAAGCGGTAGTTACCTTAATCTTCGTTTCACTCATAAGGTCCGTAATGACTTCCAGATTCATTTCGTTATCGTCAACGATGAGGACATTTGCTTCGGGAGCAATAACGACAGGAACATATTTCTTTGCTGTAACCTGAGCCTTTTCAAGGAGTTTCGTGTAATCTCCTATAGGTGTTGGATCGATCACTTCCTGATCGACCGATACGGAAAAAGTGGATCCTTTTCCATATTCGCTTTTTACGCTTATCCCACCACCCATAAGCTCGACCAGCTGTTTTGTGATGTTAAGTCCCAGTCCGGTACCTTCAATTTTACGGTTTCTTGTTTCGTCAAGGCGCTGGAATGAAGAAAAAAGCTTATTCATATCCTCCTCTTTGATACCCATTCCCGTGTCCGCGACGGTAAAGCTCAGACGATCTGCCGCATGATCAAAACTGAAATGAAGACCGATGCTGCCCTGCTGCGTATATTTGATGGCATTGTTGGTAAGGTTCAGGATGATCTGCCGGATACGTATCTCATCGCCATTGAAGACGGACGGGATATCGGGATCAACTTCAAGAGTGTATAAAAGTCCTTTTTCCTCAGCCTTTTTCATTGTCATGTTTACAATGTCATTAAGTACAGAGGCAAAATCGTATTCGATCGGAACAAGCTCCATTTTTCCCGATTCAATCTTGGAAAGGTCAAGAATATCATTAATGATGGAGAGAAGAGTCCGGCTTGCGGTCTTTATATCACAAGCATATTTGCGTGTCTTGGCCTCAGCTGTTTCACGAAGGATCATCTCGTCCATTCCTATGATCGCATTCATAGGAGTTCTGATCTCGTGTGACATGTTGGCAAGGAAATTGCTCTTTGCGAGATTGCCCTGATCCGCTGCCTCCTTTGCAGCAAGGAGTTGCTCCGAGTAGTCCATCTGATGCAACGTATTCAGATGATATTGCACCATGATATAGGTCGTGACCAGTGCCTGTGCAAAGTACAGGACCGGGAATCTTTGTAGCATCGTCTCCGAATAATTGTTTTCGACAAGACGTCTTAAGGGGGTGTAGAATACTACGAAATACAGGACTACAAAATAGGCGGAGAGAGATACTCCTGATTTGACACTCCCAAAATACGCGAGCGCAAGCGGAAGGAGCAGTGTCCAGAGTATAGCGAATCCGTTAGTGGAAAAAAATGTGTCATATGTATAGGTTATCATGAAATATAACGTCGCCGTAATGATGGTCAGGCGACGATCTTTTTTGACAACAGTGAAAAACAAAGCGAACAACCCCGATATTACTCCGAGAATAGCCGTGGATGCTTCGCGCAGGTAGCCTTTGTTCAGGTTCATATATCCCGTGACTATACTCAGAACCACAATGAGCACGCTGCCGAACGCAAGTCCGCGAAGGTTGGCTTTGTATTTTTCACCGGTAAAGATAGTACGTCCAAGTTCTTTCCAAATGTTTCTCAGATATCTGATCATGGCACGATTCCTTTGCTTAATCAATGTATTATCGCATTACGACGGTTCATTATCAACAATATTTGGGTATTCGGATACATATTAAAGCAGATCGGTTTTTACCTTTATGACATTCCTCTTATATCTATCCCTTTTATCTGTTAAAATCATCTCATATACATCGGATATCAGACGGCACGTTTAACAATGGAAGGAGAAGGAACATGAATGAATACTATGTGTTAAATGACGGAACCCAAATACCAAAGATAGGATTCGGAACATATAACGAAGAGTTTGAAGATAACAAAAAGTCTATTCTCCGTGCCATTGAATGCGGATACAGATTCTTTGACACAGCCTCCCTGTATGAGACGGAAAGGTCTCTTGGAAGAGCGATAAAGGAAAGCGGGATAGACAGGTCTGAAGTTATTATCGAAACGAAGCTTTGGATAGACGAAATGGGAGCTGATAATGCAAAAAAGGCTCTCGAGAGATCACTTGACAGGCTTCAGATGGATTACGTCGATATCTACATGATGCACTGGCCGAGGCAGACCGGTAAGGATGATGAAGATTGGAAGACCCTTGATATCGAGACGTGGAAAGCAATGGAAGAGATGGTGAAACAGGGCCTTGTCAGAAGACTGGGACTCAGTAACTTCCTTCCCCATCACCTGAAGAATATACTGGATAACTGTACGATCCGTCCGGTAGTCGATCAGCTTGAACTTCATCCCGGATATTCGCAGGAAGCGGCAGTGGCATACTGCAAGGAGAAAGAGGTCCTTCCAATGGCATGGAGCCCGCTTGGAAGAGGCAGGGAAAATGCGACGATCGGAAATGCTATACTGGTAAGGCTTTCCGAGAAATACGGTAAGAGCATACAGCAGATTAATCTCAGATTTCTTCTTCAAAAAGGCATCCTTCCGATTCCGAAGGCTTCTTCTGAAGAGCATATGAGATCGAACCTGGAAGTGTTTGATTTTGAATTGACTGATGATGATGTATCTATGCTCTCGTGCATGCCTCAGACGGCATGGCTTGAGGAACATCCTGATTTTGCCATACCGGACAGAAAGAGTAATCCGGATTGCTAAGAATTAAACCGTATTCGTGAGGAGTTGTTTGATGAAAAAGATGAAAGTAACAATCAATGCACCGATTGTTCTCGGGATAGTCGGTATAAGTTTTATAGCGACGCTGCTCGGATACATCACGGGAGGATTAACGTCGAGAGTGCTGTTTACAACGTACAGATCCGCCATATGGTCACCGATGACATGGATAAGAGCATTTACGCATATATTCGGACATGCGGATTGGTCGCATTATATCGGCAATATGAGTTATCTGCTCCTTCTCGGTCCGATGCTTGAAGAAAAGTACAGCTCCAAGACACTTGCAGGCGTGGTTGCCGTTACGGCGTTTTCCACAAGTCTTGTCAATTACCTGATATTCCCCAATGTGGCGTTATGCGGAGCAAGCGGAGTTGTGTTTGCATTGATCCTCTTGTCGTCATTTACGAGCTTTAAGCAGGGAGAGATACCGCTCACGTTTATCCTTGTTGCCGTTTTCTTCATAGGACAGCAGGTGATTGAAGGAATATTCGTGCGCGATAACATATCAAATCTCTCACATATTGTCGGCGGAATAGTCGGCGGATTCCTCGGATACGTATTTAATGTTAAGAAGGATTCACATTATTCGTAATATCCGATTTCCTCAAATACCCTGTCCATAAGCTCCGCATTCCTTACGGAAAAATCAGCAGCCACGTGCGGTATTTCCCCGTTTTGGATGCATCTGCCCAGCTGCTCGACTTCAAGAGAGTAGTTTTGAGGGACGGATATTTTCCGATCGGTTATACCGTTATCTGTGAATATCTTATAACTTACGTCTCCGGACTGATTATATTCAACATCTGATCTGATGAATCCTTTGCTGCCGTGTATATACAGTCTGTCAAGTCTGGCATCCGTATCTTTTCCGAGTATCATTCCCACGTCAAATGAAGCTCTGACACCGTTTTCAAAGCGGATGACGGCAGATGTCATAAGATCCACTCCGAGATCTGAATATTCCGCACATGCTTTTACAAAGCCGGGCTTTGAATCTGTCAATGTAAGGATCATGGTTGTGCAGTAGCATCCCAGATCGTACATTGCACCGCCGCCTTGTTCTTTGTGAAGTCGGATATCCTCTTTATATCCCTGTGTTATGAAAGCGGATTCGATATAATCCACATCGCCTATAATTCCGCCGGAAACATCACTCTTAAGGCTTGCGATATACGGTGTATGTAGATAAGCGTAAGCCTCCATGAGATAAACATTGTTTTCCTTTGCAGTATCAAACATTTCCCTTGCATCATCGGCTTTAAGTGCAAGCGGCTTCTCGCACAGGACATGTTTGCCCTTTTTAAGCGCGGCTTTTACCCACTTAAGGTGAAGATCGTTGGGAAGAGGTATGTAAACTGCCTGCACATCGGGATCATCGATCAATGCATCGTAGCCTGTATATGATTTGCAAAAGCCGAATTCATCTTTGAAGGCCTCGGCCTTTTCGGGATTTCGTCCCGCAATGGCATACAATTCACAGTTGTTTGCCAGTTTCATTCCGGGAATCGTGCATCCTCTTGCGATATTTGCCGTTCCGAGTACACCCCATTTAACCTTTTCCATGTTTTAACCTCCAAAATGATGTTGTGCCGGTGTTATGCTGATCCGCATTTTATACTAGCTTTTGAGCCGCGGTAACGCTTCTCATATCTCTGTTTTGTCGATATCATTTTTTGACATGTACATCGGGATTTTTGTTATAATCCGAATCAGGAAATGTTTTTGTGTATGGTTTAATGAGATTTTAATGATCTCTAAAAGACTGTTTAATGCGGGACGGATATTCTTAACATGTCTCCGTTATATGAGTAATTGAAATATACATGTTTTAGAAGGAGGATTAAATCATGCAGATCACACTTGAAGCGGTAGAGAAGGTAATGGAACTTACGGGAGTTGATTACGCGGCAGCAAAGGATGCGCTCGTAAAGGCTGATGGTGATGTAGATGAGGCTGTAAAGCTCATCACACCCGATGGAAAATCTGACGACAAGGTAAAGGATACTGTCGAGAAGATCAAGGCCAAGGTTAAGGAAGGTAATGTTGACAAGATCCAGATCAGCAAGGATGGAGAGATCGTTCTCTCACTTCCGGTAAATATCGGTATCATCGGAGGAATCGTAGGTCTTGCGGCGGCACCGTGGGCATTCATTGCAGCTACGATCGCTACTCTCGGATTCGGATGCAAGATCGAGATAGTCAAAAAGGACGGCTCAACAGACGAAATTGTATAAAAATTGATTGTTTTGTGGGAACAGGGGTCAAAAATCATATGATTTTTGGCCTCTTTCCCCCACAACGGCATAAAACCGTGTTACAATAGTTTTATGAATGAGAGGGATATAAGAGCGGTTGAAAACATGGCCCGAACCGGAATGAGCTTTGATGAACTAAGAAAAGCATTTCCCGAGTTTTCGATCGAAGAAGTTGAAAAGATCTATATGAGGATCCGAAAAGAAAGACATAGCGGTTCATCTGAGGCAACGGTAAAGATGAACTGTTCATAAACAGCGCTAAAAGGCCCGATAAGATAACCCTTGTCAGGTCTTTATTTATGTTTATACTGTAATTAAGGTATGAATAAACCAAATCAGAGGAGAAGGAAAACATGGCAATTATACCGATTAAAGATATTCCGGGTTCGACATCATCATCACCAACACAAAGAGATCTTATAAGAGCTGATATAAGAGAAGCCATAAGACTGGGTGTGACCAAATTTGAATTTGACGATGAACGATACAAGTATCCGACTCTTGTCGCAAATGCAAAAGAGGCTTTTAAGTCACTTTTTATAAGTGAAATATACAATCCTGCCGTGGCAAAAGCTGAAAAGCGATTAAGAAAGGAGTATCCCGAAGAGGAGATCAGCATACCGTCGTACAGCACATATATTCACAAGACGGCACTGTTTTCTGCGAGAAAGCTGGAGGACAGGATACATGTATACTGCGCTCTGGATCTCAATCTGATAAACGGAATGGATGGATACCTCTACATCGATGCGTTGAAAACACTATATAGAAAAAAACAACAATGACATAATGATATAGGAGGCATAGTTCAGGCTTTGCCACTTAATCCGCGGGTTCCATATGTCCGTCGGCAATCGATTTATCTACCCACAGTTGAAGGGTATCAACAGAAAGGGAAATCTTTTCGAGTGTCTTCTTTATCTCAAAGAAATCCTTATATTCATCCGGTGTAATCTGGCCGTCTTCTACGATTTCAAGAAGACGGTCTTTTTCTTTGTTCATTTTGTTAAGGGAGTTAAGTGTCTCTATTGCTATCTGAGCAAGATCCTTGACTTTGATCTCAGGAACATATTGCTGACCTATGGGGCATTCCTGAGAGCAGTAGTAATTACAAAGCTCCGGGGTCTTGTAACACTCAGCCAAGGCTATGACGTCCTCTGGTTGTACGGCGACCTTGCCATTTTCGATTTTTTCGATCTTGGCGGGAGATATAAAGCCGATGAGTTCACTGGCTTTTTCGCGTGTAAGGTCCATTTTTTCGCGATATTCCTGATATACGGATTTGTCTTCTTTGTTTGATTTTCTGCCCATTTGGCGCCTCCGGGATTCTATTTTGCCGATATGAGTAAAAACATACCCTGTATTTCGCTCTATCGGAGATTTTTCCTTAAGTGTTTCAAGTATATATTATTCTCATAAGATGAGCAAACGGAGGTGATACCGATGAATCCCGAAATAAGGATTAAAACGATACTTCTTATAGATAGAATAAGAAAACATAAGGAATATGCCGGGAAACTGGCTGTTGAAGACAGTTCACATTATATAGAGGAAGATGAGGTCAATCCGATATGACATATGACATTGTAAGAGAAAAACAAGAAGCGATCGAGGCTGGCGAAAGAGCCCTTCGAAGTTTGCGACAAGCAAAAAGCGACCTTAACAGCGCCAGAGGCTGGGGAATATATGACTTGCTTGGTGGAGGCATGATATCAACGCTTATCAAGCACAGCCGGATGAACAACGCCGAAAAGAACATAAGCGATGCCAAGTGGGAGCTGCAAAGATTCGCTAGAGAGCTTGATGATGTGGAGGATGTGACCGGTGTAGACTTTGGAATAGGAGATTTTGCTACATTTGCTGATATTTTCTTCGATGGAATGCTGGCTGACTTCTATGTTCAGACCAAGATCAACAATGCCAGAGCCCAGGTGGATGAGGCAATAAGAAGAGTAGAGTACGTTTTAGACCGGTTGAGATAATAGTAGAGAGGTAAAACAATGGAATCATCAGAACCGTTAAACAGTATAAAATGTGAAACTATATATGTAGTTGATAAACCACGTAAAGAAGAGCGTGATGCGAGGCTTCGAATCGGGGGACTGACAGTCCTTGACGCCTCTGTTAAGAATTCATCCGCAACTACAAAGGCTCGATTTTTGAAGCCATCCTGTGAATGCCCTTCATGGCGGGAAAGTTATGATAGTGGAGCAGCTCGTAAGAATGCTATTGATAAGGCGTTTGCAGGAGGAATCACCGTAAAAGATCCGTATACAGGGGCTGAACTTGTAGAAAAACAGAGTGATGCCATATTTAGGTTTGGATCCAAGTGGCAAAATCACGCGGCTGAGGCTGACCATATCGAACCTTTAAATCAATTCGTTACGCGTGCAAATAAGAATCCGTTTGTGCCAACTGAGGATGCTTGTCAGATTGTTAACAGTGAGGATAATCTGCAAGTAATGGCAAGGAGTCTAAACCAGAATAATAACAATACCGGGAAAGGAGCTTGTACACAAGAACAGTGGGCCAACAATCCGACAAAAATGAAAGGGGTTGAAGAACTAATCGAGGATGGACGGTCCATCACAGAAGTACAGGAACAAATAAAAGAGGTAGGAAAAAGAGCAGAGCGAGTAAACAGTCGGAAGCTACTTAAAACAAGCGTTAAAAATGCGCTGTATACCTTTCACGATGCGGGACTTCAAGGCGCGAAATATGCCGGAGCTACAACTCTTACAATTTCAGGAATCAGCAATCTTTCCATGGTAGTAAAAGGCGAAAAAAGTGGTAAAGAAGCCT
>JAEEGJ010031804.1_pt1 | contig 10181 bp, 11 predicted proteins | sample 8958761 | NCBI WGS metagenome assembly JAEEGJ01 (sample SAMN16246546, study PRJNA631951) | gut metagenome | biome: gut microbiome; feature: rumen; material: RS-attached | host: Bos | place: Iran: Karaj | collected 2018-10 | reverse complement strand
AGCAGCCAGTCGCATGGCGGCATGTCCGACGGCTTCCACAAATCCGTGCCTGGATACGGACGGTTCACCCAACTGACAGGCGCGGCCTTGTAGAAGACAGGATCCACCAGCAGCCTTTTCCCCTCCACTTGAAGAAGGTATGACGAATGGCCAAACCAGACGATGCAGTCAATATCACGCGGAAGTGATTGCAAATCCGTCTTTTCCGAAGGAACAGGCTGAGAAGGCTTTGTATCCTTGCGCGGCTGTGTGACGAACTCCCACATCGCCGCCAGCCCGCTTTTTGAGGAGGTCATCACTTCCGTTTTCACAGGATAGCGGAACTCGCCATCGACATAGTTTGGCGATTGCCGGATGCGCTCCAGACGTTTGCCCGACGGCAGCCGCCCGAACGACGGCGTCTGCAGGAATACGCAACCCGCCAGAAGAAATACCAACGGCAAGACGACGATGATAAGCATTTTGCGTTTTTTGAAGAGCTTGCGTTTCATTTTACACCAAAGACAAGACAATGACCAACTTTGCGAACGCCCTCAAGATATGTCTTTCAATATACAGCCCAACAGCTTTCTCCGCCCATTCCGACAACCATGATCAAGCCGTTCTTCACCGTCATGGCCTTCCTGTTTGTCTTTTTAAGATGTAATTCATGCTAAAATCTCATGTTTGATGTGTAATGTTTTAGTCAGAATGAGAAAATGTTGACGACTGCTCCCGTTACGAGCGAGAAGAGCAGGACAAAGGCGAGATAGAGCGCGAAATTCTTCGCGCCGAGAACAATCTTCAATGCGCCGAGATTCGTGATTTTCGTGGCTGGCCCCGTCACCATGAAAGCGGTCGCCGCCCCAAGGCTCATCCCTTCGGCAAGCCAATCGCGCAACATGGGAATCGTGCCGCCGCCGCAGACGTAGAGCGGGACGCCGACCGTCGCCGCCAATAGAAGACCAAACTGCTTTTGCGGGCCGAAGAGTTTTCCGACAAGTTCGGCGGGAATATAGCGTTGGAAAAGCGCGGAGAGCAGGATGCCGAGAGCAAACCATGGTCCAGTCGCTTTCAAATTGCGTCCGAGATTGAACAAAAAGCGCAGGAAGAGATTCGGATGCGTATCATGCCCGGCCCTTTCCGCAAAGCCTTTGAAATTGAAGAAGTTCTTCTCTTTGAAGCAATAATGCAGCAACGCCCCGGCGGCGACACCGCACAGGAAACAGACGATGATGCGAATGCACAATGCGGTCCGCCCCAGAGCGGCGCTGTATATGATCAATTGCGGGTTCAGCAGGATGGAGCTCATCATGAAGGCCGCCAGAAAGTCCTCCTTGAGCCCCTTTTGCGAAAAGGATGCGCAGATGGGAATCGTCCCGTACATGCACAATGGCGAGGCGATGCCAAGGAGGCTGGCGGCAATCCATCCAATCGGCCCTGTCAGACGCTGCCCCAAACGGGCGCAGAGGCGGTGGATGCCCTCCTTGGCGAACACCGACACAAGCGACCCCAGCACCATGCCGAGCACCCAGTACCAGAAAATCTGGTGGAACTGCCGGTCGGCATAGTACCAGAGATAAATCGCCTCGCGTTGAAGAATTTCAAGCATACAGGATTACTTGTCCAGACTGACCAAGCGGTAGCGACGGTTATAGACGCCAAGAGTGTCTGTGTAATCCAGAATATGACGGCCCTGCTGGCGTTCGATGCGCGCCTTCAGGCTCGCTGAATCAGGAGCCTGCCAGACTTTGTCGATGCAGGCCTGGTCGAGTGCCAGAGGATCGAGGGAGGCGAGAATGCCGATGTCATGCATGTCCGGCTCCGCAGGATTGGCATTGCAGTCGCAGTCCACGCTCAGTCGGTTCATCACGTTGACGAACGCGATGTTCTTGCCGCCGTCCATGGCCTTGCAGACGGCCACCGCCGCCTCGCCCATCGCCTCCAGGAAGGGAATCTGCTTCTCGGTGGCGAAGTCGATACTGCTGTCACTCCTGCCGCCCGTATGGATGATCGCCTTGCCGGATTTTTCCGCACTGGTACCGCTGCCGAAACCGATGGAGAGATTCTTGAGCGCGCCGCCAAAGCCACCCATCTGATGTCCTTTGAAATGAGACAGTACCAGATAGGAGCCGTAGTTCTTGAAGTGCGAGCCGACATAGTCTTCCTTCAGGACTTTGCCGTTGACGGGAAGCGTCATGTAGCCTTCTTCATCCAGCAGGTCGAACGGCGCGATGTCAAGATAACCGCGCTCCTTGACAACCTGATGGTGCATGGCGACCGTGGCGCGGCTGCCGCCGTACGCGGTGTTGCATTCCACGATCGTCCCGTTGAGTTTCTGCACGAGATCCTTGATGAGCGCGGGGCGCAAATGGTTGGTCTTCACCGATTCGCCCGTGCTGATCTTCACGCCGACCTTGCCGTTCGGCTTCCAGCCGAGCGCCTCGTAGGCGCGGACAAGCCCTGCGGGAGAGATGTCCTTGGTGAAATAGACGACGGGAGCCTTCTCGTCGGTCACCTCATAATAACTGGCGGTTTCCGTTGCAGAGGGCTGCGCCACCGCCTGCTTACTTGTATTGTCCACTTTTGCCTTGCTGCATCCAAACAGCACCATCGCCGTCAAAACCATCCACAAATGCTTTTTCATTGTTCAGCCTCTTTTTTGCACAATTTACTCAGATAAAAAACTTCTTGTCAAATGCGCGAGATCATCTTCAGCAGGATTTTCCGGCCTCGTATGCCTCCTTGAAGACTGGCAGCGAGCGGACTGCGCCTTTCTCGTATGCGCCTGTGCCATAGATGACTCCGCGTTCCACGGAACCTTCCATGCAGTCACGCATGAAACCGCGCAGCCCCTCCAATGTGGCGGACATCATCTCATGGCTTTCGTCCGCGGCCGTGATGAGCAACCAGAATTCCGTGCCCTTGAAACGCCCGAAGTCCTCCCAACGGGAGACGGTGCGGTCAATGAGCGCCTTGAGCTGGGCGTCCATCGAGTAGAAATAGACAGGAGTCGCCAAAACGATGACATCGGCGGAAAGCATTTTTTCCACGATCTCGTTGGCATCATCGTTCTTACAACATTTCTTCAGTTTCTGGCATGCATAGCAGCCGCTGCAGAATCCGACGTTCTTTTCGGCCAGACGGATTTTCTCAACCGCGTGGCCTGCTTCACTTGCTCCACGGACAAATTCGTCGCAAAGAAGATCGGAATTGCCGTTCTTTCGCGGCGACGCGGAGATGACCAGTACTTTTTTCATAAGGCCTCCAATAGTGGGTGATTGTTTGGATAAACGTCATCGGATGAAATTCATCGGTTGCCACTCCTCCTGCGGCGGACGTGGCGCAGCACCTTCGCGGCGGATGTTCTTGAGCACCCATGACATGTTGCGTCCGAGCGTGCGCATCGTCTGCATCCCCTCCGTATCTTGTGCCGCCTGCCCCGCTTCCCGCCCAAAAGCGATGTTCCAGTATTGGGAACCGACGATCAGGCAGTTGATCATCGCAAAAGGCATGTTCAAGCACTGGAACGTGGCGGTCGAACCGCCGCGGCGGCAGACGGCCACGCAGGCGACCGGCTTGCCGGTGACATGCGCGCCGCCCGAGAACAATGCGCGTTGCAGCACTGCAAGCAACGCCCCGGCGGGCTGTCCGAAATAAGTCGGTGAACCAACCACAAAGGCATCCGCTTCCGCGAAACGCTCCACAAGACGGTTGCACACATCGTCGTCGAACACGCACTTGCCCAATTGCTTGGCTTTGCAGGCCCCGCAGGCGGCGCATCCGCGTATCGGCTTGTTGCCGAGCCAGAACATTTCGGTTTCAATACCCTCTGTCTCCAAGGTCTTTGCGACTTCTGCCAGAGCCACGAATGTGTTGCCGTTTTGGTGCGGGCTGCCGTTGATCAGCAGGACTTTCATCGGTTATTCTCCTTTTATAACGAGTTGATCATTTGCTTTTCTCTGGAGAGACATTCGGCTCCTGAAGATTGGCCGGATTGCATCTGTCTTTGGATTTGCCGGCTAGAAGCTCCTCGTAGTAATGTTTCTTGTATTCAAGGACTTCCATTTGGCGATGCAGTTCGTCCAGCTGCTCCCTGAGCTTTTTCTCCTGTGCAAAGATGAGAGCCGCGCGTTCAGGAATGGTCGAATCCCCTTCGCGGCACATCTCGATATAGCGGCGCACCTCCGTAACCGGCAGGCCGGTGGAACGAAGGCAATGGACAATCTTCAACCAAGCGAGATTGTAGTCGGAGAAGAGCCGGATATTGCCGCTGGTCCGCTCCACATAGGGGATGAGACCCGCATTGTCGTAATAGCGGACGGCATACGTCGTCAGGTTCATTTTCTCCGCTATTTCCTTGACGGTGTATCGTGGCGTTCGATCGGTCAGACCCGCGATGGCTGATTCCTTTTTCATCTTAACCTTCCTGAAATTAGATTATTATGAAGTCTGCCCCAAAATTGTTTCCAATTGACTTTTAATAAAATACACATTACAGTTACTGTAAGTCAAATGATAAATTTCATTATTTTCAATTTTATGCAAAAATCAGAATATGGTACAAGGATAATTGCCCAAGATTATTCCAAACTGGATCCGTGGAGTAAAAGCCCAGGCCCCGCCTTTTCCACGAATTCAGCGCTTTTTCGACAAAAAGACGTGGCGGAGTCATTGGCTTTTCAGCGCAGACGCCCAAAAAACCTTCAGGATTTCCTCATGGCCAATCCTTTTTGGCCTCCTCCATGGTGTCCGGCCTGCATTTTCCAATGATGAAGACTCTGTGAAAAGCTTCTGTTACAACTGGTGAGCGGATCTGCCGTATTTGCCAGATCGTTGATGATTACCCCCAGATGGAGATGTTGGTGTTCACCATGAGTGGTTTCAATATTCACCTGATAGTCCTCACAGGAAAACCAATATAGATGCCCTCTAACGTGTTCCGCAGCATCCTCATAGCATGAATACCAATACATATAAGGCTCCGCCGTCCCGCCTATTTGCAACTCGTTCCTCCGATACCATCATCAAGCATCAAAAGCCCCAAAGGTATCGCACTTTGGGGCTTTTTTATTTCCAGATTGTTTCAGCGATGGCAACGTCCGTTGACACGGCGCGGGCAGTTGGCCTTCAATGCACCGCCTGTTCCCATACACCGATAGCAGATTTCATTTTCCAATGGTTCATCTGCAAAGAAGGCATCCAGATTGGCAAGTGTCGTCTGTGCGATGTTGGCAAGCGCCTCTTTCGTCAGAAATGCCTGGTGCGACGTGACGATGACGTTCGGCAGCGAAACAAGCAGGGAGAGCGTCTTGTTCTGAAGTGTCACATCAGAGCGGTCTTCATAGAACCATTCGCTTTCCTCCTCATAGACATCGAGTCCCGCCGCACCGACCGTCCCTTCACGCAGGGCGGCCAGCAATGCCTCGCTGTCGATCAGACCTCCGCGCGACGTGTTGATGAGCGTGACGCCACGCTTCACTTTGGCCAGTGTTTCGGCGTTGATGAGATGGCGCGTATCCGGCAGCAACGGACAATGCAGGGAGATGACATCCGCCTCCGCAAGCAGTTGCTCCAACGGAACATAGTCAAGACCGCTTGCAGGATTTGGAAAGGCATCGTAGGCGATGACCTTCATGCCGAATCCCTTGCAGATGTCACAGAAGATACGGCCGATCTTCCCCGTGCCGATGACGCCCGCTGTCTTCCCATGCAAATCAAAGCCAGTCAGACCGACCAGCGAGAAATTGAAGTCGCGTGTACGGGCGGCGGCCTTGTGGATATGCCGTGTCAACGCCATCAGGAGGGCGACCGCATGTTCAGCCACCGCGTATGGCGAATAGGCGGGAACGCGCACGACGGTCAGCCCGGCCTCGTAGGCCGCTTTGAAATCGACGTTGTTGTAGCCTGCGCAACGCATCGCCAGCACTTTCACACCATTGGCGACAAGACCTTCGACCACTGTCCGGTCGATTTCCGCATTGACGAAGGCGCAAGCGGCGTCACACCCCTTCACAAGCGGCAGCGCCGCCGCCGTAAGACGTGACTCAAAGTAGCGGATTTCATAACGGTCGTTGTTGAACTGGTCGAACGATTCACGGTCGTATGGTTTTGCATCAAAAAAGGCGATTGTTTTCATGGCATGTCTTTTACGTTGTCTATATATATCAGAATCATATAATTGGCGAAAGCAATTCCTTCATGAGCGAGAGCATCTCATCCCGTTTTGCACGCAGATCAAATGAACCGCCCGACAGCCCCCACTGCTTGATAAGCAGCCGCAACGGTCCGAGAATCAGACGGAACAGCGTGTCCATCGGTATGTCCATGCGAATGGCACCGTCTTCAACCGCCTCCTGGAAATGTCGTTCCATGATTTTATAGTGACGCTGCATCATGCCATGGAGAATCTGCGCGATTTCAGGGGAATCCTTGAAAAGCTCCTCCGCAAATAGAACACGTGCCAAATCAGGCTTCGCCAAAACAAGCTCTGTCCGACGGACCAACGCCGCCTCAATGGCGGCCCAGCCGCGAAGCTCCCCTATATCATCCACATCCTCTTCAAAACGGGACACCATTGCCTGGATGATTTCCGTCTTGCCTGGAAAATGACGGTACAACGCCGCCTCCGTCACACCAATGGCCGTGCTCAAGTTCCGTATCGTCAGATGCTGAATGCCCTGCTCCGCAATCAGTTTCAGAGCGGCATCGACGATTTCCGCCTGGCGCGGCGTCAGTGTCTTGGTCTTGTCCATTTTCGCCTCCATGTCATGTTAGTGAATGTTAACTTACTATAATGTCAAAACAGAACTTGTCAATTCAATTCGAACAAAGGACGTCTGGACAGTATTTGAATATTGTTTATAAAAAGGCACTTGCAAAAATCATCTGCAAGTGCCTTTTTTGTGTTTTGTTGAATTTTGGAAGTGTTACCCTATCAGGCAGTTTTAATCCTCTCTGCCGAGGAATGGCCCTGCCTCTTCTTCTGTGGCTTCGAGTTTGAAATAGACAGGACGCAGACCATCATTGCAACAGGTAATCGCCTCGCCTGGCTTCTTCATCCAGATGCCGCCATAGAATTCGCGGACGCCACAAGCGAGCGCGAAGACATATTGGTTAATGGTGCGCCATGCCGCATCACACATCCCCTTCGGACAAGTGTTGGTGGCATAGAAAACCTGTCCCGCCTTGAGAACAGGACATGGCTCAAGTCCCTCGACCGCATACTGTTCGGCGAAATCCTTCCTGAGCGATGTCTCCAAAACAGTTATTCTGACGATTTTCATGGATTCCTCTTTACAGCTTTATTTCAGATTTTTCCTATAGAACTCCGCTATTTTGTCAAACGGGATGATGTCCAGCTGGTCGTAAAGATCGCAGTGGCTTGCGCCAGGAATGATCATCAGTTCTTTGTTATCGCCTTTGAGTTTCTTGAAAGCGGTTTCGCCGAAGTAGCGGCTGTGCGCTTTCTCGCCATGGATAACCAATACCGCTCTCTCGATTTCATCTGCATAAGCCAACAGCTTCGCGTTCAGGAAAGAGAGAGATGAAGTGATGTTCCATCCGCCGTTGGAGTTCAGGGAACGCGGATGGTAGCCACGCGGAGTCTTGTAGTAGTCATAGTAGTCTTTCACAAACTGCGGCGCATCTGCCGGAAGTGGATCGACCACGCCGCCGCCGAGCTTGTAGGTCCCGTTACGGAAGTCTTCGATACGTTGCGCATTTATGGCGACGCGTTTCTCATGTCGTTTTGCCGCACTGTCCTCTTGGTCAAAATAACCATTGGCAGTGACACGAGTCATGTCATACATCGTGGAGACGACGGTCGCTTTCACGCGGGTATCAATGGCCGCAGCATTGAGCGCGAGGCCGCCCCAGCCGCAGATACCGCAGATACCGATTTTTTCCTCATCCACATCATGACGCGAGATAAGATAGTCCACGGCGGCTTGAAAATCTTCCGTATTGATGTCAGGCGAAGCGACATAGCGTGGTTCGCCACTGCTTTCTCCCGTGAAAGACGGATCAAAGGCGATGGCGATAAAACCACGCTTGGCAAATTCCTGCGCGTAGATGCCAGATGATTGCTCTTTGACTGCACCAAACGGGCCGGACACGGCAATCGCCGCAAGCTTGCCAGAGGCATTTTTGGGCTTGTAAACGTCTGCCGCTAGCGTGATGCCAAAGCGGTTCGGGAAGGTGACTTTGCTGTGTTCCACCTGATCGTTCAGGGGGAAGATCTTGTCCCATTTCTGGGTTAGTTCGATGGTTTTCATGGAATGGTTTTCCTTGCAATGATGATGGAGACAGCAGCAACTGGTGGTTGCCAAGACGAGAACGGAAAGAGACAAAAGCAGTGATTTTTTCATGTCGTGGTTTCCTTGATTTGATGATATGCCGTCGCACAATGGCTTGACTGAAGGCGAAAAAGTCGTCACAATCCCGCTTATTTTTGTCACACCTATTAATATAATTGAAATCCTCAAATAGCAAATACTTTGTTTTTATGACATTCCATGCTTGAAAGGCATATCACAGGATTTATAGTATAGCTCAAATCATTGAATAAAGGAGTATATCATGGAATTACGAGTCTTGAAATACTTTCTGGCGGTGGCGCATGAAGGAAGCGTCACAGGTGCCGCGCACCGTCTCCACGTCACGCAGCCGACACTTTCGCGACAACTGAAGGATTTGGAAGACGAACTTGGCCAACGACTGTTCATTCGCGGCAGCCATAGTGTCTCATTGACAGAAGAAGGAATGCTCCTTCGCCAACGTGCGGAAGAAATCATGACAATTGTGGACAAGACGCGTTCCGACTTCCGCGCAGGACGACTGATTGCAGGAGATGTCTATATAGGAAGTGGCGAGAGCGAAGCGATATCGTTACTGGCGGAAGTCATCCGAGATGTCAGGGCCAATCATCCCAAAGTACGTTTCCATTTGTTCAGTGGAAACGCGGAAGACGTCATGGAGCGTCTGGATCGCGGGACACTTGATTTCGGCGTGTTGGTTCAGCCAGTGGATATTTCCAAATACGATACTCTTCCACTCCCATACAAAGACATCTGGGGGTTGGTGATGCCACTCGACCATCCACTGGCGGAGAAGAAAGGAATTGTCCCGCAGGATTTGTATGGCCTTCCACTGCTTTTCTCACGGCAAGTGCTCCAATACGGAATGACAGAAAATCCATGTCTTGATTGGATTGGAAAACCTGCATCTGAACTCAATATCGCCACTACTTACAACCTTATATATAATGCGGCCCTGCTGGTTCGCGCGGGCGTTGGCTGTGCAGTCACGCTGGATCATCTGGTTCCTGTTGGTAAAAAATCTGGGCTGACCTTCCGGCCATTTGTCCCACGATTGGAATCCGCTTGGGATATCGTCTGGAAGAAAGGTCAGTTCTTCTCGCCAGCCGCTTCCGCATTCCTCTCACAATTGCAGAAGAGGCTTGGAATGGAATAGTTATGTTAAGATAAAAGCCTAATCAAGATGATATCTTTCAAATTGTAATTTGCAAGATTTATTTTCATGAAAGCCTTGCCATTGCAAATCCGTAACTTCCACATCCTTTTTGTTCGCTTTTCTGATTTGTGACAAACAGCGTGATGAATTACATTATGGCATGAGATGTTAATCCACGTCCATTGGCAATCATCATTCAAAACCATAACACTCCCATGAAAAGACTCCTCATGACAAGTTCGTTGATGCTCGGCATCTGCGCATGCGGCGCGACGCTGAAGCCCATGATGAAAAGCAATTGGAGAAACGGTATTCGACTGGAAGATGAAGGCGGCCCTGTCTCGATAGGCAGTCTCCTGACGTTCGCAAAGCCCGACTGGACAGATCGTTATGTACGCTCCCGTCCGGAAGGCTACAACGGCGTCATCACCGTGGAAAAGACAGATGATGGCTTCGTTGAACATGTCACAGCAGACAAGCTTGGCGTGGCGCAGATCGATGAATATTCCGTCCGCTGCCAAGGCAACACCGCCGTCATCACCGCGCAGGCGACTTTCCTGAAAAACAACGTGCCGATCATGATGGAGCACATCCCTTTCATGCTACATCCCGTCTTCATGGAAGGCGCAAATTATGAAATTAAGACCGCCGACGGCCAAATTCAACACGGAACGCTGGATATGCGTGAACGGACATCCGTCAAACAATTATCGATTCCGCCCTTCGTC
>JAEEGJ010031802.1_pt1 | contig 10182 bp, 13 predicted proteins | sample 8958761 | NCBI WGS metagenome assembly JAEEGJ01 (sample SAMN16246546, study PRJNA631951) | gut metagenome | biome: gut microbiome; feature: rumen; material: RS-attached | host: Bos | place: Iran: Karaj | collected 2018-10 | reverse complement strand
GTCTATTACATCAATAACTGTTATTTCATGTTTTTTATCACGGTTTAATCCTTTTAAAAAAGAATCGGTCAAACGGAAAGTATCACTTTTCTTTTTAGGTGAACCGTTAAGTACTAATATTTTCATTTTTATCTCCATTACTTTGCTATTGAGGAATACTGTAATATAACCGCTCTACAAACATAAATTTATCTAAATCAATACTTATTCCAACGGTATACGGATGATATATTTCAGATCCTTGAAATCTCCTATGATTTGACCGCCATTTTTCAGCATGATTTTTATGGTAGGCTCATTGCTTTTCATTGGAAACAGCTTTATCTCTTTATATCCGATTTCTTTGCATTTTTTCAATAATTCTTTGAATAAAATACTACCGTAACCTTTTCCTCTGTATCCCTTTGCTATACCGTACCCCAAATTTCCTGCACCGACGACCGTTTCCAGATACTCGGATGACGAATGTCTGACTCTGCCGTAACCGACAGGAATATCGTCGATATATAGAAAATAAGTGGTATACGGAATCCAACCTTCCGGCAAATCTTTGCCTATGGAATTGTTATCCGTTATTCGCAGCCACTCTTTATACTCGTCATAAGAAAGGTTATATGCCGGATTCGTAAAACCGTTTTCCACAGCAGAAATTCCCTGCAGCATATCATATTCCGGTTTTCAGCCTCTGCTCTCGGTTATACTTTTCCGAATCAAAAGCAGCTACTGCCAGGTCGGTCAGTTCCGAATCCCACATATCCCCTGTCTTTTGTATCTCAGCCCACGGACAAAGCGAAGCATAGTTTTCATCAATTGCGATATCGTATGAACTGTTACGATCGCTGACGCTTTTATATAAATGCCTGCCGGCTTGGATTAATTCATGAACGTCTCTGCGTTCCTTACATTTTGGCTTCAGTTTGTTGAATATTTCCTCGTTGATTTCATAAAGATCATAGTAACCAGCCCAAAAGCTTTCAGCGGTATAAAGCGCTCGTTCACTGTCATAGCAAGCCCTCCATCCCGGGCCTGTCTTGAAATGAAACGCACCTTCCGTGTATTCCGAAGGAAGTCGGATCCGCTTCTTTTCCTTAGATTCTTTTGACATGACTTATCCTCGCCATAAAATCATTTATTTTTATAGTTTTTTAACTGACAAGTCGGAGTTCCATGCAAAAATTGCTGCAAATCAGTCCGAAAAACTCCGATTTGTCGATTAGAAAATATAATAAGTTCCTTCATTGTAGCAATCATTATACAAGATCGAGCAGTCTCTATTAAGTGTCTTCAGATATTGCTCCTTCTCTTCCTCTTCATTTACTCCGAAACAACAACACAAAGAAAGGGTTGCAGCCAAGGCTAATAAGAAAGCTTCTTCATTTATTACTTCATGGTCTGAAATGAAATCATTGAATTCATATTCGGATGTAACAAAACACATAAACTCAATCGCTTTTGAATAAGAACCATACAATTCTTTATAGTTCTTGTTGGCAATCATCTGCTTAATTGTTTTTACATCTATTCCGTTTTGACTTAATAATGCTTCTATATCCATATATTTTTAAGCCCCCATAGCCCGGTCCTCGGGTGTCAGGTTTATCTTTTTCTATTCAGGTCTTTTTCCTTTTACGATATCTGCTCTTATAATTGGCATATTATTTGTTCCTCGTTAGCTCACAAAGACGCTTATAATTCTGATCGATCCTGTCTTTAATATCAGACAGCCTCTCCTCGCTGTTCTTGATCTTATCATTCTGTTCATCTGCCTTGGCTCTCATCTTGGAGATCTCAGAATCGAGATACCTGCCTCCCTTGAAAAGAATGAATACGATCAATGCAAAAATGACAGTAGCGGCACATAAAATAATTACGAGGTTAGCGTTGGAAGGCTTATGGTTTTTCTCCCAGTCATCATATTTGATCTTGCGCTGCTCTTCCCTCTCAAGAGCTTCCTGATATTTTGTATAGTTACTCAACCCTTCCAAAGCGCTGCTGAAATCGTTATGGTGGTACTTATTTTTCATATAATCAAACCTGACATCTGAATCCTCAGTCTGCTTTGTCTCATATTGGCTTAAATCTTCAGCTTTGGAATACGGATTTCTCGTGACATACTTATAACCCAGGAATAATATCAGGCAGCATAATATATAGCAGAAGATCGTCAGTAAAACTGCTTTCTTTGGACGGATCTTGGAAGAAGAATAAATAAATACCGTATCTCTTTCCTGGATGATTTCACTAAGTCTGTCCTGTGATTCCCTTCTCTCGGTCATTTGGGTCTCGAGTCTGGCCTTCTCGTCGATATATTCATGCCCCGCGTCAACTGTATCCTTCATAATGGTAAAATACTCGCGGTCCTGAGGCTTGGATGATTCGATAGCTCTATCGATTTCTTTAATGGCCGACTCATAGTTGATCTTTGAATACAGATCGAGACTGCGTATATCGTCGATCTTTGTTATGTCCATTGCTATGAGGGACTTACCGCGAAGAGCTTCAAAATTATCAGGCTCTTTCTCCAGCATAAAATCGTAAGCTTTGCCTGCCGAACTAAATTCATTATCCTTAAGCGCCTGGGCAGCTATACCCAATACGTTCTCCTCGCGAAAATAATCATAGTCAAAAGTCACACCGCAGGACGGGCATTCATACATCTGACGCTCAATATTGACAATAAGATTTCCGCCGCAGGTCGGACAGATATGTTTCTTTACATCCAGCATCTTGTTCTTCTCCTCATACTCCATTGCACCCGGGAACCTTTTCCCGAATTCTCTATGATTTATTTTATCAGATTCCTATTCATTTTTGCGACTCTTATTCGTGTCGGAATATATATGCAGGCCCAGACAAATACAAATCCTATGGCAAAACAGATCGTAAATATCAGGATCTTATCGACGGTGATCCATCCGTTTAAAAGATAAAAGCCCAGATAATCAATGTAGAGAACCGCGCCCTGAATAAGTGCCGCCGTCAGTTTCGGAAGCTCCTCAATCTGGTGAACTATTGAAATACCCGCAGCGATAAAGGCAAGAGCTGCTGTGGATAAAACACCGATCAAAACTTCAGAAGGTGAAAGACTTTCTATTTTTCCGGCTTTCCAAAGGAAATACCAAACGATTGCTGTGATTGCCGGTCCGCACCATGCGAACATCAGACCTCTTTTGCAAAATTCCAATATATTCTTTTTCATATTCCAAATCTCCTTTTGACCTCTGCGAAGCATCTTCTTGAAATGCATTCCGTATATCCGCTCTCAAACTCTGCATCAACCGCTCCGGATAAAAGAACTTTAAAACGTGCTATTTTTTTACTGTTTGCTATCGCGGATTTATTTATCTTTATAAAATCGACGGGTAAAATACTCTCTATCTCGTAAAGGCGTTTCCTTACAACATATCTCTTTTTATCCGAATACAAAGCATAAGTTTTTTCGTCTTCCACGAAGAAACATTCAACATCTTTTACTTCCAGAAGTCTTATCTCATCTTCAAGATATCCTGTGATCTGATCGGCAGCATTGTCCTGCGTGACCAGCCTTTCAATCTCGTCTATCAGCGGCGTTCTCTCGTGAACGTTCGCTATGACTTCTTCTTCACATTTAGGATTAAGATTCAGTCTGAAAATCATCTTTAATTCCTCTTTTTATCTTTTTTGATTCCAAGAACCATCCATCTGTAAACGGGGATCCTTGAAATGATCTCGTATAATGCAAATGCAAGTGCAAAAGCTGCAACCGTACTTAACAGATACGCCCATACAGGTGTAATGTATCCGGGTTTTACAAGCAGTATCGCAACCATTGAGATTCCAAGATAATGGAACACATAAAGTCCGAAACTCTTTTTGCTCATAAATCTCGTATAAGCGTTTTCGAAATCTCCGTATTTTGCCATACCGCCCAGGATTGCCATACATGCGAACCATGCATACGTCGTAAACAAAGGGTTGCGATTGACTGGAGCTTCTGCATATACTTTACCAAAGTTGAAGATGCAAAACAATATTCCGAGAGTGATTGCGGGAACAAGGAACAATACGAAATACTTCTTTAATCTTTCAATAACTTCTTCATGCGAGAATACAAAATAACCGAGGAAGAAAAGCAATCCGTATAACCCGAATCTGTATACGACAATGATCGGAGTATTAAGGATCAGACCTGCTGCCCAGACGGGTATTGCCATAAACAGTATGACAATGATATTTGTTTTGCCTCCCAGTTTCCAAAGGCGATCTTTTTCGATCTTTCTTACAAGAAGAAGCATCATCGATAAAATCCAAAGCACCTGGATATACCATAAAACTCCGATTCCGCTTAAACACATTATTAAGAATGCAATGGGTGCGGGAAGTGTTTTGGTCATTTCTATTCCGTCTCCCATACTCATGTTGAAATAACCTTGAATAAACTGGAACGCCAAAATTCCGATTGTTGAAGGAACCAAAAGTTTTCTTGTTCTTGATTTGGCAAATTCTTTGCCTGTATGTTTTTCTAAATAAAGTCTGGAACTGATTCCGGATACAATAAACAAAATGCACATAAACCAAGGATATACCACATACTGAAATACATCATAATACTGAACCTTAAGATCGGTTATTTTTCCGATGGTTCCGAGAATCCCTTCTGCGTTATACATGTACAAAACGTGGTAGATAACTACGAGCACTACCGTCATCCATCTTATATTATCCAGGTATTTTCTTCTCATAACATTTCCTCCGAATACTAAAAATGATTGTTTCTATGACTGCATATTACATTTATATTTTTAACCTGTCATAAGATTTCGGTATTCGGTATCAAAACGAAGGTGAACGGTAAAAAATCAAAAAAATAAAATATATATGGCGGAAAATAAAAAACGGGGAAGGTTATCAAACCTTCCCCGATAATTATTAAATGGACCGGGAACTCCGTCCCCCGGGTGCACTTTTGGGATCGCCAAAATGGACCATCGAATCCGTCCCCCAGGTGCATTTATATGAATTTCTCATACAGGTGATCATCCTGACCACCGTAATTAGTGATATCTTTTACGTATGAATATCCGAAACGCTCATAAAGTCCAACCTTGTCGGAAGGGATGAAACTCTTCTTGAATCCGAGATTTCTTAAATATTCGTTGGCATAATCTATAAGCTTGCCGCTGACTCTCTGACCCCTGTATTCTTCGCTTACAAATACGCTCGATACCCAGGGTGTAATCTCGGGAAGAGGATAATAATCTTCTTTCATGACCGAAGTAATTCCGATTATCTTACCGTCAGCCTTTGCAGCAAACATTGTTTCCCAGTCCGTGAACTCCCAGTTCTTAACGAGTTTAGCCAGGTGTTCTTTTGCATCAGCCCATGAGCAGTTTTCTATGAAACTTAAAAGTTCATCTGCAAGCTCGGTTCCCTTGTCAACCTTTTGAATTGAAAAATCATTCAAAAGTCTCCAGCCGAAATGCTTTTCAACCAATGCAACAGTATCTTCAACGCTTCTTGTATTATCACGTTCTACCCAGAAGTAACCGCTGTTTTTGATAAAGTTATAAGCATCGACATTTATCTCTGTGAGTGTCTGTTCGCATGTTGCCTTCGCCTTTTCGTAATCGGCAGCCGAGTGAATGAAATTATTAAACGGCTGATGGTCCGGACGGTTACAGTAAGTATCCACGATATTCTCGGGCTTATGGATCATGAAAGCAATCCTCTCGGGATCCGTGATCTTGTCGGCTTCCTCAACAACGATGTGAAGGTCGCACAAAATAACACGGTCCTTTGAAAGTTTGATAAGATCTAACAGTACGAAATCAAGCTGTTCGGCTTTGTTTCCGAGAAGCCATTTCTTGTACTCCTCAACGCTTCTTCCGAAGAACTCATCCGCATCTTTGAAAAAGGTATTCATTGTGGGCTGATGTTCCTTATCGGACATGAGCTGATGTATCGTGAACTGATCGTCGATAACGTATACGGGAATGCCGTATTTCTCACCGAGTGCCTTCGTTACCGTGGTCTTACCGCCGCATGCGGTACCCGAAATAAAATAAACGTTTCTTAAATATTCTTTGATTATATTGTCCTGAAATATCATAATAATGTTCTCCTTAATTTAAATAGTTTTTCTCGTAGCAACTTAAAGCATGAAACTATTCAGTTAAGGTTTCATGCCTATTAGATATTTCTTAATCTTCTGAACATCAACATTTCCGTTTCCTCCGTTAATCTGTATATTTAAACGAAGATCCTTTCAGGATCAGTCGTCATCTTCTTCATCATCAAATTTGCAGACGATGATCTTGTCTCTGTCGGGTTCGTTCTCGAATGATAATGCACATACAAGCGCTGCCAGTGCTCCGTGTGCCTTAAACGAACCTCCTTCTATCGTTCCGATCGTCGTATCGAACGATCCGTTTAACCGGATATTAACAAAATCCGAATCCATGTCGAATGAAAGTTTGCGAACGTTGGGATACTCTATCACATGGGGTTTTCTTCCCGAGAATACTATCTTCCTGTCGGTGATCAGAAAACCGTGTTTTCCGCAAGAGAAGATACCCGTATTTACGTAAAAGATCACGTTGTCGTCCGCAGTTATCTGACCCTTCATGAATTTGCTGTTAAGAAAAGCATTGAGCTTTTCCTCTTTATGACCTTTAAAATATATGCCCGAATCGTCAATTATCTCTCTCTTGATGTACTTGATGATCGCTTCCGATGTTCCGAGTTCGTTGGTGCAGTATGCGAAAGCATTCATCGCTTCCTTGGAATCATGACCTTTTAAAAGTTTCTTGAATTCAACGCGATACTCAAACCATTCGGGTTTCTTAAATCCGTCTTCAACAACCTTTTTAGGCTTGCTCTCTTTAACAGCTTCCGCTTTCTCTTCTACTGCAGCCTCGGCTTCCGCTTCGGCTTCGACTTCAAATTCGGAATCGCAGAAGATACAGCGCACTATGTTAGGCTTGTCTGTTTTCTCAAGTTTTCCGCTGCAATTCGGACACTTGTTGATCTCAATGATTTTTTTCATTCCCCTTTACCCCTTATTTATCTTTCCATAAAAAATTCAATCTCTTCTCCGAGCGGGCCGAAACAAAATGACATTCTCGCATGAAATTCGGGTTCGGATCTCATCGTGATCTCCTTCGGTTCTATGAACACTTCATAACCCGCATCTTTCACTTTCTTTGCCATCTCATCCACATCATCGGTCGCAAAAGCAATGTGACGAAGAGCACCTTTGGTCTTAATTCCCTCGCCGTTATTGAATATCTCGAGCTGTCCGTTTCCGAAATCGATCATGATCCCTTCCGGCCATTCTCTGACGACTTTAAAACCAAGGATGTTTAAGTAAAAATCCTTTGCCTTTTCGAATTCTTCCTTTGTGCCGCATTTAAGTGAAATATGATGTAAACCTTTGATCAAGTCTCTGTTCCTGCCTGTTCAGTATTCCGTATAATTATACCAAATATTTTGACCGTTTTGAATTGGAATCCGATTACAATATTTTGCTCATCCGAATGCAGTCAAAGTTTCCGCTCTTTATTACCGTATCGTTTAAGCGAGCATACCCTCTTTTCTCATAAAAGGCTACGACTTCAACCCTTGAGTCTATAACGACCTCTTTATAACCGAGTTCTTTTATCCACTCTTCGGAAGCTTTAACCACCAAAGAACCGATATTTCTGTTTCGGTATTCGGGTAAAACAACCAGGCGGCCGAGTATTACTCTCTTAGGATCGAGCTCATAAAAGCGGCAGGTCGCTATCGGATATCCGTCGTAAAGAGCGACTATATAATTCGTGTCACCGAAATCATGCTCGTCGAATTCTTCACGCAAAGATATATGATACCTTTGATTCATTCCCTGGATCCTTACCGAATAAGCACCCGTCTTCTGCCAGTCTTCTTTGGCTCTGATTATCTCAAATTTATCGTCAAATTCCGTTTGTCCGATTTGATTAAACTCGCTCATTATTTACAGCTCTTTCTCGTAACAGTAAAAATCCTGGTCATACATAAAGCACTCTCCGACATTCTTAAAACCGAATGAATCATATAATTTAAGTGCCTTGAAATTATGCTTGTTTACAACAATGTGAATTCCGTTGAAGCCCTGTCTTTTAAGCTCTTTTGCAAGAAACTCGAGCATGATGCGTCCGATCCCTTTTTTCTGTGAATTCGGAAGGACTGCGATCCTCGCAAATTCCGCCTCGGGCTCCAAAGCTTTGTTCCAGCAGGTGAGGGCATTTACGTCCTCATCGACTTCTATCGAGATCGCGCCACATATAATCCCATCGCTTTTTACAACGTAAAGCGCATCGCGCGACAGGTCATAATCTATTGTTTCGTTCGAAGGATATTCTTCTGTCCATGGACACCCTTCGCGTCCTATCTGAGCTTGATATAAAGAGAGCAGTTCTTCCCTGTCTTCTTCTTTTGCCAAAACTATCTCGTAATCCATTTTGATTCCTCTCTATTTTGATTCCGAATTGATCTCATCAATTACATTTATCGGTTTAACAGTCATCTCAACCCATGTCGGGATAAAAGAGCTCTTGAACGCATTGCGGACGGAACGGATATTAGACCACGCCGTACAGTAAAAAGGTACTTTTCCGCGATCAAGGATCTCTAATGCAAGTCGGGATGTAAGTGCCGACGCTATTCCCTGTCTTCTGTATTCGGGAAGAACATCAATTCCTATCTGCCACATTTCCGGCGCATCCGAAGAACATCCGGACAGTCCGACCAGTCTGCCGTTATCGTATGCCCCTACGCCAAGCACATCCAGTTCTTTTCTGTCCTTGCAGATCGCATTGGACCATTCGGGTAAGTAAAGACTTTCAAAATCCTTCGGAGTTAAAACTTTCATCTCGTAATCGCAGGGTAATTCTTTTAAAAGTCTTAGATCGGGAAGGTAGTATTCCGCCATGAAACATACCCCGTATCCCTTGGGTGCAAGTTCACTGTTAAGCCAGAACATATTGGGATTTTCAAAGCAGTGATAGAAATGAAACTTGTTAATGTAGGTATTGATTATGTCATGAAGTTCCTCGTTAACCGATGCAACTATATTGGTTCCGTATGAAACACAGTTGCAGCCGATCGGAAGCTTGTAATACTTCTTGGCATTTTCACCTAACTTAAACGGAACTATAACATTTTTATCGCCGATAAAATCTTCTCTTTTACATCCTAAATCTTCGGCGGACTGCTCCATCGCAACCCGCAGTAAATCTTCGTTAGTCATCATTATCATTTCCTTTTATCCATATCGGTCTTTTAAGCAGACCCAAATAAAATTATATTTGGAAAACGGGTATATGTTAAGTATAAGTTTTTAATTTATCAATAAAAAACCCGATGCTTGTCACATCGGGCCCGATCGATTATCTGTTTTCAATTACCTGTTCAATCCAGTTTCCCACAATATCCGTAAGCTTCATTCTCTGACCTACGAAACTGTGACTGCTCTGAAGCGATCTGTATGTTATATTCCCGCCTTCCTCCTTAAGTTTCCCGGCCAGAGGTTTTATCATTAATTCAGGCGGTGCGACGGTATCCAGAGCGGCCTCGACAAGAAGAACATTGCGTTTTAAAAGTTCATCGTATCGGTTTAAAATGCTCAATTCCTGCTGATTTAAAAGAGCATTCTCATAAACTTCGCTTGCTGAATTCATCTTAAGGCACTGTCCTTCAGTCTCGATCATTAGGAACAGTTCCTTCTCCAGTTTGTATCTGAACGCCGCTCCGATATCGTACGGTGCAAGCGCTGCCACACCTTTTATAAAATCCAGGTCCTTGGCCGCATTCAGTACGGTCTGGCCGCCCATACTGTGTCCGACAAGAAAGATATTCTTCTTATCAATGTCATACCTGTCGGCTATTGCCGGGTTATGCGCCCATTTTGCAATGGCGATAAGATCATCCTTCAAATTGGTAAAAAGATACTCTCCGTCACTGCCCCATGCGCCTCTGTGATTCATATGGACCACAACGCAGCCCATTCTCATAAGGGCCAGTTCAAGATCGTTGTTCGTTGTATATCCGGGGAATCCGTGAGACATTATAACCGTGGGATAGGGACCTTTTATCCTTTTGTCGGGTGTCAGAAGATACCCGTAGATCCGGCATCCGCCGCTTACTATATTAAGTTCAAATATTTCGGGAAATGAATCTTTTTCA
>JAEEGJ010031800.1_pt1 | contig 10182 bp, 6 predicted proteins | sample 8958761 | NCBI WGS metagenome assembly JAEEGJ01 (sample SAMN16246546, study PRJNA631951) | gut metagenome | biome: gut microbiome; feature: rumen; material: RS-attached | host: Bos | place: Iran: Karaj | collected 2018-10 | reverse complement strand
AAAATCCTTGAATGGAATGCGCTTGTGCCAGATTTGCGTGATTTGCAGAAAAAAGCAGCTGAACTTGCTAAAACTCCTGAATATCCTTTTGAAAATCCGATTGTTTATAATACAGATCTTGATAAAATCACCGCAGAAGATGACATAAAGTTGATTGTAATTGGTGATAACCCTGGCAAAGATGAACAGCTTACAAAAAATCAGCGATATTTGTGCGGACAGGCAGGAAAGCTTGGCGAAGGATTTTTTAAAAAGCATCCGGAGCTTGGAATTGACTTCAGACGCAATGTAATTATTTTGAATAAAACTCCCGTTCACAGCGCAAAAACCCTACAGCTTAAAAAAATAATGGAGCTTGGCGGAAAGCCCGCTGCAGATTTGATTTTAGAAAGTCAGCTTTGGATGGCAGAAAATACCGCAAAGCTTCATCAAAAGCTTGAAAATACAGATTTATGGCTTGTAGGATATTCTGAGCTTAAAGAAGGTCACTTTTTCTGTTCATACCGCGATGCCCTTCAAAAAGCCTATTCCAATAACCCCGCGGCCTGGCAAAAAGTCTACGTCTACCAGCACTTTTCCATGAACCGATTTTCTATAGATTTGAATGATTTCTGCAAAGAAAATCCCTCGCTCCCCTTGATGGAGCAACTTACTACCTTAGGCACCCGTCATAAAAACGAAATCTTCTCGAATAACTAATATTAGCTGAAAAAAATGCCATTGCGGAGTGAAAACAGACTGACGACAACTTCCTTCGTTGGCGGAAGGCTGTTTCCACGGGAGCAATGGCATTTTTTTCTACTTATATAGATTTATTTATTAGAAGTGATTTCGTTGTAGTTGGCTTCGTCTTGTGTTGGAAGCTCGCGTCCGTCAATAGCCGCAATTTCTTCTGCCAGCTTTTTGCGATTAATTGCTCTGTTTGTGTAGTGAATAACGCTGAAGAATATAATCATAAAGATAAATCCTTCGAGCAGCATTGCAGTTCCCTTGAGCTTTCCAATAAAGAATGAAAGGATAACCATTGTACAAAGAAGAATCTGAATAAATACAATAAGTCTTAAAACCTGACGTTTTGTGTATCCCATATTCAAAAGCTTGTGATGCAGGTGGAACTTATCTGGCGACATGATAGGACGTTTGTCGCGAAGTCGTCTCCAGATAGCAGCTATTGTATCAAATACAGGGAATGCTGTAAGAATAATCATGATAAGGAATTTATTGTATTCAAAAATATCACTTGAAGAATAAAGCGGAATAGTGGCTACCATGAATCCCAGAAACTGACTTCCATCATCACCCATAAAGAGTTTTGCAGGTGGCCAGTTAAAACAGAGGAATCCAAAGATTGCTCCGCCAAGAATAAAGCACAAGCCTGCTTCCATGTTGCTTGAAAGAGAGTAGAGAACTCCAAGTGTTACAACAGCAGAGAATGAAAGTGAACCGCAAAGACCATCAAGTCCGTCTATGAGGTTGTATGCGTTTATTACACCTACAATCCAGCCGAATGTAAGAATATAACTTATTGGGGTAGGTAAAACCCATCCAAAAATCTGTGTGAATCTGTAGCCGTTGAATGTTACAAGAGCAGAAGCAGCAAGTTGAACGATAAGCTTAACAATTGCAGGAAGAGTAAGGATATCATCAACAAGGCCAAATACAAAAATAATAAGTCCCGCAATAAGAATAGGGAGACTTTTCATTGTACTAAGCTGTGCATTAAAAATCAGATAAAGTGCTGCAGAGATTGTGAAGGCAAATACAATACCAACTCCACCAAGTCGTGAAATGTTTCCGGTATGAACCTTGCGTGCATCCTGATAGTCATAAAGATTGTGTTTGTTGCAAAAATGAATGATTATCGGCATTGAAATTAAAGAGAGAACAATAGATAAGAGGATAAACAAACTCATTTTTAACATTAGTATAATAATATCAGTTTCTGTGTATAAAAACAAGTTAATAATGACTTTTTTCTAAATAACTTGTATATTCATTTATGATGAGCACAAGAATAGGAAATTTATTTGATGTCTCAAAAGTCCCTGCTGATACTGCCGAAATTATAGAGAATTTCGATAAAATCATTCAGAATATCAGACCCCTTAACAGCAGGCAGTTGCAGCAGCTTCCAGAAAATATCCGCTCTCTTTCACACCAGATGACTGATGACCGCGCGGCTCGAAGACTTGGTTATATGAATGAAAATATTCAGCTTAGTTCTTATGTGCGCTATTTTACCTGGTGGAATCTTGTGCGCCTTACACGCCTCTTTTCTAATTTGCCAGAGGCGAGTTTCCCGCAAAATGATGCGGTGTGTCTTGATATTGGAAGTGGTCCGCTTACTGTTGTAACAGCACTTTTTCTTGCAAGGCCAGAGCTTCGTTCCCGTAACCTTACCTGGTATTGTCTTGATGTTTCTGCAAACAGCATGGCTTTAGGCGAAGACCTTTTTCTTTCTGTATGTGCAAAGCTTAATTGTAATCCCTGGAAAATTATTCGTGTAAAGGGAAGCTTTGGTGCTCCTATAAAACAAAAGGCCTCGTTCATAACTTGTGCAAACATGTTTAACGAGCTTGATCAGGCAAGCGACATGCCTCCAGAGTTCAAAGTAAAGAAATATTATGACCAGCTGCAAAAATATGCGGCTAGCGATGCAAAGTTCATTCTTGTAGAACCAGGCGTTCCAAAAGCAGCACGCACTCTTACACTTTTCCGCGATAGATTTTTAAAAGCAGGCGCTAGTGTTGTAGCGCCATGCCCTCATGCAGGTGAGTGCCCTATGAGCGGTTTCAAGGCCTACACCGGCAGCAAAAACAAATGGTGTAATTTTGCCTTTGATACAAGAGACGCTCCTGCCAGATTAATAAAATTATCTCTTGCAGCAAAGCTTCCAAAAGAAAGGGCAACCTTGAGTTTTATATCAGTAGATTTACGGGATTCCCGGGTCAAGCCCGAGAATGACAAAGGGAAGTTACAAACATCTTTAATCCGCATAACTTCAGATGAATTCCGTCTTCCAAATTATATGAGCGGTTACTATGCCTGCACAGAACATGGCCTTGCACTGGTACAAGTTCCAAGCAGCAACAATACCCGTCTTCCAAAACCTCCCTTCCGTCCTGCCTGCGGTGATTTAATTGAAGTTAAAAAAATAACGCCGGACTCTCTCCCAAGGGACGAAAAATCCGGCGCAATAAAAGTTAATCTATTTCGTGAGTTTTAACGGTTTTTTGCGAAGCAAAAAATGCGAGCCCTTTGCGAGCAAGTTAAAACTCATCAACGAATAAATAGTTCGGAACGAACTATTTATTCGTTATAGCACCTGCAACAGCACAAATAATACCTACAACTACCATGTAGAATCCAAACAGAGCATTCTTAAGGAGATGCTTTCCGATTGCTTTGTAAACTCTACCATTTGTCATAAAGCCAATTACAAGAATAACGGCTCCAGCAAGACATACAAGTGCAAAAATCAATTTAAGACCTTTGAGCTGTGGAACAAAACAAGCAATAATTCCAAGAATTGCGCCTGCAAAAATCAGAATAGCACCAATAGCAACAAAGCTTCCTTCTTTTGCGTTTCTGATAAAATCAAAACCATTAGCAGAAGAACCGAACAAACCTTTAATCATAGGACAGCAGAATCCTATTGCAGCTAAAAGTACACCAATCAAGTAGATTAATGGTAAACTACTCTTTTTTCCCATATTAAAACTCCTTATCGGTACAGAAGTGCGGAAACCCGTTTCTGTAAAATCGATATTAAAATTATATCACACAATATTAAAATTTCTAGTTTTTTTTGATTTAAGTGATTTTCCCCTGAATTTCCAAATTCTTTCATTTTAAAACTTTTTTTTGTGTATTTTTGAAACTGTGGTATAATTATAAGTAGACTATATGTTTGGAAACCCTGAAGTAGCAAAAAAGGCAATGGTGCTCTTAGCAGGTCACAATTCTGAAGAAGAAAAAACTCTTTCGGAAATTGTGCAGGAAACCTATGGGGTTGTATTTGCAGATACAGAAGAAGAAGTTCTTTCAATATTGCAAGACAAAGACAATGTTATATCTGCTGCTATTATTTCGTCAGAAAAAGCCTTGTCTATTTTGCGCAGCATCAGACTTATTCCTACCCTTGAGGATTTTCCGGTTCTTATAAGTACAAGTGGTAATAATGCAGAATTAGAAAATGAACTCTTAGAGCTTAATGTAGTTGATTTTTTAAAAGAGCCCTTTGATCCACGAAGAGTTTTGAATCGTTTAAAAACAGCAATAAAACTTGATACTGCAAACAAAATTATTTCGGAACTTGAACGTGATGAACTTACGGGGCTCTTTACACGCCAGGCCTTTTTACGAAAAGCCGATAGAATCCGAAAAGAAAATCCTCATAAAAAATTTGCAGTTCTTGCCTTTGATTTTGAAAATTTCAAATCTACAAATACCTTGTACGGTGAAGCAAAATGTAATGAGTTTCTTGCATATACTGCAAAACGCTTAAAGGGACTTTTGCCAAAAGGAATTGCGGGGCGTTTTGGCGGCGACCAGTATATTTTGTTTTTTGATTTTGAAGGTCCCCAGGTTGATGTTGAGCGTATTAAGCTTCTTACAAAAACAATTCTTGATTCGGCACCAATCACTCATCAGGTTGTAAAGACTGGTGTAAATGCGCCGATCAGTCATGATCTTCCTTTTGTTGTTTGCTGCGACAGAGCCTTTCTTGCTATTCAAAAGATAAAAGGAATTTACGGAAAAGACATTGCTTTCTTTGAAACAGATTTGCAGAAGCAGTTATTGGATGAACAGCATATAAACGAAACAATGGAGTCGGCTCTTGAAAATGGCGAGTTCAAGGTTTTCTATCAGCCAAAGCATGAATCTATAACAGGAAAGATTGTCGGTGCCGAAGCTCTTGTCCGCTGGGATCATCCTGAATATGGATTTATGGGACCCGGTCAGTTTATCCCGATTTTTGAAAAGAACGGATTTATTACTAAACTTGATATGTTTGTTCTTGAACAGGTCTGCAAGGATATTAAAAAATGGAAGTCAAAAGGATATACAATAGTTCCTGTTTCTGTAAATGTTTCGCGCCGTGATTTTCTTGAGCCTGGCTGTATAGACAAGCAGTTCAATATTATTGATTCTCATGGAATTGAGCATGCCTATCTTCATATGGAAGTAACAGAATCTCTTTATTCCGAAAATACAGAAATAATTATTTCGCAGCTCAAGAAGGTTCAGGAACTTGGCTTTATGATTGAGATGGATGACTTTGGTTCAGGTTATTCTTCTCTTGGACTTTTATCGACCTTCCCGTTGAATGTTATCAAGCTTGATATTTCATTTGTCCGTAATTTCCGCCAGAATGAAATTGTAATTGAAAATATTATTAAGATGGCGCATAGGCTTGGACTTCTTACAGTTGCCGAAGGTGCCGAAACAAGCGAACAGGTTGCAACATTAAAAACTCTTGGTTGTGATTTTATTCAGGGTTATTATTTTTCTAAGCCGCTTGCTCTTGATGATTATGAAAAATACATTACAGATATAGATATTCTTGAAGGTTCAAAAAGAGTTCAAACAGCCGATCTTGAAGATTCAGAATGGCATATGGAAGAAAAAATGCTTCTTGCTGCAAATGAAGTTGCAGAGGCAGTTCCTGGAGGTTTCTTCTCATACCATGCAGATGGAACTCTTGAAATCATTTCTTTTAATAAAGAACTCATGAATATGTATGGTTGTAAGACTGCCGAAGAATTCAGGGAATATACAGGAAACTCTTTTAAAGGCCTTGTCTATCCGGATGATTTTGAGCATGTACAAAAAAGTATTGAAGATCAGATATCAGACACTAATGATATTGATTATGTTGAATATAGAATTAAAGCAAAAGACGGTACTGTAAAATATGTAAAGGATTACGGCCGCTTTGTAAGAACAAAAAAGTATGGTGACATTTTCTATGTATTCTTGAATGATGTTACCGAAGAAGAACGCTGGCGTGCAGATGCTGCAACTAAATTAATAGAGAATATGAAGCTTGAACAGACTGTAACCCAGGTTTCTACAGAACAAAAAGCAAAGAATATTTTTGTTGACAATATTATCAGAGATCTTTTGAATCCGGTGAGCACAATAATTGAATGTACAGATGCAATAAATTCAAATATTTCAAATCCGGTTTTAGTAGATAAAAAGGTAAAAGAAGCAAAAGTTGCAGAAGAGCATTTGTTAGGCTTTATTAACAACTTGAATGAACTTTCGCAGCTTGAAAAAAAGACTGTTAAGCTTATAGAGGCCCCAACCGATATTTCTGATGCTGCCGAAAAAATTGCAAGTCTTATACAAAGTGCTGCAGATAAAAAACGCATCACTATAGAAACAAAAGCAGAAATTTATAATCCATATATTTACCAGGATGTTGTTCATACAACAAACGTTGTTTTTAATATTGCGCTGAATGCTGTAAAATACACACCTGTCGGCGGAAAAATTAAGCTTTGCTTAAAACAGACTCCAGGCAGAAACGAAAACGAATGCTTTGTTGATTTTATTTGCGAAGATAATGGAATTGGTATTTCTAAGAAATTCCTTCCTTATGTTTGCACACCTTTTACCCGCGAAGACAATAAAATAAACGCCGAGATTCCGGGTTCCGGACTTGGTCTTGTTATTGCCAAAGAGCTGCTCAAATTGATGGACGGAACAATCGAAATAACCCCTAAAAAAGGAAAGGGTGTGATTGTAAGAACTTCACAACCACACCGATTCTGTAAAAAAGACGATATAGACAGAGAGACCGTTCTTACTCAGAACGTTCGTTTATAGTTTCCATTATCTTCTTTTCATTAAAGAAAGACATTATCAAACCACCTGCAATACAACACAAAGATGCAACAAGGGCAACAATTCTGTAACCCAAAGGAGAGCCTGCTGCCTGTTCCGTTACGGCGCCAGATACAGCTTTTGCAACTCCAATTGTAGCAAGAGATGTAAAGAGCAGCATTGCAAGAGACTGTCCAAGCTTCATGGCAAAAGTGCGGGCTGCATAGAACATTCCGCTTCTTGATTCTCCAGTTATAACTTCATCAGAAAGAGCAATGTCTGCAACAATTGTCTGTGGAATAATTCCAAAGATTGCCTGTGGGAAAGAACCAAGTACAACAATTAAAACTGCCTGTACGTGAATTGGAATAAATGAAAGCTTTTCGCCTGAAAGGGCAGTGAATCCAAAGGTAAGGAAGAATCCAAAGAAGGCTGCAATTAAAAGCTTTTTCTTTCCCCATTTTGCAGTCATTTTTGTTACAAACGGATAGTATGCAAGTGAAAGGAAGGTGAGACCACCCATCATATAAGTAGTCCAAACTTCTGGAAGATGAAGAAGGCTTGTTACAAAGAAAGCAAGACCTGTCTGGAACATGGCAAGACCAAACCAGTAGATAATATCTTGTCCAACAAAAATTCTGAAATCCTTATTCTTAAAGGTCTTTCCAAGAGAAGAGAACATGTTTGAACTTGAAGGCTGGGCATCGCAATAATCTTTTTCATTAATTCCAAAAGCAGGAACAAGCATGAAGATTGTTGCAAGAATAGAAAGTGCTGCAAATGTAATTCTCATTGCCGGGATTCTTGCCATGCCGCCACCCATCAAGATACCCCAAATCATTGGAGCGGTATAACCAAGACAAGTTCCAATAATAAAGGTTAAAGAAATGCACATAGAAAGCTTAAGCTGTTCTTCCTGATTATGAGGGAGCTCGGCAAGAAGCGAGGTGTATGGTGTACAGTAGCAGGTAATTAAAAAGTAGTAGGCGAGTACTGTTATAAAAAGCCAGACTGTATTAACTGCGCTAACTCCATGCACAGGGGCACAGAATACAAGAATAAAAATGAGTCCAAGTGGAATTGCAGACCATCGCAGGAATGGAATGCGACGGCCAAGCTTGTTCTTGCAATTATCAGACCAGTTTCCTACAAGAGGATCTGTTACTGCATCAAAGATTCGGCCTGTTGCAGTAATCAAACCTATGAAGGTCAGGAGCCCAAGAACAACGCGTCCCTGAGGAATCATGGAAATCATTCCGTCATTAATTGCTTCCTGATTAGGCTGATAAAAATATACTAGCCAGGAACCAATCAATCCGCTGATAATTGACCATCCAAGCTGTCCGATTGCGTAGCACCACATTTTTCCGCGGGTAAGTGATTTCATTTAAGTCCTCCTGTGTAAGGCCGCTGGCGGCCGGTGTTTTATAGCAAACCGTTAAAAAAATTGCGAAAGCAATTTTTAGGTTTACCTACTTAAGTCCATCTAATAAAATATCTGCCAATAAAGAAAGCTGCTTTGCTCCATTCATCTGCGAATCCATATCCAAAAGATTTCCACTTAGTGCAAGCTTTTGTGCTGTGCTAAAGAAAGTATGGATTAGTGTAAAATAAAGAGCATCTCCGGCTTTGGCATATTTTATATTTATTGAGCCATCTTCAATTCCTTTTTGGATTGCTACAGAAATAATTTCTTTTACAAGCAGAATTTTAGATTCATAATTTGTCATCTGGTCTTTCTTTATTTTTTCTTTTACAGCAAAGGCATCAAAAAGATAAATAAAACGCAGAAAGTCCTGATGCTTTTCATACAACTTTACAAAGAGAATAAAGATCTGCTCAAGCTGGGTATAACCAGTTGAATTTGCGTATTTTGGTTTTACAAAATTTGGAAGAACATCTTCCATTTGTGTTGCCCATGCATGAGTTGCTGTTTTTACAACAAGAGAATCTTTTGTTTCAAAGTATCTGAAAAGAATTGCAGGTGAAACTTTTGCTTTTTGAGCAATATCTTCCATTGTTACAGGTTCAATTCCTCGGGATGTAAAAAGATCATATGCACTATTTAAAATGAGACTAACAGGAATAGATTTTCCATTTTCATCTTCTAATAATTCTTCTGTTCCTTCCATATTTAATTCCTCTCTGTTAATTTTATAGTTTTATATGCACCATCATAAGTTCCAAGTTTTTTTTGCTGTTCAATGTTATTACACATCATTTCAATTAAGCCGGGATCTTCCATGATGAGTTTAACAATTGAACTGGCATGCTCTGGACTTTCGCATTCCTGAGTACCGTCTCCAAGTTCTGCAGAATGAATTGCACCCCACATTTCGTGACCGCCTATTCTTTTTATAAAAAGCTTTGGTACAGGATAAAATGCAAGTTCGCTTGGTTTTGTAACAAGTATGTCTGTTGCCCGCATTAAAAGATTTGTGATGTATACTGCTGCAAAAATATCTTTGTTGCAAAAAGCGTGAATACCTGTTCCTGACGCAATATCATTTCCATCAATTGCTGCGTTAGCAAAGGCTAACTCGTCCTGCCAGTTATCAAAGTGTTCCGCTACAGGAATGCTTGAATCCGAAAGAGAAGGGATGTCTGTTTTGAGTTTTTCCCAGACCTTTTTGTAATCTCCACAGTTTATATAAATACATGCCTTGTTTTGTTTTACGTAAGGAAGAAGAGTGTTTATGATTGCTGCAAAGAATTCTCCCTGCGCACCGGCTCCTCCAATTGTGAAAAGGAATCTTATTGGTTTGCCGGTTTTTGCACGTTCAATTCGCTTGCGGCAATCTTCTTCTATATTACTTACAAGTTCGTGGTCAATGTAGTGGCCTGTAAAAACAATATCATCTTTGCTCATTGGGTTCAGGATTTTCTTTCCGTCAAAGCCATTCAAAGTTCTGTAGCCCCAGTAAGTGTTGTAGGTTTGAACTGTATGAAGAGCCCCTTCGCTCAAGTGAAGTGCCATTGGCCAGTTATCGGGAATTGCATTTATTACATTTTTTAATCCTGCATGAACTGCTGCCTGACTTGGCCAAACATGAGTTGCTATAAAGGGAGTATCCTGTGGAATCTCTTTGAAAAGTGGTGTCATAAGCTGGGAAGTAATCTGGTCGCCTGCGTTGTATGAAAGTTTTTTGAAGCCTTCGTAATTTAAAGGTTCCCATACAAGCTTATTAAACACTCTCGATTTTTGCGAAAGCCTTGAGCCTTTTGAATAAAGAGAATTCTGATGTGAAATTATTTTTGTACACGTTGTCTGCGGGAATGAATTAAGGTCCAGCCAAAGCGGTGTGTAACCAAGAGAGCGGGCTGCACTAGCCATAGCCATAGAGATTC